>Ga0190265_10003678_pt1 | contig 10493 bp, 10 predicted proteins | sample Popmic124T_FD_133135 | JGI IMG/M metagenome (GOLD analysis project Ga0190265, IMG submission 133135) | Populus adjacent soil microbial communities from riparian zone of Indian Creek, Utah, USA - 124 T | ecosystem: Environmental > Terrestrial > Soil > Riparian zone | place: USA: Utah | collected...
ATCGAGAACTCGTGATCAACAACGCGGCGTCCGGTGACGAATCTGTCGGGGTCCTCGCGCCACCCGGATGACCAGTCACAGGAGTTCTCGTGCGCACGAAGCAGCTCACCCTCGCCGTGGGGCTGGTGGCCTCGTGGCTCATCTCCCGCGGGCTCTCGCGGCCGATCCGGGAGCTGACCGGGGCGATGGCGATCGTGGGATCCGGCCGGCTCGACCACCCGGTGAACGCGACCTCGCGCGACGAAATCGGCGAGCTGGCCCGGGCGTTCGCCGGGATGACCGAGAGCCTCCGGCAGAACGTCGCCAAGCTGGAGCGGACCCAGGCGCAGCTGGTGCAATCCGAGAAGCTCGCCTCGATCGGCGAGATGGCGGCGGCGGTGGCGCACGGTCTCCGCAATCCGCTCGCCAGTCTCCGCGCGGCCGCGCAGATGGTCCGGCGCCATCCCGACTCGCCGTCTGCCTCCGAGCATCTCGACGCCATCGTCGAGGAGGTGGACCGGCTCGACCGGCGGATCAGCCACCTGCTGAGCTTCAGCCGCCCGGCCCCGTACCGCCCCATGCCCGAGCGGATCGAGCGCATCGTCGAGAGCCTGCTGCCCGCCTTCGCCGAGCCGATGCGCGAGCGCGGCATCGAGCTGCAGGTCGATGTGCCGAAGGATCTGCCGGAGGTCGAGGTGGACCCGATGCAGCTGGAGCAGGCCGTGCTCGAGCTGGTCTCCAACGCGCTCGACGCGATGCCGTCGGGCGGACGCCTGCGGCTCGCCGCCCACGGGAGGAACCGCGGGCCGGACGGCGGCGAGGTGGTCGTGGAGATCGCCGACACCGGCGCGGGCATCCCGGCCCACGTGCTTCCCTCGGTGTGCGAGCCGTTCTTCACCACCCGGCAGGAAGGCACCGGGCTCGGCCTCGCCATCGCCAAGCGCTACGTGGAGCAGAACGGGGGCAGGTTGGAGATCGACAGCACGCCCGGCTCGGGCACGACGGTGCGAGTGCGGCTGCCGGTGGAGGCGCCGGCGTGAGCGGGAGCGTGCTCATCGTGGACGACGAGCGGACCCTGGCCCGCGCGGTCAAGGCGTTCCTGCTCGAATCCGGGTACGAGGCGGAGGTCGCGCCCGACGCGGAGCAGGCGCTCGGGCTGCTCGAGACGCTGCGACCCGACGTGGTGTTCTCCGACGTCCGGCTGCCCGGCATGGACGGCATCGCGCTGCTGCGAAAGATCCGGGAGTTCGATCCCTCGATCGCCGTGGTCATCATGACCGCCTACGGCACCATCGAGGGCGCCGTCGAGGCGGTGAAGCTCGGCGCCTTCGACTACCTCAAGAAGCCGGTGGACCTGGAGGAGCTGAAGCTCCTCGCCGACCGGGCCCGGGAGCACTCGCAGCTCCGGCAAGAGCTGTCCTACTACCGGCGGCAGGCCGCGCGCGACGTGCCCTTCGCCGGCGTGGTGGGGAGGTCCCCGGTCATGAGCGAGGTGCTGGACCAGGCTCGGCAGATCGCGGCGCTGGACGAGACGCCGCCGGTGCTGATCATCGGGGAAACCGGCACCGGCAAGGGGCTGGTCGCGCGGACCATCCATTCCAGCAGCGCCCGCGCCGCCAAGCCGTTCATCGAGGTGAACTGCACCGCGCTGCCCGCGACGCTGATGGAAGCGGAGCTGTTCGGCCACGAGCGCGGGGCCTTCACCGATGCCAAAGAGTCGCGGATGGGACTGTTCGAGGCGGCGGAAGGTGGCTTCCTCTTTCTCGACGAGGTGGGCGACATCGAGCTGGCGCTTCAGGGCAAGCTGCTCAAGGCGGTGGAAGATCGGACCGTGCGCCGGGTCGGCGGGATCCGCGACCGGAAGATCGACGTCCGCATTCTCGCCGCCACCAATCGTGACCTGGAGCGCGAGTCGCAGCGCGAGCGGTTTCGCCGGGATCTCTACGTCCGGCTCGCCGTCATCCTGCTCCGCCTCCCGCCGCTGCGGGAGCGCGGCGACGACATCCTCACGCTGGCCGAGCATTTCCTCGAGCGGTTCCGCGCCAAGTACGGGAAACCGGTCGAGCGGATCAATCCTCGCGGCCGCGATCTGCTCCTGGCGTATCCGTGGCCGGGCAACGTGCGCGAGCTGAGCCACGTGATCGAGCGCGCGGTGCTCTGGAGCCGCGGCCCGTCGCTCGACATGGAGCATCTCGCGCTGGAGGCCCCGTCCGGCGGGGCGCCGGGAACCGACGAGCCGCCGAGCGCGGCCCCTGCCCGACCGGGCGACATGGATCTGGAACAGCGGGAGCGCTCTCTGATCGAGCAGGCGCTCCGGGAGTCTGAGGGCAACCAGACTCGCGCGGCTCAACGGCTGGGAATCTCGCGGGACACGCTGCGGTACCGGCTGAAGAAATTCGGTATCCAGGGTGGGTGATATCACCCACTCCTGGGTGATCCCACCCACCCAATCGGCCTCGACACCCACCGTCGCCCCAGTCGTTGTATCGCAGTAATTCGAATCATATCAACAGCTTAGATACTAGATACACCTTCGTCTCACGCGTGGCACACGCCCTGCATAAACGAGGGCGTCGTCGGGCCGACCGGCTCGATCACCAACTTCTTTTTTCTGGAGGGTGCATATGACGTGGACCAAGCCCGAGGCCGAGATCGTGGCCGTCACGATGGAAGTCACCGCCTACGTCGCGACGCTTTAAGGTCGGACATCCATCCGGTAAGGGGCTCGCGAAAGCGAGCCCCTTACTTTTTCAGGGTGCAAGTCATCCTTCTGGGGACCGCCGCCGGCGGAGGATTCCCCCAATGGAATTGCTGGTGTCCCAGCTGCCGGGTCGCACGGCGCGATCCTGAGCGGGCGCGCCCGCGCCGCCAATCATCGGCGGCGGTCAGCGCCGACGGCCGGCGCTGGTTCCTCCTGAACGCGTCGCCCGACGTGCATGCCCAGCTGGCCTGGCTCGCGGCCGAGGAGCCGTCCGGCATGCGGCACGCCGCGGTCGAGGGGGTCGTGCTCACCGACGCGGAGCTGGATCACACGCTCGGTCTGGTACTCCTGCGCGAGGCGGGCTATCTCCAGGTGCACGCCACGCCGGCGGTGCAGCAGATCCTCGAGCGCGATTCGCGCATCCTTCCGGTGACGCGCGCGTTCGCCGAGGTGAAGCTCGCGGCGTTGCCGACCGGCAGCGCGAGCGAGCTCTCCTACCGCGACGGCTGTTCCAGCGGCCTGACCATCTCGGCGTTTCCGGTGCCGGCCGGTCCTCCGCGGTTCGCGTCGGCGGATCACCCGGGACACACGGTCGGTCTCCTCATTCGAGATCAGGCGACGGGCGGGGTCTGCGCGTTCGTGCCGGGGTGCGGCGGCCTGGATCGCGCACTGCTCGAGCTGCTGACCCAGGCGGAGCTGATCCTGTTCGACGGGACCTTCTGGACCGACGAGGAGCTGATCACCCTCGGCATCGGCCGGCGGACCGCGCGCGAGATGGATCATCTCCCGATCTCCGGACCGGATGGGAGCCTCGAGCGGCTCGCGGGACTGCCCGCCCGCCATCGAGTCTATACCCACATCAACAACACCAACCCGATGCTGCTCGAGGATTCGCCCGAGCGCCGGGAGGTGGAGCGCCGGGGCCTGGCGGTTGGCGCCGACGGTATGCGATTCACCCTCTGACTGCCGGCATGAGACCATGACCGCGACTCTCGCTTCCTCCCAGCTCTCCGCGCCGCCCCGGCCGCCGATTCCGGCCCTGGACCGGCCGCTCACGCCCTCCGAGCTGGAAGAGGCACTGCGCTCGTTCAGCGGCTCCTACTACGTGGAGCATCCGTTCCACCGGCTGATGTACGCGGGCCAGCTCTCCCAGCGGCAGTTCCAGGGCTGGGTGGCCAACCGGCTCGCCTATCAGCGCGTGGTGCCCCGGAAGGACGCGGCGATTCTCTCCAACTGTCCCGACCCCGACGTCCGCCGCGAGTGGCTCCAGCGGATCGTGGATCACGACGGCACCGAGCCGGGGACCGGCGGCATCGAGCTCTGGATCCGGCTCGGCGTGGCGCTCGGGGTGCCGCGGGAGGAGATGGAGGACGAGCGCCACGTGCTGCCGGCGGCGCGGCTGATCTGCGAGTCGTACGTCACCTTCTGCCGGACCAAGCCGTGGGTGGAAGCCGTGGCGTCCTCGCTCACGGAGCTGTTCGCGCCCCGGATCCACCAGCAGCGGATCGAGGCGTTCCCCAAGCACTACCCCTGGATTCCCCCTGAGGCGCTGGACTACTTCAAGAGCCGGCTGGTGCAGGCGCCCCGGGACGTTCACCATGGGCTCTCCATCGTGAAGCGGCATTGCACGACGGAGGACACCCAGCGCGGCGCGTTCCAGGCCCTCGCGTTCAAGCTGGAGATGCTGTGGGCGCTGATCGATACGATTCACAACGCGTATCGGGAGGACCGATGACGCTCGCGATGACATGTCGCTGACCGAGGACTCCGTGCCGTTGCTCTGGAGGCTCGCCCGCCTCGACTTCGACCCGGTGCGCAACCGGCCGGTGCTGCTCTACCCCGAGGGCGCCGTGCTGCTCAACGACACCGGCAAGGCGATCCTCGAGCTGGTGGACGGCCGGCGCACGGTGCGAGAGATCGCCGGCATCCTCGGCGAGCGCTATCAGACCGACGTCACCGCCGACGTCTCGGAGTATCTGTCGCACCTGGCGGAGAGGGAGCTGATCCGTGACGTCTGAGCGACCCACCACCCTGCTGGCGGAGCTGACGCACCGCTGTCCGCTGCATTGCCCCTACTGCTCGAATCCGCTGGACCTGATCCGGGCCGAGCGTGAGCTGAGCACCGACGACTGGAAGCGGGTCTTCACCCAGGCGCGCGCGCTGGGCGTGCTCCAACTTGGCCTGTCGGGCGGCGAGCCGATGATCCGGAAGGACCTCGAGGAGCTCGCCGCGCACGCCCGGGGCCTCGGCCTCTACAGCACCCTGGTCACCTCGGGCCTCGGTCTCACTCGCGCCCGCGCGGAGCGGCTGCGGGAGTCGGGGCTGGAGCACGTGCAGATCTCGATCCAGGACGCCGATCCCGAGGTCGCCGAGCGAATCGCCGGCGTCAGCTCGGTGAAACAGAAGATGGCGGCGGCCGCCATCGTCCGAGAGCTGGGATTCGCCTTCTCGGTCAACGTCGTGCTGCACCGCGCCAATCTCGACCGGATCGGCGCGATCATCGAGCTCGCCGCCGAGCTGGGCGCCGACCGCCTGGAGCTGGCGAACACCCAGTACTACGGCTGGGGTCTGGAGAACCGTGCCTCGCTGATGCCGACGCGGGATCAGGTGACCCGGGCCCAGGCGATCACCGAGGAGGCGATCCGGCGCTACAAGGGCCGGATGCAGATCCTCTTCGTGCTCCCCGACTACTTCGAGCAGTACCCCAAGCCGTGCTACGGCGGGTGGGGCAAGCTGTACATCGTGGTCGGGCCCGACGGCAAGGCGCTTCCCTGCCATGGCGCCACCCAGATCACCACCCTCGCCTTCGACAACGTGCGGGACCACTCGCTCGAGTGGATCTGGCAGGAGTCGGCGGCGTTCCAGGCGTTCCGGGGCGACAGCTGGATGCGGGAGCCCTGCCGGAGCTGTCCCCGCAAGACCGTGGACTTCGGCGGCTGCCGCTGCCAGGCGTTCGCGCTCACCGGCGCCGCGGAGAACACCGATCCGGTGTGCGTCCTCTCGCCCGACCGGGGCATGATCGACGCCGCGATCGCGGAGCCGTCCGAGTCGCCGGAGTACCGCTACCGCGTGATCGCCGAGCCGCAGCGGGCGTGAGTTTCGCCATCGAGACCGAGGGACTCGGGCGCGACTACGGCGACGTACGCGCGCTCGACGGCCTCGATCTCGCGGTCGCGCGTGGTACGGTCGTCGGCGTGCTGGGTCCCAACGGCGCGGGCAAGACGACCGCGATGCTCCTCCTGGCCACACTCCTCTCCCCCACTCACGGGGCCGCGCGCGTGTTCGGCCACGACACAGTGCGCGAGCGCACCGCCGTCCGCCGGCGCCTCGGCCTGCTCTTCCAGGAAACCAGCGTGGACGGGCTGCTGACCCCGGAGGAGAACCTCCGCTTCGCGGCCCGCCTCGCCGGGCTGGGCGGACGCCTCGCCCATGCGGCGGCGGCGGACACCATCCGGCGCATCGGCCTCGGCCCTCGGGCACACCGGCCCGCCCGGGAGCTGTCCGGCGGCTGGCGCCGGCTGCTCGACATCGCCCGAGCGACCCTGCACCAGCCCGACCTGCTCATCCTCGACGAGCCCACCGTCGGCCTCGACCCGGAACATCGCGACGCCGTCTGGTCCCTGCTCGATACCCAGCGCCGCGATCACGGCACCACGGTGCTCTTCTCGACGCATTACCTGGCGGAGGCGGAGCCGGCTGACCGCGTGGTGCTGCTCGCGTCGGGGCGGGTCGTAGCGGACGACAAGCCGGCCGCGCTCCGCGCGGAGCTGGGAGCGGAGATGGCGGAGATAGACGGCGAAGGCGCCGAGCGGCTGGCACGCGCGATTCGCGGGCTCGGCGCCGCGCAGGCGGTGCTCCGCACCGGGCGCGGCTACCGTGTCGGCATCGCCGGCGAGCGGCAGGCCGTGGTCGAGCTGGCGGCGCGCGCCCCCGGCATCGACCGCTTCACGCTCAGAGCCACGTCGCTGGAGGACGTCTACTTCGCCCGCACCCTCGACGCGGAAGCGACGGTGGCCTGGTGAGCCAGTGGAGCGCGGTGCACGGGATCATCGCGCGGGATCTCACCCGGTCCACCCGGCAGACCAGCCGGCTGCTCGGCGGCGTGGCGCGGCCGATCATGTGGCTGGTGCTGCTGGGGACGGGCTATAACACGATCGCGAGCCTGGATAGCGGCCTGCCCTACCGGGAGTTCGTCTTTCCAGGAATCGTGATCATGGCGGCGCTGTTCGGCGGGACGCTGACCGCGATCGGCACCGTCTACGACCGGGAGTTCGGCATGCTGCGCCTGATGCTGGCGAGTCCGGCCGGCGTACCCGCGGTCCTCGCGGGCCGGTCGGTGGCGGCCACGCTGGTGGGCACGTTCCAGGGCGCGATCGTGCTGGCGTTCGCGCCCTTCCTGCTCGACCTCGCCCCGGGCCGGTGGCTTCCGGCGCTGGCGGCCCTGGCCGCGGTTTCGGCGATGAGCGCCATGCTCGGCCTGCTGGTGGCCTCGCGCATCCGCTCGGTCGAAAATTTCGCCGGGATCATCAACGTGGTGCTCTTCCCGCTGCTCTTCCTGAGCGGTGCGCTCTACCCGACCTCGGGAATGCCGGCGGTGCTCCGAGCCGTCGCGCGGGTCAATCCGGTGACGCACGCCGTGGACCTGATGCGTCACGCGCTGGGACAGCCGGCGGAGATCTCGCTGGCGGCGGCCGCATCCGTCGTGCTCGGCGTGACGGCGGCGGCGTTCCTGCTGGCCGCGCTGCTGTTCGATCCCGAGCAGCGCTTCTTCCCGAAGCGTCCACCCGGCAGCGGATCCGCTACTGGACCGTGATCTGGTGCACCATGCCGTGGGCCACGTGGGGTCGCCCGTCGCCCCCATCGGGGACGAAGCAGAGCAGCGCGTAATCTCCAGGGGTGAAATTGGCCTGCATGTAGTTCACCCGGCCGGTCTGCAGCGCCATGGTGCCGCCGAAGGTCTCACCGGGCGGCGGCCCTTCCTTCCTCTTGAGCCAGGCGAGCACGTCGGCCGCGCTCTTTCCCGGAGCCAGGCGCACGAACGTGACTTCGTGCGGCTGGGGACCGCGGTTTTCGACCCGGATGGTGCGGCGCCCCGCTACCAGCGCAGACGACAGCTCGAAGGTGAAGTCGTCCAGCGTGATGTGGACGTCAGCCGGTGGGATCGGTTGCTCGGACGCCGGGCCCGGCAGCACCGTCAGCATCCGCAGCATGCCCTTCGCCAGATGCGGCAAGCCATCGGGCGAGCGGACGAAGCAGATCAACGCGTAGGAGCCGGCCTCCAGATCCACGACGATATCGCTCGGTCCGCCCGGAACCGGGGTGCTCGGCCCTCCCACGAAGGTGACCCACGACGGCAAGTCGCGAGCTCGCGTCAGGCTGTCGCCCAGCTCGGCCAGGGTGTGACCCTGTCCGAACCGAGCCAGTTGGGCGTGGTGCCGCTCGGCTCCGACGCTCGACAGACGAATCCGGGTGAGACCGGATGGAATCGTGTCGGGCGCACGGAAGGCGAAGTCGGTGGAAGCGATCTCGATCTCATGGACCGGCAGAGCTCGGGTCCGAGCAGGAAGGTCCGAGCAGGCACCCGTGGGCAGGAGCAGCAGCGCGGAAAGCGCGGGTTTGAAGTTTCGCATGCATGGGGATGCGCACCGAGAGCCCAGTGCCGGACACCCGGCAAGGAAACGCCTACGCGTCCGTTACTTACAGGACGGCCGGGCGGGAAGGCGCGTGAGTTCGACCCGCTGCGTCACGCGGGAGCGCACCGCCTGGCGGATGGGCCCGCCGGAGGGGATCGTCGCTTCGACCGTGATGTCGCGCGTGCGCCGAACGAATCCGGTGGCGGTCGACCAGTAGACCCGGCCGGATTCCTCGGTCGTCTGCCGCAGGGGGATGGGCATCGTGTCGCCCTGCAGGATGGTCTGGCCCGTGTCCGACCGGCTTTGCAGGCGGAGGTGAACGAGCCGCGAGCCGGCCACGGTGGTATCGGGCAAGCGCTGGAGCACGACACCGCGTTCCGTCCACTGCTCGCCCGGCGCCAAGGGGCGCGGTGGCAGCGGCGGGAGCAGGTCGCGCACCGCGCCGGAGAGATCGGCGACCTCGGCCACTTCGTCCGGGAAGAAGGGGCGCGCGATCTCGGTGTACCCGCCCGACGCCGTCAGCACGCCGCGATAGCGTCCCCCGATCAGACCATCGGTGTCGGCGGCGACCTCGCTCTCCCCCGTGCGCCGGCGGATCGCCAGCGAGTCGTACCAGGACTCGACCGCGATGCCGCCGGTCGTATCGCGGGCCCGGAAGCTCAACACGCCGGCACGGTCCACGGTCGCCTTCACCTCGCCGCGCGCGGTCTGGGTGGTGATGTCGCTGTGGGAGGTCTCGGCGAAGCGGGCGCAGTCGAGGTGGGCGGCGGTGTAGGCTAAGGGGGACTGCGCGAACGAGGTGTTCGCGTTCAGTAGACTCAGGCAGGCAAGCAGCCTTGTCATCCTGAGCGCAGCGAAGGAGCCATGCCTCAGCGTTCGGCTCCTTCGCTGCGCTCAGGATGACACAGGATCGCCCGATGACATGCGACTGCCTTATGACATGCGATCGCCCGGGGACATGCGATAGCACGACGACACGCGATCTCGATCCCCACCCTCACGACTCCAGCATGAACGGATACCGATAGTCCTTCGGCGGCGCGAACGTCTCCTTGATCGACCGGGGCGACACCCAGCGCATCAGGTTGAGCACCGATCCCGCCTTGTCGTTCGTTCCGCTGGCCCGCGCGCCGCCGAACGGCTGCTGGCCTACGACAGCGCCCGTCGGCTTGTCGTTCACGTAGTAGTTGCCCGCCGCGTACCGCAGCGCCCGATCGGCCTCAACGACCGCCGCGCGATCCTGCGCGAAGACCGCGCCGGTGAGCGCATACGGCCCGGTCCGGTCCACCAGGCCGAGCGTCTCCGACCACTTCTTCGCGGGATAGACGTGCACCGTCAACACCGGACCGAACAGCTCCTCGCACATCGTGCGATACATCGGATCGTCCACCTGCATCAGTGTGGGCTGCACGAACCAGCCGACGCTGTCATCGGTGCCGCCGCCAGCAAGGATCTTCACGCCGGGGTCCTTCTTCGCCTGCTCCAGGTGCCCGCGCAGACGCTCGAAGGCCCGCTTGTCGATCACCGCGCCCATGAAGTTGCGGAAGTCGGCGACGTCGCCCATCCGGATGTCGCCGATCAACGCGGTCACCCGCTCGCGCACCGCCGGCCACAGATTATCCGGGATGTAGGCGCGGGAGGCGGCGCTGCACTTCTGTCCCTGGTACTCGTACGCACCCCGCACCATCGCGACCGCGAGCGCGTCGACGTCGGCGCTGGCGTGGGCCACGATGAAATCCTTGCCGCCGGTCTCGCCGACGATCCGCGGGTAGCCGGCGTACTTCGGCAGGTTCTCCGCCATCGTGCGCCAGAGCGATTGGAACACGGCCGTCGAGCCGGTAAAGTGGATCCCGGCCAGGTGGCGGTCCGACAGCAGCGCGCGGCTCACCGCGATCGAATCGCCCGGCAGGAAGTTGATCACGCCGGGAGGCAGTCCCGCTTCCTGCAGCAGGCGGTAGAAGTGCCAGTTGCTGAGCGTCGCGGTCGCCGACGGCTTCCAGATCGCCGTATTGCCCATGAGCGCGGGCGCGGTGGGAAGGTTGCCGCCGATCGCCGTGAAGTTGAACGGCGTGATGGCGTAGACGAATCCCTCGAGCGGCCGGTGGTCCATCCGGTTCCAGATACCTGTAGAGGACTCCGGCTGCTCCCGGTAGATCCGTTCGGCGAAGTGGACGTTGAAG
>Ga0190265_10003679_pt1 | contig 10493 bp, 8 predicted proteins | sample Popmic124T_FD_133135 | JGI IMG/M metagenome (GOLD analysis project Ga0190265, IMG submission 133135) | Populus adjacent soil microbial communities from riparian zone of Indian Creek, Utah, USA - 124 T | ecosystem: Environmental > Terrestrial > Soil > Riparian zone | place: USA: Utah | collected...
CCGCACCATGTCGCCCAGATCGTCGACCAGGCGCGTCATCAAGGTGACGTTGCGGTCGACGCGCTCGATGATCGACACCGCCTTGTCGTCCGCGGTCTCGCGCAGCAAGCTCGCGCCCAGCCGCACGTTGTTGAGCGGCGTGCGCAGGTCGTGCGAGACCACCGCCATCACGTCGTCGCGCACGCGCACCGCGCGCTGCGCCGCGTCGTACAGGAGCAGGTTGTCGACGCTGATCGAGACCAGCACGCCCAGCTGGCACACCAGCTGTTCGTGCAAGCTGCGGTCACCGGCCGCGCAGCGCACCGCGAGCACGCCGCGGCACTCGCCGGTGCGCGCCATCAGCCCGATCGCGACGTGGTCGCCGTCGGTCAGAGGTTCGGTCGACACCTGCCCCGCGTCGAGCACCGCTTGGGCCCACGCGCTCAGCTCCGCGGCCTGCTCCGGACCGCTGGCGCACAGCTCGTCGTCACCGTGCTGCAGCCGGATCACGCTCGCCCCAGCCTCGAGCACGTCGAGCGCGATGGCCGTGGTGATCTGACACAGGGTCTCGAGGCTGCGCGCCGCGACCAACTCGGGTGCGCGCGCGACGAAGCGACGCAGCTGACTCGCGTGGCGGTCACGCTCGAGCTTGGCGCGCGCGGCGGAAGCTTGCGCTCGGCGCAGCGCAACCGCGAACTTGATCGCGCTGCGCAAGCGGCTCGGGTCGAGCGAGTCCTTGGACAGATAGTCGGCGGCTCCAGCCTTCATCAGCTCGACCGCGACGGTCTCGTCGCCCTGGCCGGTCAGCATGACCAGCGCGGTATGAGGCGCGAGCTCGCGCAAGCGCCCGATGAAGTCGATGCTGGGCCCGTCGGCCAGGAAGTAGTCGAGCAGCACGCAATCGAAGCCGGGCGCGTCCCCGAGCTGCGATTCCGCCTCGCGGGCGGACGCGGCTTCGATGATCTCGGGCGGCGGCGTGAGCGAGCGCAGCGCGCGCCGCACGGTTTCGCGGTCGAGCGCGTCGTCATCGACGACCAGTAGGCGCAGGCCGAGCTCAGGACCTGTCATGGCAGACGGCTCCGGCTGCGGAGCGGCGCGTTCACACCGCGGCCTCGGCCGGCTGCGCCGCTGCGCGTGACGTTGGGATGCGCAGCGATACGCGCGTGCGGCCCGCTTGGCCGCTCGCGCCGGTCGCCGTTTGGCTCTCGCCGGCGCCGCGCTCGATGCGCAGCTGGCCACCGTGCGCGTCGACCACGTCGCGCACGATCGCCAGCGCCAGCCCGAGCCCGCGCGCCTCGCGCGGCGGTCGAAAGCGCAGTGGCCCGAATTCGGCCGGGCTGCGGTTGTCGTCGATGAAGCTGACGTCGAAGCCGTGCTCGGTCTGCTCGAGCGTGACCGTGACCTGCTCGCGCGCATGGCGGATTGCGTTCGACGCGATCTCGTAGAGCGCGACCCGCATCCAGCGCTCGTCGATCTCGCAGAAATGCGGATCGACAGGCACGTCGAGCTGAACGCGGATCATCTTTCGGCCCTCGGTAGCGGCCGCTTCGCTGACCGAGCCGCGCACCAGCCCCGCGAGATCACAGCGCTGCAACTCGAGATCGAGCCGCGCGCGCTCGCACTGACCGGTCTGCTGCAGCCGATCGGCGGTGCGCGCCAGCCGGCGGATGCCGCGCCGTACCATGTCCATCAGCGCCTTGTGATTGCCCGCCTGGTCGCCGAGCGAGCACTCGAGCTCCTGGATCGCGCCGTCGATCACGCCCAGCGGACCACGCAGCTCGTGCGCGACGCGCTCGAGGAACTGCGTGCGCAGATAGGTCGCGTCGTCGGCCGGCGCGGTCGTCACACCGGCCTCCCGAGTGAGCCGTTGGTCGGTAACGGCGTGGGCATGCCCTGGCCGCGGCCCTTGTAGCGATCGAGCTTGCGGTACAGCGTTCGGCGGTCTAGCCCGAGTAGCTGAGCGGCGCGCGCCTTGTTGCCGCCGAGCAGCTTGATCACGCGCAGGATGTAGCGCCGCTCGAGCTCGTCGACGGTGACGATCTCCTGCGCGTCGTTGGCGAACATCACGAAGCGATCGGCGTTGTACGCCCGGATCTTCTCCGGCAGGTCCTCGACCGTGAGGTGATCGAAGCGGGCCAGCGCGACCGCGCGCTCGACGCAATTCTCGAGCTCGCGCACGTTGCCAGGCCAGTCGTAGGTCAGCAGGCGCTCGGCGACTTGCGGCGAGAGCTCGAGCTTGCCCTTGGCGCTGCGCGAAGCCGCGCGCTCGAGGAAGAACGAAGCGAGGGAGAGCACGTCGCTGCCGCGCTCGCGCAGCGGCGGGACGTCGATGCGCACGACGTTGATGCGGTAGAACAGGTCCTGGCGGAAGCGCCCCTGCTGCACGTCGGCTTCGAGGTCGCGGTGGGTCGCGGCGACGATGCGCGCGTCGAACTCGCTCTCGCTGCTCGCGCCGACCGGCCGCACCTTGCGCTCCTGCAGCGCGCGCAGCAGCTTGGCCTGCATCTCGAGCGGCATCTCACCGATCTCGTCGAGGAACAGCGTCCCGCCCGAGGCTTCCATGAACAGGCCGGCGCGCGAGGTCTTGGCGTCGGTGAAGGCGCCGCGCGCGTGGCCGAACAGCTCGCTCTCGAGCAGGTTGGGCGGCACCGCCGCGCAGTTGAGCGCGACGAACGGTCCGTCCCTGCGCGGGCCGGCGAGATGCAGCGCGCGGGCCACCAGCTCCTTGCCCGTGCCGGTCTCTCCGTAGATGAGGGTAGAGGCGTCGCTGGCGCCGACGCGGATGATCAGATCGCGCACACGCTGCATCGGCGGGCTGTCGCCGACCAGCTCCGTCGACTGGGGCAGCTCATTGAGCGCCTGTTGCAGTCGCCGCACCTCGGTCTGCAAGCGGTGATGCTGCGCGGCGCGCGCCACGCTGATCGCGAGCAGCTTGGAGTCGACCGGCTTGGTCAGAAAGTCGTAGGCGCCGGCGCGCATCGCGCCGATGGCCGTCTCCATGCTGCCCCGCCCGGTCACCACCACGACCGGGATTCCGGGCCGCGTGCCGAGCATTCGTTCGCACAGCGCCAGGCCGTCCATTTCGCCCATCCCGAGGTCGGTCAGGATGACGTCGAACGTCTCCTTGGCGGCGAGGTCGAGCGCCTGGGTCGGGGAGGTGGTGGTCGCGACCTCGAAGCCGAGTCGCGTCAGCGCGGCCTGGAGCAGGTCGCAGTGGTCTTGGTCATCGTCGACGCAGAGGATTCTGTCTTTCATGAGCACACTCGTCGTCTGGCATGCGTTGTCGGAACGCACAACCGTCAGCACTGAGCATGCCAGCCTCACGAGCAGCGTAAGTATTGGTAACTACTAAGGTTCAATCACTCGCAGGTGGGTGCAAAAATGCCTCATCTGGGGCATACGTGCACCGGGGCATTTTGCCAAGAAGGGTCGATTCGGCGTTTTGTCACGCTCCGGGAGCGCGCGCCTGCAGGTCGCACGCCCCCGGAGGTCGCGGTTGCAGCTAGCAGCTGCCCGCGCATACGCCCGGTTCAACGGTTGCGATCTGGGTCGCCTTTCGGGCGCTGCGGGTTGCGCTCTTTCTCTTCGCGCTGCGGCCGCTGCTCGCGGTCGCGATCCTGCTGATCGCGGTTGGGCTGCGGGTTCTGCTGCTGCTGCTCGCGTTGCTTGTCGTTCCCGTTGGGCATCTCGATCCTCCGTACGAGCGATGTTTGCAGTCGATGTGCCAGCTGATTTCTCGCTCGTTTGGGCAGCGATCGCCGCGCTGCGCGGACCAGCTGTTGCCGCATGTGTCAGCGTGGCACCGCACTTGCTTCAGCCGCGCTTGCCGCAACGCATTCCGCTTGGATCGGCATTGCCAGGAGAGACCGCGCCCATGGGACAAGCATCCAACTCGCTGCACGAACCGGCCGAGGCATTGAGCCCGGAGATCATCGATCGCCATCGCGCGGTGATCTCGCTGATCGAAGAGCTCGAAGCCGTCGACTGGTACGCGCAGCGCGCGAGCGCCTGCAACGACCCGGAGTTGCGCGCGATTCTCGAGCACAACGGCGACGAAGAGAAGGAGCACGCGGCCATGACGCTGGAGTGGCTGCGCCGCCGCGACCCCGTGCTCGACAAGCACTTGCGTAAGTTCTTGTTCCGCGAAGGCTCGATCGTGCAGCGCGAAGACCGGGCACCGGGCCAGGGCCAGCGTGCGAGCAAACCCCGTGGCGACGAGTGAGGCGGCCCTGCGTGCTGGGGCGCGCGGGCACGGCGTGCCTCGCAGCCTCTCGGCTCAGCGGTTGGGCGGCGCCCGAGCGCTGAGCTGCGGACCGGCGCGCTCGAGCGAGCGCGCCGGTCGTGAGCTCAGCGGCCTTCCTCGGCGTATTGCTTGGTGATGGCTTCGACGCGCGCGAGCATGTCCTTGCTATAGGCGCGCCCGATCATCTTGTTGCGCAGGGTGCGGCCGACGGCGCGCCATTCCTCGGGATTGTTGAACGGCACGGCCGTGATGCCGCGGCTCTGCAGCTTGATGAAGGCCTTCTCGTCGTCAATGCGGAACTCCTGCTGCGTCTTTCCGCTCTGCTCCGCGACGATCTTCTCGAGCGCGGCCTGGTCGGCCTTGGTCATCGCGTCCCACGTCGGCCGGCGCAGCACGAACGCGCCCTGGATGATGGTCGCTGGGGTCGCGGACATATACTGGACGTGAGCGGACCAACGCAGGGCAGCGACCAGCAGTGGCGAGATCCAGACCGTGTCGATCATGCCGGTCTGCAGCCCGCCGTAGACCTCCGAGAGCTCGAGCGGCACACCGGTCACGTTGATCATCTTGTAGAACTCGCGGAGCATGCTGCTCGGCGGGTACAGCCACGGCCGACCGGTGCGCAGATCGGTAAAGGTGCGAATCGGCTTCCTGCTGAAGATGCGGGCGCGACCGGCATCCCACCAGGACAGCACCTTGAAGCCGTTCTGGTAGGCCTCCTGGTTGAACTCGGGCACCAGCGCCTTGCGGACCGCGTCGACCTGCCTGTAGTTGAAGAAGGTCTGCGGAGCCATCAGCACCATGCTCTGGCGCACCGCGGCGCTGGCCGTGTCGGTGCCGAGCGGGGCGGCATCGATCTGACCCGTGCGGAGCTTGCGCATCACGGTCTGTTCATCGCCGGCGATGCCGCCGTAGTAAGTGCGAAACTGAATCCGACCCTGGGTTTCCTCGCCGAGCCGCTGGTTGTAGCGCTTCTCGCGGCGCGTGAAGTCCGGCGAGCGCGGGGCCATGGTCGCCACCTTGATGATGATCTGCGGGGCGGCTGCGTCCTGCGCGCGTGTGATCGAGCTGCTGGGCAACGCGCACAGCGCCGTTGCAAGGATGACGAGAATGGGAAATACGCGCATGACTCCTCCGGCACGCAGTGCCCGAGCGACCGCGTGGGGGGGATGGTAGCAGGCCGGGTCGGGCCGGGCTCGCGTTTGCGGGCACGACACGCCACAGTGCGGCCCCGCAACGCTATGGCGGCGGCAACGCGATGAACGCATGGGTGTGCGCGAGGAGCTCGCTGCTCGCCGTGCTACTCGGGTGCGCGCACCGCTCTCCCGTTGTGCCGCCGGTGGACGCGAGCGCGCCAACACCACCGGTCGAGCTCGTGGCTTTGATCGAGCTGCCGCGCAGCGACGCAACCGAGGGCTTGTCCGGCACGCAGTTCGATCCGAGCACCCGCACCTTGCTCGCCGTGCAGGACAAGGCGCCGCGCGTGGTGCCGTTGCAGGCGAGCAGCGATTACCGCAGCTGGACGATCGGCACCCCGATCGAGCTGCGCGGCCGCGCGGAGAGCGCTTGGGACGGCGAAGCGATCGCGCGCGCCGGCGACGAGCTGTTCGTGGTCGCAGCCGAGAGTCACGCGCGGATCGAGCGCTTCACGCTCGCAGGGGTCTATCGCGCGCTGCTGCCGGTGCCGGAGCACTTCGCGCACGCGCGCACGAACAAGGGACTCGAAGCGCTGGCCGCGTCGCCATCGGGCAAGTACCTGTTCTTCGCCAACGAAGCGGCCCTCGAGAGCGACGGCGCGCTCGCGACGCGCGATGTGGGCACCTGCGTGCGGATCGGGCGGCGCGAGCTGCGCGGCGAGCGCTACGAAGAACGCTTTTACCGCAGCGATCCGCTCGCGCCGGCGGGCAGCGACGACGGCGAGATGGGCGTGTCCGACCTGGCCGCGCTCTCCGACCACGAGTTGCTCGTGCTCGAGCGCGGCTACCAGCCGGGCTACGGCAACACGGCGCGGATCTTCCACACCGACTTCGCCGACCTTCCCGTTCGGATCGACACGGAACGGCCGACCCTGTACAAGACGCTGCTCGCCGACCTCGGTGCGCTGGCCGCGCCGGGGATCAGCCATCCAGCGCCTCAGCCGAACCCGGTGCTCGAGAACTACGAGGCGCTGTCGATCGGCCCTCGGCTCAGCGACGACCGCACGCTCCTGTTCGTCACCTCCGACGACAATGCGCGGGCGGAGCAGCGCGCTCGCATCCTGGTGCTGGCGGTCCGCATCCACCCGGCCGCACGCGTTGTTCCAGCTGCAGCGCTCCACGCAGATCCGTGATCCGCGGTCTCGGAGGCGAGCCGAGGCCAGAATGCGCCCTTCAGCTGCCGGTGGTCAAGCCATGGGCGCGCGCAGAAACGCGCTTTTTGCGTGCCGCCGGCGCGACGTGCGCGCGGGCTCCGCGTTAGGCTCGGGCCATGGAAACCGAAGGCGTATGTCCATACTGCGGTCAGCCGGTGTCCTTCGAGATCGATGAAGGCGGGCTGCACAAACAGCGCTACGTCGAAGACTGCTCCGTGTGCTGCCGCCCGATCGACCTGGAGGTCGCGCTCAACGAAGAGGGCGACCAAGCCGCCATCTTCCTCCACCGCGACAACGAGTAAAGGGGACCGAGTTCACGAGCTCACGTTTGGTCCGAACGTGAACTCGTGAGCTCCGTCCCCTTTGATCGGTTCACAGCTCGAGGCGTTGTTCGCCCCAGAAGGAGCTGGCGCCGACGATTGCGTCGTCGCTCAGGCGCGGTTCTTCCATGTAATGGCTGCCCGCGATGAACTCGAGCAGCGTCGGCGCGCTCTCGCCGAGCTCGATGACCGCGTAGCGCAGGAAATGCGACTGCAGCAGCAAGCGCCCCGCCCGCGCATCGATCAAGGTCCAGTCGTCTCCCGGGAGCTCGAGCGCAGGCTGCGCGCGCAGCTCGCCGCCCGCGTCGTCGGGCAGCCGCACGGGCACGAGCCGGGTCGTTCCGTCACAGCCCTCGCCGATCCGTTGAAGATAGATCGCGCGATCGCCGATCACTTCGAGTTGTCCGTAGACGCCGTCGAGCGCAAGGCTCTGCAACACGTGCGCGCCGTCGGCGCGCAGCGCGAGCCGGTGCAGCTTCGCCCCGCCGGGCTGCTGCCGGTCTGGCTCCGCGCTGACCAGGATCTCGCCGCCGGCGCGCAGCGCGAGCGCATAGCCGGGCAAGTTGATCGCAGGCTGCGCGCGCAGGCTGCCATCGCCCGCGAGTTCGAAGCGGTCGAGCATGAAGCGCGCGCTCGCCGGGCCTTGCGCCGAGGGCTGACCCGGCGTCGGCCGTTGCGTCGCGCGCTCGAGGCGCGGCACGAGCAGCTCACCCCCGGACACACGCGGCGTTCCGAAGCGCGAGTCGCCCAGCTCGAGCACCGACTCCGCGACCGCGCTGAAGCGCGGCTCGTCCGCGCGCACGTCGAGCACGTAGAAGCGCAGCGCGTCTTTCTTGCCGTACACGGTCGCAGGCTCGGGCGCCGGTGGACACGTCGCGGCGTTGGGCGGACACGCGACGGCGCCGCTCGGCGCGACGTTGGCCTCGGCGATCGGTCGCGCTTCGATGCCGAGCCGCGCGCAGGCCGCCTCGCGCGTGCAGCTCGCGTACAAGCGCGCCGCGAACACGTGGCGCCCGTCGGCGAGCGCGAAGGGCGAGCCTTCGACCTCGGTCCACTCGAGCCGTACCTGCGAATCGACAGCGTCGGCGTTCAGCTCGGCGTCGGGCAACGCAACGGACGCGAGCAGCTCGGGCTCCCCTTCGAAGCGGTAGATCTCGACGTTGGGCGTGTACCCGGAGCAATCGGCCCCGCTCTGCTCGACCGGCTCGCTGCTCAGCACAAGCAAGCGGTCGTCGTCCGCGATCAACCGGGACGCGCCCGGGCTCGCCGCCCGCGCGATGGTCTCGGCGCCCAGCGTGATGCGCAGCTCGAGCGGCGCGCCCAACCGTTGTACCAGGGCCGCTTCGCGCTCGCCGGCCACGACGTAGGCCTCGATTTGTTCGCCCCAGGTCAGGCGCGCGCTCTGCGCGGGCGGGAAGCCGAGCGAGCCGACGGTCAGGCCAAAGGGATCGGACGCGTACACGACACCTTCGCCCACGACCACCTCGTCCGCGTAGCCGCCGTGCGCGACGTTGAACCAGGTCAGCGAGCTGTCTCCGATCGCGAGCGCATCGAGCCGCGCGCCCGCGGCCGGCTGCGCGTACGCAAACAGCAGGTGATCGCCGTGCAGCCAGATCGCGTCGTTCGACAGCGGGCCCATGGCCTCGGTGATCGGCAGCTGATCGAGCACGTCGAGGCCGCCGGCGCCGGCCTGCAACAGCGTGAAGATGGGATCGCGGGTCGTCGGATCTTCCCCCATGCCGAGCAGGCGCGTGCCTTCGGGATCGAGCGGCCAGAGCTGGGCGACTGCAGAGGGCAACATCAGCGTGCGCAGCGAGCTCGGATCGGTGGTGTCGACCATCATGGTCCGTTGCCCTGTTTCATCGCCGAAGTACACCGCGCGAGCGCCGAAGCGGATGGGTCCCGTCTGCAGCAGGTGCGAGAGCGAGCCCACCCGGACGCCGCTCGTCAGATCGAAGATCGCGAGCTCTGCGCTGCCGTCGCTCAGGTCGCGCAGCAGCACGCGCGCCTGATCGTTGGCGAGGCTCAGGGGTGCACCGTCCGCAACCGGCCGCGGCAGCTGCAGCTCGCTGACCGCAGCCAGCAAGCCGTCCGCGCCGAAGCGAACCGCGCGCAGCAGACCGCCGCCGTCGGCGCTCGCTTCGACCGCCGCGAAGCCTTCGCCGGTCACCCAGGCATGCTGGTTCATCGGCAGCTCGACGCGCTGCAGTTGCTCGTACGCAGCGCCGCGCGCGCGGTACGCGGTCAAGATCAGCGCGTCGTACGCGGGATAACGACAACTGAGCGGTTGGACGTCGCAGCTCGGCAGCTCGCCGCCACGCGCGCTCATCACCCAGGTCAGCTCGCCGCGCTGGCTCAACGACCACAGCTCGCCCTCGAGGTCGACCTCCGCGACGCGCGTGATCTGCAGCGGATCGCGCGCGTCGTAACGCACCAGCCGGGTCACCGCCTCGAGCGTGCGCGGCGCGGGCACGTCGTCACCCTCGACCTCGGGCAGCTCGTCGAGCGCTAGCGTGACGAACGGCCCGGGCTCGACCAACACGCCGTGCGGCTCGCCGGGGAGCGCGAGCTGCCCGGCTAGCTGCGGCGCTCGCGGATCACTGGCATCGATTACGCGCAGGCCCCGATCGGCGCCGACCAAACGCGTCCCGTCGCGGCCCCACAGCGGCATCCCCCGTGGCTTGCCGTGGTCAGGCGGCGGCACGCAGGCGGGCGGCGCGCCGCGGCCGGGGACGAACTCGATCGGCGATTCGTACGGCGGCGCCGGCGTCGTGTCGGCGGTCGGGTTGTCGGTCTCGGTGCCGGTGCAGGCCGGGAGGCCGACCAGCGCGAGCGGAATGAGCGGCGCGAGCCAGGAGCGGAACGAGCGGGCACGGCTTCGACTCATACGCGTCTCCTCTTCGGCGCCGGCGCCGCGGGTGCGGCGGACATCGGGAACAGCTGGAAGTTGATCTGCACGACGCGCTCGGGATCGTTGCCGAGCTCGGCCTGCTGCAGCAGCTCGCGCCGGAACGCGCGCACGCGCTGCTTGAGCTCGAGCAGCTGCGCGTCGCTCACGCAGACCGTGATGCACGACACCTCGCGCTCGTCGTGCGCGACGTGATCGAGCGCGTAGCCGGCGCGCTCCAGCATCATGTGGTGGAAGTTGAAGATGTGGTGCCCGAGCGGGCCGACGCCGGTGGTCACCAGCGGCGCCGCCTGCTGCAGCCGCCCTTGCTCGTCGCGCTCGAGCAGGCCGAGCCGCAGCAGCAGCGCCAGCGCGCGCTTGGCCTGCGGCGGGGAGATGCGCGGCAACAGCGCGCGCGCGATCCAGCGCGGGTCTTCGACGAAGTCGGGACGGCGGCACAGCTCGCGGATCGCGGGCAGGTACCAGGTCGAGTGGTACTCGGCCTGCGGGCCGTCGAGCTGGCGCACGGCGCGGAACTGACGGAAGCGCGCGAGGCGTTCGTAGCTGCGCGTGCGGTCGGCGGTGGTCCTGGCCTGGCAGTAGTCGACCAGCTCGCAGAAGAAGTCGGCTTCGGCGCCGTGCAGCGCGCAGCCGGTCGCGAACTGCGCGGCCATCTCGCGCGAGAGGTTGCGCTTGCCGTCGATGACCAGGCGC
>Ga0190265_10003680_pt1 | contig 10492 bp, 8 predicted proteins | sample Popmic124T_FD_133135 | JGI IMG/M metagenome (GOLD analysis project Ga0190265, IMG submission 133135) | Populus adjacent soil microbial communities from riparian zone of Indian Creek, Utah, USA - 124 T | ecosystem: Environmental > Terrestrial > Soil > Riparian zone | place: USA: Utah | collected...
GCGGACCTGACGCCGGAGCAGTACCGGGAGCGGATTGCGGAGCTGGTGGAGGAGATCGAGGCGGAGGCCCGGGCTGATCGGGAGGCGAGAGGAGTCGAGCCGCTGGGCGTGGAGGCGATCCTCAAGCAGGATCCCCATACCCGTCCGAACCAGACCAAGAAGTCTCCGGCGCCCGCCTACCATGCTGCGACAAAAGCTGCCCGACAGAGTTTCTGGGAGGCGTACTCAACCTTCGTGGCCGCGTTCCGGGAGGCCGCCGACAAGCTGAAGGCGGGAGACCGGACGGCGAGATTCCCTCTGGGTTCGTTCCCGCCCGCCCTGCCCTTCGTGAGCGCCTACCCGTCGTTGCCTCCGTAGTCAAGACCTTTCGCTGTTTTACCTTGAGCTTTGCCGCCGTGCCCGCCTGCTTCGATCTCTTGATCGAGGCGGGAAGGAGGAGAACTACGCTCCGGCAGGCGAAGATGGCGTCTCGAAAAGCTGTGGAGGAGCCGGGGGCTGGTATCAGGGCGGTTCCAAGCGACGAGCGGGTGATCCTCCAGCGCAAATCGCCTTGCCAAGCCCCAAGAGTTGTCTCCGGCCATGTCTGCCGCCGAGCTTACGCCCAATTGCCCTTGGAACGTCTGGCACCTCCTCCGGACAAACCGCCTTCCAAGCCCCGCGAGGCTGTCTCCGGCTATGTCTACCGCCGAGCTTACGCCTCATATCTCTTTGAACGTCTGGCACCTTCTCGATCGGGACGTCTGGCACCTCCTCCACCTCCTCCGAGCACCTTCTCAGGGCGGTTCCAGGCGACGAGCGGGTGATCCTCCAGCGCAAATCGCCTTGCCAAGCCCCGAGAGCTGTCTCCGGCCATGCCTGCCGCCGAGCTTACGCCTACTTTCTCTCGGAACTTCTGGCACCTCCTGCTGGTCTGTTGGACTGCCTCTGGGGCTGACCTGCAGCTCTTCAACAACTCTGATATGCTAGGTTTGTGAAGTCCACATAGTCCGGAGTTTGGATTGTCATCGCTGAGAACCTGATTGAGGAGCTTGGGCGTAATCGCCACAATCGACCTCTCGCAGAGCTGCTTATGAAGCCTCTTGATCTCAAGAAGAATAGCATCCAGCTTTTTCAGGGTCTCAGCGAGCATGACCTGAAGATCCACATCTTGAAGCGTCTGTTCGAGATGAAGGGCTGGGAAGTTGCCGACGTACACGGTGATATAGAAGAGGATCATAAATGTGACCTCATCCTGCGGTCCACGAGTCATGGAGATGATGGCATCTTCATCGGCGTGCAGGTCAAAGCCTATACAGGTGGTAAACACGACATCCGAAACGCGACTGATGCCGAGGAGATACGGACTAGTGCCGACAAAGCGCTACGTTATGAGATATCTGATGAACAGGGTGAGCCGCGCCGGCTAGCAAAGTTTATATGGGTCACCGCCGGATATTTCAAAAGGCGAGGTGAAAAAGCAGTCAAGGGGCTGATCTCGAAATTCGATATACTGGACGGACGCGTCGAAGTTTGGGACTGCAATATGCTTTACCGTCGCTTCAGGGAAGCTGAGCTGCAGTATCAAAGCCCAGAGTGGCCACGCTCTGAGATCTTTGATCGGCTCCAGGTCAATGGATTGCGAGAACAGATTCTTTCATATAGAAAAGCAGGGACAGGCGTATTCACAGCTGCTGCGGCATAGGCACTCCTAATGCAACCAGCAGATACAAAGCTGATTCTAGCTACGCTTGATACCGCCCTCGCTGCTCTGCGAGAGGATCAGGGGAAGTATGGCTACTACCATCATGTCTTCGGAGCTGTATTCGGAGCGTGGCGGAAGATCCTCCGGCGGAACCATCTGCTATTCGGACGCGCTGTCGAAAACCTCGCGGTTTATATTGCTGGAGAGGAATTCCGCAATGTATGCGAGGTTGAGCTCGGCAAGGATGCCGAGTTTTTACAGTTATTTCTCCGCGACTTCGAAGCTATCTTCCGGCAGCTGGATCAGCTTGAAAGGCATTACGTGAATGGACCCGCTGGGCTGTCTACGCTACTGATATGCCGGCTCCTGCTACGTCTCGGTTTCCCTCCCACTTCTCCTACGATATCCTCGCGTCTTGCCCGGCTCCGGGACGAGCTATGCCACGAGGACAACCGGTCAATAGACGGCGCATGCAGCTTATGCACAGGAACAGCGCTCTCCTGTCTTGCCTTGAGCCGCGATGACACCAACTTCCGAGGCCCGATAGATTGGCTTTCCAGCCTTCGCCTGTATCGATTCTGCTTCCAGTATAAAGACTACAATATTGATCGCGAACCGTGGGAACAAGCCATACACTATGCAGCGTCTGTGCTTTACGGCTTGGTGGATGTTGAGGCGGTGTACAGAAACCTTGATTTGGGTCCTTTGGTGGAAGAAGTGGCGGCAACTTTCTTTCCGGATAATGCGTCAGAGGCTGCAGCGCTCACCGATCGATGGATGAAATTTAGGAATGTAGATCGCTTCGAGGTATACCGCTACATCTTTTCCGGTCTTCTTGCATTCAAGTTGCGTCATGGTGATTTTTCAGTTGGGCAGGCAGAGATCATTAAACAAGCTATTGGTACTCTGATGTCTGAGATCGAGGAAGATTGTGGAGCGCTGGCTAAACGGTGGTTTGTTTACTCCACCAGGTTGAACCTCGACACGTTTACACTCGGCCTTCTTCTTGAGGTTCCCGGGGCGACAGAGATGGCTAAACAGGTTACGCGAATATTTCGCTACCGCGCCAGCCGTGCAAGCAAGGATCTGAGTGACCCCCTCTGGGATTCAAATGTAGATCGCACCACTATATTTGTAGAGAGCTACTTGAACTATTGGGAAACTTTGTTCTACCTTCGAGAGCAAGGCCGAGCAGTCTCTGATCTCCTCCCAGCCGTGCATCCGCCGCAGGAATGAGGTTCCGGCACTCTTGGGCCGATTGGAACCCCGAGGAACTCGAAGCCGCTCCGAGTTGTCGCGGAACTGCTCTCACGTCTTCGGAATGGCTCCGAGCTTCTCCGGAGTCACTCCCAAGTACATTGGAGGCCGGCCGCCCGTCGAGCGGGCTCACCCCCGCTCGACGGTGATTCCGTACGCGCTGAGCTTGCGCAGCGACAATTTCCTGTGCGCTGCACAAGAGTAGTTGACGCCGGGGACTGAGTTCTACGCTACGCTTTCTGAATCATGTCTCGGGCCTCTCTTGGAACGTCGCGATCCCTCCGCCCGGGTTCTCAAGTCCGGCTAACTGAGTCAGGGTAAGCGGAACTTCGGTCACTCTGACGTTGACACCAGCTCCTGGAGCCACGAAATACCAGACACAGCTGAGCCGCGATCCTTCGTTCTCCAATCCGATCACAGGGGGCGAATATTCCTCTGTCAGCGTGAGATGGACGGGCTTCACGAACAATGGCGATCGGTGGTATTGGCGAGCACGCGCCGGAAACGCCCAAGGCTGGTCTCAGTGGACTTCCTCCTCGCTACTTCATTAATGGGCCGTAGAACTTTGTGAAGCATCGTCTTAGCGAGCACCGTTGAGGACGGGGGAGAGGGCAGGTACGTTCTCCCCCTCTGTTCTTTGGCTGAGGTAGTATTTGTTGCAGGAGAGAGTACCTCCCATGTGCTGGATTCGAGGACCGGACAGGTCATCGATACATTGCGTTTTAATACACGTATCGAAATGCGCCGCGAGGGTAGTTGAGAACGATGAGGTTGCTGCGAGGTGAACTTGGCCTCTGGCCATGCGCCTAATGACATGAGCCGAAATGCAGCCTTGCTTCTTTGACGCTTTGGGGAGGAGGCTGCTATAAGACGTTTGTACGCTTTTAGGGTCCGCGAGTACCCCGTTCGGCTGGGTTGTCATACCGTTCAGCTCGAGAGACACCGAGGAAGGGTTTCTTGTGGAGCCGGAAAGGTTCGGGTGGTCTTCGAATGTCGGTGACTCGCTGGTCGACACTCGTCGTTTTGCTGGCCCTCTTCGCCGGGTCGGAATCTGCGCTGTTTGCATTGGCTGAGGTCGGTGACCACATCGTCACTACGGACCGACTGAATCTTCGGAACTGCCCCGACACGGCGGATTGCGCCGTTCTCCGCACGCTTCCACGCGGCACGCACCTCGGCGTTGCCGAGCGTCAGGGTGACTGGCTGCGCGTCACATCCCCAGAATCCGAGGAGACCGGCTGGGTACACGCGGGCTATACCGAGGTAGTGGAGAGCTCCTCTTCGAGAGGGTCGATGTTTTCGGCGCTTGTGCGACGCGACCTCCTGACCAAGCTGTTCGTGGTCCTCTGCATCTTTGGCGCTCTGATGACGATGGCCTCGTTCGGGAGAAACCTCCGACCGGGCGCCACCCAAGGCCAGCTTTTCGCGCTCTCCGCCTTCAGCGTGCTCACGGGAGCGGTCTTCCTCCTCAACCAATTCGGGCCGGTGGTGGCGGAGCTCGCCGCGCCGTGGTTGAGCCTGGAGGGAGTGAGCTTCCTTTGGGAGGTCAACTCCATCGCCGAAGGCAGCCTCAGCTATTCGCAGGTCGTCCTCTTCCTTGGAGCCGCTATCGTCGGAGTGGCTGTGATCGCTCCTAGCGCGAACGGCGGCAGGCTGTCGTTCTTTCAAGGGGCATGCACGGGCTTCCTGGCGCTACCTCTGTTCATGATAGCTACGTTGCTCGCCGCGCTCGTGTTCTATCTCCTCTCCTTCGTGTTCAAGGCACTCTTCTATGTGCTGGGCCTCATTGCGATCCCCTTCATCTGGATCTTCCAGCACATCGTGATGCCCGTGCTGCGACTTCTGGCCATTCCGTTCGTCTGGTTGTGGGAGAACTTCCTGCGCGAGATCCTCCTGTTTCTCGCGATTCCTTTCGTCTGGCTGTGGAAGGCGATCCTCCAGCCGCTCACCGGGATTCTGTTCAAATTCATCCTGAAGCCGATCTTGTTCCTCATCTTGGGAACCGGGGCTGCGCTCGTCTGCCTCTTTCCGTTCGGGGTCATCGGGGTGGTCGCGCTCGAATCCGTGCGCAACTCGTTCCGCGGCTCGCTCGACTCGCGCGGCCTCTTCGCACAGGGGGTGACCGCGGGCTTCCTGCTGCTGGACGCGGCGGTGCTCGCCTCCCTTAATGGTCTCGGCGTTCTCCACATGGTTCCTCCCTTGAGCCTCTCCATCCCAGTGGCCCTGCAGCTGATCGTCTTCCTCCGGCTCCTGGCACCCAACGAGAGGGTTGCCGTCGCGGAGGCGAGCCCCATCTTCCAGCAGAAGCTGGTGGCTTATTGGAACTCCTCACAGCTGGAGCTGATCGCGACCTGCGTGATGATCCCCCTCGGCCTCCTCGCCCAATTCGCAGGCGGCGAGGACAGTTGACGCTGGACGAATGCCGCTTGAGGCCGGGCCTGGTTCGGTCATAGGTTGGGAGAATCAGGGCTCATGGCCGGAGAATGCTCCGGGCGCATGATCTCCGACGGGATCGATTCTCACCGGTAGGCTTTGTCCCTTGGGAGGACCCTCAAAACGTAGAGAACACCCTCGTTCGCATCGCGCCGAAAACGGACACGCCAAGCGCCAACCCGCAACCGCCATTCGGGTGGCTCTACGGCTTCCAGGCGCAGGACATCGCCACGCTCATCCGCGGCGTAACGGTCGAGGGCAGCGACGATGCGCTCTCTAACCCTTGGGTCGAGACGGTCGGCTTCTTTGAGGGCGCGTTGTGTCCAAGCTACCCGCCACTTCACTTAAGGCCCCAGCGCCGCTTGACCTCATCGTGGGGGACGACCCGGCCGGCCTGAACGTCCGCTCGTGCCTCCGCCAATCCACCGTCGAAGTCATCGTCGTCGGGTTCGTCGTCGAAGGGAGCCTCATCGAGCGGGACAAGCGGACCTGTCGCGCGCAACCTTTGGAGGACCCGCTCAGCAGCGGGCAGATCTTCCTCGGGAAGCTCGTCGATCAATCGGTGCAGAGTGTCTCGTGCGCTCATGTGGCTCCTCGCGCCGTCGATTCTACGCGCGTACGTTCCCGATGCTCAACCGTTGGGCTCCCTCCGCCCGGACTTTCTTGCCAGCTCGGCCTTTGAGGGCTCACCCCAGCTTCGCAGCATCCAGCAGCTTCAAAAAATTGCGCTTTCGCTTGTGGGCGAAGCGCACCGTGGCGAGATAGTCGGCGAGCTCGCGGCTCTTGCCCAGGCGGGTCATCACGTCCCGGACCTGCTTCAGGCGAGCCACCGCGGTCTCGTATCCGCTCTGGCTCGCGTGCTGGAGGACCGACTCGACCTGGCGCTGGTAGACGGCGAGGGAGTCCTCCGGGTGAGACGGCTCCCGGAGCTTGGCCAGCCTCAGCCAGAGGTCTTCCGAGCAGCCGAGAAGCCGGGCCGACGTCCAGGCTTCCTCGACCTTCTTTTCCCAGAGCAGGATCTCGACCAATTGCGAATCCGGTCCTCCGCCGAAGCCGAACGGCGACCATCGGGCCGATGGCCCGGACTTCGCCTTGCCGGCACGCTCCCGGAGGAGGGCGAGGGCTTTCTCCCGCCAGTCGGGCCACGCTTTGGCCCGCTCCGCGGGCTTCTTGAGCTCCTGGTAGGTTGCGAGCCCGGGCGTGTCGGCGAAATTCGCCCAGAGGAGGTCGAGAGCCTCCCCGTGGCGGCGGCGGGCCGAGTACTCTTCGGCAAGAAAGCTCCGTAGACGAGCGTCGGTTCGGTTGGGAAAGGCGCGGATGCCCGCCTCTGCCCACTCGACGGCCAAGTCTCCCTTTCCGGCTTCCTTGTAGATCTCCGCGATCTGGAGATACGACCAGGGTTGCGAGAGATCGTGCGACTTGATCGCCACCACGGCTTCCACGTCACCGGCAGACCGGGCCAGGCGCTCTAGGATCTGCCCGGCACGCCAACCCCGGCCGTCGGAGTGTGATGAGTCGCCCGCTTTCCGGGCTGGAACCTTCTTCCACTCGGCCTCGGCCAGCTCGCGGTAGACCGCCAGCCCCCTCTTCTTCAGGAGGCCCGCATAGGTGACCATGGCTCCTTGGAATGACCAACTCGACCGGAGCTCCCAGGAAAAAAGCCGGCGCGCCAGGGCCTCGGGGTCGGGCTTCGCCTTCTTGCACGCCTTGAGGTGAAGCTCCTGGAGGCGCTCCAGCACTGCGTACACGTCCCCGTCCGAGTCGTCCACCTGCTCCAGGGTTTCCTCCGTCAGCTCCATGGCGTACTCGGTCAGGTCGACGAGCTCCTCGACCTTCCCCTGCTGCAGCAAGCCTTCCAAGGCGTCCACGGCTTCGTCGAGCCCGGCTGCGAAGCCGCCGACCTCGCGGTAGGAGTAGACGTCCTCCGAATCGAAGGCTGCAGCGAGGCTGCGGCGCATCGCGGAAAAGTCGGGCTGCCGGCCTCCCCTATTCGCCTGCTCCAGCTTCAGCCTGCGGAGGAGGCGGTCGTCCGACAAGGCATGGTTGAAGAGAAGATCGACAAGGTGATCCTTCTCCTGGCGGGCGAGGAATTTGCGCAGCCCTTCCAGGCCCGGGTCGCCCTTCAGAGTGGCGCTTCGACCCCCCCTCACCGTCCCCGCCCTTCCGCCCGGACCCTCCTCGCCAGCTCGGCCGCGAGTTGGAGGGTGAACGTCCGCCCCTCCACCGCCCTTTGGAGCTGGAGGAGGGTGTAGGCGACGATCGCTTCGGTGGTCAAGCCGCGGGACTCGAAGATGGGGAGAAGCTCGGCGGCGAGGGTCGTGAGGGCATCCGCCTTTCCGGACTTGAAGAGCACGACGGCCAGGTCCAGCGAGACCAGGGTGGCGTCCAGCGGCATCCGGCGGTCGAGGAACTCCTGCTGGAGCGCTCGCAGGGCCGTCTCCGCCTCCTCAATCCGGCCCAGTCCGTCCAGGACCAGCGCCTCGGTCCAGCGCAGGCGGAGACGGTCCGTGTCCCGGCCGTGCTCCGCAAGCATCTCCATGGCTCGGGGGAGGCGCTCCAGGGCCTCATCATATCTCCCGGCTCCGGCAAGATGGAGGACAAGGTTGGATTGAAGGGCAGCAATCAGGCGTTGATCGCCTGAGAGCCCCGCTTCGTTCTCGGCTTGTTGGAGCACGTCACAACCATTCGCCCAATCCTGGGTGGCCTCATAGACCTTTGTTTCCAAGAGCTGACAGGCGAGGGCACCTCGCCTGTCGCCCAGGTCGACGTAGATCTTCAGAGCCGCCGCCGCTGCTTCGAGGGCCTCCGTGTACCTACGCTGCTCCCGTCGCAGAGAGCTCTTGATGGTGAGCAGCTCCGCCTCGACCAGCGGACTGTGCCAGGAGAAGCGGCGCTCCGCATCGGCGAAGGCAAGGTCCGCCGCCGTCAGCTCGTTTGCGACCTTGAGCGCGTTGGCCAGGTAGGCGAAGGTCCTGGCCTGAAGATCATGGACCCAGTCCGGGTGGTAGGACTCCTTGGGCAAGGCGAGCGCGATCCGCACAGCCAGAATCGCCAGCTCAGTCGCCCGTCGGGCATCGCTCAGGCATGCCTCCTTGGACTGCTGGAGCAGGTACACACAGAGGCCCCAGGTGTGGAAGCTCTCGTCGGTCTCTGCCGCCCGGAGCTGCTCCATGGTCGGTAGGCTCTCCAGGATGCGGGCCAGCTCGGGCGCCGTCTCGGATTCGAGCAGGGCCACCAGCTCGTCGAAGTAGCCGAGGTTGTCCTTGATCTCCTGCAGCCGCTCGTGCAGGGCGCGGCAGGATGGGCAGGTCTCGATGTGGTGGGGGAGGAAGATGCGGGCGACCTCCTCGGGGGAGGCGCTGCCCGTCGAGAGCTTGGCGAACAGCTCGAGGCTGATAGCGTGAGGGACCGCCGTATCGTCGTCGCGCAAAAGATCGCCCTCCATCATGACTGCGTCTCTTCGAAAGAGTAGCACGGCTGGATGGGAGACGACCAGGATGAGCGGGGGAGTTACCCTGGCTGCGAGAGGGTGAGGCTGCGGCTGGCAGAGAGCCGGGCGCGAGATCCACCCTCCAGGAGAGCACCGATGTTTCGAATCGCCCTGCTTCTCGCCATGCTCCTCGGCGCTGGCTCGTCCGTCTTCCATGCGGTCTGGGAGAGGACCGGACCGAGTAGCGATCCCTGGGGAAACCCGAACGGCCAGAGCTCGCCTCCGTCTGGCGACAGTGGCCCTGGCATCGATCCCTGGGGTTAGAAGTACAACAGATCGGCTCCGGGCTCTGCACCTCGCTCTGGGAAGGGGAACGTCGCTCTCATGCGCAAGGTGGGAGGGGGAATCATGGAGGGCAAGCGCCCTCGTCCCGGCCTCCCCCCGGAGCCGACCTGTTCCCTCCCGGGTGGGGGAGGGCACACGGCCCAGGAGACCAGGTCCCCTTCAATTAGGCGGACGGCGGCATCCTTGGACTCGGAGGCCGGCCATCCTTCTCGTTTTCAATGAACCGGGAGGCTCATCGAGCCTCTCGTCAAACCTTTTGAGCCTCTCGCTGGACCTTTTGCGGGGCTCAGCGAACCTTTCGAGGCTCTCGTCAACCTCAACGAGCCTTCCGTCGAACCTTCCGAGCTCCTCGTCAGACCTTTCGGGAGCCTCATCGATCCTTTCGAGCCTCTCTCCGGACCTTTCAGCCTCTCGTGAGACCTTCAGGGTCTCGTTCGACCTTTCGAGGGTCTCGTTGAACCTTTCGAGAGCCTCGTCGGACCTTTTGCGTCTCTCGTCGAGCAAAGGAGACTCTCGTTAAACCTGACGAGCCTCTCGTTGAGGGCGACGAACGACAAAAAAAAGGGGGCGTGCCGGATGGCACGCCCCCTTTCGGTGCGACAACTACTCAGGGAGCGGACCGGGAGTCTCGGGGTTCCGCGGCCGGCCGCGGAGGGGCTGGATACCGAACTCGGCCAGCTTCTCGCTGCGATTGCCGTAGTGCTCCCGGACGATCGTGCGCAGCAGAGTGGAGATCTTGCGGCCCTGGGTGAGCAGCGTGTAGATCCGCTTGGTGGCCTCCTGCTTGCTCGCGGTCAGGGCGGCCCGCTCGGCCGCGACCTAGCGGATCTCGTTCAGGACTTCTGCCCTACAGCTTTCCTGCTAATGCCCGAGTTGCTAGAATGCCGCTTGATAGGAATGGAGAGGACTCGGCCCATGAAGATGATCATCCTCGCGGCGGGGCTCGGGACCCGCATGCGTGAGAGCATGGGCTCCAAGCCCAAGATCCTGGCGGACCTCGGCGGCGAGACCATCCTCGACCGTCTCCTCGCCCTGGGCCGCGAGCTTCGGCTCGATCCCATGATCGTCACTCGGCCCGAGTTCGCCGCCGACTTCCGCAATGTCCCGGCCGAGGTGCTCGTCGAGGAGCAGCCCGTGGGCCTGCTCACGACCCTCTACCAGACGCGCGACCTTATCCACGAGCCGTTCGTCTGGGTGGGCGGCGACATGGTGTTCTCCGAGACCGGGCCCCTCCGCGAGCTGGTCGAAGCACATCGACCGGAAGATTTCGCCTCGTTCCTCGTCTGCAGGACGGACCGCTTCAAGGCCAAGATCCGCTTCGAGCCCGAGCTCGAGTTCGCCCTCAC
>Ga0190265_10003681_pt1 | contig 10491 bp, 9 predicted proteins | sample Popmic124T_FD_133135 | JGI IMG/M metagenome (GOLD analysis project Ga0190265, IMG submission 133135) | Populus adjacent soil microbial communities from riparian zone of Indian Creek, Utah, USA - 124 T | ecosystem: Environmental > Terrestrial > Soil > Riparian zone | place: USA: Utah | collected...
CGATCGACGACGGTTACCTGACTTTCGATGCTGCAGATCAGGCGCGACAGAAGGAGAAGGGTCGATTGGAAGACTTCCCTGCACTGCGGCGCACTCCTTTGCGGGCAAAGCCGGGACGCTGTGTGACCCAGATGCACTACGCGCGACAAGGCATCATTACTCCGGAAATGGAGTTCATCGCCATCCGCGAAAACCTGGGACGTGACTGGGACCGCGGGCGTCTCGCCCGCAGAGGTTCATCAGAGGCATCTCGCGATTCTTTGGAACATCAGCATCGCGGACAGTCATTCGGCGCGGCCATCCCTGAATACGTCACGCCAGAATTCGTTCGTGATGAAGTCGCGCGGGGACGCGCAATAATCCCTGCAAACGTAAACCATCCGGAAAGCGAACCGATGATCATCGGTCGCAACTTCCTGGTGAAGATTAACGCCAACATCGGCAACTCGGCGGTGTTGTCGTCTATCGACGATGAAGTGGAGAAGATGCGTTGGGCCATCCGTTGCGGCTCGGACACGGTGATGGATCTTTCGACCGGCAAGAACATTCATGCCACGCGCGAGTGGATCTTGCGAAACTCGCCCGTGCCGATCGGTACAGTTCCGATTTACCAGGCGTTGGAAAAGGTTGGCGGGAAAGCTGAGGAACTTACCTGGGAGATTTTCCGCGATACGTTGATCGAGCAGGCGGAACAAGGGGTCGACTACTTCACGATTCATGCCGGTGTGCGTCTGCCCTACATTCCGCTGACAGCGAAGCGTACGACGGGAATCGTGAGCCGTGGAGGTTCGATCATGGCCAAGTGGTGCCTCGCCCATCATGAGGAAAGTTTTCTGTACACACGCTTCCGCGAGATTTGCGAAATCATGGCCGCCTACGACGTTTCGTTTAGTCTCGGCGACGGTCTACGTCCGGGTTCGATTGCTGACGCGAATGACGAAGCTCAGTTTGCCGAACTTGAAACCCAGGGCGAATTAACGAGAATTGCATGGGAGTACGACTGCCAGGTAATGAACGAAGGTCCCGGCCACATTCCCATGCACCTCATCAAGGAGAACATGGAGAAGCAGCTCGAGTGGTGTCAGGAAGCGCCGTTCTATACGCTCGGCCCGCTGACGACCGACATCGCCCCTGGTTACGATCACATCACGTCGGCGATTGGGGCGGCGATGATTGGGTGGTACGGCACGGCGATGCTTTGTTACGTGACGCCGAAAGAGCATCTCGGCCTGCCGAACAAAAAGGACGTTAAGGATGGCGTCATCGCTTACAAACTGGCGGCGCATGCGGCCGACTTAGCCAAGGGCCATCCCGGCGCACAGTATCGCGACAATGCTTTATCGAAAGCACGTTTCGAGTTTCGCTGGGAAGATCAGTTCAACCTTTCGTTGGATCCTGAAGTCGCGCGCGAGTATCACGACGAAACGCTGCCGCAGGAAGGCGCCAAGCTGGCCCACTTCTGTTCCATGTGCGGTCCACACTTCTGCTCCATGAAGATCACGCAGGACGTGCGTGAATACGCGGCGCAGAAAGAGATCGACGAGCAAGCTGCGTTAGCTGCGGGGATGAAAGAAAAGGCGCAGGAGTTTGTGACAGCGGGAGCGGAGATTTATCAACAAGCGGAGCTGCAGCAAACAGTGAAATAACGACTATCCACAGATTTCGCGGATTACAGAGACTGACCTAACAGTGAAGGCGACGCCAAGGCCCCGTTTTCGTGTCATTTCGTGTTAATTCGTGGATCGTTTTCAACTCTGGGCTTGAGGTTTTGGGATGGTGATAGTCGAGATTGTGAAGCGATTTGAAGATCGGTTTCCGGCGGCGCGCTATCTTACCGGGAGGTTAGCTTTTGACATCCGCGCCCTGACAAAACCAACACAAATTGTCGCAACTACTCCGTCTTTATAACGCTTCTGTAGTGGCCTGTCTATAACGCTCTGCCTTAGTCCTTCTTTATTACCAGGCACGTTGAGGTTAGTGGAAAATGGCAAAGTTACTGCCGACGCTAATCCTATTTGCGAGTCACTTTATCAAATTCACTGAAGCGGACGCGCATGCGTATTTTTAACGGGTACCCGCTCGGGAGTATCAACTCCTCGTCGGCGTAAGCGTAAGTCGGAAACCAGGCGCCGTCTATGTCTTCGCGGTAAATTTCGAGTGTAGGGTAAGGATTGTTCTTTGGTTCGGGCATTCCTTTACCGCGAGTCTTCACTATTTGATAATCCTGCGTGTCAACCCAGATGCGTCCCTGGAAGAAACGCTCTTTGACCCTCTTCGGATCAGGCAAGGCTTTTGGCGACACGTCGAATACGTGCAGGTCGAGTTCGTCAATGCGTTCTTTGCCGACATACTTGAAGTTGTAAAGGGGCGCCTTGGAAGCTTCGAGCGCGAAGAGTTGCACGCCGCCGAGTTCGTCCAGATCTTCCGTCGAAATGCCTATCCCGGAGACGGTTGGCATCGGGAACGATAGAATCTTCTCGATACGTTTGCCCTCGGCGTCGAAGGCGAGTCGCGAAATGCGATGATATTCACCAGAAACCTGTCCTCCGGCCCCGATCGTTTGAACCACGACGTCACGTTTGAAACTATACTGGGCCAGAGCGGTGCGAAACTCCGTCTCTTTGTTTGTAAACGCACTTACAATGCGGTCAGTCTCTGCCGGCGTCACGGTCGCCGACTGTTGCGGCTGCCGTACGGATGGCCCGGCGTGATTTCGTGAAACCACCGGCGAAGTAACCAGCAACGCCCACATGATGATTGTTAATAAAGAGGCATTCATGAGTCTTTATTGGAGTCTTAGGCACTGAATCTTGTCAATCTTTTCTGTTGCTGCTTGGGATTAAGTCGCGTCGAGCACTTCGGGATCTGATCGTCTATGTCGTGGATTACCCGATAAGACTGTTGCGATAGGCTTTGCCTCAAAACTCATGGATCCTGTGGCATTGAGTCAGTACCACCTGCGGTAGCGGGTGGGTCAATGATCGGAATTACGTAGTCCAAGGAAACCGAAGACGAATCGTTGACCCACCCGCTACCGCAGGTGGTACCGACCTCATGCCAGCTTCGGTCTCTGACTTTTGAGGCAAAGCTGTTGCGATATGAATGACCAACAAATCGAACGCGTGCGCCGGATCTGTCTGGCGTTGCCTGAAACGTGGGAGAAGATCTCGCACGGTGAACCCACATGGTTTGTCGGCAAGAAAGTGTTTGCCATGTTTTCAAACAATCATCACAACGACGGGCACGTGGCGGTGACATTACCGGCGGCGATCGGCATTCAGGAAATGCTGATCAAGAAGTCGCCGAGGAAGTTCTATCGACCGCCGTATGTCGGCGTGCGCGGTTGGATCGGTATTGAGGTTGGAAAAATCAGCGACAAGGAACTTGCATTGCATATCAAGGAAGCGTGGAAGCTAATCGCACCAGAAAAACTCCAGCGAACAGTGCGATAACGACTATCCACAGATTCCGCAGATTACACAGATTAGAGAGTTAACAATGCGGGATCTTGGTTTCGTGTTTGTTCGTGCATTTCGTGGATCGGGTTTGAACGTTAACAAGCGATCGAGGAACTCACATGAAAAAACACGAAACCATCTAAGTGCACACGTCACTAACGATCCTTCCATCGCTCTTCAAACAGACCATTCAATTCGCCGAACGGTGTCGCGTCTCGGAACGATGTGAATGAGCCGGCGTCGCTAATCTCTCGCGCGGCGTTCAGGAAGCCGCCCCAGGCTGCGCGTGCGAGTGCGCCGCCGACTGAAATACGACGGACAGCAAGATCAGCCAATTGAGAAACAGTTAGTTGGCAGTTGTTCGTGGAAATCAAAACATTAACCGGTTTGGGGAACACCGCTTTCACGATCTGGGAAACCTCTCCCGTATCGACCACACCCGGGGCATACAGACAATCTGCTCCCGCATCTGCAAACGCAGTCAAACGTTTCAGTGATGTCCGCAGCGGCTCGGGATCGCCAACCAGCCAGGCTTCGCAACGAGCAGTCAGCACGACGGGCATACCGGAAGCGTCGATAGCGCTGCGCGAGGCTTTGATCCGTTCAACCGCCAGATGGAAATCGTAGAGCAGCTCGTCGCTGCGGCCTGTGGAGTCTTCGATCGATAAACCCGCCACGCCTGTTCGAATGCAAAGCTCAACATTCGCAGCCACGCCTTCCGGTTCATCTGCATAACCGTTCTGGTAGTCGGCGTTAACAGGCAGGCTAGTGGCATTAGAGATCTCCCGAAAGTGGTCCAACATCACGTCGTGTGAGACTGCACCTGGGCCATCCGGCAATCCTTTCGAAAAGGCGAAGCCGGCCGACGTTGTGGCCAGCGCTTTGAAGCCAAGGTGCTCGAGGTAGATGGCGGTCCCCGCATCCCAGGGATTGGGCAGCACGAAGCAACCCGATTCATGAAGCCGGCGAAATTCTTCAATGGCTGATAGCTGTTTATTCATGAAACGAATCGTACAACAGGATCCACAGATTGCGCAGATTCCCCAGATTAGAGACAAAATGAGGATCACTCTGGCGTCCTAAGTTGAGGTCCAATCTGCGGCTAGCTATGGCGATTTTACGCACTTCCCTCTAAAATCTGCGCCGTCTCCCCAACTCTTACCCGTCGTCGTTCGGTCCAACTTGAGGAGGAACCAATGCATCGAGTCACCGCTTTGCGAATCGTTGCTCTGTCAACTATTGCGCTTGTTTTTCCCATCGCCTGGTTTGCAAGCGAGAGAGTAAACGGAAACACCAGCGACAACCAGAATTCTGCCGCTCCTACAACCGCGTCATCCCAGGAAGCACCCTTCGATCAGGCCGCGGCGATGGAAGCGTTGAGAAAGAGCATTGCCGGAAAAGAGCAGGCGCCAGCCGAAACTGTTTTCAAAAACATCCAACTCTTCAAGGGCATGCCTGCCGGCAGGGTTTTGCGGATCATGGAGCTTGGATATGCGCGCTCGCTGGGCGTGAACTGCACACACTGTCATGCCCCGGGCGCGTGGGAAAAAGACGACAAACCAACCAAGCAGATCGCACGGGAAATGGCGGCCATGGTCGGCGCGATCAATAATCAACATTTGAAGCAAATCAAAAACCTGAAAAGCGAATCACCGATGGTCAATTGCACGACCTGTCATCGCGGTCAGACCAAGCCGGCACTGAATCTCCCCGAACCACCGAAATCGTAAAAGGGCCATCCAAAAAAGATCCACGAACCCACACGAGAGGTCACGAATATCGCCTTCGTGTCAGTTCGTGTATTTCGTGGATCGGTTCTGTCTGATATGAAATACGTTGCATTCCTGCGCGCGATCAATGTTGGTGGTCACATAGTCAAGATGGACCACCTGCGCAGTCTGTTTGAATCAATGGGCTTCGCTGACGTCGAAACATTCATTGCCAGCGGCAACGTTATCTTCGACTCCAAATCGAAAAGCCCCAATACGCTCGAGAAGAAGATCGAGAAACAACTTCAGCAAGCACTCGGTTACGAAGTGAAGACGTTTATCAGGACTATCCCCGCCCTCGCCGAGGTGCTGGCTTATCCATGTTTTCGGCGGGCAGAACTTGTAGAGGCCGGCAATATTCTCCACGTCGGTTTCATGTCTGACACTCCAACTCAAACAGCCATCAAGAAACTCGCGTCGCTCGCCGATGACGTCAACGATTTTCATGTAGACGCCCGGGAAGTTTACTGGCTGCGTCGCACCGGCGCCGGCGAGTCGGAATACGCTGGGGGCTTGCTTGAGAAGACCCTTGCCACGCCCGTTACGTTCCGTAATGTGAATACGGTCAAAAAGATTGCCGGCAAATACCTCCGATAACTATCAGCCACCCCTGCAAATGCCTGTGTTGCGTGCCGCGGCTTAAAGCGACGTTTGGTTATTTCTGAACGTAACGATCCAAAACGGCTGTCGCGTTACAAAAATTGGGACGTGCTGGCGCGCAGGCTGTCCAACCGGGCGGACCTGGTTACAGCCAACACGCGTCGCGCGCTGGAAGAAATGTGTGTCTGTGTGGATGCAGAACGGCTGGCCTTCGTACCCAATCCCCTGGTTTTAACTGAACTTGGCGGACAGGATGCCGGTGACTCGCAAACTTCAAAAACGCCTTCTACTGCACCCCTGATACTCAACGTCGGCCGCATGGTTTGGGACAAGGCGCAGGAGGTACTTCACGAAGCGTTTGCGCTAATGGGTGATGACCTTGGTGAATGGCGACTGGCTGTGGTCAGAGACGGCAGGCTGCAGGCCGCCCCTGGAAGGGCATAGCCCGGATCAGAGAGTTGCCGTTAACGGAAGGTCGCAGACCTTCCGCACATCAGACGGCGAAGCCGTAGTTCAAACAAAAAGAGCGGGCCACTCGGGTGGACCGCTCTTCGCAACACACTGGACAAGCTCGAACGCCTGTCCGCCTATGGCATAGTAACGTTCTTAACTTCTGCCTTCTCGGCCTTCTTCACGTAGATTTCCCCACGCGCGGTTAAGCCGGCCTTGTTTGCCAACGTGTACACGGCAGACTCAACTAACTCCTTATTCTCCAAACGAAAACTCGTGACACCCGAAACGTTGGTGTCAGGATCGCTGTATTGCAGTGTCAGATAACGAACTTTGGTCTTGATCAGCCCCAACGGGAACCCGATGTACGGAATGTGGCTCGCAACGGTCGCGGCCGTGGGCCGTCGTTTCTGTGTGTCTGCAAACGCGGAAAGCACAGCGTGATATGGTATGAACAACACTTCTTTTTGCTGCTTGTTCTTGAATAGCAGCCGCTTGTTCGTGTCGTCAAAACTAAGCGTGCCTTCCATTGTTCGGCTGTGTCCGAACACTCCGCCCTCATACTTTGCCTTCATCGTTTGGGGCGCGGGCTGGGGTGTGGCTTTTGAAGCATCGGTCGCAGTGGTAGCCGGCTCGACGTTGCGCGGCCGTTGTGAATAGACGGCGCCGCAGGCAGCCAGCGTCAAAAACATTACAACTACTAACTTCATGGATAACCTCCGGGAAATATCTTACTTCGCAAACGGCCGAACACGTTCGGCTGCTTCCTTAAAGTCAGCATCGGCCGGCGCCAGGCTCAGTCCTTTTTCATAGGCGCCGAGGGCCTTGGCGTATTGCTTCGTAATCTCATACGCGTATCCGAGCTCGCGATAGATGTTTACATCGTTGGGCGTCTTTTGCGCGGCAGTAGTGAGCGCAGCGATCGCCTTCGGAAAATTCTTGGCGCGTGACTGAGCGATGCCGAGTAAATAGAACGTCACGGCCTTTGCGTCAGCTCCCACTGTCGCGCGCTCGAGAGCGGCCGCGGCGCGCACGTACTGTTCGGAACCAATCAACGCCTGACCAAAGAGTGTTACCGCTTCGGCGTCTGTTCTCACTTTTATTAAACCCTCGCCCGCTCGCACAGCGCTCAGGTAGTCAGCCGAAGATTTAGCCGGGTCCGTCGCCGTAGCCGCGCGACGCAGATATGACGATGTGAGCAAAGTCCATGCGGCCGCGAAACGTGGATCGATAACGGTCGAACGATTCAGGGCGGCGATCGCGCCGTCGAAATCATTCTTACCGACCGCAATCTGGCCCAGGTAGAAAAGCGAGACCGAGTCTTTCGGATTTGTTTTTACTACTGCGTTCAGAGTCTTTTCCGCGTCGACGAGCTTGCCGGTTTTGTATTCCGCGAGGCCACGGTAATAGAGCATTGCATTGTCGACCGGCGCACCCGGCCGGGTGGTGGCCGTCACCAGCAGCGGTAGCGCGCGCTCAAATTTTTCTGAAAGCACCAGTGACTGGGCCAAAGCATCCGCGGTGTGCGGGTCTTCCTGCTTAGCCGCCTTCTGCAGATCCATTGCTTTCTGCAGGTCTTCCGTTGCGGCTTCGTACTGCTTCAGATTCAATTCAGCAAAACCTGCGATCTTCCAGGCCTCGGCGTCACCCGGAAACTGGGCGGCAATGCCCTTCGCTTCCTTTGCGGCTTCCGCAAAACGTTTCTGTTGCAAGAGTTGATACGCATGCGAGGTGTCGCCCCTGCCTACGGTGTTGACGACGGGCTTCACCGGCTGGACATCAACCAACGGCCGGTTCGAAGTATTTCGAGCAGTTGGATTGGGGGTTGGTTCGGGCCGCAACAAAGGTTCTTGCGCCGGTTGTTGTGCCGGACGCACGCGTCGAGGGCGGCTGGACTGGGCGGCGACCAATCCGGCTAAGGCAAAAACGATTGCCGAAATCAGTAGATATCTTCTAATCAGCTTTGTATTCATGGAGTATCCCAAGGGGAGAGGGACATGTTGTTGACGAGTAATAGTTTCCGCAAAAGGCATGTTTTCGGATGCCTCGGTAACGGTTTTAGTTCGCTGACGTTCAATGTAGCGCAAGTTAATGTTCCAGGCCAGTAGTGAGCAGTCAGCATGAGCAGTTGTGATAGGAGATGCCATTTGTTCGTGATTTTTCGTGTTATTTCGTGGATCGAGTTTTTGGCTCGTAAAGGAAATTGATCCACGAAATTACACGAAACGCACGAAAAGCGGCAGCCGGTAAGGCAGCCTTACCTAAACGGAAGCGGCGGAGCCGCGCAAGGTTAAAAAAAAGGACAGGCACCACTGCCTGTCCTTTTCCATTAGCCGGTTGCCACCGGGCGTTAGATGGGACTTAAATCATTAATTGGCACTTATCTCAATGGCAGCCTCTCCGTTTTCTCCAGCAAATCCCACCCCACCCAGCCGAAAGATTTGAAGCATTAAGTGGCACTTAGTCCAGATTTGAACCAATATGTAGGATTCCAGCGGTTTTTCACATTTCCCGAGTTTAGAGTTCGGAATTGGGCAGTTTAGATTTCCGTCGGACTTGTTTGAGCGTCACTTGAAATGATCATTGCGGGTCGAATTGGTTGAGGTAACGGCGAACGACCTCCGCGCAGAAATGATAATCGCCGTCACGCTGTAGGATAACCCCGTGCTTTACAAGAGCACTCCAGAGCTTACTAAAAGACTCTTCACAGGAACGGTTTTTACTGGATTTGGCAAGCACCTGCCTTTTCCATGCATCCTTCGGCATACCTGTAATGACATTCGGAATCGTTCCTCCCCAGTCGACCTGATCGCTATGCTGAATCCTGTAGAACATCGGTAGTATCTTTTTATCCTCCTCTGTTTCTAAGTACATCTCGTGTTTGAAGCCGAGCGTATCTCTTATGGCATTTTTAATGTTTGCTTTCAGCTTTGCGGATCGTTCAGCGTTCAGCTCCGCTGACCGTATGGCGGCCATCACATCGTTCGAAGACAAGTCGAAGGAATTCCGCGTTCTACTTTCTTCACACGCAGCGTACCCGATTTGTTGCAGAAGTATCGGTATACCTCCACTCATGTAATACAAGGATGGAATGAACCGTTCATTATCATATCTCCAGTCCGTTTTAGCGCACTGGCCTCGGACGAAGCTATCCACCTCCACGATGTCGAAAGCGGCGAGCTTTTCTAGTTTATCTGCACGTCGCTTGGCACCAGCACCAGCCAGTGTCAAACCCGCACCAGTCTCTGCCTCGTCCCACTTTGGTAATGGCAATAAGATCAGCACCACATTAGGGAAATCGGGTGCCCACCCCCCGCTCTCATTTCGCTCGTGGAGCGCCATGAGTAGCTCTCCGCATAACTGTGGCCCTTTCTCACTGAGACTTACGTTATCTAGAATTATGACGTATGCCTTCATCTTCGATTTGGCATAAGCATTAAGCTTATCGATAAACTTGAAGAAGGCCGCCGGGTTCCTCGGAGCGAACTTAAATAACTTGGTTACGTTCCAATTACCTAGCTCAATCTCATGCAGTTTTTCGATAAACCTTCCTACATTTAACCGCGCCTGCTTGAATCTCCATTTAATCTTCTTTGTTTCAACTATTGTCGAGAAGTTTTTATAGAATTCATCGGACAGGAACTTGTAAAAAGCTTCTCTGGAAATTATCTGCGGGCTAGCCTCGACTGAAAGACTGGATAAGGCGACCATTACACTATTGTCAGGAGAGTTTTTAATGGCTGCCTCCTTACACCATTTAGCAAAACTGGACTTTCCGAAGCTCGCCCGCCCCTCGATTACCATTATGTAGTCTTGTCGCTGATCGCTTCTATTCCAGGTGAGGTTCGCAAACCTATCGCGCAGATCGTCACGACCAGTGAATAAATCATAAGGTACAGCGCCGGTGCCGTGGTAGAAGGGGAGAGGCTTCTCTGGTGTCATGATGCTGTGTCTCTCAGGTCTCTCTTGAGAATTGTATGCAATGAAAACCGCCGCGCATTGGCTTGCATCAAGGTTAGAAGAACCACAGGAAATAGTATCTCGAAAGCCGTACTTGCAGTCACAGACGCATATACGGACTGTCGCAATATTACCCTGATAGCACAATACGTGACGGAAAGTAGAATGGCGCTAAACACAGGCCGCTTAGGAAACGCGAGCACAATCATGACGGTAGCGAGCGCCCACGTCAGCCCGAATGAGCTTACTATTAA
>Ga0190265_10003682_pt1 | contig 10489 bp, 9 predicted proteins | sample Popmic124T_FD_133135 | JGI IMG/M metagenome (GOLD analysis project Ga0190265, IMG submission 133135) | Populus adjacent soil microbial communities from riparian zone of Indian Creek, Utah, USA - 124 T | ecosystem: Environmental > Terrestrial > Soil > Riparian zone | place: USA: Utah | collected...
ACCAGCGTCGCCGAGTCCAGCGCCACGGGCGAGAACGCGGCCACCATGGCCCGGGCCTCGGCGAGGTTCTCCCGCGCGACCTCCTCGATCAGCGCCATCCGCTCGGCGACGCCCTCGGTCCCCGGCGGCAGCTCGGCCGCGGCGGTCTGGGCCAGGACGACGATGCTCGTGTAGCCCTGCGCGAGGGTGTCGTGCACCTCCCGGGCCCACCGCTCCCGCTCGGCGGTCACGCCCTGCGCGTGGTGCAGCTCGGCGACCTCGGCCCGGGTGCGCTCCAGCTCCCGGATCAGCTCGGCCCGCTGCTGGCTCTGCTCGAGCACCCGGTTGATCCAGATGCCCATCGCGATGCTGAAGACGAGACCGACGAGGGTCTGCCCCGGCCCCGACAGCGGCTCCTCGCCCCGCGACCACGCGATCGCCGGCCCCACGGTGCTGGCCAGCGCGAGCGCCAGCGTCCACAGCACCCCGGCCCGCAGCGACTCGGTGAGGAACCAGACGTGCGTGTAGCCGATGAACAGCAGGAACAGCAGCGCAGGCTCCTGCGACGCGAGCACCGCGAAGGCGAGCACGAGGACGGCGAGGTAGGCACCCGCCCGCCGCTGGTCGCGGCTGGTGAGCGCCGGCGCGCCCAGGAAGAGGTAGCCGAGGGCCAGCGCGGCGAGGGCCGCGACCAGCAGCGGCCGGGAGCCGTCGACCGGGGAGAGCAGCACGGTCGCCACCGCGATGGTCACCAGCGCGACGAACACCAGGTGCAGGCCGACGACCGTGATCCGCCAGTTCTTCTCGGACAGCGGCGGATCGCCGCCGGCCACCTCGCGCGAGGGGTCGACGGCGACCGGCCGCAGGAGATGGGGGCTCACCCGTCTGCCCGGCGCCAGCGGAACGTTCGCACGCACACCACGGCACCGATGATCACCCACGCGGCAAGCACCAGGGCCGTCCTGCCGTGCTCCCAGCTACCGGCGATCTCGAACGCGGCCGCCTCGTCGGGCAGGAACGCCGACCGCATGCCCTGCGTCAGCCACTTGAGCGGGAAGATCGCCGCGACCTGCTGCATCCAGCCGGGCAGCTCGAGGAAGCCGAAGAAGACGCCGGAGAAGAACTGCAGCACGATCGCGAACGCGGAGATGCCCGTGGTGATCGACGCGGCGCTCCCGCGCAGCGCCGACACGGCCACGCCGAGGACCGTGCCGGCCAGGGCGCCGAGGACCGCGACCCAGCCGAAGGTCAGCCAGTGGGCGAGATCAGCGGGCATCGGGACGTCGTAGGCGAAGTGGGCGAGCGGCAGCAGCAGCGCCAGCTGCGCGGCCGTGGTGACGAGGACCTGGCCGGCCTTGCCCGCGAAGTAGGCCGCGGGCGGGGTGCCCAGCAGCTGGAGCCGCTCCAGCTGGCCGTTCTCCCGCTCGGCGGCGATCGCCGTCCCGATCGCCTGGAAGCTGGTCAGCATGATGCCGGTCGCCGCGATCCCGGCCAGGAAGTAGTGCGTGAACGGGACGTCCCCGGGTCGTTCGTCGCCGCCCAGGACCGCCGCGAAGATCACCAGCATGATCACCGGGTAGGCGAAGGAGAAGACCACCTGCTGGCGCTCCCGGAAGAACAGCCGCAGTTCCAGCCGGACGCGGCGCAGCGCGATGCGCGCGGCCGACGGCGGCGCGGGACGAGGGGTGGTCGCGGGCAGGACGGCAGTCATCGGAGGTCTCCTTCAGGTGCGGCAGGAGCGGTGGACGGGGTGCCGACGAGCGAGAGGTAGACGTCCTCCAGGCTCGGGCGGGTGACGGAGAGGCCGGGGAGGTCGCCGGAGACGCGGGCCGCCAGCAGGTCCCGCAGCACGGCTCCGGGTGCCTCGGTGCGCACCTGACGGGTCACGCCGTCCTCGATCCAGCGCACCGTGGCCGCCCGCCGCAGCTCCGCGCCGAGCTCGTCGGGCGGGGCCACCTCGACCAGCCGGCCCTCGGCGACGACGCCGACCCGGTCGGCCAGCTCGGCCGCCTCGTCCAGGTAGTGCGTGGTCAGCAGCACGGTCGTGCCGTCGGCGCGCAGGGCGCGGATCAGCTCCCAGAACTGCCGGCGGGCGACCGGGTCCATCCCGGTCGTCGGCTCGTCGAGGAAGACCAGCTCGGGCCGGCCCTGGACGCCGAGGGCGACCTCGAGGCGGCGGCGCTGCCCGCCGGAGAGCCGGCCGACGCGCGTGCCGGCCTTCTCCTCCAGCCCGACGGCGGCGATCAGCTCCGCAGTCGGCCGGGGCCTCGCGTGGTAGCCCGCGAAGTGGTCGAGGGTCTCGTGGACGGTGAGCGCCTGCGCGGCACCCTCGCCCTGGCTGACGACGCCGATCCGGGCCCGCCAGTCGCGGCCACCGGAGGCCGGGTCGACGCCGAGGACGCGGACCTCCCCGCCGTCCCGCCTGCGGACGCCCTCCAGGATCTCGATCGTCGTCGTCTTCCCCGCGCCGTTCGGCCCGAGCAGGGCGAACACCTCGCCGCGGGAGACGTCGAGGTCGAGGTCGTCGACGACGGCCCGGCCTCCGTACCGCTTGACCAGCCCCCGTATCCGCACGGCCGGTTCGGTCTGGGTAGCCGTCGCCGCCGGGCGGGGTTCGGCATGTGTCGTCGTCATGCCACGACCCTGCTGCCGGCGGGGTGTCGTGCGGGACCGTCGAACCGCTGGTCGTCCGTCCACCGATCGGTGGACGGGCGGCGTCAGCCCCCCGGCCCGGTCAGGGCCCGGCGGTCCCGTCCGGCGGGCGGGCGATCGACCCGGCGAGCCGCGTCGGCGCCAGGAGGCAGTAGCTGTCGGTCAGCAGCTCCGCGACCTCGCCCCAGTCGACGTCGCCGTCCAGGAACATGCCCACCTCGTCGCCCCGCCACGGCGCCGCGAAGAACGGCGGGCCCGTCCGGCGCAGCGTCTCGAGCTCGAGCCCGGAGGACCGGAACGTGAGGATCCAGCGCGGCCCCGCCGTCCCGGCCGCACGGGCGTGGGACTGCGGCCGCCCGGCCACGATCTCCAGCACGTGCGCGAACGTCCGCCCCCGGACCCGCCACCGCGTGCCGACCCACGCCCGCTCCTCGTACGCCTCCGGCAGGCCGAGGGCGATCGGGCGCAGCCCGGCGAGCAGCACCGCCTCCACGTCCACCTCCGCGATCACCCCCTCCGACGGTCAGGCCGGGGCCGCCGCCGTCCGGACGTGCGCCCGGAGGTGCTCGGCGGTCAGCGTCCCGGCGTCGAGCAGGTCCCCCGGCGTGCCCTGGAAGACGATCTGCCCGCCGTCGTGGCCGGCGCCGGGACCCAGGTCGATGACCCAGTCTGCGCGGGCGATGACGTCGAGGTCGTGCTCGACGACGACGACCGTCCGGCCGCCGTCCACGAGCCGGTGCAGCAGTCCGACCAGCCGGTCGACGTCGTCCATGTGCAGGCCGGTCGTCGGCTCGTCGAGCACGTAGACCGAGCTGTCCCCCGTCATCTCCACGGCCAGCTTCAGCCGCTGCCGCTCCCCGCCCGACAGCGTGGACAGCGGCTGGCCGAGCGTGATGTACGGCAGCCCGACGTCGACCAGCGCGGCCAGCACCGGCTGCAGCGGCTTCTCGGTCAGGAACTCGCGGGCCTCGTCGACGGTCAGCTCCAGGACCTCGCTGATGTTCTTGCCGCGCAGCCGGTAGCCGAGCACCTCCTCGGTGAACCGCTTCCCCTCGCAGGTCTCGCACACGCTCACGGCGGTGTCGAGGTAGGCGAGCTCCGTGTAGATCAGCCCCAGCCCCTTGCACTCGGGGCAGGCACCCGCGGAGTTGGCGCTGAACAGGGCGGGCTTGACCCCGTTCTCCTTCGCGAACGACTTGCGGATCGTGTCGAGCATCCCGGTCCACGTCGCGGTGTTGGACCGGGTCGAGCCGCGGGTCAGCTTCTGGTCGACGACGACGACGTCCGGGTGCTGCTGCGGGAGCACGCCGAGGACCAGCGAGGACTTCCCCGACCCGGCCACCCCCGTGACGACGGCGAGCACGCCGCGCGGGACGTCGACCGTCACGTCCCGCAGGTTGTGCAGCCGCGCGTGCTCGATCCGGAGCGCGCCCTGCGCCGGGCGGGGAGCCGGGTTCGCCTCGTGCACCCGGTCGAGGTGGCGGCCGGTGAGCGTCCCCGAGGCGCGCAGGCCGCCGACCGTCCCCTCGTAGACGACGTGCCCGCCGTGCGTCCCCGCCCCGGGACCCATGTCGATCACGTGGTCGGCCACCGCGACGACCTCCGGCTCGTGCTCGACGACGATCACCGTGTTGCCCTTGTCGCGGAGCCGCAGCAGCAGCTCGTTGAGCCGCTGGACGTCGTGGGCGTGCAGCCCCACGGTCGGCTCGTCGAAGACGTAGGTGATGTCGGTCAGGCTCGAGCCGAGGTGCCGCACCATCCGCACGCGCTGCGACTCACCGCCGGACAACGTGGACGTCGACCGGTCGAGGGAGAGGTAGCCCAGCCCGATGCGCACCAGGTCGCCCAGCAGTGCCGCCAGGCCGTCGAGCAACCGCTTCAGGGGCACCGAATCGATGCGCTGGACGAACGCGAGCAGCTCGTCGACCTGCATGGCGGCGCAGTCGGCGATCGAGACGCCGTCGATGCGGCAGTTCCGGGCCGGCTCGCTCAGCCGCGTGCCGCCGCACCCCGGGCACGGGCCGGACGTCGTGATCCGCTCGATCGCCGTGCGGATGTGCGGCTGGAGGTCGCCCAGCTCCTTGGTCAGGTAGGACCGCTGGAAGCTGGTGATGATGCCCCGGTACGTGAGGTTCATCTTCCCGTACTTGAGCTTGACCTCGTCGCCGTGGAGCAGCTGGTGCCACTCCTCGTCGGTGTAGTCGCGCAGCTTCTTGCTCGTGTCGAAGAAGCCGGAGTGGGCGTAGATCGTCCACGGCCACGAGTCCACCGCGTGCCCGGGGAAGCGGATGGGGTCCTCGTCGAGGCTGCGGTCGCGGTCGAGCAGCGCGTCGACGTCGATGGTGCTGGCCCGCCCCAGCCCCTCGCACTCCGGGCACATGCCCTTCGGGTCGTTGAACCCGAGCGCCGACGCCGGGTGCACCGCCGGCTCCCCGAGCCGCGAGTACAGGATCCGCAGCAGCGAGGCCGCGTCCGTCGCCGTCCCCACGGTGGACCGGGCGTTGCTCCCCATCCGGGCCTGGTCGACGACGATCGCCGCGGACAGGTTGTCGACCGAGTCGACGTCGGGCCGGCCGTAGTGCGGCAGGAAGCTCTGCACGAAGGCCGAGTAGGTCTCGTTGATCAGCCGCTGCGACTCGGCCGCGACCGTGTCGAAGACCAGCGACGACTTCCCCGAGCCGGACACCCCGGTGACCACCGTGAGCGCGCGTTTCGGGATGTCCAGCGACACGTCGCGCAGGTTGTTCTCCCGCGCGCCCCGGACCTCGATCGCGCCGTACAGGTCGGTCACGTCCACCTCCACCTCTCGCACTCCGCCGTCATCGTGGACGACGGGTCCGACAGCTCGAACTGAGCGGTTCACCGCGACAACCCCTGGAACCGGCGCACGCTCAGCACCGCGAACACCGCCGTGAGCACCGCCGGCCAGAGGACGGCGAGCAGCATCGCGTGCTCGGTCGCCCAGCCACCGCCCGCCCCGATCGGCGACCCGAACAGCTCGCGGACCGCGGTCACCGTCCCCGCCACCGGGTTCCACTCGGCGATCGTCGACAGCCACCCTGGCATCGAGGAGGCGGCGACGAACGCGTTGGACAGGAAGGCGAACGGCCAGACGAGGATCTGCACGGCCATGACCGCACCCGGGTCGCGGGTCAGCAGCCCCAGGTAGATCCCCATCCACAGGAACGCCAGCCGGAGCAGGAGCAGCAGGCCGACGGCGGCCAGCGCCGGGCCGGGGCCCGTCGGCCGCCAGCCGATCGCCAGGGCGGCGGTGACCAGCACCACGAGCCCGACGACGGAGGACAGCATGTCGGCGAGGCAGCGGCCGGCCACCACCGCCGACGGCGCCATGGGAAGCGAGCGGAACCGGTCGGTGATCCCGCGCGCGGTGTCCGTGACGACGGCGGTCATGGTCGCCTCGACCCCGAAGACCATGGCCAGGGCGAGCATCCCGGGGACCAGGAAGTCGCGGTAGTCACCGCCCCCGGGCACGACCATGCCGCCGCCCAGCAGGTACACGAACATCAGCAGCAGCAGGACCGGGAACAGCGCCCCCACCAGCACGGCGGCGGGCTGGCGGCGCCAGTGCGCCACGTCGCGCCCGGCCACGGCGACGGCGTCGACCACCGCCCAGCGGGCCCGCTCGACCGGCCCCGGCTCGGTCGTGGTCGCGTCGATGGTGGTCATGCCGGCACCTCCGTGCGCTCGTCGTCCCGGGCGGTGATCCGCAGGTACGCCTCGTCGAGGGTGGTCGGGCGGAGGACGACGTCGTCGACGGCGATGCCGGCCTCGTCCAGGGCCCGCACCACCGCCCCGACGACGCCGCGGCTCCGGGCCACCGGGACCACCACGCGCTCCCCCGGCCCACCCGGACCGGTCACCGCCCGGGCGCCCGCCGCGCGCCGGGCCACCTCGGCCGCCTCCCGCGCGCGACGGGGATCGGAGACCACCAGCTCCAGCCGGTCACCGCCGATCGCGGCGGTCAGCTCGCGCGGCGTCCCCCGTGCCACGACCCGGCCGCCGTCCAGCACGCACACGTCGTCGGCCAGCTGCTCGGCCTCCTCCAGGTACTGCGTGGTGAGCAGCGCCGTGGTCCCGCCGGCCACCAGCGCGCGGACGGCGTCCCAGACGTCGCGGCGGCCGGCCGGGTCCAGGCCGGTCGTGGGCTCGTCGAGGAACAGCACCTCGGGCGCCAGCACGAGGCCCGCGGCGATGTCGAGCCGGCGCCGCATGCCGCCGGAGAACTCCCGCACGGGCTGCCTCCCCGTCCCGGTCAGCCCCACCTGCTCGAGCAGCTCGTCGGCCCGCACCCCGGCCGCCCGGCGGTCGAGGTGGTGCAGCCGCGCGAACAGGACGAGGTTCTCCCGCGCCGCGAGGACGTCGTCCACCGCCGGGTGCTGCCCGATCAGCCCGATGCGGCGCCGCACCGCCCGCGGGTGCCGGACGACGTCGACGCCGGCCACCTCGACCCGCCCGGCGTCCGGCCGGGTCAGCGTCGTCAGGACGCGCACCGCCGTCGTCTTGCCCGCACCGTTCGGACCGAGCAGCGCGCACACCAAACCGCGGCGCACCTGCAGGCCGACGTCGTCGAGCACCACCTTCTCCCCATACCTCTTGATGAGTCCCGAGACCGCGATCGCGCCCGTCACCCGACTACCTCCGTACGCTGTACGCCATTGGCCCGGGCGACAACGTACGCCGTACGGAGATATTCCGCCAGCGGCCCCGGCGCGATGCGGGAGAGTGAGGTCATGGCCACCGAGTTCACGGGCACCGGCGACCCGGCGCGGAGCATGGCGCTGCTCTGGCGCACCCCGGCGGACGCCGTACCGCGGCCGGGACCCCGGGCGGGACTCGACGTCGACCGCATCGTGTCGGCCGCCGTGGCGCTGGCCGACGCCGAGGGGCTGGCCGCCGTCTCCATGCGCCGCGTGGCCGCCGACCTCGGCACCGCGGCCATGACGCTCTACGGGCACGTGCCGGGCAAGGGCGAGCTCGTCGACCTCATGCTGGACGCCGTCCTCGGCGAGCTCCACCCCGACGAGGAGGTGCTCACGAGCGGCACCTGGCGCGCCCGGCTGACCGCGGTCGCCCAGGCCAACTGGGACTTCTTCCTCCGCCACCCCTGGGCTGCCCACCTGGCCACGGGACGACCGCCGCTCGGCCCCGGGCTCATGCGCAAGTACGAGCTCGAGCTGCGCGCCGTCGACGGGCTGGGCCTCTCCGAGCTGCAGATGGACCTGCTCGTCACGCTGGTCAACGGATTCGTCCGGGGCACGGTGAGCGGGGTGCAGGAGAAGGCCGACGCCGAGCGGGTGACCGGCGTCAGCGAGGACCAGTGGTGGGCGGCCACCGAGCCCTACGTCGCCCAGGTCTTCGACGCCGAGCGGTACCCCACCGCCGCACGGGTGGGCCCGATCGCGGGCGAGGAGCTCGGTGCCTACGACCCGCACCGGTCGTTCGCGTTCGGCCTGGACCGGCTGCTCGACGGCGTCGGGGTGCTCGTCCACGACGCCTCGCGGTGAGGCCCCGGCCGGGCTCCACGGCGACGTCCGAAAACCGCCAGTAGGCGTCGCCCCGCACTGGCATGCTCGGTGCCGTGACCCCGCCACTGGACGCCGAGCGCTGCTATCGCGCCGTCGCAGGACGCGACGCCCGGTTCGACGGCTGGTTCTTCACCGCCGTGCACACCACCGGCATCTACTGCCGCCCGTCCTGCCCCGCGCGCACCCCCCTGGCGCGCAACGTCTCGTTCTTCACGACCGCCGCGGCCGCCCAGGGCGCCGGCTTCCGCGCGTGCCGTCGCTGCCGGCCCGACGCCGTCCCGGGGTCACCGGAGTGGGACGTCCGCGCCGACGTCGTCGCGCGGGCCATGCGGCTCATCGCCGACGGCGAGGTCGAGCGCTCCGGGGTGCCGGGGCTGGCTGCCCGCCTCGGCTACTCCGAGCGGCAGCTGCACCGGCTGCTGGTCGCCGAGCTGGGGGTGGGACCGCTGGCCCTCGCCCGGGCGCAGCGCGCGCAGACCGCGCGGATCCTGGTCGAGACCACCGATCTGCCGATGGCCGACGTCGCCTTCGCGGCCGGGTTCGCCAGCATCCGGCAGTTCAACGACACCGTCCGCGAGGTCTTCGCGACGACCCCCACCGAGCTGCGGCGGAAGAGCCCCGGCACGACCGGCGCGGCCCCCGGCTGGCTCACCCTCCGCCTGGCCGCCCGCGCTCCCTACGAGGCGGCCGAGGTCCTGCTGTTCCTCGGCGCCCACGCCGTCCCCGGCCTCGAGGAGTGGGACGGGACGACGTTCTCCCGCGTGCTCGACCTCCCGCACGGGCCCGCCGTCGTCCAGCTCTCCCCCAGCCCCGACGGCGGCGCCGCCGTCACCGCCCGGCTGCGCCTCGCCGAGCTGCGCGACCTCGGGGCAGCCGTGACCCGTTGCCGGCGGATGCTCGACCTGGACGCCGACCCGACAGCCGTCGACGACGTCCTCGGGGCCGATCCCGCCCTGGCCCGGCTGGTCGCCGCCGCGCCGGGACGACGGGTGCCCGCCTCCCCCGACGCCGACGAGCTGGCGATCCGCGCCGTCCTCGGGCAGCAGGTGTCCGTCGCCGGGGCGCGCACCCTGACAGCACGCCTCCTCCCCGCCGGCACGCCCCTCCCCGAGCCGGTCGGCACGCTCACCCACGCCTTCCCCCGCCCCGAGGCGCTGGCCGGCTTCGAGCTCGGCGCGGTCGGTCTCACCGGCGCCCGCCGGCGGACCGTCTCCGCGCTGGCGACCGCGCTCGCCTCCGGCGACATCGCGCTCGATCCGGGGGCCGACCGCGAGGCGGCCGGCCGCGCGCTGCTCGCCGTCCCCGGCATCGGTCCCTGGACGGCGGCGCTCGTCGGCCTGCGCGGCCTGGCCGACCCCGACGTCTGGCTGCCCGGCGACCTGGCGCTGCGCCGGTCGCTGGTCGCGCTCGGCAGCTCCGACACCGACGCCGCGACCCGCTGGCGGCCCTGGCGGTCCTACGCCGTCCTGCACCTGTGGGCGCTCGCGGTGCCCTCCCTCTTCACCCGCCCCCTGCCCGATCCCGTCCACCTTCCCGAGCCCGTCCTCATCCCCGGACCCGCCCTCACGAGGAGCGCATGATGACCGTCCCGACCATCGCCCGGCACGCCACCGTCACCACGCCCCCGGGCGCCTTCACCGTCATCGTGGACACCGATGCCGAGGGGCGCGACGTCGTCGTCGCCAGCGGCTGGACCGCCGACATCGCCGACCTCCTGCCGGTCGTCCACGCCTCGCTGCGCCCCGCCGGCAGCGAGCCCGTCGGCCGGCTGCCCGTCCTGGACGAGGTGGAGAAGTTCTTCGCCGGCGACCTCACCGCCATCGACGAGGTCGTCGTCCGCCAGCGGTCCGGCCCGTTCCTGCAGGAGGCGTGGGAGGTCCTGCGGACCGTCCCCGCGGGCCGGCCGGACACCTACGCCTCCTTCGCCGCCCGCTGCGGCCGGCCGGCGGCGGTGCGGGCCGCGGCCAACGCCTGCGCCCGCAACGCGACGGCGCTGTTCGTCCCGTGCCACCGCGTGCTGGGCTCCGACGGCGGTCTCGGCGGCTTCCGCTGGGGGACGCCGGTGAAGCGGTGGCTGCTCGACCACGAGGCCGAGCACGCGCCCGTCCCGGCCTGACCACCCAGGCATAGGTACCTATACCTGCGTTCTCGGCTCGAATCCGCAGGCATAGGTACCTATGCCTGCCCCAGCTCCGGGCCGTGAGCCTCCCCGGAAGTGTCGGACCCGTCCGGCAGCCTCCGGGGCATGGACGCCGCTTCCCTGCTCACCGGTCTCCTCCTGGGCGCGCTGCTGGCCACCGCCGTCACCCTCG
>Ga0190265_10003683_pt1 | contig 10486 bp, 9 predicted proteins | sample Popmic124T_FD_133135 | JGI IMG/M metagenome (GOLD analysis project Ga0190265, IMG submission 133135) | Populus adjacent soil microbial communities from riparian zone of Indian Creek, Utah, USA - 124 T | ecosystem: Environmental > Terrestrial > Soil > Riparian zone | place: USA: Utah | collected...
CGCCGCCTTCAAAAAACTCCTTCAGCTTTTCGAAAAATCCCTTGCTCTGCGGCAACACCCGGGCATCCTCGGTCTCCGCAAATTCCCGCAGCAACGCCTTCTGCTTTGCATTCAACTTGCGGGGAATCTCAACGAGAACTCGCACCATCTGGTCTCCTGGACGGCCGCTGCGAATGTCCGGCAATCCCTTGCGCGCCAGGCGAAGCATTTCGCCATGCTGGGTTCCGCCGGGAATGACGATTTCCTCCCGGCCCTTGAGCGTGGGAATTTCCATGGTCGTTCCCAGCGCGGCCTGGGAGAAGCCGATCGGAATGTCGCAGAGCAGTTCATTCCCGTGCCGCTGCAAAAATGGGTGCGGCTTGACGTGGACGTAACAGTGCAGATCGCCGCGCGTCGTCCCATCGTCGCCCGGCTCTCCCTCGCCGCGGAGGCGCACGGCCTGTCCGTCGTGAATTCCCGGCGGGACTTTGACGGTAACCACGCGCCGCTTCGGCGTTCGCCCCGAGCCTTTGCACTCCTTGCAGTGCTTCGTGATCGTCTTGCCGCGCCCGTAACACGCGGGACAGGCCGTCACGATCCGCGTCGAAAAGAACCCGCCGCCGCCGGTGCGCTCCACCTGGCCGTAGCCGCCGCAGGTGTCGCACACGATCACCTTGCTGCCCGGCTCGGCGCCTTTGCCGCCGCACTCGTCGCAATAGTCATTGCGCGTAAATTCAATCTGCCGCTCGGTCTCCTGCGCGACCTCCTCAAGCGAAATCACGATCTCCGTCTGAAGATCGACGCCACGGGACGCACGCCGCCCGCCGCCGCCGAAAACGTCGCCGAAGATATCGCCGAAAATGCTGAAGATGTCGTCCGGCCGCATCCGCGAAAAATCGTGGCCCGCGGTTCCGCTCAGTCCCGCGTGGCCATAGCGGTCGTAGCGGCTGCGGCGCTCGGTGTCGGAGAGCACTTCATAGGCTTCCGACGCCTCCTTGAATTTGACTTCGTATGCGGGATCGTCGGAGCCACGGTCCGGATGATATTTCATCGCCGCCTGGCGAAAGGCGCGCTTGATCTCATCGGGCGACGCCTCCCGGGTGACACCCAGCACTTCGTAAAAATCTCTTTTTTCAGCCACAGGCATGGGGTCTCTACAACAAGCTGAAGAATTCCGTCATTCTGAGTAGCGGCAACTCGTCATTCTGAGGAGCAGCAGCGACGAAGAATCTTGTCAGTGGGGCGCAAACGCGTCGGATTTCGCTTCACACTCTTCGGAGGCAAGATTCTTCACTTCGCTCAGAATGACGCCATTTGATTATTAAAATGGCACCGGGGGGAGCGTCGCTCCTGACCCGGTGCCAATATTTGTTCGCCTGATCTATTTATCGGATAGAGCCGGGAATGACGTTATCCTTCTCTTTGTCCTTCAGTTCCGTCACCATCACGTTGCTCATCAGCAGCGTGCCGGCCACGCTCGCCGCGTTCTGCAGGGCCGTCCGGACCACCTTGGCCGGATCGATGATCCCGGCCTTCACCATATCGACGTACTCGTCCTTGCGGGCGTCGTAGCCGTAATTGCCCTTCTTATCGAGGATTTCCTCGACCACGACCGAGCCGTCCTTGCCGCCGTTGTCAGCGATCTGCTTCGCCGGATACTTCAAAGCCCGCACGACAATCATCATGCCGGTCTGCTCGTCGCCTTCCAGCTTCTTCGCGGCCTGGGTGATTGGCTCGATGCAGCGCAGCAATGCCACGCCGCCGCCGGGAACGACGCCTTCTTCCACGGCCGCCCGCGTCGCATGGAACGCGTCGTCGACCAGGTCCTTGCGCTCCTTGACTTCGATCTCGGTTGCGCCGCCCACGCGGATCACCGCGACGCCGCCGGTCAGCTTCGCCAGCCGCTCCTGCAGCTTCTCGCGGTCGTAGTCACTCGTGGTCTTCTCGATCTGGCCGCGAATCTGGTTGGCCCGCGCGGTCACGTCCGACTTCTTGCCTGCGCCTTCGATGATGGTCGTATTCTCTTTTTCAATGACGACCTTCTTAACCCGGCCAAGCTGGCTCAGCTCGATGCTCTCGAGCTTCAAGCCGCGGTCTTCGCTGATGAATTCGCCGCCTGTGACGATCGCCAGGTCTTCCATCATGGCCTTGCGGCGATCGCCGAAGCCGGGGGCCTTCACCGCGCAGACCTTGAGGATGCCGCGCAGCCGATTGACGACCAGGGCCGCGAGCGCCTCGCCTTCGAGCTCCTCGGCGATGATGAGCAGGGGCTTCGAGGCCGTAACGACTTTCTCAAGCAGGGGAACCAGGTCGCGCACGCTGCTGATCTTCTTTTCGTGAATGAGGACATAGACATCTTCGAGGACGCAGCGCATCTCGGTCGTGTCGGTGATGAAGTACGGCGAGATGTAGCCCTTGTCGAACTGCATGCCCTCGACGACCTTCTTCTCGGTTTCGAGGCTCTTGCCCTCTTCGATGGTGACGACGCCTTCCTTGCCGACCTGCTCCATCGCGTCGGCCAGAAGTGTCCCGATCTCGGCATCGCCATTCGCGCTGACGGTGCCGACCTTGGCGATGTCGTCCGACCCCTTCACCGGCGCAGAGATCTTCGCGATGTGAGCCACCGCGGTCTCAACCGCCCGGTCGATTCCGCGCTTCAAGAGCATCGGGTTCGCGCCGGCCGCCACGTTCTTCAGACCCTCCTTGAAGATCGCTTCGGCCAGGACAACGGCCGTCGTGGTGCCGTCGCCGGCCACGTCGGAGGTCTTGCTCGCGGCTTCGTTGACCATTTTGGCGCCCATGTTCTCGAAGGGCTGCGGCAGTTCGATCTCCTTCGAGACCGTGACGCCGTCTTTGGTCACGCGCGGCGCGCCCCAGGATTTCTGGAGCAGCACGTTTCGTCCCGTCGGACCCAGCGTGACTTTCACGGCCGACGCCAGCTTGGAAATGCCCGCGACCACGTTATCGGCGGCCGATCGGTCAAACATCAGTTGCTTCGCTGCCATGTAATATCCTCTTCCCGGTGTGGCACCGGCCTGTCGCCGGCGCGTTCGATCGCTACAAAAGCGACATGAACCGGCTCGTTTTCAGTTTTTCCGATTTACTTTTCGATGATTGCCAGTACGTCGCTTTCGCGAAGCACGGTGTATTTCTTGCCTGTCAGCGTTACCTCGGTGCCCGAGTACTTTCCGTAGAAAACTTCGTCACCGACGCGGACCGACGGCTTGGCGCGATTGCCAGTGTCGAGCATCTTGCCCGGGCCGACTGCCAGTACGGTGCCTCGCGTCGGCTTTTCCTTTGCGTTCTCAGGCAGCACGATTCCGCCCGCGGTCTTCTCTTCCGCCTCATGCTGCTCAACCACAATCCGATCATCCAGGGGACTGATATTCAGCTTCGCCATGATCTTGTCTCCAAGTCTGGAATCAGGCCGGAATGTCCGACCCGTAAAGTTTGATTTCGTTCCAAAAAAAGCAATTTGGAAATGCGACGGAACCCATATACGGAATCCGCATTCCAAAATCCAAAATCACATCATTCCGCCCATCCCACCCATGCCGCCCATTTCGTCGTCATGGTCGTGGTCGCCACCGCCGCCGCCCATGTCCTTGTCTTCGGGCTTCGACGTGATGCAGCAGTCCGTGGTCAAGAGAATTCGTGCCACGCTACTGGCATTCTGCAGGGCGGTCCGCACCACCTTGGCCGGGTCGATGACGCCCGCCTTGGCCAGGTCTTCGTACTCATCCGTTAAGGCGTTGTAGCCGAATGCCCCGGTCTTGTTCTCGACTTTGTGGACGACAACGCCCGGCTCGACGCCGGCGTTTGAGGCGATCGTCATGATCGGCGCCAGCAGGGCCCGCTTCACGACGCCGACGCCCGCCGCCTCGTCGTCGCTGATCGTCTTCACCTTTTCAAGTACCTTGCGCGCACGCAGGAGTGCCACGCCGCCGCCCGGCACAATGCCCTCTTCCACGGCGGCACGAGTCGCGTGCAATGCGTCTTCGTAGCGCGCCTTCTTCTCTTTCATCTCTCCCTCGGTCGCGGCGCCGACCATGATCTGGGCCACGCCGCCCGCCAGCTTGGCGAGCCGCTCCTGCAGCTTCTCTTTGTCGTAGTCGCTCGTGGTCGCCTCGATCTCGCGGCGGATCATTTCAATCCGACCTTGAATGTCCTTCGAAGATCCCGCGCCCTCGATGATCGTGGTGTTGTCCGCCGAGATGCTCACCCGCTTGGCCTGGCCCAGGTTCGTGATCGCCACGCTGTCCAGCTCGATCCCCAAATCCTTGAAGATCGGCTTGCCGCCCGTCAGCACCGCGATGTCTTCCAGCATGGCCTTGCGGCGGTCGCCATAACCTGGCGCCTTGACGGCCGCGACCGGCAGAATGCCGCGGAGCTTGTTGACCACCAGCGTTGCCAGTGCCTCGCCCTCAATATCCTCGGCGATGATTAGCAGCGGCCGCTTCGTCTTCGCTACTTTTTCAAGCAGCGGGACGAGCTTGGTGACGCTCGAAATCTTCTCCTCGAACACCAGCACAAAGGCCTTCTCAAGAACAGCCTCCATCGAATCCGGATCGGTCACAAAGTGCGGCGACAGGTAGCCGCGATCAAACTGCATGCCTTCGACCACCTCGACCGTCGTCTCAAGGCTTTTGCCCTCTTCGATCGTGATGACGCCGTCCTTGCCCACCTGCTTGAAGCAGTCCGCCAGTTTCTCGCCAACTTCGCGATCGTTGTTCGCCGAAATCGCCGCCACGCGAATGATGTCCTCAACGTCCTTCGCGTCCGACTTCACCGGCCGCGACATCGATGCGATCTCCTCAACCACGGCGCGTACCGCCTTGTCGATTCCGCGGCAGAGCGCCATTGGATCGACGCCCGCGGTCACGATGCGAAGTCCCTCCTTGAAGATGGCTTCGGCCAGCACCGTGGCGGTCGTAGTGCCGTCGCCAGCCGCGTCGGAAGTCTTGCTGGAGGCTTCCTTCACAAGCTGGGCCCCAAGGTTTTCATACTTGTCGGAAAGCTCAATCTCTTCCGCGACGGTCACGCCGTCCTTGGTGACTGTCGGGGAGCCCCAGCCCTTGTCGATGATCGCCGTCCGGCCGCGCGGCCCGAGCGTCGCTTTGACGGCCGACGCCAGCTTCTGGACGCCGGTGAGCAGGGCGGATCGAGCATCTTCCTGAAACACAACTTGCTTTGCACCCATGAATGAGAGCCTCCTAAAAAGCGCGAATGCGTGTGAATTTCTGTTTTCTGACCTTGGAACCTTGTGGGTCCGCCGAATCGGCAGGTTCAGAGTATCTCCGTCCGGATAGGAGCAATCGCCATGCCCTACCCAAAAACCATCGAGTCTCTTAACTTTTACTGGTGTACAACTAATGTTCCCGAAACAAGTTATGCCCGGAGCACTTGGCGGAATTTCACGCTCATGAGGCTGCCACAACGGCAGGCTCACTTTATTCCATGTGCCACGCTGGTTCGGTAAGGTGGGGCGACAAAATCGGACACCTTGGGGTGGAGTCAGCCGTATTCCAAAGATTCGACACGCCCCTAGACAATCAGGAGATTCGAGGACGGAATAGACCGCATCGCAGCTCGGTTTTAGGAAAGACGCAATATGGCGTTCGGATTGCTTGATTTCTTGATCTGAATTCGTTGTAATGATTACTGTATATTCGTAGCAGTAAGTCTGTCGCACCAAGAGTGTTCGCATTCGCGAACCAAGAGGAGGAGAAAGAATGTTCTCTCGTTTGTCCGCATTTGTGGCTGCGCTTGCAGTCTTTACCGCACTTCCCGTGCAAGCTGAGCTTATTGGCGGGATGTTGGATAATGGCGGCCATCAACCGTCCTTGCATCTGATTGACGGTGTGAACGCCCACATCACGGCCACGCCGCTTGATGGAGAGGATGCCGACCCGCGCCACGCCGGCAACAACATGTATACAGCAATGGATGGCCCGTTCACTGCCTTTGCCGCAGGTCCAGCGCTTGGTTTCGACGACTACGTCAGTGCCGTGGGCCCGGGGGATGGTGACGGCAATTCCCCCCTTGATGAGTTTGGTTTTCTCGGTGGCGTCACCACGGCTGGCATGAGTTTGATCGTTGAGTTTTTCGACTCCAATCAGGTTTTTCGCAACTCCTTCTCAATCACGCTTCCTCAGGGAGGCAACTTTGGTTGGACGATTACAACCGGCCCCGACACGCACCCTCCCTTTTCCGCGCCCTTTTTTGATGTTCCGAACAATGGCTTCGTGCAATTGCGAGCAGGCGCGCCCGGAAGCACCGGAAGGTGGTTCATGTCCGTGACGCCCCCAACCGTGGGCACGCAGAGTCTCCTCATCGGCGGAAACGCCGGTCCGGGCGGCGTACCTCCGGCAACCAGTTCGCATCGTTTTCGCCTGGATGTTCCCGAGCCGGCCACACTCACGTTGTTGGCATTCGGCGCAGTCGCGATGCTTCGCCGACGCCGCTAACGCGGTTTGATCTGGTACTGTTGCTCACGCGGGCTTTCGGATCACGCGATCCGAAAGCCCGCTTTCTTTTTTTCGCTGTCGAGTCGGTCGTCGCCGCTCTGGTAAACCCCGGCGCCAAAAAGTGCGTTGCCGGCCCCGCCGATATTCGGTAAAGCTTCTCGATCATGCAAAGCAAAGCCGCCACCGTCCAACAGTACCTCGCTGAACTGCCCGCAGACCGCCGCGCCGCGATCGAAGCCCTCCGCGACCTCATCCTCAAGAACCTCGACAAGGACTTCGAGGAGGGAATGCACTACGGCGGGATTGGATACTGCGTACCGCACAGCCTGTTTCCGGCCGGCTACCATTGCGACCCGCGGCAGCCGCTTCCCTTCGCCGGGCTCGCGTCGCAGAAAAACTACATGGCTGTATATCTGATGTCGCTCTACGGATCGGCGGGTTCACCGCACATCGGCGGGGGCACGGATTACGAGCAAATGGTTCCGCAGGGAATGGGCCAAGACCGGCAAGAAGCTGGACATGGGTAAGTCCTGCATTCGGTTCAAGAAGCTGGACGATCTGGCCCTCGAACTCATCGGCGAGGCGATCCGTCGCGTGTCGGTCAAATCCTACATTCAGCACTATGAATCGGCGATCCGCACGAAGAACAAAACGGCATCGAAGGCGGCTTCACCGAAAAAAGCCTCAGGCCGCGCAGCAAAGCCTGGGAAACCGCAAACCAAAACGGCGACTCGATCGAAGGCCTCAAGTCGGGCGTCGAAAACTTCCAAGCGCAGAAGTGCGGGTGTCTGAAAAGCTCGAGGCTGAAGTTCTCGAGCGCTTCGGCATTTCAATGCGGCGAAGATTTCATGCGCGCGCTGGGGACGGCCCCGGGCTGATGCTCACCGCTCGGCGTGTTCCCAAATCAGCCGGGCCAATCGCGCAGCCGAGCCGGTAGGCGGCCACAGACTTCCCCGCGCTTTTCTTCGTTCTTCGTCCCTTATCGCTCACGCTTGAAAATTAGATTCTGCGTTCGCAGAGTCCGCTCCGGAGAGCCTTAGCGGGCACTTCGCAAGCCTGCAGAGCGAATTACAACGCCTTCATGAAGGCCCCTCCAACCTCCCGTTTTCGGGGCGGAACAGTTCTGCAAGCCGGATAAGCAGGAGATAAAAGCGTTGTTCAGGGGAATTCAAACCGTTGTCAGAGCCGCGACGCATACTTCGTCTGAGGTCACTCCCGTGTGACGCGGATTCGGTCCACTCTTTTGTAGAGACCGATCGTGAGAAACGAATGAGTCCAGCGACGCTAACGAATGATTCCAATATCGCCAGGCGAATCGCAAAGGCGGTCAGTGCCTTTGAGCTTCGGACCGAGGGGCATGTTCCGGAATCGGTAACCGTCATCTCGAGCGGTCGCACCTTGGTCATCTCAATGGAGGGGGCGCTTTCGTCGATCGAGCAATCGCTCGTGCAGAGCGCCTCGGGGGCGGCCCATGTGCAGGAATTTTATCAACAGATGTTCACCAAGCCCCCCATCCCGCTCTGGGAGGAAATCAAAGAAATCACCGGAGCGGAGGCGATTCGCAATCCTGATGAAAGCGATCGCGGCGCAAATACCTCCGTAAAGGTCTTCGCCGACGGAACGGTCGTTCATGTATTTCTGCTTTCGCAACCGGTGGAAACATCTGCCTGGAACGAAAAAGGGTCGGCCCGCGAGGTCGCCGAAACGACTTAAGAATATTCGGCGAACGCCTGGCGCTAGAACCGCGCCGCCTTCGCCGGTGAAAAATAGACTGAACGATTTGAAACGGAGGTGTCGATGGGTTTGGCGAAAGTTTCCTTGTGTAGTGAAACAAAACTCGTCGGGCGAAAGCAACAGGCGGCCCGGCCTAACAATGGGAGGATCAATAACATGATCAAACGAATTTTACAATGTACAACTCTATCGCTGTTCGGCGCGGTTCTGATGGCAAACTCCGGTTGCAGCTCTGCAGACGGATCGTGCTTTGCCACCAACGACTGCGGAACAAAGTGCAAGACGACCAAGGTCGCGACCCGAACGACCCGGGTCAAGGACATCTGCGAGAAGCCGGCAGGCGAAGTCACGGCGGAACTCCCGCCGAACGCCCGGCCCGGCGAGTGCTTCGCGAAGGTCTGGGTTCCGCCGGAATTCAAGACCGTGACCGAGCGCGTGATGGTCAAAGAGGCCACCGAGCGCCTCGAAGTCATTCCCGCCGAGTACGAGTGGGTCGAAGAGCGTATTCTTGTGAAAGACGCTTCCACGCGACTCATCGAAGAGCCCGCTGAATACGCCAGCAAGCAAGTGGTGATCCAGACCGAAGCCGGCCACACCGATTGGGAAATCAACAAGGATGCCAATTGCGAGCTTCCCCCGAAGACGCCCGCCAAAGACGTCTTCTGCCTCGTGAATCACCCGCCCGAGAAGGTCACGCTGAACGTGCAGTGCCAGGTGAAGCCGCCGACGGTGCGGGAAGAAGTGATTGCAGCCGAATATGAAACGGTTCGCCGACACAAGCTCGTGAGCCCGGCCACGACCCGCCGGATCTGCATCCCCGCGGAATTCGACACCGTCGACAAGACCGTCAAGGTCTGTGACGGCCGGATGGCATGGAAGCGCGTCGTTTGCGAGAAGCCGTACGCTGAGTCGGTGACGATCAATGCGAATGGCAAGGCGTCGCAGGTTCAGTACATGGACCAGGACTAACGAATCGTCGTTCGCGAATGACGAACTTGGAAGTTTGATGATCCTTCGGGCGGCGGCGGACAAACCGCCGCCCGGGGGATTTTTCTGAATGCGTGACTCAACGTTGTCGATCCAAAGCCGGCCCGGAGGCACGGCGACTCGAACAGGGAAGTAGCTCAAATGTCTTTTCGCCTTACTCGAAGTCTTGCACTTGTTTTAACGCTCTCTCTGCTCGCGGGGTGCGGGCGGTCCAACCGGGAGTCGAGACACCAGTCTCATCGCGGCAAAATTTCGTCCCGCGAATCTCGAAATTCTTCATACCAGTCGCGGCAGCGGGCAAACGACGACCGCAGGAGAGGCTCGCATGACCGGCGTTCGCGTGATAAGCGCTCTGATTCCAGACGCTCGACCGAAAGGCGCTCGGATGCGGTCGCCGTCCCCGAGTCGCTCCCCGAACAGCGCCGGACCACTGCGCGGCGGCAGGATCGTTCAGACCGTGTGCTACTGACTTCCGAGCGGGAGAAGCCACTCTCTCCTTCCTCCGCCCACGAGATCAGTCACGACGACTTTCGCACATTGATTCAAAATCAATCCGCGCTCATCATCGACGCCCGCGGTCCGGAGCAATTTGCCGAGGGCCACGTGCGCGGCGCGATCAATGTCCCCGCCGGCGAGATGGAAGATTACGCCGCGAGTAAATTACAAAACGTGGACCGCAGCCAGCCGATCGTGCTTTATTGCAGCAGCCAGACGTGCCACGCGAGTGAAATGGTATACGAATACCTGGTGGGTCAGGGCTTTACCAACATGCGCGTATACAGTCCGGGTTGGCTCGTGCTGAAGTCCGCGCGGGACATGCTCTGATTTGCCCGTCGCATCAACGCGAAATTACGATTGAGGGAAGAATTCCGCCAAACGATCGGCAACGCCGAGTGACTTGGCCCAGTTCCTAAGATAGGGAACATCAAGGTCTCGGCAAACCCCCATGATCTCCTCGATGTCGGCCAGGTCCTTGCGACGACTGGCGATGAGCTTCAGTAGGATAATGTCTTCCGGCGCCATGACACGGACAGTTTTCAGTCCGATCTTCGTCTCTCGGGCGCGAGCCAACGCCGAGTTTAGAAATTCTCCCTGTGCCAGGAAAAAATCGGTGTGCCAGACGTTTCGGTCGACAAATCGGTTCACCTTTGCTTTTTTGAATCCGGCGAGGACGTCGAGAAACCCGGTGCGATGTTCAGGGGGTATGTCAAACCCTTCCTGCTCGAGGCCGTCAAACAGTTTTTGCAGTTCCTCGGTTCCCGCCGCGATCGCGATATCGGCGTCGTACGTGGGCCGCGGCAGGCCCCACGCGCGCGCCG
>Ga0190265_10003684_pt1 | contig 10485 bp, 7 predicted proteins | sample Popmic124T_FD_133135 | JGI IMG/M metagenome (GOLD analysis project Ga0190265, IMG submission 133135) | Populus adjacent soil microbial communities from riparian zone of Indian Creek, Utah, USA - 124 T | ecosystem: Environmental > Terrestrial > Soil > Riparian zone | place: USA: Utah | collected...
CGGGGGGAGTGACACCGCTCGAATCAACGATGCAGGTGTCGGGCAAGCTGCAATCGATCGGACGAGATTGCCAGCGCACGCCATCATCGGAGGTGATCACTGGTCCGCTGCCCGTCATGACGAAGCGACCGTTGCCGTGGGCGATGCCCATCATCTGCACCAGATCGACGGTCACCTTCTGCCAGCTCGTGCCGTCGTCGGAGACGCCGAGCACCCGGAAGCCGAAGGCGATGAAGCGGCCGCCAGCGAACGCCACGGTGCCCCACTGGTTGACCGCGTCCAGGTCTTGCCGGCTCTCCGTCCAGTGTTCGCCGTCGTTGGAAGTCCACACGACGCCCTCGGCGTCGTTGCGCCCGACCATCACGTAGTGGCCATTGCCGTAAGCGAGACTTCGCAGGGCGAGATGATCGCCGTCGAGCGCAACCCGGTCCCAGGTCACGCCATCGCGCGAGCGATACAGCACGCTTTCCGAGCCCGTGACCGCCTTGCCTCCGAAGCTGCGGCTCGACAGCGCGAGCCAGCCGTCCGGGGTGCGCGCGATGCTCGGAGCGTTGCCCGCGGCCGGAACGTCGATCATGCGCCAGGGCCCGCCACTCTGGTCGAGCCGACCATCGCTGGTGACTGGCAGGCTGACTTCGCGATCGATCGCGCCGTCGCGTTCGTTCGCTCCACCCGCATGCGCATCGGGGCGGTCACCTTCCTGAGCATCGCGTGAGCCGATCGAGAACGGATCGCATGCACTCAGTGCGCCGATACACGCGACCAGGCCGATCAGCCCGCGGTAAGGCGTCGTGACGAAGGCGAGGCCCATGGCTTCAATCTGCCTTTCCGCGCGCCCGCCACGAGCCGCCGTGAGCCGCGCGCGGGCCTGCGCCGAGCGACGGGCACGCCCGTGCGAGCAGCGGCCTGCCAGCAGGATGAGAAGAAGTGGCGCGATGGCTCCGGCGCCTGAAGTGTCGTTGCCGCTCGCAGCCGCGCAACCGTGCTTCTCGTTTCGGTCCGAGTTCGGGTCTGACTCCTCAGCGCGCGAGCCGGCCTCGGACCGCGAGCCAGCCTCCGCCCGAGAGCCCGCTTCCGGCGCGCCCGATCCGGCAGGGGTCGGTGCACCCGCATCGGGAGCGCTCGCAGGAGCGCCGATCACGCCGGCGCGGCACTGGACCTGCGCCGTGTCGCTCGGGACCCACGGCCGAGCGTTCAGCGCATCGCCGCAGATCGTCAGCGGCGCGGAGCGTCTTCCGGTCCGCGCGCGGCGCCGCAGCTCCACGCAGTCGGGAACGCTCGGCACTACGTACATCCCGTCGTCCTGGACCAGCGTGGTGGTGCGCATGAGGACTTCCTCTCCGCGGCGCACGATCAGCTCGATGCTCTGAGTTTCGTCGATGCCGAGGCAAGTGTAGACGGTGCCGCCGCCGCACATCGGTTCCGGCCCGTCGAACACGACCGATGCCTTGCCGCTCGAGGGCGGTTCGAGCGACGGGTCCGGCAACATCTCCGTTCCGGTCGTGAAGGTCAGCGATGCAGACTCACTGTCATCGAGCCCCTGCGGAAACAGCGGATCGACTCGAATCGTGTAGCGCGTGTTCGGCGCCAGCGGCGCCTTTGGGATCACATCCGCCGACGTGCCTGGGCAGCCCGGCCACGGTCCGGCGTTGAGCTCGAACTCCACCGGATTCCCGCTCTCGTCTTCGAGCCGGATGCTCGACGAAGCGAAGACGCCTTCAACGAAGATCGCGCGGTTCAGCGCGACATCGCTCGCCCCATGGACCGGGTCGGAGTTGTAAAACGGATTGGCGACGCAGGTGCAGGCCGCGGCTTTCGGCGGCACGACGAGCGCGGCCATGGCCGCCGCCAAGGCGCTCATCGACCCAACCAGAATGCGCATCGGACTCTCCTCGGGCGCGTTCTGGCACAACCTGGCACAGCCCCGCGGCCCCGTATCTCTGCGTCGCACGAAAGATGCCAAGGCATGACGCCGTTCGCGCCGAAGTACACGCAGCCCTCACGCCGCGAGGGAGCTGGCGCAGCCGATTACGGTGCCCACGTTGGGTAAGGACGCGTCGATTGACGCATTTCGCGCGAGGTGGTCGCCATGGGCGAACGTTCCACCAACCTCGGGGCTCCGTGTGTTCGCCCGGCGGTGCGCCGTGCCGTGAGCGCTGCCATTCTGGTGGTCGCCTCGAGCACGCACCCGAGCGCGCAAGCGCAGACCCATCCACCTGTGATGCAGCGCTATTTCTCGAATGGCGCCGACATGACGAGCGTGCCCAAATCGGGAGAGCCCGGCTCCGCTTGGTTCTCGAACGGTGCCGACGCGACCACGCTTCCACGAGCCGGCCAGCCGGGCAGTGAGTACTTCTCGAGCGGCGCGGATGCGACCAGCACGCGCAGCAACTCGCTCGCGGACGCCTATTACTCGCGCGGCGCCGAGGTCACGAGCGCGCAGCCGGGCACGCCCGCGGGCGAATACTTCTTTCGCGGTGCCGAGACCACGACAGCAAAGCCTGGAACCTTCGCCGGTCAATACATGTCGCAAGGCGCCGAACTGACCAGCGTACCGAAGCCAGGCCAGCCTGGCGCCGAGTACTACAACCAAGGCGCCCAGGCGACGAGCGCGTCACGCTGGTTCGAGGTGCCGGCGCAGCAACCGCCTGCGCCGGCCGAAGAAGACGTGACCGGAACGCAAGCGCCGAGCGAAGAAGAAAGCGCGCCCGAGAACGCACAGCAGCCCGAAGATCCGGGCGCCGAAGAAGAGCGCGCGGCGGAAGAGGGCGCCGCGCAGAGCGCTGCCGCGGCAGGCGAGAGCGAAGATCAAGCCGCGACGCTGACTGCCGGGCAAGAGCCGTCGCCGCCGAGCGCTCGCAGCGCGATCGACGCGCCGGAGAACACGACCTCGCAGGTCACGACGCCAGCGGAAAGCACGGTGCAGCGCACTCGCGCCGACGCCGACGCGTCCACGCCGGTCGCGCGCGAGGTGCTCGACGTGCTTGCGCGATACGCGCTGGCGTCGACGCTCCTGCTCGTCGCAGCGCCGCTGCTCGCGCTGCTCGTCGCGTTCGGCGTTCGCGCGTACGCGCGCCGCCACGCATGAACCGTGGCGGAAGCCCCTGAACGGATCCGTTCCCTCGAGAAGGAGTTGAACGTTTCAGAAGTGAGATCGAGTACCCTCGCGCCAAGCCCATGAACGATCCCCGCGAACGAGACGACTCCGACGGCCCGGTTCGGGCCGAAGATCGAGATCCCACTCACTGGAAGGCGGATGGCTGGGCCGCGCGGATCATCAAGAACGAGGACGACGACGGCTGGGCCGTGGAAATGACCCGCGACGGCGAGCTGGATCCTGCGCTGGTCGGTCCCTGGACGATGGGGCGCGACAAGAAAAGCCCCAAGCCGCTCGACGCGAGCGCGTTTGCGACGCTGGTCAGAGCCGCGAACGAAGTTCGGTTGCGCCACCAGCAACAGCTGAAAGCCCAGCTTCATCGCAGCGTGACCGTGACGGCGACGAACGGCGAACGCATTCGCGTGGACCTCGACGTGATCCCCGACGACGACGACCCGCGCGCCATCCTCACCGTCTTCGACGAAGCGGGTGCGGTCGCGACCCGATCGACCGTGCCCAGCCACTTCAAGCTCACCGCCGAGAGCGCGCGCCGCTGGCTCGAGCACCCCGGCGGCGAAGTCCCGTAAGACGCGACCGCTCTGAACACGTCGAAGCAGCGCCGCTCGTGCGAGTCAGCTCGAGACCGCGAGCGGCCGTCACAGTCGATGCATGCGCTGCGCAGCGTTGTCGGGCATCGCGCGACCGAACCCAGGCCGCGTCCTACGCGGGCCTTTGCTTGCGCGCGCTCAGGCCGATGCGGCGGCGGCCGAGGTCGACCTCGAGCACGTGTACCTGGAGCTTGTCTCCCACCTTGACCACCTCGGCGGGACTCTTCACGAAGCGGTCGGCGAGCTGCGAGACGTGCACCAGGCCGTCCTGGTGCACGCCGATGTCGACGAAGGCGCCGAATGCCGTGACGTTGGTCACGACGCCCTCGAGCTGCATGCCCGGCTCGAGGTCCTCGAGCGCCTGCACGTCGTCACGAAACCTGGGCGGTTCGAAGCTCGCCCGCGGATCGCGGCCCGGCTTCTGGAGCTCGGCGACGATGTCGCGCAACGTGTACTCGCCGACGTCTGCGCCGCGGTAGCGCGCGAGGTCGAGCCTGCCCAGCGCGTCGGCGTTGCCGATCAGGCTGGCGACCGGCAGCCCCAGGTCACCGGCCATGCGCTCGACCAGCGCGTAGCGCTCCGGATGCACCGCGCTGGCATCGAGCGGATGACCTCGACCCGCGATGCGCAGGAACCCCGCGCACTGCTCGAATGCGCGCGGGCCGAGGCCGGCCACGTCGAGCAGTTGCTTCCTGCTGCTGTACGCGCCGCGCGCATTGCGATGCGCGACGAGCCTGGCCGCCAGGCTCGGGCCGATTCCCGCCACGCGCGCGAGCAGCGGCGCGCTCGCGGTGTTGAGATCCACGCCGACGCGGTTCACGCAGCGCTCCACGACCTCGTCGAGCTTGCGCGCGAGCTGCGGCTGGCTCACGTCGTGCTGGTACTGGCCGACGCCGATGCTCTTGGGATCGACCTTGCACAACTCCGCCAGTGGGTCTTGCAACCTTCGCGCGATGCTGATCGCACCGCGCACGGTCAGATCGAGCTCGGAAAACTCCTGGCGCGCGATCTCGCTCGCCGAGTACACGCTCGCGCCGGCCTCGCTGACCGAGACGCAGAACGCGCCGCTGTCCTTCAGCGCCGGGAGCGCCAGCACGCTGCGCACGAAGGCCTCGGTCTCGCGGCCGTGCCTGCCGTTGCCGACCGCGATCGCGGCCGGCTCGTGGGTCGTGCACAGCCGGGTCAACGTCGCGCGCGCGTGGGCGAGCGCGGCTTCGCCCTGCACCAGGTTGAAGGTGGTGTGCTCGAGCAGCTTGCCGGTTGCGTCGACCACGGCGCATTTGCAGCCGGTGCGCTGGCCCGGGTCGATGCCGAGCACAGGCTGCGCGCCGAACGGCGCGGCGAGCAAGAGCTGCTCCAGGTTCTGCGCGAACACCGCGATCGCCTCGAGCTCGGCGCGCTGCCTGAGCTCGGCGTCGACGTCGCTGCGTACGCTCGGGATCAACAGCCGCTTGCATGCGTCCGTGATCGCGGCGCGCAGTTCCTGCACCCACGGTGACCGCGGCTGCAGGCGCACGGCGCGCTCGGTCGCCGCGATCAAAGGCGCGGGCTCGAGCGCGAGCTCGGCGTCGAGCACGCCTTCGGCCTCGCCGCGGCGGATCGCGAGGAAGCGATGCGACGGGATCTTGGCGAGCGGCTCCTCGAACGCCGCGTAGTTGTCGAACTTGGTGGCCTGCTTCGCGAACGCCCGCTTCTTGTGCACGGCGATCGTGCCGCGTTCGAAGAACGCCGCGCGCAGCCGCTTGCGGACGTCGGCGAGCTCGGAGATGCGCTCGGCGCAGATGTCGCGCGCGCCGGCGAGCGCCGCGTCCACGTCCGGCACCTCGCGCTTCGGGTCGACGAAGGGGCGCGCCTGCACGTGCGCCGGTTCGCCCGCCCCCTGCTCCCACATCAGCTCCGCGAGCGGCGAGAGACCGCGCTCGCGGGCGATCGCCGCGCGTGTGCGGCGCCTGGGCTTGTACGGAAGGTAGAGGTCTTCCAGGTCGGCCTTGGTCTGCGCCGCGCGCAGCTCGGCCTCGAGCTCGGGCGTGAGCTTGCCCTGCTTTGCGATCTCCGCGAGCACGCTGTTGCGCCGCTCGTGCAGCTCGCACAGGTACGCGCGCCGCTCTTCGATCGCCGCGATCGCGACCTCGTCCAGGCCCAGGGTGGCCTCCTTGCGGTAGCGCGCGATGAACGGCACCGTGGCGCCGTCGGCGAGCAGTCGCGTCACCGCCGCGACCTGCTCCGGGCGCAAGCGCAGCTCGCCGGCGATCAGCGCGGCGGGATCGAAGTCATCGGGCTCGGCGTTCGCGGTGCCTTTGCGCGTCACTGCAAACGCGCATAGCACGCGGCCGCGTGCCGCGAAACCACGCGGCTACCGCGCGACGATCCGTCCGGCTGATCTCATCGTACGCTCTTGACAGCGCTGCCGCGCGATTCGAGCCTCGCGCTCCGAGGTTCACGATGGAACGCGCCGTCACGATCGACATGGGCGATGGATCCGCGAGCGGATTCCTCTACGCAGAAGGCACCGCGCCCCGGCGCGGTCTGTTGTACCTGACCGACATCGGCGGTATCCGCCGCTCGATGCGCGATGCAGCCGCGCGCATCGCCGCGCAGGGCTATACCGTGCTGCTCCCGAACGTCTTTCACCGCATCGGCGAGCCGCCATTCTTCACGCCACCGCTGAACATGAGCGACCCCGAGGTTCGAGCCATCTTCGGCAAGCTGATGAGCAGCTTGCCGGCGAGCGCGATGGAACAGGACGGCGCCCGCTACGTGGACTTCCTGGCGGCTCAGCCCGAGACGGCGAAGCAGACGGTCGTGGTCGTGGGGCACTGCATGTCCGGCGCGATGGCTCTGCGCGTCGCCGCCGCTCGCCCCGACAAGGTCGCTGCCGCCGCGTCCTTCCACGGCGGCCGGCTGTTCACGGACTCGCCCGAGAGCCCGCACCTGCTGCTGCCGCGCATCGAGTCGCGCTTGTACTTCGGCCACGCCGTCAAGGACGCGAGCATGCCGCAAGAAGCGATCGACAAGCTCGGCGAAGCGCTCTCGCAATGGGGCGGACAGTACGAGAACGAGGTCTACGAAGGCGCCTTCCACGGCTGGACCACGAAGGACAGCCGCGTCTACAACGAGGTGCAAGCGGAGCGGGCGTTCGGGAAACTGATGGAGTTGCTCGCGCGAAGCTGACGCGACCTGACGCGTCGGCTCAATTCGGGATCGGAGCGTCCTGGGCTTGCTGGACCACTTCATCGTGGTCGGCCGGCAGCAGGTAACCCTTGGCGAGCGCCTCGTCCGCTGCCGCGGTGTACTGCTGCACGTAGTCCTCGTGCGTCGGGTACAGCTCGAGGAGCTTTGCCTCCGCGAAGGGAATCGTGGTTCCTCCGAGGCCGCAGGCCAGCAGCGCGACGAAGTCGAGTGAATTGGCCGGCGCGTTGTCGAATCCATACGTGGCGATCGGAACGTCGATGTGCGGCGTTCGCACGCCGCCGAGCGCGTTGTCGTGCTGATCGACGGCCAACTGACCGCCCTGCATCTGGAACGGCATGCCAGCGGGCGGTTTCGTCCCCTCGCGAACCCACCGGTGCAGCCAGTCGAGCGCCGCGTTGTATGCGCGATAGGATGGATAGCTGTTGAGCGGGTTCGCGCACTCGATCGAGATCATCCCGAGGGCCTCGCCGACCTCCGCACCGCGCGTCGTGACCCGTTCGTCATTGTGCGTTGCCCCGGCCACGACCCACTTCACGAGATTGGCGCTGTCAGCGCGCGAGCCGTTCCCCTCGCTCATGGTCAGGACCACGAACACCGGAACGCCGGGATCGCTACTGGCCGGTTCGCCTCCCGAGTGAAGCATGAAGCCGTCGTAGACCTGGTCGGAGGCGTGGGTTTCGTTGACGTAGCCCGTCAGTCGCGCCGACGACTGCGACTGACCGAGCGCGATCACCGCGTGCACCGGCATGCAGGGTCCGAGCAGCGTTTCGGTCTGGGTCCGAATCGCCACGGCGGTTTGTGAGAAGATCGCGCTGGCTGCCGTATCGCCCGGATGGTCGATCGCGCCGTAGCGCTCGGCGTCGTAGTCGCGCAGAGCGGTGGCCCCCACCGTCTGCGCGGATACACCCACGAACACGTGCCCCTCGCGCATGAAGTACTCGCGAGAGTTGGCCCAGAGCACGGCGAAATCGATGCCTCCGGACACGTTGTACCACTCGACGAAAACCGTCCCGCTGAACCTCGCAGGGTCGCGCGGGCGCCTGACCATCATGCGCGTCGTGTAGGACGGCGACGAGCCCGTGAAGAGGAACTCGTCCATCACGTAGTCGTACTCGTCGAGCCCCGCACTCTGTTCGAACGGCTTGCCGGTCGTGCCCGCGTCGGCTGCCACGGCGATGAGCTCGGGGTCGTCGACTCCACCGGGATTGTCCCACGCCACCTTCGTGCAGTCGGGCGGCGGCTCGGGCTCTGCAGCCGCATCATCGGATCCGGCGTCGGGGCCAGAGCCGGCGCTCGCCATCGATCCGATGCCCCCCTGCCCGCCCTGTGTGCCCGCGGTCGCAGGTCCGCCGGCTTGTTGCCCCGGCGTGATCCCCGGGCTTCCGCCCGCCGGACCTTGCATGCCTGTGCCCGCAGCGGGCTGCTGCACCGGCGGGCCTTCCGCGATCGGATCGCTGGAGTTCTGCGGGTCGTCGTTCGAGCAGCCTGCAACCGCCGAGCCGGCGATCGTCGACAGCATCGCGCAAACAGCGACGAGGTTCCGGCGGGTATCAGCCTCGCGCACAGTCGTCGCCTTGGTCATCATGCACGCCTCCCTCGAGCCGCGTGTGCTCGAGCTATTGCTTGAGCGTCTCCAGGTGCTTGGACTTCAGCATCCACATTCCGGAATCACAGGCAGCGCAGACGTTGGCCGAGGAGCGCTCTGCCGAACCTGCGTCCGACGTTCGTGGCGCCGGGTCAATTGCAGTGGCGGCCAAAGGAGTCGCCGCTCGGTGCCCCTGTTCCGGCGCGGCGCATGCGCTCGAATCGACCGGCAGTGAGTCGAGTCATGCGCACGTGTGCCTGCGCCAGCGGACCAAACGGGCAATTGCGGCCACGTGCGTCTTCGATGCCTTGCGCACACCCGCGTTTTCGGCAATCTAGAAGCCAGTGGGGAACGCCGCGTCGAGTGGTGGCGGCGGAAGCACGGCGTCGGTACGGCTGGTCCGGGCGCTCGTTTATGCCGTGGAGCGTGCGGGCGTACCGAGTGCTCGCTTCCTGCGCGCTGCGCAAATCGACGCCGACCTCGATGCCAGCGATGCGCGCCTGCCGCTCGCGGAGTTGTATCGATTGTTCGAGCTCGCGATCGATCTCACCGGCGATCCAGCGCTGGGCTTGCACTGGAGCGGGCGAATTCGACCGAGCACCTTCGCTCCGATGACACATCTGATCGCGCACTCGACGAACCTCCGTCAGGGGCTCGAGACAGTGGCTCGCTTTCAGCGGCTCTTGAACGACGCGGCGGGCTATCAGCTTCTGGAGCGTGCCGACACGGCGATCATCCGCGTCTTGCCGCGGGCGCGTGAATCGCTGCGCGTCCACCGGCTGATTGCGGAAATGACCACGAGCAGCCTCGTCCGCCTCGTCCTTGCCTTCAACGCACACGGGCGTGTCGACCGCGTGAGCTTCGACTACCCCGCACCGGATTACCACGTCGAGTACACGCGCGTCCTGCGAACGGCTGTGCGCTTCGAGCAGCCGGTCACCGAAATCGAGTTCCACCGCAGACTTCTGGATGCGTCCCCTCCCGATCCCGACCCGGATGTATACGAGGCGATCAGCGCGCTCGCCGAGCGCCGCGTAAGGTGCCTGGTAGACGGCACTTCGTGTGCGCTGCGCATGCGCGACTTTCTGGTGCAGCAGGCCTCGCCGCGCCGAGTCGCGATGACAACCGTCGCACGCGCGCTCGGACTCAGCGTGCGCTCGCTGCGCCGGCGCCTTGCGCTGGAGGGTAAGTCTTACGAGTCGGTACGCGATGACGTGCTGGCATGTTTGGCCAAGCGGCTTCTACGAGACCGTCAGCTCACGATTCAGGAGACGGCCGACGAGCTGGGCTTCTCCGGCACGAGCACCTTCCATCGCGCCTTCAAGCGATGGACGGGCACGACCCCGGCCGCCTACCGAAACGCATGAGGCGCCTTCGCCGTCGACGTGGACTGCATGCGGCGCCAGAACAAGTACGAGAGGGCCCAGAGCACACTGGTGCCCACCGCAAAACCCCATGCCTCCGGGCCATCGCCCACGGAGAGATGGGCGATGAGCGCGGAGGCGAGGTTGATGGCGAAGCCGGCGTAGGCCCATGCCGAGGTGCGTGAACGCGTCCGCCACCTCCGGCAACAGCAGCTGCGCGCAGGCGGTGAAGCTCATCTGCAGGCAGAAGAGCACGGTGGCGATCCAGAAGCCGATGAACATTCCTTTGGAGCGGGGCATGTGGAGCTCCTTGTGTCAGACATCCACGCAGCCTGACAAGTCGATGGTTCAACCCTGCCGACGCACCATTTCGTTGATCCAAATTGGTGCGAAGGGTGAGGTGCATCCCTTGGAAACGGGGTAGTCGCGATAAATTCCCAGACTTTCTCCGATGGCGATGGCGCGCTTACGATGCTCCGGGAAATGGATTCCGATTCCTGCGAGGCAGAAATTCATCGTCCATTGGACTTCCGGAGCGGCGTCCCGCATTTCGGATTCGATGCGGTCAAGAATCGCCGGCAGGTCGAGTCCTTTCGGACTCTTGCCGATTCGCTCGGAAGTCAGGCTCCATCCGGCACG
>Ga0190265_10003685_pt1 | contig 10485 bp, 10 predicted proteins | sample Popmic124T_FD_133135 | JGI IMG/M metagenome (GOLD analysis project Ga0190265, IMG submission 133135) | Populus adjacent soil microbial communities from riparian zone of Indian Creek, Utah, USA - 124 T | ecosystem: Environmental > Terrestrial > Soil > Riparian zone | place: USA: Utah | collected...
CGCGCCTGCTCGATCGCGGCCGAGAGCAGCTGGCCACCCTGCCCCGCCACGTACTGATCGAGCGGCGCGCTCGACGCGACGAGCAACGCCAGGCTCTCCCCGCCGCGCCGCCCACCACGCCCGAAGCGCTGCCACAGGCCCGAGATCGAGCCCGGATAGCCCGCGCACACGACCGCGTCGAGCCCGCCGATATCGATGCCCAGCTCGAGCGCGTTGGTCGCGACCACGCACGACAGCTCGCCGTCGCGCAGCGAATGCTCGATGTTGCGCCGCAGCTCGGGCAAGTAGCCGCCGCGGTAACCCGCGATCCGCTCGGGCGGGACGCGGTCGCGCGCCAAGCGCTCGCGCAGGTACTTGAGCATGACCTCGACGTTGTTGCGCGACTGGCCGAACACCAGGGTGGTCACGCCCGCGAGCACCAGGTCGCTGGTCAGCCGCACCGCAGCCTTCACGTAGCTCTCGCGCACCCCGAGCTCCGCGTTCACGACCGGCGGGTTGTACACGATCAGCCGGCGCGAGCCCTGCGGCGCGCCGCTCTCGTCGATCAACGCGGCCGGCCGGCCGAGGATGCGCGCCGCGTGCTCGGCGGGGTTGCCGATCGTCGCCGACGCGAGCAGAAACACCGGCTCGCTGCCGTGAAAGCGCGCGATGCGCTGCAGGCGCCGCACCACGTTGGCGAGGTGCGAGCCGAACACGCCGCGGTACACGTGCAGCTCGTCGATCACCACGTAGCGCAGCTTGGCGAAGAAGCGCGCCCAGTTGGCGTGGTGCGGGAGGATGCCGGCGTGCAGCATGTCGGGGTTGGTCAGCAGCACCGCGCTGCGCTCGCGCGCGGCGCGGCGCGCGTCGGCGGGCGTGTCGCCGTCGTACGTGATCGCGCCGCTCTGCAAACCGGCTTCGCGCAACAGCGCGCGTAGCGCCGCCTCCTGGTCGCGCGCGAGCGCCTTGGTCGGAAAGAGATAAAGCGCGCGCGCCGCTGGGTCCTGCGCCAGCGCCTGCAACACCGGCAGGTTGTAACAAAGGCTCTTGCCCGACGCGGTCGGCGTCGCGATCACCACGTCGCGTCCGGCGAGCGCGTGTGCGCACGCGTCGCGCTGATGCGTGTACAGCTCGCGCACCCCGCGCGCCGCGAGCGCGTTCTGGATGCTCGGCGCGAGGCCCTCGGGGACCGGCACCAAGCACGCCGGCCGCGCGGGCAAGCGCTCGTGCAAGGTCACGTTGCCGAACACGCGGCGGCTCGCTTGCCAGCGCTCGAGCACGGCGGGCAACCCACGCGCAGCGCTCCACGGCAGCTTGGTCTCGGTGCGGAAGCGCTCGGGGCGCTCAGGGATAGCCGCGCGGGCGGCCGGATCAGTGGGCATGGCGCACTGTACGGATGACCAGAGATGAGTTCAAGTTCAGTGCATAGCATCGCTTGGCACGTAATTGCCCTTGCGCGATTGTTTACCTTGGTTAACTATTGCCGGGCCATGGTGCAGCGCGCCCAGACCGCCACGATCCATCGGAGCATCGCGCATCTGCAGCGGCTCGCGGATCTGCTGCAGCAACGGCGCGCGCAGCTGGCCAAGCGAGCCGGCTTGAGCGAGCAGCAATGGAGCGTGCTCGAAGAGATCTCGACCGAGCATTTCATCCCTTCGCTGTTCGCGAAGCGCCAGCAGAGCAGCGCGGCGGCGGTGTCGAAGACCCTGCGCCAGCTCCTGGACAAAGATCTGGTACGCGTCTCGGTCTCCGAGTCGGACGGACGCCAGCGCCAGTACGAGCTCAGCGCCAAGGGCAAGCAGACGATCAACGCGCTGCGCGGCGAGCGCCAGCGCGCGATCGCCGCCATCTGGGAAGAGCTGCCGGAAGAGCACCTGTCGAGCTTCAACGCGCTGAGCGAGACGCTGGTCGAACGCATCGAACGTTATGCCGCCGGGGAAGAGCGCAGCCTGCGCGTGACCCGCGCCAACGCCGCGCGCACCGCCGGCGCCACAAAGAGGGAGTGAGCCATGGGAAAGAGCCTGTACGAGAAGGTCTTCGAGTCGCACACGGTTCGCAAGCTCGACTCGGGCCAGTACCAGCTGCTGATGGGGCTTCACCTCGTGCACGAGGTCACCTCACCGCAGGCGTTCGCGATGCTGCGCGAGCGCGGGCTGAAGGTGCTGCACCCCGACCGCACGTTCGCGACCTGCGATCACATCATCCCGACCAAGAGCCAGCTGCGGCCGTTCGCCGACGACCTGGCCGAGCAGATGCTGGTCGAGCTCGAGCGCAGCTGCGAGCAGTACGGCATCCGTTACCTGTCGCCGCTCAAGGGTGAGCAGGGCATCGTGCACGTGATCGGTCCCGAGCTCGGGCTGACGCAGCCGGGCATGACCATCTGCTGCGGGGACTCGCACACCTCGACGCACGGCGCGTTCGGCGCGATCGCGTTCGGGATCGGGACCTCGCAGGTGCGCGACGTGCTCGCCACGCAGACCCTCGCGCTGGGCGCGCTCAAGGTCCGGCGTGTCGAGGTCAACGGTAAGCTGCGTCCGGGCGTGTACGCCAAGGACGTCGCGCTGCACGTGATCCACTTGCTCGGGGTCGAAGGCGGCGTCGGCTACGCCTACGAGTACGGCGGTAGCGTGTTCGACGCGTTCTCGATGGAAGAGCGCATGACCGTCTGCAACATGGCGATCGAAGGCGGCGCGCGCTGCGGCTACGTCAATCCCGACGAGACCACGTACGAGTATCTGAAGGGCCGCCCGTACTCGCCCACCGGCGCGGCCTGGGATCGCGCGCTCGCATACTGGCAATCGGTGCGCTCCGATGCCGACGCCAAGTACGACGACGTGGTGAACGTGCGCGCCGAGGACATCGAGCCCGTGGTGACCTGGGGCATCACGCCCGCGCAGTCGACCGCGGTCAACGCCAAGGTCCCCGAGCTCTCCGCGTTCAAGCCCGATGAGCACGGGTTGGTACAGGAAGCGTACCGCTACATGGGCTTCGAGCCGGGCAGCCCGATCGCGGGCAAGAAGATCGACGTGGCGTTCATCGGCTCGTGCACCAACGGGCGCTTCTCGGACTTCGAGGAAGTGATCCGCCACCTGCAGCGCAGCGGCAAGAAGGTGAAGGCCGGCGTGCGCGCGCTGGTCGTGCCGGGCTCGCAAGCCGTGCGCGAGCGGCTGATCGAGGCCGGGTACGACAAGGTCTTCACCGACGCAGGCTTCGAATTCCGCGAGGCCGGCTGCTCGATGTGCCTGGCGATGAACCCGGACAAGCTGGTCGGGCGCGAGCTGTGCGCGTCGTCCTCGAACCGCAACTTCAAAGGCCGCCAGGGCTCGCCCGAAGGCCGCACCTTGCTGATGTCGCCGGTGATGGTGGCGGCCGCGGCGATCTGCGGCGAGGTCGCCGACGCCCGCGAAGTCTTCGCCATCAGCTGAACCCGATCGCTAGCCATTCGCCACAGGAGTCATCCCATGCAAGACCCAAAACGCACCGTCATCTCGGGCAAAGCCGTGGCCGTTCCGGGCAACGACATCGATACGGACCGCATCATTCCGGCGCGCTATCTACGCTGCGTCACCTTCGACGGCCTCGGCGAGCACGCGTTCGAGGACGATCGCAAACAGCTCACCGCAGCTGGCAGGACCCACGCCCTCGACGAAGCGAGTCGCGGCGAGGCCACCGTGCTCGTCGTGGGCCGCAACTTCGGCTGCGGATCCTCGCGCGAGCACGCTCCCCAGGCGCTGATGCGCTGGGGCAAGGGTATTTCCGCGATCATCGGTGAGAGCTTTGCGGAGATCTTCTTCGGCAACTGCGTGGCGATCGGCCTGCCTTGCCTGACCGCGTCGGCCGCGGACGCGCAGGCTCTGGCTCAAGCGGTCAATGCCGATCCCGCGCTGGTGGTGCGCGTGGACCTGCCGGCGCAACAGGTTCAGTTCGGCGGCCGTACGATCGTTGCGCGCATGCCGGACGGACCGCGCGAGCAACTCATGAGCGGTCGCTGGGATACGACCGCCGAGCTGCTCGAGGCCGTCAAAGACGTGACACGCACTGCCAAGTCGCTGCCGTACTTCGGCGGCTTCGGTCAGCCCGCATAGCTTTCACTTTGAAGCGTGTTCAAACCGGCTCGACACGCACGCCGCACCGCGGTAGGCGTGGAGCCGGGGAACACATCTGAATGAAGTTCGGAATCTTCTACGAGCATCAGCTTCCGCGACCCTGGGAGCCGGACGCGGAACGCCAGCTGTTCCAGAACGCGCTCGACCAGGTGGAGCACGCCGATCGGCTCGGCATCGACATGGTGTGGCAGGTCGAGCACCACTTCCTGGAGGAGTACTCGCATTCGAGCGCGCCGGAGGTGTTCCTCGCGGCGTGCAGTCAGCGGACCAAGAACATCCGCCTCGGCCACGGCATCGTGCAGACGGCGCCGGCGTACAACCATCCGGCGCGTACGGCCGAACGCATCGCGACCCTGGACTTGGTCTCGAACGGTCGGGTGGAGTTCGGCTCGGGTGAGTCGTCGTCGCGCGCGGAGCTGGGCGGCTTTCGCATCGACTTCGAGCAGAAGCGCGCGATGTGGCGCGAGGGCCTGCAGGTCGCGATCCGCTGCATGACCGAGCAGCCCTTCACCGGCGTGAAGGGCCGGTACGTCGAGATGCCGCCGCGCAACGTCGTGCCCAAGCCGGTGCAGAAGCCTCATCCCCCGCTGTGGGTCGCGTGCTCGCGGCGCGAGACGATCCTGTTGGCCGCGCGCGAGGGCATCGGCGCGCTGACCTTCGCGTTCATCGACCCGGAGGAAGCCGCGACTTGGGTGCGCGACTACGAGCAGACGCTCGTGAACGAGTGCGCGCCGATCGGCCTGGCCGTGAACCCGCAAGTGGCCTGCGTGACTCCGATGATGGTGCACCGCGACGAGCGCGAAGCGATCGCCCGCGGACTCGAAGGCGCCAACTTCTTCGGCTACTCGCTGGCCCACTTCTACGTGTTCGGCCAGCACGCGCCCGGCTCCACCAACGTGTGGGAGGAGTTTCAGGCGCGGCGCGCCCAGATGGGCTACTCACCCGAAGTCGCACAGGCGCTCGCGCAAGACCGACTGGGCGCGAAGATCGCCGCCAACGGCGGGGAAGGCCTGCGCGGCGCAGTCGGCACGCCCGAGCAGCTGCGCGAGTACTTGCGGCGCTACGAGGCCGCCGGCGTCGACCAGATCATCTTCGTGTTGCAGGCGGGCCGGAACACGCACGAGCACATCATGGAATCGCTCGAGCTGTTTGCGCGGGAAGTGATGCCCGAGTTCAAGGAGCGCGACGAGCGCCATGTGGCCGCGAAGCACGCGCGGCTCGAGCCGGCGATCGCCGCCGCCATGGCGCGGCGCGTCGACGATGCGCCCAAGCTGCCCGACGGCTACAACATCACGCCGATGGTGCGGAAGCTGATCCAGCAGCACGTGGGCGAGGCCGCGCTCGAACAACTGCAGCAGGCTCAGGCCGCCGGGTCGATGAACAGCGTGATGCAGATGTTCGGCCGCCCGCAGAATCCGCCGAAGGGCTGAGCTCCGCGCTCACTTCTTCGGGGCAACCGCGGTCGGCGGGACGAGCAGCGCGCGCAGTGCGCGGATCGTCTTGCGCGCGGTCTTGCGGTTCTCGGAATTGACCAGGCTCGACGGCAGCGGCAGGTCCGGGTCGACGATGATCTGGAACGCCACCAGCGTGTGGTTCGCGTCGTAGGGCGTCACTTCCCAGGTGGCCTGCAGGATGTCGACGTTGCCCTTCGTCATCTTGGCTTCGATCACCCGCGCGTTGCCTTCGGTGCGCGCTTTGATCTTCAGCTCCGCCCAGATCGTCGCCGCACCCTTCATCACGCTCACTTGCGCGTAGATGAGCGCCGAAGCGCCGCGCTGCGAGAGGACCTTGGAGGCCGTGAAGTTCGGCAGGAAGTTCTTGTACCCGCCGTAGTTCTCGACGGCCTTGACCACCTTGTCGTACGGCGCGTCGACCAGGGCCACGGCGCGACCCCACTCGGCGCTCGTGCCCGGAAACGGGCGGCCGGTCGACTCGATGCCGCCGCCCGCGATCTCGGCGGTCACGCGAGGCGTGGTACCCGCCTGCGCGCCGGCCGGTGCGACCACCACCGAGCCACCCGCCAACAGAGCGCACAAGCAAAGCACAGTCAGCCCGCGCACCACCCGCCTCCAGCCAAGCTCCAGTTCGTCCATAGGTAGCACCGTCCTCGCGCGCAACGAAAAAATACCCCGTTGCTTCGGTCGCGCTGAGGGACGCGGGTGACCCCGCCCATGTTCACAGCGCGCCGCTGCCGAGCAGCAGTCCACCGTCAACCGGTAGGACGGTGCCTGTGACATAGGGTGCGGCCAGCAGGTAGAGGACGCTCTGGGCGATGTCCTCGGGCCGGCCCAGACGCCCGAGCGGATGCAGCTTGCGCAACGCCTCGAGTTGCGCGCGGAGCGCCGCCTCGGGCTCGAGGCCGCCCGGCCCGCCCGGCCGGAGCACGTGCACCATGGCGGTGTCGACCACACCTGGGGCCACCGCGTTGACCCGGATACGGTCTGCCGCCAGCTCCAAAGCCAGCGATTTGCAGGCGGAAATCAGCGCGGCCTTGCTCGCGCTGTAGGCGGCGGTGAGCGGCGCCGGCGCCAGCCCGAGGGTGCTGGTCACGAACACCATCGCCCCGCCCCCGGCCTGCCGCAGCGGCCCGATCGCGGCTCGCGCCATCGCGAACGGTGCGCTGAAGTTGACCGCGAGCTGCTGCCCGAGGCTCTCGGGCGTGGTGTCGGCCGCCGACGCGTACTTCACCACACCGGCGCAGCTCACGAACGCGTCGAGCCCGCCGAGCGCCTGCACGGCGCGATCGACGCAACCCGGCGCGGCGTTCGGGTCGGCGAGATCGGCGACCACCAGCGCGTGCTGCCCCCCATCGGCGACGGCGGCCGCCAACGTTGCGCGGTCGCGCCCGACGACCGCGAGACGGGCGCCACGCGCGACCAGCATCCGCGCGATCGCCTTGCCGATGCCGCGGCTGGCACCGGTGAGCAACACGCGCTGCGGCAGGGCGTCGCGCACGCTCAAGACTCCGGCGCGATCCGCGCGGGCTCGCCGCTCACGGGCACTTCGTCGTCGGCCAAGAAGGGCGGCGAGTCGACGCACAGGATCGTTTGCGTGCGACGCGTGGGGTTGTGATAGCAGTGCGCCGATCCGTGGGGCCAGCGGTGCACCGTCAGCGCCGCGACCGGCTTGCCCTGGCACAACAGCCCGCTGCCGAGCACCATCTCGGCCTCGTGCATGACGCGGTGCACGTGCAGCGGGATGGTCTGGCCGGGAGCGACGTTGAGCCGGTAAATGCCCGCGTCGCGCGTCTCGTGCACGATGTCGACCGTGCCGAACGGCTTCTCCTCCTGGACGAGCTCGACCCAGCTCGCCTCGCGCTCGATCTCGAGCGAAGCGACCGCGCGACCGCCCAAGGCCGTCGGCTTGGTCAGGCGCACTCGCGCGCGGCTGAGCTGCGCGCGGCGCTCGCCCGGCGCAGGTGGAGCCAGCAGGTAGCGGCACAACGCGTGGGCCGCGGTCTCGAGCATGCGAAAGCGCGAGTTCTGGAGCAGAAAGGCCAGCTGCGCGCGCACCGCGGCGTAGTCCACGCTGAGCGGGACGCGCTCGCGCCGGGCCGCCAGCTCCGTGTCGAGACAGAGCTCGGCGTCGAGGCGGAGCAGCTGAGGTGCGTCGCGTTCGTGCGGGTAGATCCCGACCACGCAGTCGACCTCGATGCCAGCGATGCGGATCCAATCGGCGTGCGCCACCGGCGGAGCATAGCTCAGCGGCCGTGAGCTGCCGCCGGCCCCGTCCTCGGCGCAACCGCCCCCCCAACGGCACGCGCAAGCGCGGAGAGCCAGGCGGGATCGAACGTAAACGCGTGCACCAGCAGGATGCCGAGCGTGAGGTCGGCAAAGTCGACGAGCAACAGGATCCCCAGGTGCATGGCGACCAGCGCGGCCCAGGCCAGCGGGCGCGTGCGGCGCCACAGACAGAGCGGAGCAAACGCGACCTCGAGCGCCAGCACACCATGGGTCATCGCCTGCAGCACCGCGGGCGGCGCGGCGAGCAGCGCGTCGCGCAGCGCGCCCGGTCGTGCCAGCGGGTTCTCGAGCACGTGGCGCAGCGCGCTGCCGTCGAGCCACGACGGGCTCAGCAGCTTGGTCACCCCGCTGTAGCTGTAGCCGATCGCCAGCACCACGAAGACCAGGCCGTAGGCGCTGGTCAAACGACGCCACGGGCGCGTCCCGTGCTCGGACTCCGGAAAGCACGCGTGCACGAGCAACAGAAATCCCACGAACGGAAGCGCAGGATTCGCGATCAGCGGATCGCGCGTGTACAGCATCGCCGACACGGCCCACGAGGCGAGCGCCATCGCGCGCGTGCGCACGCCGCAGGCGAGCAACAGCGCGAACAGCGCACCACCCGCGACGGTCAGCCGCGCGACGTCCGGTTCGTCCCACACGAACAACGGATTGGGGACGCGTCCAAAGAACGGGCTCGCGCTGGCGTCCGCGAGCGCGCCAGCGCACGAAAACAGCTCACCCGCGTAGGGCAACAGCGCCGCGTAGTGCACGAACAGGTACGCGCCGAGCGCGCCGCGCACCACACTGCGTTGCGTCGCGCCGCTCACCGACACACCACCGGCACGAGCACCGTCGTGCCGGCCGCGTCGCGCCGCTCGATCAGCACGGAAGCGACGGCGACCGCAGGTACGTTCAGCTCGCGCAAGACCGGCCCCTCGCCGCACAGCGCGTAGCGCGAGACCTGCTCGAACAACGGCTGGGTCATGGGCTCCGCGACCAACTCGGGTGCAGCGGCGATCGCAGCGCCGTACACGTTGCGCCGGTTGTAGGGCCCGGCGAGCAGCGCGTAACGCTCGGGCGTCAGCTCGACGCGGCGACGAGAGCCATCGCGCTCGATCACGATCAGGGCGAACCGGGCGCTGAACGGTTCGCCCTTCCCCACCCGCGTGAACACCTTCGGGGCGGGCGACGCCGCCGTCGCCGCGGCCGCTCCGCGCAGCAAACCGGCGCCGGTCAGATCGCCGACCATCTGCGCCAGCCCGAGCGCGAGCAGCGCGATCCAACGCTTGCTCACGACGCGGCCTCCGCGCTGACGTCGCGGCCGAGCAGCATCTCGCCGATCCGCGCCTCGACCCCGTCGTCGAAGCCGCACGCAGCGGGCTCACCGCGCGCATTCTCGAACGTGCCGAAGAGCATGTCCCACAGCGGCACGTCGCTGTAGTTGCGCCCGTGGCGCCCGCGCTCGTGGTGCAGGCGATGGCTCTCCGGCCGCTGGATCAGATACCCGAGCCACTCCGGCGTGCGTACGTTCCAGTGATAGAATAGCTCCGCGAGCCCGCTCAGCAACACGGCCCCGGCCGCGGCCTCGACCGAGAGGCCGACCAGCCCGTAGAGCACCGCGCTCGAGAGCAGGCCGTTCGCGAGGATCTCCAGCGGGTGCTTGTAGAAGCTGGTGATCACCTCGATGCGCTGGGGGCTGTGGTGCAGCTGATGAAGCCAGCGCCACAGCCAGGGCACTTCGTGACGCGCGCGATGCCAGAAGTAGTAGACGAGCGTGAGCGCGAGATACCCGAGGATCGCTCCGCCGACGGCCCCCAGGCCCGCAGCGGACCACGCGCGATGCCCCACCAGATAGCCATCCCAGAGCGGCGCGAGCGCCTGAACACTGCCTGCTTGCACCGCGCTGGCTGCGACCGCCCGCCACCAGAACCCTCGCACGCGCGGCTGCTCGACCCCCGGGCGCATGTGCTCGACCGCCATCATCGCCAACCCCACTACCACCACGACCGCTGCGACCATCTCGGCCTCCTGCCGCGTGCGCGTCCGGCGCTCGGCTGCCGAGCGCGCATCCGGCGCTCGGCTGCCGAGCGCGACTGCAGCGCATGTGCCAAGCGCCGCTCGGACTGCAACGGCTCGTTCCGCGACGGCGCGCACGGCTCGCGCTGGACACGCGGGGTACAGGCTGTGCAGCGCCAATGACCGAGCCCCGCCCGGGCTTCCCCGACAGCTCCGGATTTCTGCCCGCTACCGCCTTCGGTGCTACATTGCGCGCCCTATGAGCAGCTCGCAGTCCAACACGCCCGGCGCGTTCCGGCCGGTCCCGCGCACCGGCGTCATCTACGTGATGACGGAGGCGGAGCGCCTCGGCTTCCGCATGCACAAGGAAGATTGGTGCAACCTCGGCCAGGGCCAGCCCGACACCGGCGACTTGCCCGGCGCCCCGCCCCGCACGCAGGCCGTCACGATCGGGCCGTTCGACCAGGACTACGCCCCGATCGCCGGGCTGTGGGAGCTGCGCGAGGCCGTCGCCAGCCTCTACAACTCGCTGCTGCGGCGCGGCATGCCCTCGCAGTACTCGGCCGAGAACGTGTGTAGCTCGTGCGGTGGACGCGTCTCGCTGACGCGCGCGCGCGCCGACCTGATCCAGATCAGCCGGGTGGACTTCCTGAACGACG
>Ga0190265_10003686_pt1 | contig 10484 bp, 8 predicted proteins | sample Popmic124T_FD_133135 | JGI IMG/M metagenome (GOLD analysis project Ga0190265, IMG submission 133135) | Populus adjacent soil microbial communities from riparian zone of Indian Creek, Utah, USA - 124 T | ecosystem: Environmental > Terrestrial > Soil > Riparian zone | place: USA: Utah | collected...
AAGACGATCCTGCTCGGCGTGCTCGACCTCGGCGCCGAGGAGGTGGAGACGCCGGAGGTCGTCGCCGAACGGATCCGCTGTGCCCTCGCCGTCGTCCCGCCCGAGCGGCTCGTCGTCGCGCCGGACTGCGGCATGAAGTACCTCCCTCGCGAGCGCGCCTTCCGCAAGCTCGAGGCGATGGTCGCGGGCGCGCGGCTCGTGCGGGAGGAGCTCGACTCGTAGAATCGGCCCCGTGGCCCTGCCGCGTTGCTACCTCGTCTACGCGGTTGCCCCGCAAGGCACCTCGGCACGCGAGGCGAACGACCTGCTGAACGACTACATCGAGGCCCCCGGCCGCGGCCTCCCCGTGTTCCACGACCACTTCACCGGCGCGCCGCACGGAGGCGTCGCGGTCCTCGAGGTGCGGAGCGAGGACGAGGAGGCCCGGCTCGCCGATCACGCTCCCTTGTCCGGCTGGGACGTCGCCGTCCACGCGCTGACCTTCTCGCTCACCGGCGTCGGCTTCGTGGCGCAGACGGAGCTGACGACGGAGGAGTACGGCGGAACGACGATCGAGGCGCTGCGCGAGGCCGAGCCCGACGACCGGCGCTTCTGGTGGAGGCGCAGGCAGACGGCTCGCTCCTAGATGTCCGAAGCCGAGCCCGTCAGCCGCATCGCCCACGCCTACCCCGACCGCGTCGAGGTGCGCGGCCGCGATCTGACCGAGCTGATGGGGCGGCTCAGCTTCACGCAGTTCTTCCACCTCTTGCTTACCGGCGAGGAGCCGACCGAGGATCAGCGCTTCTTCCTCGACGTCCTGCTCGTCGCGATCGCCGAGCATGGGCTGATGCCGACGAACGTCGCCGCGCGGATGACGCTCGCCGCCGATCCGGGCTCGCTGCAAGGCGCTGTTGCCGCCGGCATCCTCGGCGCCGGCCCCGTCGTGCTCGGGGCAGCCGAGGAGTGCGCAAGGCTGCTCGCGGCCGGCGGCGATCCCGAGACCGTCGTTCGCGAGACCCGCGCCGCCGGTGGCCGGGTACCCGGCTTCGGCCACCCCGTTCACCGGGAGCGAGACCCGCGCGCGGAGCGCATCCTCGAGCTCGCGGACGAGCGCGGCGTGAGCGGTCGTCACGTCGCCCTTGCGCGGCGCTACGGCGAGCTGCTCGCGCCGCTGCCGATGAACGTCTCCCTGCCGATCGCGGCCGTGATGCTCGACCTCGGCTACCCCGTCTCCACCGTGAAGGCCGTGCCGATCCTCGCCCGCACGGCGAGCCTGCTCGCGCACCTGGAGGAGGAGCGCGAACGCCCGCTCGGGCCCGAGCTCGCGCGGGCCGCGGAGGAGGCGGTCGAGTACGAGCGCTGACGTCGAGCGGCTTCCCTGGGAGGAGCAGCTGGCCGTCGACGAGGCGAGCTACCGCGAGCAGCTCGCCTACCTCCTCGAGCGGTCGGCGTTCTACCGCGAGAAGCTCGGGCTCCGCATGCCGGAAGAGGCCGGCGGCCTCGCCGACCTCGGCGCGCTACCGCTGACGACGAAGGACGAGCTGCGCGCCACCGTGACGCCCGAGAACCCGGTGGGCGCCCACCTCTGCGCCGCCCGGGAGGAGATCGTCCGCATCTACTCGACGAGCGGCACGACCGGCGCGCCGAGCTACATCCCGCTCACGGCCGGCGACCTCGACAACTGGGTCACCGGCTCGGCGCGGAGCTACGCGGCGTCAGGGATCCGCCGCGGCCAGCACATCGTCTCGACCTACAACGCCGGGCCTTTCGTGGCCGGGGCGGCGCTCGGGTCGTTCGACCGCCTCGGCCTGACGCACATCCCGGTCGGCACGGGGAACACGGAGCGGCTCGTCAAGGCGATCGGCGCGCTCCGGCCCGAGGCGGCGGTGCTCACGCCCTCCTACGCCGCCTACCTCGCCGAGAACTTCGACCTGCGCGAGTCGAGCGTCGAGCGCGTGCTCGTCGCCGGCGAGCCCGGCGGCGGCGAGCCCGCGTTCCGCGCGACGCTCGAGGAGGGCTGGGGCGCGAAAGTGACCGAGGCGATGGGCATCGGCGACATCGGCGTCTCGCTCTGGGGCGAGTGCGAGGAGCAGGACGGGATGCACCTCGGCGCGCGCGGCTTCGTTCACGCCGAGCTGATCGAGCCGGAGACGGGCGCGGCCCGAGAGCTCCAGGACGGGGCGGAGGGCGAGCTCGTCCTCACCCACCTCCGCCACCGCGCCGCTCCGCTGTTCCGCTTCCGTACGCGCGACCACGTCGTCGTGCGCACGAGCCCGTGCCCGTGCGGCCGCACCGGCCCGCGCATCCGCTGCGTCGGGCGCACCGACGACATGCTCATCGTGCGCGGCGTCAACGTCTTCCCGGCCGCAGTGCGCGAGGTCGTGAGCGCGTTCGCGCCGGCTGTGAGCGGCAACATCCTCGTCAAGCCCGGGGCGCCAGGCGTGAAGCAGGAGCCGCCGCTGCCGGTGGCCGTCGAGCTCGCGCGGGACGCATCGCTGGACCAGTCGCTCGCGGCCGCGATCGCAGACCGGCTCCGAGAGATCCTCGTCGTGCGGGCGCGCGTGGAGCTCGTGCCGTGGGGAACGCTCCGCCGCAGCGAGTACAAGTCGCAGCTCGTCGAGCGCGACGCCTAATGGCCATTCGCCAGGTGCGGGCGTCGGGGCTCGACTCTCTCGAGCTCGCGACCCAGGTCCTGCGGCGCGCCGGCTGAAGGTCGGTTACGCCACCGAGGCGGCCCGCTCCCTCTACGTCGGCGCCGGATTCCAGCAGGGCGCGACCAGCACGTCGCACACGTGGACGCGTCACTCGCCCGGTGGGCGATAGGCGATGCTCTTGCTCTTCTCCAGGGCCTCGAGCGTCTCTTCCACGGTCATCAAGACGGTCGTCTCGACCGAGGACAGCGCGCCGCCGGCCGCGATCGCGAGCACCGCGCCCGTGACGGAGACGTTGTCGGGCGCCTCGAAGATCGCGTAGCCGTCGTACTCGCCGAAGCCGTACCAGAAGCCCTGCAGCGTGCCGCCGACGCCTTCGATGTAGCTGCGGGCGGCATCGCGCCGGTCCTCGGGGTTCTGGATGAGCCGCGACCACGTCTCGGGCGTGTAGCTGAAGCGCATGAGATAGACAGGCATTGACCCTCCGATTCGTCGTTCGGCCGAGCCTACGTTGCTTTGTCGCGCATGGGCGTCCGTGAGAGGATCGCTCCGTGCGGAAGCTGCAGAGCCAGGGCGTCCACCACATCACGCTCGTCGGCGCCGACCGGCAGACGTCGATCGACTTCTGGGAGGGCGTGCTCGGCATGCCGTTCGTCTTCGAGCAGCCGAACCTCGACAACGAGTCCGAGAGCCACCTCTACTTCGACCCGGGCGACGGGCGCCTCATCACCGTCTTCACCGACGAGGCGCGTGCGGACGACCGCGAGCGCGTGGCGACGATCCGAGACACGAAGGAGGCGGGTCACGTCCACCACCTCGCCTTCGCGCTCTCGCAGGCGACGTTCTGGCAGGCGGTCGAGCGGCTCGACGAGCGCGGGATCAGGCACAGCGGCGTCAAGGACCGCGGCTTCATGGACTCGATCTACTTCGAGGACCCGCTCGGGCTCCTGATCGAGCTCGCCTCGTACCGCTTCGAGCCCCCGCACGGCTTCACGCACGCCGACGTGCTGCTCGAGGCGCACAAGCTCCGCGTCGGGCGCGGCGACCACAACATCGACCGCGCCCACCTCGCCGACGCGATCGAGAACCTCGTCACGCGCTCGCGCGAGTCGCTCTCCGGCGATCGCGCGCCCAAGCAGCCCTATCGCCAGCCAGCCGAAACCGAGTGACCGGGAGGATCACATGGCCACCACCACGCTGAACATCCTCAAGCCGAGCGTGAACAACATGACCGTCCGCGTCTTCATGCGCGCCGCCGGGCTCGACTGCGAGGAGGTGGATGTCTGGGGAAAGACGCAGGAGCGGGAGTACATGCAGAAGTACCCGCCACACCTGACGCCGATGCTGGAGGAGGAGGGGCTGCCGCGCGGTACGCTCGGCGAGAGCTGCGCCATCATGGCCTACCTCGCCAACAAGCACGGCCTGACGAAGTTCTATCCCACCGAGCCGGGCGAGCGCGCGATGGTCGACAACGCGATGTTCTACTTGATCGGCACCTTCTATCCGATCCTCACGCGCGCGACCTACCCGACGCTCAAGTTCGGCCAGTACCCCGGTGAGGTGGCGACGGCGCCGGGCGCCGACGACGCCATGAAGGCGCAAGCGCAGCAGGACGCCGAGGCAGCGCTGGCGGAGCCGCTGGAGTCGTTCCGGGCGTTCTACCTCGAGGGCAGGGACTTCGTCGGCGGTGACCACCCGTCCATCGCGGACATCCGCTGGGCCTCGACGCTCGAGTTCCTGCGCGCCATCGACTACGACTTCCCGCAGTGGGCGGAGGACTACATGCAGCGCATGGAGGAGGCACTCGGCGACGCGTACTCCGAGCCGGCGGCCGACGTGCGCGGCTACATCGACTACGTGAAGTCGGGGAGCGGGTAGGAACCCCGCGAGGCCGCAGGTGTCTCAGCAGCCGTATCTGCTCGCGGATCAACCCTCCGAGCTGGAGCGGCTGCAGCTCCAGTCGCGTGTGTGGGAGCCGACCGGTCGCCGGCTGATCGCAGAGATCGGTGAGGCGCCCGGGCGCCGCGTCGTCGACATCGGCTGCGGCGCGATCGGCTGGCTGCGGCTCCTGAGCGTATGGGTGGGCGCCGACGGCGAGGTCGTCGGAACCGACATCGACGGCGCGATGCTCGCCGCCGCCCGCCAGTTCGTCGACACGGAGGGCCTCGCCAACGTCGTGCTCGTCGAGGACGACCTCTTCGCGAGCACGCTCGAGTCGTCGTCGTTCGACCTCGTCCACGCGCGGTTCCAGATCGCACCGCTCGGGCGTGGCCCGGATCAGATCGCAAACCACGTCCGGATCCTCCGGCCGGGCGGGACGCTGGTGCTGGAGGAGTGGGATCTGAGCTCGTGGCGTTTCAACCCGCCTGCGCCTGCACTCGCGAGCCTCGTCGAGCTCATCGGGCAGTCCTTCGTGCGGTCGGGCGGCGAGGTCGACGCCGGTCTCACGCTCCTCGACCTGCTTCGCGACGCCGGTGTTGAGGCGAACGTCAGGGCCGAGGTTCTGGCGCTTCCGCCCGGGCATCCCTACCTGCGGCTGCCGCTCCAGTTCGCCACCGCCCTCGAACCGAAGCTGCTCTCGATCGTGACGGCCGACGAGCTGCAGCGGCTTCGAGAGGCAGCCGAAGCCGAGCTCGCGGAGCCCGGCCGCTGGGGCACCAGCTTCACGCTTTTGCAGTGCTGGGGCCGGCTGGCCGGCTAGTTCACCACGTCAACAGAGGGGGAGAGGAAGATGAGGGCAACATTCGGGCATGGCCGCGCCGTCGGCTTGGCGTTCGGTCTCGTTCTGCTAGCGGCGGTCGTTTTCCCGCTGTCGTCCGCGGGGGTGGTGTCGCAGAGCGCCGGTTCGCGCGCGTTCCCGACGGCGGACAAGCACGGCTCCAAGGACTTCTGGAACGACCTCGCTACGCCCAAGGCGGGTAACGGCCGCAAGGCTGATGTCAAGGCGGAGCGCCTGCGCGCGCTCTCGCTCGACCGCGCGGCCCTCGAGACCGCCCTCGGCCAGGCGCCGCAGGAGGACACGGCGGCTGCCCGCGGAGCGCCGCTCGTGGTGTCGCTGCCCGCGCCGAACGGCGGCTTCCAGCGCTTCGCGCTCGAGCGGTCGGCGGTCATGGCGCCGGAGCTCGCGGCGAAGCACCCAGAGATCGCGACGTACGCAGGCCACGGCATCGACGACCCGGCCGCGACGATCCACGCCGACCTCAGCCCGCTCGGCTTCCATGCATCCGTGCGCTCGCCGCAGGGCGCCTGGTACATCGACCCCTACTACCACCTCGATCAGAGCGTCTACGCGAGCTATTTCGGCCGCGACGTCGGCAAGGACGACCTGCCCGGGCCGATCGTCGAGCGCGACGCCCACGCCGGCGAGATCTCGGTCGACAAGGGCTACTACCACGCCGCCGACAGCGTGACGCTGTTCGGCACGGAGTTTCCCGAGCGGACGACGATCGCGATCACCATCTCGGATCCCGAGCAGCGGTTTGCGCGTCGCACATTCGCCGTGCAGACCAACGAGCTCGGCGCTTTCGAAACAGAGTTCGTCGCCGACCCCGACGGCGTTCTCGGCACCCACATCGTCGAGGCGAGCGGCGGTGGCGATCCGGTCCTGACGAGCTACGAGGTCGTGCGCGACGACGACCCGACGAGCGATCCGCCCACCGGCGACGTACTGCGCACCTACCGGCTCGCGATGGTCACCGACCCCGGCTACGCGAGCTTCCACGGCGGTCCCGCCAACGTCACCGCGGCGAAGGTCACGCTGATGAACCGGGTGACGCAGATCTACGAGGACGACCTCTCGATCCGGCTGCAGCTGATCGGCGGCACCGACCTGCTCAACTTCGACACCTACGCCCAGGCGATCGCTCCGAACGGGCCGTGCGGTGCTGCGGGTTGCTTCACGCAGCCGCAAGTCGTCAACTGCTCGAGCACGACGCGCGCGCGGTTCGTGATCGGGCAGATCGTCGGCGCGTCGAACTACGACATCGGCCACCTCGCGCTCGGCCAGCCCGGCGGCGGCGTGGCGAACCTCGGCGTCGTCGGCCGCTCGAACAAGGCCGGCGGTTGCACCGGCCTGCCGACGCCGACCGGCGACTTCTACGCGGTGGACTACGTCGCACACGAGATGGGCCACCAGTTCGCGGGCAACCATCCCTTCAACGGCAACCAGCTCAACTGCTCCGGCGGCAACCGCAGCGGCGCCACCTCGGTCGAGCCCGGCAGCGGCTCGTCGATCATGGCCTACGCCGGCATCTGCCTCACCGACGACCTCCAGCCGCACAGCGACCCGTACTTCTCGCAGCGGAGCCTCCAGGAGATCTCGACCTACACCTCGTCCAACCAGGCTGCGATCAACGAGGTGCAGACGGTGTCGCTGCGCCACTTCGGCGGCGGCGACGAGGTCCAGGTCGTGACGTTCGGCCCGGGCTACGCGCCGACGGCCACGATCCAGCCGCTCAGCGTCAACATCAACGCAGCGCCGAGCGCCACCTCGCGCGGCGGCGCCGAGCAGAACGGCACCACCGTCACGATCGCGACCAGCGCCGTTCACACGCTGCAGGTGGGCGACGAGGTCACGATCGCCGGCGTGGGGGTGGCCGGCTACAACGGCACCTTCACGGTCACCGAGGTCCCGACGACGCGGGCGTTCAAGTACGTGAACCCGACCTCCGGTCTCGCGACCTCCGGCGGCGGCACCGTCACGCTCGCGGCTCCGGGAGCGACGCAGTCGGGCACGACCGCCACGATCCGGACCTCGCTGCCGCACAACCGTGCGGTCGGCGACGTCGTCACGATCACCGGTGTCGGCGTGGCCGGCTACAACGGCACCGTCACGATCACCGCGGTGCCCACGCCGCGCAGCTTCCAGTACGAGGCGGCCGCGGCCGGCCTCGCCAGCTCGGGCGGCGGCACGGTGACGCACTTCTCGCCGTTCCGGGTCCGGATCGGCGGCAACGACTCGGAGCTCGTCGGCGGCAGCGGCCTCCCGTATTCGAACGCGAACCTGACTGCTGCGATCAATGCCATCTCCGGCTTCGCCGGGACGGCGACGGTCACGGGCGCCGGCTCGACCGGGTTCACGGTCACCTTCACCGGCGCCTCGGCGGGCCTCGACGTGCCGAGCATCGAGCTCGTCGGCCCGACCTGCGGTGGCTGCTTCTCGTCCGTCCAGGAGACGAATCACGGCGGGCCGAGCGACTCGTTCCGCCTGAGCTACGACGGCAACGTCTCGGCTCCGATTACGAACGGCGTCAACTACACGGCCGCCGGGATCCAGGCCGCGCTGTTGCCGATCCTGCCGGCCGGCGCGACCGCCACGGTTGCGGGCTTCGCCGGCGGGACGTTCAACAACACCGGTTTCCAGGTGACGTTCACCGGCGCGCTTGCCCAGACGAACGTCCCGGTGCTGCTCGGGCTGCAGGACTTCACCCCGGACGCGTCGGGCTTCGTCGGCGAGACCGACAAGGGCGGCGCCGTCGACAACAAGGGCGGGACCGTCACGCCGACTGGGAACTCATTCCCCGAGGTCAACGTGCCGGTGGAGCTCACGATCCCGCTGCGGACGCCGTTCGCCCTGACGGGCAACGCAACGGACGCGAACGGCGACCCAATGACGTTCGCCTGGGAGCAGAACGACCGCGGCGGCACGGCGGGCACGTCCCTCCTCAACAACACGAAGACGAACGGGCCGCTGTTCGCGATGTTTCCGAAGTCCGGCGACGTCAGCCCCACGGACACGCTGCTCTACAACTCGCCGGGTGAGAACCACCTCACCACCGTCCCGACGAGAGTGTTCCCCGACCTGCAGCAAATCCTGGACAACAACACGAACGCGGACACAGGCACGTGCCCTGCGGGCCCGATCGCCCCACCGGTGCCGATTCTGGTCAGGGAGTGCTTCGCGGAGTTCCTGCCGACGTCCGACTACGTCGGCTTCACGGGCGTCAACGCCAATCCGCTGTCGCTCCACTTCCGCTTCACCGCCCGCGACGGGCGGGGCGGCGTGAACGCAGCCGACACGACGGTGCTGCTCGCGCCGGGCGCCGGCCCGTTCCGCGTCACCTCGCCGAACACGGACGCACCTCGCACCGCCGGCTCGACGCAGACCGTGACGTGGGACGTCGCGAACACCGACGCGGCGCCCGTGGGCACCGCGGACGTCAAGATCAGCCTCTCGACCGACGGCGGTCACACGTTCCCGCACGTCCTCCTCGCGAGCACGCCGAACGACGGCTCCGCCACGATCACCCTGCCGAACACGCCGACGAGGACGGCTCGGATCAAGATCGAGGCGGTCGGCAACGTCTTCTTCGACGTGTCGAATGCCGACTTCGCCATCGCACGCGCGCTCACGCTGGGGCCGGATGCGATGGAGGGCGACCTCCGGGTGGCGCCCGGCGCGACGCTCTCAGTCGGGTACGACTTCCGGATTCCCGGGAAGCACCCGGCCGCGTCGCTCACGTTCGTCGAGCCGCAGGCGGTGTTCGCCTGGACGTGCGTCACGGGACCGGGCGCCGGGAGCTTCACGGTCTCGATGCCGAACGGCCTCTACTCGGTGCTCGCGAATAGCTCTGAGTGGTTCCCGAGCGGCGATCACAGAAGCCCACTCGTCTACCAGGGCAGCTTCGAGATGCCGAACCTCTGCGGCGGCGGCCTCGTGCGGCTACAGAGCGGCGGCACCTTCCGCACGGGCGTCCTGTCCACCGACACGACAAGCAAGGTCCACGTCCGCTGGCACTACCGAGCCGGCAGCACAGGCGGCGCCTGGAGTGATGCGGGCTCGGTTGTCCCGAACTAGAGCCGGAGGAAAGCGCGGGGTCCGGATCCTTCCGGGCCCCGCGCCGAGTAGCAGCTAACGGCACCGCGGCAACCGTCGCCTCGATCAACGAGCGCCGCAGGTGTGCCCGGTCACAAGGCTCGCGTTGTTCGGCTGCGCGGGACCGGGCCGGTCTCTTTGACGCTCAGGACATCGAGGAGCTGCTCTCGGCTCGCGTTGCCGCCGCTCAGGATCAGCGCGATGCGCTCGCCCTTCAGATCCTCGCGGAGCTTCAGCGCCGCCGCCAGCGGGGCGGCGCCTGCGGCTTCGACAAGGTTTCGCGTTGTCTCGATCAACAGCGCTTGCGCGTGGCGGATCTCGTCGTCGGTCACGAGGACGAAGTCGTCGAGGTGCTCCCAGAGGATCTGCTGCGGGAGCTCGAAGGCCGTTCGCGTGGCCAGGCCTTCCGCGAACGTCTCCGTCCGGTCCTCGAGCAGGCTGCGCTCGCGCCACGACCGGTAGGCGGCCGGAGCGGCCTCCGACTGGACGCCGATCACCTTCACCGCCGGGCTCACCGCCTTCGCGACGATGCACGCGCCGGCTGCGCCGCTGCCGCCGCCGATCGGGACGATCACGACCTCGATTCCCGGCTGCTCCTCCAGGATCTCGAGCGTCTCGGTCGCGACGCCGGCGATCAGCAGCGGCTCGTTGCCGGAGTGGACGTAGCGGTAGCCGTGCTGCGCGGCGAGCTGCTCCGAGTGCTCGCGCGCATCGTCGAAGTCGCGGCCGTGGAAGACGAGCTCGGCGCCGAGGCCCCGCATCGACGCGACCTTCACCGGGTTCGCGCCCTCGGGGACGCAGATTGTCGCGCGCACGCCGAAGCGGCGCGCGGCGAAGGCGAGGGACTGGCCGTGGTTCCCCGTGGAAGCTGCGATGAGGCCGCGCTCGCGCTCTTCGGCGGTCAGCGCCGCCACGAGGTTGACGCCGCCCCGCACCTTGAACGTGCCGATCGGCTGGTGGTTCTCGTGCTTCACCCAAACGTCCGCGCCGACAAGCTCGTCCAGCGCGGTGTAGGAGTACAGCGGCGTGGGGCGGAGGTG
>Ga0190265_10003687_pt1 | contig 10482 bp, 12 predicted proteins | sample Popmic124T_FD_133135 | JGI IMG/M metagenome (GOLD analysis project Ga0190265, IMG submission 133135) | Populus adjacent soil microbial communities from riparian zone of Indian Creek, Utah, USA - 124 T | ecosystem: Environmental > Terrestrial > Soil > Riparian zone | place: USA: Utah | collected...
GGCGTCACCGACGTCACGACCGCTACCAAGGTCAGCATCAAGCCGCTGGAGGACCGGGTCGTGGTCCAGGCCAACGAGGCCGAGACCACGACCCGGTCCTCCAGCGGCTTGATGCTGACCTTGGTAGCGGTCGTCACGTCGGTGACGCCCCCTTCGGTGTCGGACGGCTGGTGGATGGTGGTGCTCGATGCTGTGGCACGGGATCCGGGCACCCGCCGTCGCGGGGGTCGGGCGCCAGCCCGTGTCGGTTGGCACTCTACCCATGAGAGTGCCAGCCGCTCAACCGGGGCCCCGGGGTGGGTGACGTCCGGGTGGACCCGCACGTGCGCCAGGCTGTTCCCGTGGACCGGCAACCCGAGGAACAGGCCGCCGAGACGGTGCGCCAGCTGCGGTCCCTGGCCACGCCGGACGGCGCCGTGGCGCTGACCCGGGCGGCCGCGTTGCTGGCCGACGGAACGGACGCCGTCGCCGCCCTCACCCGCCTGCGCGCCGAGGTCGGCACCGCGCTCGCGGGTCCGGCCTGGGGCATCGCCCGGCAGCGGCAGAAGGCCCGGCCGACGTTCGGCGACGACGCGGACCGGCTGCTCTTCACCGGCGACACCCTCGAGCAGGCCGGCCGGCCTGAGCTCGCCGACCGCCGGGCCGGGCGGCTGCTGGCCGGGGGCGCCGAGGCGGTGGCCGACCTGGGGTGCGCGTCCGGCACGGACGCCGTCGCCCTGGCCCGGGCCGGCGCGCGGGTGGTCGCCGTCGACCTCGACCCGGTGGCGCGCGAGCTGACCCGGCTGAACGCCGCGGCGCTCGGGCTGACCGGCGTCGAGGTGCTCGACGCCGACGTCGTCGACCTGGTCGCCGCTGCGTCCGACGGCCGGGTGGCCGGGTGCGACGCCGCGGTGCTCGACCCCGCCCGCCGGTCCGGCGGGCGCCGGCAGCTCGACCCCGACCGCTGGTCACCGCCGTGGCCGACCGTCGCGGCGCTCCTCGACCGCGTCCCGGAGGCCGTCGTCAAGGTGGCCCCGGGCCTCGACCACGAGCGCGTCCCGGACGGCGTCGAGGCCGAGTGGGTCTCCGTCGGCGGCTCGATCGTCGAGGCGCTCCTCTGGGGCCGCGGGATCTCCACCACCTGGCGCCGGGCGACCCTGGTGCGCGACGGCGTCGTCTCCGAGATCAGCGCCGACGACGATCCCGGTCCGGCACCCGTCGGCCCCGTCCGCGGCTGGCTGCACGAGCCGGACCCGGCCCTCATCCGCTCCGGGCTCATGTCCCTCGCCGCCGCCGGCGCGACCCTCGTCGACCCGACGATCGCCTACCTCACCTCCGACGCCCCGGCGGACAGCCCCTGGCTGAGCTCCTACCGGATCAGCGAGGTGCTGCCGTTCAACCTGAAGAGGCTCAGGGCGCACCTGCGCTCCCGCGGGATCGGCCGGGTCGTCGTCAAGAAGCGGGGCTCACCCATCGAGCCCGAGACCCTCGCCCGCCAGCTGAGAGGCCCCGGGAGCGACTCCGCCGTCGTCGTGGTCACCCGGGTGGCCGGGGCGCCCACGGTGCTGGTCTGCGACCCCTCCCCCGTGCGCGGCTCCGGCCGATGAGTCGCCGCCCTCCCCACGGTCAGCAGTGCAGCACCGACACCGGGAGGAACCCATGCAGCAGACGTCCACGGCGCAGCGGCCCGACCTCCGGAGGATCGCGCTCACGGCCGGCGCGTCGGTGGTGACCAGCGCCGCCTGGTACGCCGCGTGGGGCAGCCGGCTGGCAGAACTGGACGACGCCTACGCGGGCGACGCCCGCCCACCCGCCTGGGTGCTGCCCGTTGAACTCGCCCGGAGCGCGACCGTCGCCACCGCGGTGGCCATGCTCGCCGGGCGGGGCGGCGATGCCGGTACGGGGAGCCGGCTCCGGCTCGGCGCGGGCCTGTGGGCCGCCTTTCCCGTCGTCCTGCTCACCGGCTCGGTCGTGCACGAGAAGGTCCCGTGGCAGCAGGCGGCGATCCACGGCGGGGACTGGCTGGTCAAGCTGCTGCTCGTCGCCGGCGTCGTGGGCGGCGGCCGGCGGTCCTAGCCCCTGACGACCTCGATCGGCAGCGAGCTGTCGGCGCCGAGGTCGGGCAGCGACGGCGCGATGCCCGACGCCACGAGGCGCGAGCCGAGGGCGGCCACCATGGCGCCGTTGTCGGTGCACAGCCGCGGGCTCGGCACGCGCAGCACGATCCCGGCCGCCGCGCACCGCTCCTCGGCGAGCGCGCGCAGCCGCGAGTTCGCGGCCACGCCGCCCCCGAGGACGAGGTGGTCGACCCCGTGGTCGCGGCAGGCGCGCACCGCCTTGGCGGTGAGCACGTCGGCGACGGCCTCCTGGAAGGACGCCGCGACGTCGGCCACCGGCACCTGCTCCCCCGCCCGCTGCCGCGCCTCGACCCAGCGCGCCACCGCCGTCTTCAGCCCCGAGAAGGAGAAGTCGTAGGGCGCGTCGCGGGGGCCGGTGAGGCCGCGCGGGAAGCCGATGGCGCGCGGGTCGCCGTCGCGGGCGGCGCGGTCGATCGGCGGTCCGCCGGGGAACGGCAGGCCGAGCACGCGGGCGACCTTGTCGAAGGCCTCCCCCGCGGCGTCGTCGACCGTCCGGCCCAGGGACTGCACGTCCTGCGCCAGGTCCGGGACGAGCAGCAGCGAGCTGTGGCCGCCCGAGACGAGCAGGGCGATGGACGGCTCGGCGAGCGGGCCGTGCTGCAGCTCGTCCACGGCGACGTGCGCGGCCAGGTGGTTGACGCCGTACAGCGGCTTGCCCAGCGCCAGGGCGTAGGCCTTGGCGGCGGCGACGCCGACGAGCAGGGCACCGGTCAGGCCGGGCCCCGAGGTCACCGCGACCGCGTCGACGTCGTCGATGGTCGCCCCGGCGTCGGCCAGGGCGCGGTGCACCGTCGGGACCATCGCCTCCAGGTGCGCCCGGGAGGCGATCTCGGGCACGACCCCGCCGAAGCGCTCGTGCTCGGCCATGGAGGTCGCCAGGGCGTCGGCGAGCAGCGTGCGCCCGCGGACCAGCCCGACGCCGGTCTCGTCGCACGAGGTCTCGAAGCCCAGCACCAGGGCTCCCCCACCCGACCCGTGGTCAGCCACGTCCGCCTCCCGTCCGGCTCAGCGCCCGCACGCGCTTGCGCCGCATGACCACGGCGTCGGCACCACTCGGCTGGTAGTAGCCCCGCCGCCGGCCGATCTCGACGAACCCCCGGCGCCGGTAGAGGTGCTGGGCCGTCTCGTTGTCCGCGCGCACCTCCAGCAGCACCACCGGACTGCGGCGGTCGGCCTCGGCGAGCAGCGCGTCGAGCAGCAGCGAGCCGATCCCCTCGCCCTGCAGGTCCCGGGTGACGCCGAGGGTCGCGACGTGCGCCTCGTCGTCGTAGGCGATCAGGCCGCCGTAGCCGACCGTCACCGGCGGGCCGTCGGCGGGCGCGTCCTCGTCGCCGCTCACGTCGAACTCGGCGACCACGTAGAAGCGGGTGTCGGCGCGGGAGAGCTCGTCGCGGTACATCGCCTCGGTCCAGGTGTCCGGGGCGAAGAGCTCCTCCTCCAGGCGCATGACCGCCGGCAGGTCGGCGACCGTCATCGGCCGCAGCGTCACGGTCACGCCTGCGACACGGCCTTGATGGCCGCCGGCGGGGTGGCGTCGGGTCGGCGCAGGTAGAGCGGGAGCAGCGGGCCGGCCGACGACGGGTCCAGCAGCTGCGGCTCCGCTGCGCGGACCAGCCCCGCGGTGGTGACCTCGGCGGCGGCGACGTCGGCGCCCAGTCGCGTCGCGAACGCCGGGTCCCCGACGAACGGACCGGGCCGGCCCAGCTCCTCGGGCCGGACGACGCCGGGCCCCTCGGTGCGGGCGCCGCTCTCGTCGTAGGCCGCCCAGTAGACCTCCTTGCGCCGGGCGTCGGTGACGACCGTCCGCGCACCCGTCCCGACCGCGTCCAGGGAGCAGACGCCGATCACCGGCAGCCCGCGGGCGTCCGCCAGTGCCGCGGCGGTCACCACACCGACCCGCAGGCCGGTGAAGGGTCCCGGGCCCAGGCCGGTGACGACGGCGTCCAGGTCGGCCACGGTGAGGCCGGCGTCGTCGAGGACGCTCGTGATCGCCGGCGTCAGCAGCTCGGCGTGCCGGTTGCCCGAGGGCACCGCGCGCTCGGCCAGCACATCGGTCGCCCCGTGCTTCGACCAGTCGGCGAGCCCGGCGACGAGCGTCGGGGTCGCGGTGTCGAGAACGAGGACGAGCACGTCCGACGACGTTACCGAGCCGCGGACGAGCCGACTCAGCGGGCGTCCAGCCGCCGTTCCCACCCGGGTCCGTGCGCCACGAGCACCGCCGTCCGGACGTCGTCGTCCCGCCGGTCGAGGCGCACCTCCAGGTGCTCGTCGGTCAGCCGCTCGACCAGCCCCTGCCCCCACTCCACGACCGTCACCGACTCCTCGGTCGAGGCGTCGAGGTCGAGGTCGTCGACGTCGGCGACCCCGCCGAGGCGGTAGGCGTCGACGTGCACCAGCGGCACCCGCCCGCCCCGGTGCACGCGGGAGATGACGAAGGTCGGCGAGGTCACCGGCTCGCGGACGCCGAGCCCGGCGCCGATGCCCTGGGTGAGCGCGGTCTTCCCGGCGCCCAGGGGGCCGACGAGGACGACGAGGTCGCCCGGGGTCAGCACCTCCGCGAGGGCCCGGCCCAGGGCGTGCGTGTCCTCCGGCGTCGGCAGGACGTGCTCGCGCCTCATGCCAGCGTTCCGGCGACGGCCGTCAGGTCGGCGAGCAGCCCGGCGCGGGGGGCACCGTTCGGGCCGAACCGGATGGCGGCCGAGGGGTGGTAGGTGGCCCACACCGCGCGTCCGCCGACCTCGTGCGGCCGGGCGCGCACCTGCGCGAGCACTGTCCGCGGGCCCAGGAACCACTTCGCCGCCGACAGGCCCAGGGCGACGACGACGGGCGGGTCGAGCAGCTCCAGCTGGCGCCGCAGCCAGCCGCTGCACCGGGCGACCTCGGGCGCCTTGGGGGTGCGGTTGGCCGGCGGCCGGCACTTCACGATGTTCAGGACGGCGGCCTCCTGCCTCGACAGGCCCGCCTCTGCGAGCAGCTGGTCCAGCAGCGCACCGGACCTCCCGACGAAGGGCCGGCCGGTCTCGTCCTCCGTCGCTCCCGGCGCCTCGCCGACCAGGGCGAACCGGGGGCGGCCGGTCAGGGGGACGTCGCCGACGACCACGTGCCGGCGCGTGGCGGCGAGCTCGGGGCAGGCGACGCACGGCCGGTTCAGCTCGGCCAGCGTCGCCCAGTCCGGGGCCGCGGCGGCGACGCGGGCCACCTCGTCGGCCGCGGCGTCGGACCGGGGCGGTCGGGGGGCGGCCACCTCCGCACCCTAACCGCGGGCCGTCGGGCCCTTTCGCCGTCCACCGCCCGGTGGGAGCCTCGGCGCACGGTTCACCGGAGAGGACGACGGCCATGACCGCACCCGTGCTCGACCTCTACGACATCGCCTGCCTCGCCGGCGGGCCGGACCGGGTCGTCGACACGGCCCTCGTCGCCCTGGTCGAGGCGGGGCACATCCGCGTCCACTCGCCCGGGCAGCTCGCCACCACCGACCTCTCCCGCCGTCATCCCGTCGAGGCCGCCGTCCTCGACGCGGTCGGGCCGACGGGTCACCGCTCGGTCGACACGATCCGCTGGCGGCTGCACGACGACGACCGGCTGCTCGAGGTGTGCCACCGGCTCCAGCGGGCGGGGCTGCTCGGCCGGACCGGTGCGGTCGTCGTCCTGCTGCACGGCCACCGCAGGGCGCTGGCCCCCACGCGGGCCGGCCGCCGGGCCCTGCACGAGCTGCGGAGCCGGGCGGAGGTCAGCGGGCAGACCGAGTTGGTCCGGGTGGCGCTCGAGGGCCCGCAGCAGCTGGGCAACCGGCTCCGGGCGGAGATCTTCGAACGCCCGATGACGACGCTCCCACCGCCGCGCCCGGGGCACCGGTCGCGCGGCGTGGACCACAGCGACCCGCACCTCGCCGCCTACCGGCCAGGGGGGAGCGCGGCCTCCTCGGGCGCGTTCGGCACCGTCAAGGGTGGCTACTAGCCGATGGCCATGACTGCACCGGGGACGTCGCCGCAGCTGGACATCTACGACATCGCCTACCTCGCCGCGGGACCGGACCGCGTCGTCGACACGGCCCTGGTCGCCCTGGTCGAGACGGGCCGCGTCCGCGTGCAGCCGCCCGGCCAGCTCACGGTCGCCCAGCTCGCCCGGCGGCACCCCGTCGAGGCGGCGGTGCTGGATGCCGTGGGCACCCGCGGGCACCGCTCGGTCGACGTGGTCCGGTGGCGGCTCGCCGACGACGACCGCGTGTTCGCCATCGGTCGCCGGCTGGTCAGCGCGGGCCTGCTGAGCCGCTGGGCCCGCGGCCGCCGCCGGACGGGTCGCCGCCCGGTACCGACCGCGGCGGGCCGGCAGGTGCTGCGGGACCTCGCGGCCGACCCACCGGCCGACCCCGCCTCGGACGGCGGCACGGCGGTCCTCGTCGCGCTGCACGGTCGCGACCGGCTGAGCGACGAGCTCAGGCGGTCCTCGATCTTCGAGTCGCTCCCGGCGCCGACCGCCAAGGAGAAGGCGGAGGTGATCCGACGGCGGCTCGACGCCCACAGGGACGACGACTCCTTCGTCGGGGGCAGCGCAGGCAGCGGCTTCGGCGGTGGTGGCGGCGGGGACGGCGGCGGCTGAGCAGTGGGCGACTCCCGCCGTCGCGACGACCGAGCCACACCAGACCCAGGAGGTGGACAGCGATGACGGACTCCCGGCATCTCGGCATCTACGAGTTGGCCTTCCTGGCAGGCGGCACGGCGAGGGTGGTCGACACGGCGATCGTCGTCCTCGTCGAGACCGGGCGGGTCCGCGTCTTCGCGCCCGGTGAGCTCGCCGTCGTGCAGCCCGGCCGCTCCCACCCGGTCGAGGCCGCCGTCATGGACGCCGTCGGCACCCGAGGGCACCGCTCGGCCGACACCGTCCGTTGGCGGACGGCCGGCGACGACCGGCTCGCCGGACTGGGTGCGCCGCTCGCCTCCGCGGGCCTGCTCCGCCGCCGTCCCTTCGCGCGCACGAAGTCGGACGGCCCGACGTGGTCCACGACCACGGCGGGTCGACAGGCGCTGCTGCACGCCCGGGAGCACCCGCCGGCCGACCGGGCCCTGGACAGCGGCAGCGCGCTCGCCGTCGCCCTGGACGGCCGGCAGGCCATGCCGGACCCAGTCCGGCGGGCGGAGATCTTCGAGCGCCCGCGCCCGCCGCTCCCGCGCACGTCCGGCATGCCTCGGCGCACGAGGGCCGCCGAGCTGCTCGACGCGGAGCGTGCCGCGAGCCGCACCCATCTCACGGCGATGGGCGGTGCTGCCTTCGGGGCGATCGAGGGTGGCGGCGGGGACGGCGGCGGCTTCTGAGCCGGCTCAGCGCGCGGCGGGCGCCCCGGCGCCGACCCGGCGGACGAGGGCGGTGAGGGCCGCCGTCACCTCGGCCGGCTTCTCCAGCAGCACCATGTGCCCGGCGTCCGCGACGACGACGTACTCGACCGTGCTGTCCCCCGCCTGCCCCAACCGCTCCACGAGCAGCTCGCTGTGCGCCTTCGGGATCATCGTGTCCTTGTCGCCGGTCAGCACCAGCGTCGGGACGTGGCGCAGCGGCTCGAGGGAGCCGGTCTCGTCGAAGCCGGCCAGGGCCGGGTAGAACTCCGCGATCACGTCGACCGGGGTGCCGGCGATCATCGAGTCCACGTAGTGCACGAGCGCGGGGTCCACGTCCGACGAGGCGAAGGACAGCGCCCGGGTCGCCGCCGACACCAGCTCCGCGGCCACCCGCCGGGTGCGCTCGGCGAACGCGGGCCGCCGCCGCATGGTCCACGCCGCGACCGGCAGCACGGCCGCCCGCACCCGCGTGAGCAGTTCCGGCAGGCCGAAGTCCAGGTCGGCCAGCTGCCCGCTGGACGTCGAGAGCAGGGCGACGGCGACGACCCGGGGGCCGAACAGCTCCGGCCGCAGCGCCGCGAGGCCCATGATCGTCATGCCGCCCATCGAGTGCCCGACCAGGACGACGGGCCCTCGCGGCACCCGGGCGTCCAGCACCGAGGCCAGGTCGTGGGCGAGCTGCTCGATGGTGGAGTTCTCCGGCTTCCCACGCCCGGAGGCACCGTGCCCGCGCTGGTCGAAGAAGACCAGCCGGGCATCGGGGCGGTGGCCGTTGGCCGTCGCGAGCTCGGCGGCCAGGCTCCGCCGCTGGAATGTCCAGGACGCCATGGAGAGCGTGTAGCCGTGCACGAAGACGACGGTCAGGGGCGCGTCCCGGGGCCCGATCTCCTCCACGGCGAGCAGGACGCCGTCGTCGGTCTGCACGAGCGCGGTGCGGTCGGGCGCCCGGGAGGCGGCACCGAGCGGATCGTTCTCCCGCAGGTCGGCCTCGGTGTGCTGTGTCGCCGTCATGACCTCGGTCGCGAGCGTCGCCCGAGGACCCAGTTCGGCCGCACGCACCCGGCGGGCCGCGATCCGGCTCACCGCCACACCGGCGGCGGTGCCGGCCGCCGCCAGGCCGACGACGGTCCCGACGATGCCCGCGCGGGAGTGCCTGGCGCCGGAGCCGCGCGCCATCAGACCGCCCCGGCGGAGCCGACGTGGCGACGGGTGAACCGTCCGCCGATCCGGGTGACCAGCTCGTAGTGGATGGTGTCGAGCGCCGTGGCCCACTGCTGGGCGGTCGGCTCGCCGTCGTCACCCGGTCCCCACAGGACGACCTCGTCCCCTGCCTCCACCGCGTCGTCGCCCACGTCCAGCACGAACTGGTCCATGCAGACGCGTCCGGCGATGGTGCGCTGCGCGCCGGCGGCCAGGACGGGGGCGGTGTTCCCCGCGGCCCGGGGGACGCCGTCGGCGTACCCCACCGGGACGAGGGCGAGCGTCGTCTCGTCCCGGGTGAGGTAGGTGTGGCCGTAGGAGACGCCGACGCCGGCCGCCACGCGCTTGGTGAGCATCACGCTCGCGCGCACCGTCATCGCCGGCCGCAGGCCGTGCGCGCGCGGGTCGGATCCGCAGAGCGGGTCCAGCCCGTACAGGGCGATGCCCGGGCGGACCATGTCGTACCAGGTCTCCGGCAGCGCGACCGTGGCCGCCGAGTTGGCCAGGTGCAGCCGGGCGTCGGTGAGGCCGACGGCCCGGGCGATGGCGACCGCCTCGTCGAAGACCCGGACCTGGGCGCCGATCGTCGGGTGGGTGGGGGCGTCGGCGTAGGCCATGTGGCTCCACAGCCCGACCACGTCCACGTGCCCGTCGGCCTGGGCGCGTGCGGCCGCCGCGACGAGCGACGGCCAGTCCGCCATCGTGGCGCCCTCGCGCGAGAGCCCGGTGTCGACGAAGAGGTGCAGCTCGGCGGTGCGGCCGGTGGCCCGTGCGGCGGCGACCACCTCGTCCACCCCCCAGACGGCGTTCGCCGAGACCTGCACGTCGTGCTCGAGCGCGGGCGCGAAGTCGGTGCCCGGGTTGTGCAGCCAGGAGAGCACCGGGGCGGTCACGCCGGCGGCCCGCAGCGCCAGCGCCTCGTCGAGGACGGTGACGCCCAGGGCGTCGGCGCCCCCGGCCAGCACGGCGCGGGCGGTGGGGACCAGCCCGTGGCCGTAGCCGTCGGCCTTGACCACCGCCATCAGGGGCCGGGCGACCCGCTCGCGCAGCACCGCGGTGTTCGCGGCGATCGCGTCCAGGTCGACCACGACTTCGGCGCGGGCCGCTCGGTTCGTCACGCCCCCGAGTCTCCCAGGCCGGCCGGCGGGAGCCCGCGCACCCGGCCGATCGCCTCCGGGAGCCGCCGGACCAGGTCGCCGGCGGCCAGCGGACCCCGCTCCGCCGCCAGCTGCCCGGCGCGGCCGTGGAGGTGGGCCGCGACCGCACCGGCCTCCACCGCCGGCAGCCCGGTCGCCAGGACCGCGCCGGCGATACCCGAGAGGACGTCACCGGTACCGGCCGTCGCCAGCCACGGCGTCCCGGTGGCGTTGACGAAGGCCGTGCCGCTCGCGTCGGCGACGACCGTGGCGTCCCCCTTGAGCAGGACCGAGCAGCCGAGGTCCGCGGCCAGGCGCCGGGCCGCGCCCACCCGGTCGTCGCCCACCGGGGATCCGAACCGGGCGTACTCGCGGTCGTGTGGCGTGAGGAGGGTCGGGCCGCTCCGGTCGCGCACGAGGTCGGGCCTTTCGGCGAGCATCGTCAGCCCGTCGGCGTCGACGACGACCGGCAGGTCGGTGGCGAGGACCTCGGTCAGGACGTCGAGCGCCGCGCCGTCGGTGCCCATCCCGGGGCCGACGACCCAGGCCTGCACGCGGCCGGCGTCCCCGGGTCGGCCGTCGGTGACGACCACCTCCGGCCAGGCGGCCCGGACGCCGTCGGCCGCCGTCCCGGCGTAGCGGACCAGGCCCGGGCGGGTCCGCAGCGCGGCTCCGGTGCAGAGCACGCCCGCCCCC
>Ga0190265_10003688_pt1 | contig 10481 bp, 12 predicted proteins | sample Popmic124T_FD_133135 | JGI IMG/M metagenome (GOLD analysis project Ga0190265, IMG submission 133135) | Populus adjacent soil microbial communities from riparian zone of Indian Creek, Utah, USA - 124 T | ecosystem: Environmental > Terrestrial > Soil > Riparian zone | place: USA: Utah | collected...
AACCAACCTGGAAGCGGTGACGGGTTCCCGCACCTAAGAGGACGGAGGAAGGTGAAGACGATGATCGTCCTCGGCGTAGAACCGTTCGACCGAGGCGCCGGGCAACGAGCCGCACACCCAGGGGCGCTCGCCGACGTAAGCTCGAGCCTGGAAGCACAGGCGCTGCGCCCGGGGTGATCCTCGTCGATATGAGGTGTGCACCCGATGCGCGACGAGGCCTCTAGCGGAGAGACTTAGGGGAGCGTAGAAAATGACGAGTCAGCAGCACTCCATATTCAGCCGCGTCCTGGTCGGCATCGACGGCTCCGACGAGAGCCGCGAGGCAGCACGGCAAGCAGCGATTTTCGTCGACGGCGAGTTGACGCTCCTTGCCTCGTACGACGTCGCTCCGGCGATCGCCGGTACCGGCGTCGGTGTTCCCTACTACCAGGACGAGGAGCTGTTACGTGCCGCAGCGACGGAAGCGCTCGACCGCGCCCGGGAGGCTGCCGCCGTGGCCTCTCCAACGGCAAAGATCGCGCGCGGCCGTCCGGCGGACGCGCTCATCTCCGAGGTCGAGCGGGAGCAGCAGACGTTGCTCGTCGTCGGCTCGCACGGACTCGGTCGGGTGGCCGGCTTCATCCTCGGCTCGACGGCGAACGAGGTCATCCGGAAGCTGCCCAGCTCAGTGCTGATCGCACGCCGAAGAAGCGAGAGCGACTTCCCGAACAAGGTCGTCGTCGGTGTCGACGGATCTCCCGAGTCTGCCGCCGCCTACGCAGTCGCTCGTCAGCTGTCCGAGCGCTTCAACGCCGGGCTGTCGCCCGTCGTCGCCCACGGCGGCAAGCCCGTCGACCGGGGGCTGATCGACGCGATCGTGGACAGAGACGCCGAGGAGCTGCAAGACGAGCCGGTCGACGCGCTCGTCGCGGCGGCAGCCGACGGCGACCTGCTCGTAGTAGGGAGCCGCGGCCTGCACGGGCTGAAGGCGCTCGGGTCGGTCTCCGAACGGGTCGCGCATCAAGCCGGCTCGTCGGTGCTGATCGTTCGCGAGCCGTCTGGGCAGCGCCTCGACGAGGGGCCTGCGGACGCCGCGTAGGAAGGGTCGTAGCACTCGTGACAAGCCATGCGGCGCGGATCGGAGTCCTTTCTTTCACGTTGCTGTGCTTCGCCGCCGGCTCTGTCTGGGCAGCAACCATCAACGGGACTACGTGAAACGACACTTTGCGGGGAGGGGCTCGTGCGGACGCAATCTACGGCAGGGGCGGGAACGACAGGCTCCTCGGGGCGGGTGGCAACGACGTCCTCGTCGGAGGGCCGGGCAAGGACGTTGGCGATCTCAGACTGACCGGCAGGGCTCTCAGAGCTCTCGGAATCGCTGAGGGCCAAGCGAAGCAGCATGGAGAAGCCGAAGCGTTCCTACAGGACGCTCTCGCCTTGTTCCGCCAGACCGGGGACGAGTCCGAAGTCGACGAGTGCCTGAACATGCTCGGGTGGAACGCGATGATGCGGGCGGACTACTCGCGGGCGCGACCGCTCATCGAAGAGGCCCTAGCGCACTCACGGGAGGCGAAGGACACCCAAGGGATCAAGAGATGCACGGGAAACCTCGGGTACATCGCCGTGCAAGAACGTAGGTTCGAGGACGCTCTCGTACTTCTTGGCGAGAGCATGACGCTCGCTCACGCGATGCGTGAGACACGGGGCATCGCGGACGAGCTCGCTGGCATCGTCTTTGTTGCGGCCGAGTTGAGGTGTCTCGAGTCCGCGGCGGTCATGCTCGGTGCCGTGGAATCGCTCTATGAAGAGACCGAGGCCGAAGGAGCTGACTTCGACGAGCTGGAGCGACCCTCAACGATGATCCGTGACGCAGTCGGCACCGGCCGACTAGCGGAACTTAAGGCGCATGGTCGTGAGATGACCACAGGCGAGGTCGTGGCATACGCTGTCGACTTCATCGACTCAACCGTGTGACGCAGCGCATGCAGACCACTTTCCCGCCCGTCTTCCACGACTCCTCTCGAACGAATTGACTGCCACCGGCTGGGGGTTCCGCCCTCCCTAGAACCCTCGCCGGCCCCGTGCATCCCGCTTGCCTGGCCTGTAAACGCCGCACCCACTCGTCCACGACTCGCGGGTCTGGTGCCTGGTCCGGCCAGACGATGAGGCTCAAGGCGAGCTGCGCCGCCGCCGCAGTCGCGTCCTTCAGCAGCTCGCGTGGGTCGACTGACCGCGCTTGCTGTTCACGCCGCCGTCCCCAGTGGCCTAGTGGGCGGTGACGTGGGCGTCATGCCCCCTTCGGGTTGACTCGAACGAGTTAGTGCCGACAATCAGTTCAAAGGGAGGGGGACGATTCCCGTTAGCGCGGGCCGCGCAACTAGGAGCGCCGGGGCGAAGAGCCCGCGCTCCCCCACCCAGATAGGCACCGCATGGCTACACGGCCGAGACGAGCGGCAAGAGCTCGTCGGGTACGAACACGCCCCCTTGCCAGTGCTCATCAAGCCAGGTGAGGACCTCCTCGACCAGCTCCGCTCGCACGGCCAGGGGGACGATATGCAGCACTCTGCGCACAAGGGCAACGTTGGTGCTGCGTTAGCGTGTGACCTAGTGCTTGACCAAGCAGCAGTCCGATGTGCTGAGTGCGACCGCGAGGTCGACGAGTTCATCGCGATCGCCGAGAAGTGGGGGTACTGGAGCGACGGCGTCGGCGAGCTTGTGCCGTTCTCCCCGGACTGCGCTAGACGCGAGTTTGCGTCCGAGGCTCGTGCTTCCGGGTCGCCGCCGCAGGGTGAGGGTCGCGACCTCAGTACGTCGCCGTCCTGAGCTTGACGCGGAACATCGCCCTATTGACGTCGGTGGCACTCATTGCCGCCCTGACGTTGGCCCCGATGGGCGGAGACGGGAAAGCCGAAGTTTCGGAGCTGAACGACGTAGCCGAAGCCTTCCGCGAGTCGGACATGCGGTTCTTGCTGGGCTTCATGCTCGAGGCGATGGCCAACATCGTGCTCTTCGTCCCCTTCGGGGCAGCACTCAGCATGCGCGGCTATTCGATTGCCAAGACCGCGGGCTATGGTCTCCTCGTAGCGACGGCCGTGGAGGGCGCACAGTGGCTCCTCATACCTGGGCGCACGACGTCGCTTGATGACGTAGTACTGAACGCGCTCGGAGCGGTTGTGGGTCACGCATTGCTGTCGCGGTTACTACCCACGCGAGCCGGCTAGATGCGCGTTTGCGCACCGACGCTCGTGCTTCCGGGTCATCGCCTTCGAATGATCTAAGGGGATGCGAGCCGGGTGCCGATGGAAGCTGGGATGGCCAAGCGCAAAGCATCATCGCCAAGTCCGGCCGAGCAGGGCAGCCTGTCAGAGAGGATGCGCGATCTGATCGCGGCCCAAACGGTTGAGGAACGGCGGAAGCGGCAGGACGGTGACGACGACCCCGGAAGAAGCGAGAAACGGCGTCGCCGCGATGACCAAAACGCCAAACCAGCCAAGGGGTGACAGCTAGACCCGAGTTCGCCCCCGACGCTCGTGCGAGTGGGCACGTACACCGCCCGTCTCACCGCGGGGCTGCTTGATGAGCGAGGTGCGCCTCGTAGGCAAGATCGGCCAGGAAGACCTCGAGAGGAAACTATTCCTCGCCGTGCTTGATGACCTTGGGGGCTGGACGCCGGACCTGTCAACGGTCCTCGCCCCATTCAACGTGCTTACGGCGCTCGACACGCGTCTGCTCGACGAGGAGACGCTGCGCTCGTTCGCCGAGGTTCTCGAAGTCGCGGGCTGCCGGGACTCAACCTCCTGGGGTCCGGACTGCATGAGCGTCCACAATGCGTTCGATGACGTCGCCATAAGCCTCGGGTTAGCCGATGCCGATGCCGCCTACGAGGACTACGTGATGACGACCTGGTTCGACTCTGATCCCCTGGACGAGGCGCTCGAGTACGCACTCTTCCATACCCCATGGTTTCCCAGCACGCTTGCCGTCACCTCGTCCGAGTACGCGGCCCTGGTCGAGCGGCGGCTGGCGGACCCAGAAGGCTTCGCCGAGGAGCGCTTTTCCGACTAGGGACGCCGACTCGTAGCGCCGAGCTAGCGGTCCGCTTCGCCGCCGTACGCGCCCGCCGCTCGTGCTTTCGGCTCATCGCCTCACGCTCGGCGTCGCGCCGCCAGAAGTCCGGGTTCTTGACCTCCACCCACCCGCGATCGTCAGGGCGGTAGAGACTCGAATGGCTCATGATCGAGCAATGAGCGACGTGCGCTGGACTGAAGTCAGCGACTTCTGGGAGCACGACGGTTCACTCCGTGACATCTACGTGCTCTCAACGACACAGGACGACTGGCAACGGCTTCTCGATCTGGTACGAGCCTGCGCGTAGCCGTATCCATTTACGGAGAACGAGAACTCTGCGCCCTACCCACGAAGGTCGGAGGCATCTTTGCGTCGCGCACGCACAGTGTCTCGCTGCACACCTGCCCGATTGAACGGCTCATCCGCCTTCGCCGTGGGTACTTGCCAGGTAGGGAGGGGGCAGCGAGGATCAACGATCCTCGCGCAGGGACGACGCTCGCCGCAGAGCGGCCCGTCCCTGTTCCCCTCCCTCCCATTCTCGGCAGCTGCGCCCTTGTACGGCCGCAGGACGGCCCACACCCAAGAAGGGGCTCACGGGGGAACTTGGTTTCCCCGTGCTGTTCCAACGGTCGGAGGCTCGAATCCTCCACGGCCCACTCTCGAAAGTCTGGAAACGGGGCCACTGCCTGCCAGAGGCGTGGGTAGCGCGCTCCGTGCGCCGAGACCCCGCAAAGCGCGCGCCCCGGCGTAAGCTTCGAGAATGGCCGAAGAGCGGCCGAGAGCGGACGAAGTCGATGCCGGCCAGCGCGTCTACACGCCGGCCACGCTGCGGGTCTACGACCTCTTCGTTCTCGGGTTCTCGAACCGCTTCGTGTGGCGATGTCAGAGCTCCAAGATGTTGGAGCGGTACGACATTCGTGTCGGTGCGCGCCACCTCGACGTCGGGGTCGGCACTGGGTGGTTTCTCGACCATTGCAGATGGCCGATCGAGAGCCCGACGATCACCCTGCTCGACCTGAACGAGAACTCCCTGTCGGCGGCGTCCGACCGGATCCGCCGCTACGCGCCGGCGACGGTTCAGGCGAACGTGTTGGAACCAGTCGACCTCGGTGATGCGCGCTTCGACTCGATCGGAGCCAACTTCCTCTTTCACTGTCTTCCCGGAGGACTGGAGTGGAAGGCCGCAACGGTCGCGTCGAACCTCCGCCCCTACCTCGCGGCGGGCGGTGTCCTCTTCGGGAGCACCATTCTCGGCCGCGGCGTGGCGCACAACCTGCTCGGGCGCCGTCTCATGCGGCTCTACAACCGGAAGGGCATCTTTTCGAACACGGAGGACGACACGCAAGGACTCGAGCGTGGGCTTGCCTCGCAGCTGGCCCACGTCGAGATCGAAGTTGTCGGCGCTGTCGCGCTCTTCGCCGGCCGGGCCTAACGAGGGCTAGCCGCGTGTGGACCGTGCTCCGAACTGCGCGGAGCGCGTTTCCGACTCAGCGGACGTCACAGAACGAGTAAAACCTGCATGCAAGGAGTCCACCACGACGGTGCCGCGTCCCAACAACTGTGCCTTCTCATGCGCCTGTTTCAGCACCGTCTCGCTTGGTTCACCGTAGATGTGGATCGAGGACAGCGTCACAAGCTCGACGAACTGACGAAAGAGCGGCCCGGCCACCTTCATGTGGTATTCCAGGGACGCCGAGTCGGGATGCACACTCACGACTGTCATCCGCTTGCCGTCGTTGCTGAAGTAGACGTTGTAAGCGATTAGCCGAGGCTCGTTCGCCTCGACGAAGTCGACCAGCCGTTTGACGGCGGGCTTCAGCTCGTCGAGCGCTCCCCCACTGACATCCGAAGTGTCGACATAGAGAATCACGTCCCGACATCGTCCCTTCTAGCATGCGGCGGCGCGGGCTGCTCTGCGGCGAAGCCGCCGATCCGGAGGGACCGCCTTCCTGTGCAGGAACCCTTTTCCCGTTCTCGCTCGATCGCAGTCCGCCGGGTCACCAGCTAAACGGCGTAGGCTTGCCTCACATCGACAAGGAGGCTCGGATGGCGATCGCACGCGTCGTGTCGTTCGACGGAGTCAGCAAGGAACGAATGGAGGAGATGAAAACCAGCATGGCCGAGGGCGATCGGCCTGAGGGCATGCCCGGGACAGAGTTCATCATGCTGCACGACTCGGAATCCGAGAAGGCGGTCGCCATCGTCTTCTTCGAGTCAGAGGACGACTACCGACAGGGCGACGAGGTGCTGAGCGCAATGCCAGCCAGCGACACCCCGGGGCAGCGCACGTCGGTCAAGAAGTACGACGTGGCTCATCGTATGTCCGTTTAACGCGTCAGGCGTTTCGTTCAGAGCGACGGCGTCGATTCCGGAGGGCATCGTCGCGACGCCCGCGCTCCTCGGGCGTCCAGTTGGCTTCGAGCTTGGCTCGTTGCTTTGACCACTTCGCACGCTCCGCTTTCGTCATCCCTCGGATGACGAGGTCGCCCGAGGAAACCTGCTCGCGAATGTGGAGAAGCTTTGCCTCGCGCGCGTCCTCCGCACGCTCTCGAGTCGTGAACGCCACATTCAAAGCGTAGTCCCCTTCCGGCAGATTGCCACCTCGCGGCGGCTCTAGACGGCCGCGAGCGCGGCCGTGATCCTTTCGATCGCCGCTGTTTCCTCGTCCTTCACTCCGCCCTTGGCCTCGGCCACCGACGTCGCGACGTCGAGCACGAGACTGCGATAAGCCTCGAGTTCGTCCGGCGCCTTCTCGCCGAGCACCGCCACCGCGGTGCCCAGGGCGCTGATCGTGCCCTCCACGACCTCCTTCGGCGACGAGACCAGGCCGAAGCCGGTGCCTCGTGTCTCCGAGAGCTCGCGAACGAGCTGGCTCTCGTTCTCGCGATGCGCGGCGAGTTGCTTCGCGACGGCGCCCGCCTCACCGAAAGCGTCGGTGAAGTCGCGGTGGGCAGTGGAGACGAGCATTCCGGCTCCCGTAACGCCCTGCTGGAGCTCCTTCCATTCGTCCTCGGTGAAGTCCGCCTTGCCTGCCATGTGTCCTCCTCGACCGTGGGACGTGATGTCTGGAAGCAATTCTTGCAGCGCCGTTGCCTTGCCGGCCGGTGCTACCCGCCTGGCCTTGCATTGACGCCCTGCCGGGAGCACGGGCGTCATCCGTGCACCGAAGGCAGGTCGTTTCGCGCGCAGCAGGCCGGGCCGACGTCAGCCCGAGACGTAGCCGCGCGACCCGAGGACGCCCGCGAGAAAGCCCAGCGCCGCACCGCCGACCAGAACCAAGATCGTGGCGATCTGCGTCGGGTAGAAGAGCCCGTATTGCTGGAGCAATACTCCGATCCCGGCTGCCAGGATGAGGCCGAGGAACATCGAGAGCAGCGTTGCGAGCCCCGGGCGGCCTCCGCGGAGCGCGAACGAGAAGACGCCGAGGCCGCCGACGATGACCATGGCGATCCCGATGGCTCCCACGGCCGTTTCGAGCGGAGTGCCCTGCACGTCGACGAGTGCGGTGGCAACGCACGTGAAGCCCTCGCCGGTGCTCGTGGCGACGATCTTGTAGAGGCCGATGCCGTAGGTCGCGTACTCGTCCACCGGAACGACACCCGTCGTCGAGCTGACGGTCGTCGGCTCGTCGCGAACCTCGTAGGGCATTCCGGCGAACTCGATCTCGAGCTTCAGGTTGTCGAGCGGGCTGTCGGCAGTGATCGTCACGGGTACCGCACCGGTCTGGGGAACGCTGATCGCGTCGCTCCTTGCGAACGTGTCCCGCGCGACCACGTCCTCACCGGCGATCGTCGCCTCGCAGGGGCCCTCGATCGTCGCCAACGCCTCGGGAGCCAAGGCGAGCCCGAGAACCACGACGAGCGCTATGACGAGCCGGCGATGCATCGAGCCTCCTCGGGCGGCGAGTCTACTGCCGCTATCGGTCGGCTCAGCGCTGGGCGCTACCCCTTGTAGGGTTGCCTGATGCTGCCCATCGAGCGGCCAGGAAAGATCGTCTGCGTCGGTCTCAACTACCGAGATCACGCGGAGGAGCAGGGAGTGGATCTCCCGAGTGCGCCGCTCCTCTTCGCGAAATGGCCGAACGCCCTCATCGGGCCGGGCGAAGCAATCGTCATCCCGCCGGTCGTGAAGAAGTGCGACTACGAAGCCGAGCTCGGGGTTGTCATCGGGACGCAGGTCAAGAACGTGTCGCGGGACGATGCGCTTGCAGCCGTCCGCGGATACGTCTGCGCGAACGACGTGAGCGCGCGCGACCTGCAGTTCTCGGACGGCCAGTGGACACGCGGAAAATCGCCTGACACGTTCTGCCCGGTCGGTCCGCTCGTCCCCGCTTCCGAGGTCGCCGACCCGCACAACCTGCGAATCCAGGCGATCGTGAGCGGCGAGGTACTCCAGGACTCGTCGACCGCCAACCTCATCTTCGGGATCGACGAGATCATCAGCTACGCCTCCCAGACCATGACGCTCGAGCCGGGAGACCTCATCCTCACCGGCACGCCTGCAGGCGTGGGCGTCTTCCGCGATCCTCAACGACTGCTGGTGCCTGGAGACGAGGTGACGATCGCGGTCGAAGGGGTCGGCACGCTGACCAACCCGGTTGTCGCCGGCTGAATGGTGAGCACCGTCTCCCGAACCGTCCTGCGCGAGCAGATCAAGGAGATCCTCCTCGAGCGAATCCTGCGCGGGGAGCTCGAGCCGGGAGAACGTCTGGTCGAGACCCGGCTGGCACGCGAGCTCGGGACGAGCCAGGCGCCCGTCCGCGAGGCGCTCCGTGACCTCCAGCTCCTGCGCCTGGTCGAGTCCGAGCCGTTTCGCGGCGCCCGGGTTCGCGCGGTCGACGACTCACAGCTGCTCCCGGTGTTTCCCGTCCGGGCCGCGCTCGAAGAGCTGGCTGCGCGCGAGGCTGCGCGGAGCGCGGGCGGCGAGGTCGACGTTCTCGAGGCCGAGCTGGATGCGATGCGCGCTGCGGCAGCTCGTGAAGACTGGCGAATGCAGATCTCGCACGATGTCGCGTTCCATCGGGCAACGGTCGAGCTCGCAGGAAACGAGCCGCTTCTGCAGAGCTGGCTCGGGCTCGGCGTGGAGGTCTCGACTGCGTTCGCCGTGTACTGGACGTTCTGGGACCAGTCCGAGCTGGCCGAGTTCCACGTCCCGATCGTCGATGCGATTCGTGCAGGAGATTCGGCGAAGGCGGGGGCGGAGGCGCGCAAGCACGTCCGGCGAACGGAGCGTGTCGTTCGCCGCAGAACGCGCGCCGCGCAACGCAAAGTGGAGCTGCTGTCTTGAAGCTCGGACTGCTCACCGCTCCCTTTCCTCGCCGATCGCTCGAGCGTGTTGCCGCGTGGGCTTCCGGCGAGGGCTTCGAGATGCTCGAGGTCGCGTGCTGGCCGGCCGTAGGCGCCGAACGACGGCGCTATGCAGGGACGTCTCACATCGACGTCGCGAGCTTCGATCCGGAAGGCGTGCGCGCGACGCTCGAGAAGCACGGGCTCGAGATCTCGTCGCTCGCCTATTACCCGAACAACCTGCATCCCGACCCCAAGGAGCGGCGCGCCGCGAACACCCATTTGCGCAAGGTGATCGACGCCGCCGCGAAGCTCGACGTTCCGATCGTCGGCACCTTCGTCGGGCGCGACAAGACGAAGGACCTGCCCGACAACTTCCGCGAGTTCCGCAAGGTCTGGCCGCGACTCGTCGACTACGCGGAGTCGAAGGGCGTCAAGATCGCGATCGAGAACTGCCCGATGATCTTCAGCTGGGACGAGTGGCCTGGCGGGACGAATCTCGCCTCCACGCCCGCCGCCTGGGACGAGATGTTCTCGATCGTGGACAGCCCGAGCTTCGGGCTCAACCTCGATCCGTCGCATCTCGTCTGGCTCCAGGTCGACTACGAGCGCGTCGTGCGCGACTACGCGGAGAAGCTCCTGCACGTGCATGCGAAGGACCTCGAGATCGACCGCGACGGCTTGTACCGGAACGGGACGATTTCCCTCGGGATGGGGTGGCAGGTGCCGCGGCTGCCTGGTCTGGGCGAGGTGCGCTGGGATCGCTTCGTCGCCGCGCTCTATCGCGCCGGGTACGACTACGTCGTCTCCATCGAGCACGAGGATCGCGACTTCGAGGCGACCGAAGATCTCGTCAAGCGCGGCTTCCTGATCTCACGCGACGTGCTACGGCCACTGCTGCACTGAGCGTTTTCTACCCCTCGCTGGGGGTCAGACTTCAGTCTGACTCCGGTGTTAGGTGTCGGCGCTTGGCAACCCAAGACCGGGGTCAGGCTGAAGCCTGACCCCACGAAAGTGCTCGAGCGTTTGACGCACGCCGTCCGTCAGCGACGTATGTGGGAGCGGGCCAACGAGGTGCTCGAGGAGACCTGACTCGAGAGACTCCGGGAACGGGAGCGCCGTGTCCGTCCACGTGATCTTTCCCGCGGC
>Ga0190265_10003689_pt1 | contig 10479 bp, 10 predicted proteins | sample Popmic124T_FD_133135 | JGI IMG/M metagenome (GOLD analysis project Ga0190265, IMG submission 133135) | Populus adjacent soil microbial communities from riparian zone of Indian Creek, Utah, USA - 124 T | ecosystem: Environmental > Terrestrial > Soil > Riparian zone | place: USA: Utah | collected...
GCTCCTGCGCATCCAGAACGAGCTCCGCAAGACGATCATCTTCGTCACCCACGACATCGACGAGGCGATCCTGCTCTCGGACCGGATCGCGATCCTCCGCGAGGGCGGCGTCCTCGCCCAGTACGACACGCCCGAGGCGATCCTCGCGCGCCCGGCAGACGAGTTCGTCGAGCGGTTCGTCGGGGGCGACCGAGGGCTGAAGCTGCTCTCGCTGAGGCGCCTCGACGAGCTCGAGCTCGCGCCGCTCGACAGCGCCGAAGGCCCGCGCGCGCCCGGCTCGACGACGCTGCGCGACGCGCTCTCCCAGATGATCACCGCCCGCTCTCCGTCGCTCGTCGTCGTCGACGACGCGGGCGATCCGCGCGGTGTCGTCACGCTCGACGTCCTGGCCGAGCTCGAGCGATGAGCGCGGGAAACGGAGTCGAAGCCAGACTGAGGTCTGGCACCGACGCGTTTACTCAACTCGCGCAGACCGACCCGGTCATTCCGGACTTCGGCGAGGGCAGCGAGTGCGTCACGGAGAACCGGCTCTTCTGCCCCGACTGGGTGCGCGACAACTGGGCGGGCGTCATCCAGCCCGCCCTCCTCGAGCACGTGAAGCTGACCGTGATCGCCGTCGCGATCGGGTTCGCGCTGTCGCTCGTCGCCGCGCTCGTGACACATCGCTATCGGATCGCGGAGCGCCCGTTCGTCGTCTTCGCGGCGGTCGTGTACACGATCCCGAGCCTCGCGCTCTTCCAGCTGCTCGTGCCCGTGACGGGCCTCACGGTGACCACCGTCGAGGTCGCGCTCGTCGGCTACACGCTGCTCATCCTCTACCGCAACATCCTGGAGGGGCTCCGCGGCGTCCCGGCCGAGGTGCTCGAGGCCGCACGCGGGATGGGGCTCACGCGACGGCAGACGCTGTGGCGCATCGAGCTCCCGCTCGCCGTGCCGGCGATCTTCGCCGGGCTGCGAGTGGCGATCGTCTCCACGATCGCGCTCGCCACCGTCGCCGCCCTCGTCATCCCGGAGGGCCTCGGCTACCCGATCTTTCTGGCGCTCCGCGAGGCGTTCAAGACCGAGATCATCGTCGCAGGCGGGCTTGCCGTGCTGCTCGCGCTCGCCGCCGACGGGCTGCTCGTGGTCGCCCAGCGCGCGCTCACGCCGTGGACTCGTGCGCGGAGGACGGCGTGATACTCGGGTTGCTCGACGATCTCGGCGTGTTCGTCGACGCGCTCGAGTTCGTCGTCGACCGGCGCCGCCTGATCCTGGAGAAGACCTGGGAGCACGTCCAGCTCTCCGGCGCCGCGATGGCAGTCGCGATCGTGCTCGCACTCCCGCTCGGAACCGTGCTCGGCCATCTCCATCGCGGGTCGTTCGTCGCGATCAACCTCGCGAACGTGGGCCGCGCGCTCCCGAGCCTCGCCGTGATCGCGCTCGGGCTCGCGTTCCTCGGGGTCGGCTTTACCAACGTCGTGGTCGCGCTCGTCGTGCTCGCCGTGCCGCCGATCCTCACGAACGCGTACGTCGCGGTCGACGGCGTCGAGCCCGAGGTCGTGGAGGCGGCGCGTGGCATGGGGATGACCGGCTGGCAGATCGCGCGGAAGGTCGAGCTGCCGCTTGCGCTCCCCCTGATCTTCGCCGGGCTCAGGACCGCGGTCGTGTTCGTCGTCGCGACGGCGACGATCGCCGCGGTGGCGGGGGGAGGCGGGCTCGGAGACATCATCGTGAACCAGGCGGCGTACGACCTCGAGGGGGTCGTCGGCGCCGCGATCTGCGTCTCCGTGCTCGCGCTCGCGGCCGACGCGGCGCTCGGTCTCGTCCAACGCCTCCTGACCCCGGCGGGACTACGTCGAGTCGGTTCCGCGTTGGAGCCCGATGTCATGACCGGAGTGACCCGGCGCTAACTATCGTGGCCGGGTCCAACTTCCCCATCTCTCCTTGAAAGGGGGACAGGCAGTGATCCGGAAACACAACCGGCGAGCCGCCAAGGCAGCGTTCTCGATCGCACTGGGGGTCGCGATTGTCCTGGGCGGGGCCGCCGCGGCACCGGCCGCGGAGACGCAGGCGACACCGATAATCGTCGGCGCGAAGAACTTCCCCGAGCAGTACGTCCTCGGGCAGCTGTACCGGCAGGCCCTGATCGCCAAGGGCTTCGACGTGCAGTACAAGGAGAACATCGGCTCGACCGAGCTGATCGACACCGCGCTCCGCAACGGCCAGGTGACGCTGTACCCGGAGTACACGGGGATCATGCTCTCGGTCACGTTCAAGCGGAAGGCGCTCCCGAAGTCCGCCAAGGGGACGTACGACCTCGCCAAGCGGCTCTACGAGAGGCGAGGGCAGACGCTCCTGCGGCAGACGCCGTTCCAGGATCGCGACGTGATCGCGGTCACGCGGGCAACCGCGAGGCAGTACAACCTGAGGACGCTCGCCGACCTCAGGAGGGTGCCCGACCTCACGATCGCGGGCTTCCCCGAGTGGGAGACGCGGTGGACCGGGCCGATCCGCCGGCTCTACGGAGTCCGCGGGTTCGACTTCGTCCCGCTCGCGGGCATCTCGGCGTACACGCTGCTCGACCAGGGAGACGTCCTGGCCGCGGACGTGTTCACGACCGACCCGCAGCTCCTCGGGAGGAAGTACGTGCAGCTCCGGGACCCGAAGAACATGTTCGGGTTCCAGCACGTCGCCCCGGTCGTCGACCGCGATCTCGTGCGCGAGCACGGCGCGCGCTTCACGTCGACGATCAACGCCGTCACGAGGCTGCTGACGGTCCGCGCGATGCAGGCGATGAACAAGGCGGTCGGCGTCGACCAACGGCCCGCCGCGAGGGTCGCCGACGCCTTCCTCAAGGCGAACGACCTCAAGTAGCCGGGAGCCGGGCGAGCCGCCGCGACCCGGCGTCGTGGCGGCTCGCCGGGCCATTTGTAAAGCCTTGCCCGGCCTGGACTCAAGGCCATTGATTTCCGCGCGCTGGCGGTTGAGAGTGCGCGCGGACTGCGGCGCAGAGTCCCCTGGCGGCGGTGGCGGCTTTGCTTGCTGCCCTGGGTACGAGACCAGGCACGTCAGATCCGCGACGCGTTGCTCCTGGCCCGCTGCCACCCGCACGTCGGCGCCTTCTTCAACTTCGAGCTGCTCGACGAGGACCGCCTGGCCGGGTGGCAGTCGGGCGTCCTCTGGCGCGACGGGACGCACAAGCCCTCGTACGACGCGTTCAGGGACGCCGTCCGGCTCGTCGAGTCGCGAAGCATCGACTGCTCGACCGTGCCGGGCGCGGGAGGCGCGATCCCGCCCACGGGACGGCCGACCCAGCCCAACGCACCGACCGAGTAACCTCGAATCGCGTGTAGGTTGACCAAGGGGCGGGTAAGGAGGCCACGTGGCGGAGCCTGTCCGCACCTGTCCCGTCTGCCAGCTCGTCGCCGCACAGGACGCCCGGTTCTGCTCGAACTGCGGAAGTCCGATGGACCCCGACGCGCCCACCGGCTCGATCGCGTACTCGCAGCCAACTCAACGGCTGTTCGGCGTGCTCGCCCCGCTGCCGACCTTCGTGCTCGCCGCGATCCTGCTCCTGGGCGCGCTGATCGCGCTCCTCTCCGAGAGCTGGGTTCTGGGCGTGATGCTGCTCGCGTTCTCGGCCGCGCTGTTCGTGCTCTTCTACGGCGCCGCCGAGCGAGATCCGTCGAGCGGTGTCTCGCGAGCGGCCCTGAATGCCGGCGCGCGGGTCTCCGGCTGGACGAGATTCGTGAGCGGCTCGGCGGGTGCGTGGAGCGGCGCCGGCCGCAGGCTGTACGAGATCCGCCGCGAGCTCGGACCGCTGCGGAGAGAGCGCCGCGAGGCGCAGCTCGCACTCGGCGACGCCGCGTACCGCCAGGACGAGGGAACGGTCGCGTCTCTGCGCGCGCGCATCGCGGAGATCGACGACGCCATCTCCGGGCGCGAGCGCGAGCGCGAGGAGACGCTCGCCAGGGCGCGCCGCCGCGTCGAGGACGAGCGCATGGAGGTGCGGGACACCGAGCTGGTGCCGCCGGACGACGCGCCCGAGGAACCGGCCGACGCGCAGCGCTGAGCGTGGTCGTAGAATCGCCGCGGGGATGGACGCGGACGGGGCAGCTCCGATCCAGGACCGGCAGACGGTCAGCTCCGAGGGCGCGCGCGTCGACCGGCTGCCCGAGGGAGTCATGCTGCGCGACGCGATCACGCACGTCGACGAGCGCGGCTCCGTGTGCGAGATCTTCGACCCCCGCTGGGGCTGGCATCCCGACCCGCTCGTCTTCGTCTACACGTTCACGATCAGGCCCGGCTGGACGAAGGGCTGGGGCCTGCACAAGACGCACGAGGACCGGTACTTCCTCCTCGCCGGCGAGGTCGAGGTCGTCATGTACGACGATCGGGACGACTCGCCCACGCGGGGGTTGCTCGCGAAGGTCGTGCTGTCGGAGTCGCGAAGGCAGCTCATGAACGTCCCGGCCGGTGTGTGGCACACCGATCGCAACATCGGCGACAAGGACGTCGTGATCGTGAACCTTCCGACGATCCCCTACGACCACACCGCTCCCGACAAGTTTCGGCTCCCGCTCGACACGGATGCCATCCCGTACGAGTTTCCGCCGGACGTCAAGGGCTGGTAGCGCTCGGCGCGCTTGTGACGGATGATCCGAGCGCACACCACGCGCGAAGGACCGGGTGTGGTGGCTCAACCGAGACAAGGAGGCTTGTAGATGCGCGCGTCTTCCGTCCTGACCATTCTCGTGGCCGTGCTCGGCGTGCTCGCACTCGCCGGTTGCGGTGGCGATGACGACGGCAACGGCGGCAACGGCGACGGCGGTGGGGCGGCCACCGGCGAGGTGACCGTCACGCTCGACGAGTCAACGGGCTCGGGCCAGACCGGCTCCGCCATATTGACGGACGCCGGCGGGCAGACCTTCGTCTCGATCGAGATCAGCGGCGACCCCGTGTCCGATTCGCAGCCCGCCCACATCCACGAGGGCACGTGCGAGGAGCTGAACCCGACGCCTGCGTTCGGGCTCGAGAACGTCACGGGCGGCGTGTCCGACTCCACGGTCGACGTCGCGCTCGAGACGCTCACGAGCGGGACCTATGCCATCAACGTCCACCTGTCCGACGCGGACATCGAGACGTACGTGTCCTGCGGGGACATCGAGGGTTGACGAAGAAGGTGGGGGAAGTCGCGAAGCGACTTCCCCCACCTTCTACCCGGACCTAGGCCGCTTCCAACAGCGGCTCGCTGACGTGCGCCTCGCTCTCCTGCGGCTGGAGATCCCGGCCGCGGACGAGGAAGATCGAGACGAGCACTCCGGCGAACGCGATCGCGGCGCCCGTCCAGAACGCGGCCTGGAAGCCGTCGGTCAGCGCGACCGGAAGCTCGGTGCCGCTCGAGACCGCATCGTTCGTCCTCGACGTCGCGATCGTGGACAGGATCGCGATCCCGACCGCGCCGCCGATCTGCTGCGACGTGTTCATGAGACCGGATGCGAGCCCCGCCTCGTCCTGCCGCGTGCCCGCGAAGGCAGCGATCGAGATGGGAACGAACGCGAACGGAATGGCGAGCCCGATGATCAGGAAGCCGGGCAGCAGGTCGGTCCAGTACGAGCCGCCGACCGACACCTGGGTGAAGTACACGAGCCCGATCGTCAGGAGCGACATCCCGAAGATCAGCGCCGGCTTCACCCCGACCCGGTTCACCGCCACCGCGGCGACGTTCGCCCAGATCACGGCCGTCCCGGCGACCGCGAGGTACGCGAAGCCCGTCTCGATCGGCGAGAAGCCGAGCACCTGCTGCATGTAGAGCGTCAGCATCAGGAACATCGCGAAGAGCGCGGTGCCGAGCACGAAACCGGCAACGTTCGACGCGGTCAGCGTCCGGAGCCGGAAGATCGAGAACGGCATGAGCGGGTCCTTCACGCGCGACTCCCAGACGATGAAGGCTGCGAGCAGCGCGACGGACGATGCGAAGACGCCGATCGTCGCCGCCGAGCCCCAGCCCCAATCGCGGCCCTGGGTGATGCCGAGCACGAGCGCCGACAGGCCCGAAGTCACGAGGAGGGCGCCGAGTGCGTCGAAGCTCTCGGCTCGCCGGTCCAGGCTCTCGTTGAGCAGTACCGGGGCCAGCACGAGTCCGAGGACGCCGACGGGGATGTTCACGAAGAAGATCCACTCCCACGAGAGCAGGTCGGTGAGAATGCCGCCGAAGAGGACGCCCGCGGCGGCTCCGAAGCCGCCGACCGCGCCCCAGGCGCCAAGCGCGATGTTGCGTTCCTTGCCCTCTGAGAAGGTCGTGACGAGGATGGCCAGAGCAGCCGGAGTGATCGCTGCGGCGCCGAGGCCCTGGATGAACCGCGCGCCGATCAGCGACTCCTCGCTCCAGGCGAGACCGCAGAAGAGCGATCCCAGCGTGAAGACGACGAGGCCGCCCATGAAGACCCGCCGGCGACCGAGAAGGTCGGCTGTCCGCCCGCCCAGGAGCAGGAACCCTCCGAACGCCAGCGCATAGGCGCTCAGCACCCACTGGAGGTTCTGTTGAGAGAAGCCGAGATCGGCCTGAATTGACGGCAACGCGACGTTCACGATCGCGATGTCGAGGACGACCATGAACTGGACGGCGCAGAGAAGCGCCAGTGCGAGCCATTTCGTGCGATCCGAGGCAACCATGAGTCTCCTTGCTTTGCTTTCGTGTCGATATGAGACGATTGCGATCCTACAGAATCGACTTGCAATCTGAAAGTACGGCCTACCGTACTAAAAGCTCGGGCGCTACACTTCGGCAGTCGTGAAGAGCTACAACCAGTACTGTCCGATCGCGCATGCGCTGGACGTCGTCGGGGAGCGCTGGTCGCTCCTCATCGTCCGCGAGCTGATCGAGCACGACCAGCTTCGCTACTCCGACCTCCACGCGAACCTCTCGGGGTGCGGGACGAACAGCCTCGCGGCCCGGCTGAAGGACCTCGAGCGAAACGGGATCGTGACGCGGCGGCGGCTCCCCCCTCCCGCGGCCTCGACGGTCTACGAGCTCACGGAGTACGGCCAGGAGCTCCGACCCGTCATGCACCTCCTCGCCCACTGGGGCGCCCGCTCGCTCGGCCCGCCGAGCGCGGACGACGACCTCGAGCCTGGCTGGCTCGCGGGTGCGCTCGAGATGGCGCTCCCGGCCACCCTCACCGACGCTCGGATCGAGTTCCGCGTCGACGAGGAGGTCGCGTCGTTCGTGGACGGCGAGGCCCACGACGGCCCGACCGAGCAGCCCGACGCCGTGGTCGTCTGTGACCGCGCCGGCTTCTACCACCTTCTCGTCGACCGAGACCTCGGCTGCGTCGCGATCGAGGGGGACGCGAACCGGATCCGGTCCCTGATCGAGTCGCTGCCGTACGCGGGGCCGAGCCCCGCGGCAGTGGCGGCTACGGCCGGTTGACTCGCAGCGAGAACGTCCGGGACACCTGAGCGCCAGCCGAGTCCCTGACCCGGAGCGTGAACGTCGAGTTCCCGCGCTTCGTGGGAGTCCCGGAGACGACTCCGGACGGGCTGAGCGTGAGACCTCTCGGCAGGCTTCCGGAGACGCGGCTCCACGTGTAGGGCGGATCGCCACCGGTAGCAGCGAGCGCGACCGAGTAGGGGACGCCCAGGGTGGCCGTGGGAAGGATCGGCGGCGTCGTGATGGCGAGCGGAGGCGGGGGCGGCGCGGCAGCGACCGTGATCGACAGGGCCTGCGTGTCGGATTGCGCTGCGTCGTCCGTTACCTGGGCGGTGAAGGCATACGTCGCGGGGCTCGTGGGCGTTCCGGAGACGGCGCCGGTCGAGGAATCGAGCGTGAGACCGCCGGGCAGCGCACCCGAGGCGAGCGACCAATCGTACGGCGGCGTTCCACCCGTTGCTTCGAGTGTCTGCGAGTAGGCGACGCCCACGGTCCCGTCGGGGAGAGTCGTCGTGGTGATCGTCGGGGGCTCGACGGGCACCGGCTCGACGGTGATCGAAAGAGCCTGGAGATCGGTCTGGGCGTTGGCGTCCGTCACCTTGGCCGTGAACGGCGACGCGCCGGCGGTCGTGGGCGTCCCCGTGACCTCGCCGGTCGCCGGGTCGAGCGTGAGGCCTGCCGGGAGCGACCCCGAGTCGAGCGACCAGGTGTACGGCGGCGTGCCTCCCGACGCCTGCAACGTCTCGTCGTAGGCGATCCCGACGGTCCCGTCGGAGAGAGTCGTCGTGGTGATCGTCGGCGCCGGCGGGGGCGGAGGCGGCTCGCCGAACGTGCAGCTGACCGCCCTCGAGCTCGTCAGTGACGGCTGGTTGAAGGACAGCTCACGGCCGACGACGCCGTCCTGGCGCTCGACGCCGGCGGTCGCAGACGCGCCGAGATTCCACGCGGCGTTGCCGAGGTCCGTGTCCAGCCACTGGAAGCGGATCTCACCCGTGGCCTCGTACAGCGCGACTTCGAAGGTCGCCGTGCCGCTGCCGGAGAGCGAGAAGTGCGGCACGTTGAACCACTCCACGTGGAGGACGCGCGAGCCGGGGCTTCCGGCCACCCCGGCGTGCACCGAGCCAGTCGCGCCCGGGAAGAGATCGTCCCAGAACGGCGCGACGACGCCGTTCGGTGCCGCTGCGGACGGTATGGGAGCGTTGGCGAAGGCGTTGGCGCCGGCACTCGACCCGAAGGCCAGGAAGCCGTTCGAGGAGATGTACGCCGAGGTGTGGTTCTGGCCGTAGAACGGGAACTGGAACCCCATGTTCAACGTCGAGAAAGCGTCGTCCCCGTCAGCTCCAGAGAGCGGCGGAACACCCGTGACGTCGACCCAGGAGAAGGGCGCCTCCTGGCAGGTGTAGTTCCGGAAGGCGTTTCCGTTGGCCGTCTGCGTGTCGATCAGACCGCCGACACGCACGGTCGCGACGACGGTTAGCGCGCCGTCTGCGCTCACGGTGTAGCTCCCGGTGTAGCGACCCGAGTCCGGGCTCTCTGCCGAGAGCGGCACCGGCACGCCGTTGACGGTCACGCTCACGTTGCCGAGGCCGGCAGGCACCGCGCAATCGGCGCCGAGCACCTCGATCGGGACGACGTCGCCGATACCGACGACGAACCCGTTGCGAGGAGCGTCCAGGACGACCTGCGGCTCGAGGTCGCACGCGAGCGCGCTCCCGATGTTGAGGCGACCGCCCGTTACTGTCCGCCCGGCGAGCGCTGCGGCCGGATCGACCGTGTTCAGGAGGAGGGCCTTGATCCCGTAGAGCGTCGCTCCCGGGAACCTGTCCTCCACGAGGGCGGCGGCGCCGGCCACGTGTGGCGTCGCCATCGAAGTGCCGTTGAACGACTTGTAGGTGCTCCCGCGCGTGGTCGAGAGGATGTTCACCCCGGGCGCGCCGAGGTCGACGGTCGTGGCGCCGTAGCTCGAGAAGAACGCCAGGCCGTCGTTGTGGTCGGTGGCGGCGACGGCGAGCACTGCCGCAGATCCGTAGGTCGCCGGGTAGGTCGGCGTGACGTCGTTGTTGAACGCATCGTTTCCGGCGGCTGCCACGAACAGCATCCCCCGGGACGCGCCGTACTCGATCGCGTCGAGCAGCGCCTGGTCGAAGGGGCCTCCGCCCCACGAGTTCGACGACACGTCGGCGCCGTGATCTGCGGCGTAGAGCGTCGAGGCGATGGCATCCGCGGTCGTCCCGGAGCCGGCCGCATTGAGGAACTTGAGGGCCATGATCTTCACGTTCCAGTTCACGCCGACGACTCCGACGCCGTTGTTCCCGCTCGCGCCGATCGTCCCGGAGACGTGCGTGCCGTGGTCGTGATCGTCGACCGGGTCGTTGTCGTCGTTCACGAAGTCCCAGCCGCTCCAGTCGTCGACGAGGCCGTTGCCGTCGTCGTCGGCGCCGTTCACCGGGTCCAGCGTGTTGACCCACCGCTGTGACGTGAGATCGGGATGGCCGAAGTCGACGCCCGTGTCAGCGACCGCGACCACGGCGTCCGGGTCGCCCGTCGCGAGCTCCCACGCCTCGGGAGCGTCGATGTCCTTGTCGCTCGTGCCGCCCGTCTGCCCGGTGTTGTTGAGCCCCCAGAGCTGGCTGAACGAAGGATCGTTCGGGGTCTCCGCGATCGTGACGACGTGGTTGAGCTCGACGTAGTCGACGCGCGCGTCGCTCTGGAGCACCTTCATGACCGTCTGCTCTCGGCCGTTGTCGACGCGAACCAGGACTGCGTCGATCTGGCCGAAGCGCTTCTTCGACGTCGCGCCCGCTGCCCTGAGGATCGCGTTCTGCTCTGCGCGCGAGACGCCGGTCCCGAAGCCGACGATCAGCTCACCCTCGACGGCCTTATCGCCCTTCAACGCGGCAGCCGTCGCTGGAGTCGGCGATCCTCCGGCGAGGGCAAGGACCGCGGAAAGCGCGATGAGCGCAAGCACAGAAGGACCTGTGAGGTTCCTGAAGCCGCAGCAACGCGGTGCTCGCGGTGCTTCCAACGTCACTCCTCGCCCCCCGCCGGTCGTAGTCCGCGCCGAATCA
>Ga0190265_10003690_pt1 | contig 10479 bp, 9 predicted proteins | sample Popmic124T_FD_133135 | JGI IMG/M metagenome (GOLD analysis project Ga0190265, IMG submission 133135) | Populus adjacent soil microbial communities from riparian zone of Indian Creek, Utah, USA - 124 T | ecosystem: Environmental > Terrestrial > Soil > Riparian zone | place: USA: Utah | collected...
CTGACGCGCGTGAACGAGCAGGTGCTGGGCTTCGCCGACCTGCTCAACTCGATCCTGCAGGCGAACCTCGCGCAGGCGACGGTCGCGCAGAACGAGGACATCCGCAAGATCACTTCGTGGGCGGCCATCTTCGCGGTTCCCACGATGATCGCGGGCATCTACGGGATGAACTTCGACTACATGCCTGAACTCCACTGGAAGTACGGCTATCCGACAGTGATGGCCGTCACGGTGTCGATCTGTATCGCCATCTACCGCGGTTTCAAGCGGAACGGGTGGCTCTGAAGGCTGGCACCGGCGCCCGGAGTTGACGATCGGTGTTGACGGCGAGCGCCACGGCACCCTCATGGCGGAAGCCGCTGCCCCGTCCCGGCCCGGTAGCCTGCCGGTATGACGCTGCTCGATCAGGCCCTCGTCGAGGAGGCCAGCAAGAAGTCCGGCCTCATCTGGGTGCGCGGACCCGAGGGTCCCGCACGGTCGTTGTGGCATGTGTGGCACGACGGCGCCGTCTGTCTCGTGGGCGGCGGTGAGCTCGAACAGCCCCTGGACGACCTGGGGTTGACGGACGGTGGCACCGCGACCGTCAGTGTGCGCAGCAAGGACAAGGGCGGGCGGCTCGTGGTCTGGCCGGCGCGTGTGGTCGAGCTGACTCCGCGAAGCGAACGCTGGGAGGCGGCTGTCGGCGAACTGCGGGGCAAGCGGCTCAACGCACCCGACTTCCAGACAGTTGCCGACCGTTGGGCGCGGGAGTGCCGCGTACTGAGGCTGGAACCGGCGGGCCCGCCCGTACAGCAGCCGGGTTCGATGCCGGACGACTCGCAGGCGGCGGTTCCGCTACCGACCCGTGCGACGACACGGCGGCGGATTCCGGCTGCGCTGCCGAAGCTGCTCTTCCGCAGGCGGCGCCGGGCGGATTCCTGAGGGTCGGAGGGGCGGCCGGCAGCACCGGCGGTGCACGCTCGGTTGTGCCGCCCGGGGTCATCCCTGGTTCGCGGCTATCTTCCTGCCGTAGTCGACGATCTGGTTCTTCGCCGGAGCGCGCAGTGTGAAGTCCTTGTTCCAGTCGTCGAGTTCGAGCGTGCCCGCGCCCCCGCCGCGTTCCACGCGCATCGGATAGGGAGTGCCGATCAGCGAGACGTCGACGATGCCGCCGCCTCCCTCGCCCCCCATGACGCGGATGGTCCGCACGCCGCCGACCTCGCCGTGGTCTCCGGTCTCGCGCTTGCCGTTCATCACGAGCAGCCCCTCCAACAGGAGGCGCATGTCGGAGAAACCGCTGAGCTGCTTGTACGCCGGATCGCCCGGTGGCACCTTCACGTATTTGCCGTCCAGTTTGCCCGCAGCCTGCACATCCGACTTGGACGGCTCCTTGCCGCCCTTCTCCTGCCGGGCCCAGAAGTCGGCGTCCGCCTTGAGGAAGAGGTCCTTGCCGACTTTCAGCAGAGCGAAGGTCGAGCCGCCCCTGGTGACCTTGCCCGTGCCGCCGTTGCGCTTGAGCCGCAGATTCAGACGGTAGTTCTGGCCCTTGCTGACGACGTTGCCGGACAGCTTGACCGAACCGGCCTTCTCGGCTGCCGCTCGCGCCTTCTTCTCGATGCGCGTCGCGGAGAGCTTGCCGACCCCGTTCGTACCCTCGTCGGGGTTACTGCTTCCGCATGCGGCCAGCGCCGCTGTGAGTCCCGCGCAGACGGCCCCCCTAAGGACCGAACCTCCTCGCGTGCGGGCGCATCCAACCACGTCGGCAACCTCCTGGAGCTCGGGCCGGAAACCGCACCCTACCCGGGCCTGTACCCGCTGGCGGACGGCAGCCGTCCGGACCATCCCGCGCGGTCTCACAGGGGCCCGCCAGGCTAGGCTGAACCCGGCAAAGGGTGCGTAATGCACCTGACCGCGGACGGACGAAGGAGGGCCCGACAGATGGCCGCAGGCGCCACGCGGGTCTTCGTGTCGCACCTCGCAGGCATCGCCGTATTCGACCCCAACGGCGATCAGGTCGGGCGGGTGCGCGACGTCGTCGTCATGCTGCTGGACCAGCCCGCGACCGGCGAGGACCGGCCGGCGCCCGCGCGACCGCCGAGTGTGCTGGGACTTGTGGTCGAAGTGGTCAGCAGGCGGCGGGTCTTCCTTCCCATGACACGGGTGACGGGCGTGGAGTCCGGCCAGGTCATCACCACCGGCGTGATGAACATGCGGCGCTTCGAACAGCGGCCTGCGGAAACGTTGGTGCTGGGCGAACTGCTGGACCGGCAGGTGACCCTGACGGAGAACGGCGACCAGGTCACCGTCCTGGATGTGGGGGTGCAGCAGCTGCCCGCCCGGCGTGACTGGCAGATCGACAAGGTCTTCGTACGGCGCGGAAAGGGCGGCCCTCTCAGGCGGCGCGGTGAAACCCTGACCGTCGAGTGGTCCGCGGTGACCGGTTTCGCGCTGGAGGAGAAGGAGCAGGGTGCCGCCACACTGCTCGCCACCTTCGAACACATGCGTCCCGCGGACATCGCCAACACGCTCCACCACCTCTCCGCGAAGCGCCGCATCGAGGTCGCCGCAGCACTCGACGACGACCGGCTGGCGGACGTGCTGGAGGAGCTGCCCGAAGACGACCAGGTCGAGGTCATCGGCGAACTGCGCGACGAGCGCGCAGCAGATGTACTGGAGGCGATGGACCCCGACGACGCCGCCGATCTGCTCTCGGAGCTGGGCGAGCACGAGAAGGAGCGTCTGCTCCAGCTGATGCGGCCGCAGGATGCGGAACCCGTACGGCGGCTGCTGTCGTACGAGGAGGGCACCGCGGGCAACATGATGACGACGGAGCCCATCGTGCTCCAGCCCGACGACACCGTGGCGCTCGCGCTCGCGCGGGTCCGCAACGCGGACCTGTCCGCCCCGCTCGCCGCCCAGGTCTTCGTCTGCCGGCCGCCCGACGAGACCCCGACGGGAAAGTACCTGGGAGTGGTGCACTTCCAACGGCTGTTGCGGGACCCGCCCTTCACGCTCGTCGGCTCGATCGTCGACACCGACCTGCGCCCGCTGCCGCCGGAGACCACTCTGCCGTCGGTGAGCAGCTATCTGGCGACGTACAACATCGTGGCTGCGCCCGTCGTCGACGAGGGCGGCCATCTGCTGGGCGCGGTCACCGTCGACGACGTACTCGACCACCTGCTGCCCGACGACTGGCGTGAGGGCCCCGCGCCGGAGGCACCCGGAGCAGGCGGGCCGAGCACGGAGGGGACAGCACGGCATGGCGGCTGAACGGGACCGCGAGCGCGAAAGGGACCGCGACCGGGAACGGGACCGCGAAAGGGAGCGCGAAAGGGAGCGGGAACGGGAGCGGAGCACACGCGGGCGCCTGGACGTGCCGCGCGCGCCCAGGCGAAGGCTTCTCCCTGAGTACGACCCGGACGCATTCGGTCGGCTGTCCGAGGAGATCGCACGCTTCCTGGGCACGGGCCGGTTCATCGTCTGGATGACGTTCGTCGTCACGGTCTGGATCGCCTGGAACGTACTGCTCCCGCAGCCGCTGCGCTTCGACGAGTACCCCTTCATCTTCCTGACCCTCGCCCTGTCGCTGCAGGCGTCGTACGCGGCGCCGCTGATCCTGCTCGCGCAGAACCGCCAGGACGACCGGGACAAGGTCAACCTGGAACAGGACCGCAAACAGAACGAGCGCAGCATCGCCGACACGGAGTTCCTGACCCGGGAGATCGCCTCGCTCCGGATGGGACTCGGAGAGGTCGCCACCCGCGACTGGATCAGGTCCGAACTGCAGGAACTGGTCAAGGAGCTGGAGACGTCCGGACCGCACGTCAACGAAACGACCGGAGTGGAGACCCGCCCGGGCCCGCACGATCCGGTGTGAGGCGCTGTACGCCGACCCGCGGCTTCGGAGGTTCCGCCGGACGGCCGTACCATTTCGGCATGGCTACCGACACTCCCCCAGAGTCCGTCCAGGAGGGGGGCCCCGCAGCGACCGCTCCCACTGAGGACGCAGTGCGTGCCGCGCTCGCGACAGTGAACGACCCGGAGATCCACCGTCCCATCACCGACCTCGGCATGGTCAAGTCCGTCGACATCGCGCCCGGTGGCGCGGTCGAGGTCGGGATCTATCTGACGGTCTCCGGCTGTCCGATGCGCGAGACCATCACCACGAATGTGACCGAGGCCGTGGAGCGCGTCGCGGGCGTCACCCGCGTCGGCGTCGAGCTCGATGTGATGAGCGACGAGCAGCGGAAGGAGCTGGCCTCCTCGCTGCGCGGTGGCAAGGCCGAACGCGAGGTCCCCTTCGCGCAGCCCGGCTCACTGACCCGCGTCTACTGCGTGGCCTCCGGCAAGGGCGGCGTCGGCAAGTCCTCGGTGACCGTGAACCTGGCGGCCGCACTGGCGGCCGAGGGCCAGAAGGTGGGTGTGGTCGACGCCGACATCTACGGTCACTCGGTGCCCCGGATGCTGGGCACCGACGCCCGTCCGACGCAGGTCGAGGACATGATCATGCCGCCGTCGGCACACGGTGTGAAGGTCATCTCGATCGGCATGTTCACGCCCGGCAACGCCCCTGTCGTCTGGCGCGGCCCGATGCTCCACCGTGCGCTCCAGCAGTTCCTTGCGGACGTCTACTGGGGCGACCTGGACGTACTGCTGCTCGACCTGCCGCCCGGGACCGGCGACATCGCGATCTCCGTCGCACAGCTGGTGCCCAATGCCGAGATCCTGGTCGTGACCACACCGCAGCAGGCCGCCGCCGAGGTCGCCGAACGTGCGGGCTCGATCGCCGTGCAGACGCACCAGAAGATCGTCGGCGTCATCGAGAACATGTCGGGCATGCCCTGCCCTCACTGCGACGAGATGGTCGACGTCTTCGGGTCGGGCGGCGGGCAGCGGGTGGCCGAGGGCCTGACGAAGACCACCGGCGCCGAGGTGCCCGTGCTGGGCGGCATTCCGATCGACCTCCGGCTGCGAGAGGGCAGCGACGAGGGCAAGCCCGTGGTGCTGAGCGACCCGGACTGCCCTGCGGGCGCCGCGCTCCGCGACGTGGCGGCCAAGCTGTCCGCCCGGCAGCGTGGTCTGTCCGGTATGTCGCTCGGGCTCACGCCGAACAACAAGTTCTGAGGCCCGTAGGCCGTAGCCCGAAGGCCCCGTACAGACGTGGCGAGCTCTGCGAACGGGCGTAGCGCGTAAGGGGCGCCCCCAATTGAGGGCGCCCCTTACGCGTCAGCACGGGCCGGCCGATGGCCGAAGCGCTCAGTGCTCGTAGCTGGTGATGTCCTTGACCACGGCGAAGCCCAGACCGTACGCGCTCATCCCACGCCCGTACGCACCGATGTGCACACCTTCCTGGGCCGCGCCCGCCAGTACCCAGCCGTACTCGGACTCGCGGTAGTGGAAGTCCGTCGGCACGCCGTCGACCGGCAGTGTCAGCGTGGACCAGCCCGTACCCCCCAGGTCGTCGGCGAGCTCCCAGGCGACTCCCGTCTGCTGGTCGAGCCAGTCCTGTCGCAGCCCGCGCTCCATCTCCTGCGGCCATGTGCACGACAGCAGTCCGGAGCCGGCGAGCCAGGCAGCTGTGGACACGGAGGTCGCCTCGAGCACACCGGTGCCGTCCGCGCTGCGCCGCACGGGGCGGCTGGCGACCGTGACGGCGACCGCGAAGCGCTGGTTGTCCGGATTGGCCTCGACCTTGAGCGAGGGGACTTCGCCATGGCCCGTCGAACCATGTTCGACAGTGCCGTCCGCCGCCGTCCCTACCTGCATCAGCCAACGTGGCCCGGTGAAGGCCTCGTCGAGGCCGTACCACGGAAAGGAAGCCGTCAAGAACCCGTCCACAGCCCGCACAGCACCGGGTTCCTCCGGTGCGGCGGGCCCGGGTTCACCGGCCACCCGACTCGTAGTCTCCATTGCGCGACGCCTCCTCCTTGCCCTGTGCCACGGGCAGCCTGCCCCCCTCGGACGGCGAACCCCGGACACAGGGAGGATAGCCACCCGGGTCCGCCGTTTCGGGCATGACCAAACATCGCACCGACATCGGGTACGTGAGATGCGCCTCTCAGGTGACCTTCATGAGGCAGATGATCCGGAAGCGCACAGAGTGCTAGGGGAGGCTCAGGTGGCGTCGGCGTCGAACGGCGGCGGGTCGTCCTTCGGCTTCCCGGCAGGCCGGTCCTTGCTGAGCGGATCCGACGTCGCCAGGCCGCCCGCGTCGCCCTTGCTCAAGTTCGCACGGCTGCCGCTGGACGACACGTCTTTACGCCCGGCGCTGCCGGCGCCTTCGGTGCCGTTGACGGCGTCCGTGACCTCCGCCATGTCCTTGCGGAAGTCGAAGCCGTTACGGATCTCCTTCATGCCGAACTCGTCTTCATCGAGCAGGTGCTTGCGCGCGAAGTTCTTGGGGTTCAGATCCTCGAACTCGAAGTCCTTGAACTCCGGTCCCAGCTCGGAGCGGATGTCTTCCTTGGCGTTGTCCGAGAACTGCCGCACCTTGCGGATGAAGCCCGAAACGTCCTGGATCACCTTGGGCAGCTTCTCGGGCCCGAAGATGAGGACCGCAAGGACGACGAGCGCGACCAGCTCTAGGGGTCCTATGTCGAAGAACACCTTGCAGCTCCCTCATCCCTGATGCGTTCGCGGGCAGAACGGCCCGATGTCACGGTACCCGGACTGGCGGTCGAGGCGGGAGCCCACCTCGGTATCCGCTCCGCCGGACGCTGACGACTGCCCCGGCCGGGTGCCGTCCATTTCACTCGTCGTCACCCGCCGAGCCGAGCTTCAGCTGCACCGAGCGTTTGTCCCCGTCCCTGCGCAGGGTCAGCTCGAGAACGTCACCCGGGCGATGACTGCGCACCTTCCCGATCAGCTCCTCGGCGCTGCGCACCTCGGTGCCGTCGACCGCTGTGATGACGTCACCCGCTTCGATGCCCGCCTCGTCACTCGGGCCGCCGGGCACGACGACCTCACCGTCACGGCTGCCCCCGGTACTGCCGACAAGGGCGCCGTCGCCGCTGTACCCCATGTCCAGCCTGACGCCGAGGACAGGGTGGGTCGCACGCCCCTCGTTGATCAGCTCCTCGGCGACGCGCTTGCCCTGGTTGACCGGTATGGCGAAGCCGAGACCGATGCTGCCGCCCTCGTCGCCCCCCGGGAGCGCGGAGCCGCTGTCGGCGGCCTTGATGGCGCTGTTGATGCCGATCACATGGCCCTCGCTGTCGACGAGGGGGCCACCCGAGTTGCCGGGGTTGATCGGCGCATCGGTCTGAAGCGCGTCGACGTAACTCGTGCCACCGCTCTGCGGATCGCCTCCCGCGGTGATGGGGCGGCGCGTGGCGCTGACTATGCCGTACGTGACCGCACCGGCGAGGTCGAAGGGCGCCCCGATGGCGACGACCGGGTCACCGACCTCCGCGGAGTCGGAGTCGCCCAGCGGCAGCGGATGGAGCCCGGACACCCCGGCGACCTTGACGACGGCGAGGTCGTACCCCCCGTCCGTACCGACGACCTCGCCCTTCGCCGACTGGCCGTCGTGAAAGGTGACCTCGACGGGCCCGCCGCCGACGGCCGATTCGACGACGTGGTCGTTCGTGAGGATGTGACCCCGCTTGTCGAGCACGAAACCGGTACCTGTGGCGGCGCCGTCGCCGCCGCTGACATGAAGGGTGACCACGCCGGGCAGCGCCTCCTCGGCGATGCCGGCGACAGAGCCGCGAGCCCTGTCGGCGTTCTTGGCGGCCGGTGCCTGCGGCAGTTCGATCTCGCCGTCGAGTCCGCCACGTTCGAGGTGTGCGCCCACGACGCCGCCGACGCCGCCCGAGGCCAGGGCGAGCACGACCGCGCCCACGACCATGCGGCTTCGCCGGCCCTGTCGGCCGCCCCTCTCCCGTCCGCCGCCGAGCGGGGCGCGGGCGGCCGGAGCAGCCCACGGGTCGTACCGCAGCCACCGTGACTGGGCGGAGGGCTGTCGGGGGAGCTCCTGGGGCTCCGGCCCAGGCCCGAGCCCTGGCTCTGTCCCTGGCCCTGTCCCTGGCCCGGGCGGAGCACCGGCCGCGGGCGGAGGAGGGGAGGCCGCGGGGGCGAGGTGCGGCGGTTCAGGCATCGGGAGGGGCCGGCCGGCTCCGGGAGCCGGGATGTACGTGCCGTGCGCCGGCGTCGTCACCGGGGGCATCGGTACGCCACGCGCCGGTGTCGCCGAGGGCCGCTGTACGAGCGGGGCGGGCGCCCATGGGCCCGGGCCGCCGTAGGGCGGTGTGCTGTACGGCTCGGCGCGGTGCAGGGGCTCTGCCGGGGGTCGCGTCTCCTTGCCCGTACCGGACAGCGGGGAGACGTCCCGTACGTCGAACTCAGGGCTGCCACTCACAGATCCGCGGGGGCTGCCTCCCGGCGGATCCGTCGGCCCGTGAGAACTCTGCGGTGAGACCGGCGCACGCTCGGGGTTTCCGCTGCCTGCGTTGCTGCGTGGGCGGCTCCACCGCTTCGGCTGTGGCCCCGTGGACTTCTCGTCCATGCTCTCCCCGTTGTTCGCCACGCAGGGCAATTCGCCCTCGTACCACGGGAATTCAATCAGTTTCATGAACCGGACGCAGCGATGGCGGGCCTCGGTACTGCGGCGGCGTCAGCCCTGCGGCGGCGCCGCCGTGACGACCGGAGAGGGCGCGGGCGCGCTGGCCATGGGTGAGCTGCCCGGGAACGCATCAACGGGCATTCCCGCATACGACTCGGCGTCGTAGGAGTTGTACGAGTCATCGGAGACCGAAGGCAGCGCGGACCGTGTCAGCGGCGAGGCGAAAAGAGCGTCCCGGAGAAACGGATAGACGGTCTGGGGGACATCGTCCTGTGACGCCGGGGGCGCCGTCGGTGCCGCCCAAGGGGCACCGGGATGGAAAGAGGTGTCGCGGTCCGGCCTCGCAGCTGCGCCTGTGGCGTTGCCGGTCGCCGTGCTCACGCTCAAGGCACCGCCGCTCCGTTCGCTCCGGAAGCTGCCGGTGTCGCGGCGCCGGCGGTCACGTTCGGCACTCGATGCGGACGATGCCGTACGGACCGAGCTGGCCGTGGCACCGCCGGTGTCTCCCTTGGCTACCGTCGGTACGCCCCCCGCCGCGCCGGAACCCAGCCCGCCCCCGAGGGCGAGGGCGGCGAGAGAGACGGCGCCTGCTGCCGCGAAAGCGAAGCGACGGCCGCGTGAGGACCGGTCCATGTCCTGTATCCGGAAGCCGCGGTCCGGGGAAAGCGCGCTGGTCGCTCTTCCACCGCGCAGATAGTCGAAAGCCCAGGCCGAGGCGCTGAGGCCCCCTGCCGGAGTCGTCGGCGCGGCCTGCGGGAATCCGCCGCCCGAGCCACCACGCGGGCTGTCGCCACCGTCGTCGTCACGCGGGTCGTCGGGGCTTCCTGCGGGCAGGCCTTGCAGCCGCGCCAGCAGACCGTCCGAAGGAGGCGGCGGCGCGGTGTCCGCGAAGACGTTCTTCACGCGGCGCTGAGCGTCGGCCTCCGTCTTGCAGCTACGGCAGGTCGCCAGGTGCGACAGCACGCGCTCGCGTGCGTCATGGCCCAGCTCTCCGTCGATCAACGCAGCGAGGCGGTCACCGAGATGCTGCTCGGCGGGTGTGAGTCCCTTCTCCGGCTGCGGCAGTTGACGCCCCATGCCTGTGCCACTCACGCAGCACCGACCTCCCCACTTCCGACACCCGGGGCCGCCGCGCTCAGGGCGCGCTGCTGCTCTGCGCGCGCCTCGGGAGAGCGGTGCTGCAGCCCCTTGCGCAGCTGCGAGCGTCCCCGGTGGATCCGGCTGCGCACGGTGCCCAGCTTCACGCCGAGCGTGGCCGCGATCTCCTCGTACGACAGGCCTTCGATGTCGCAGAGCACCACAGCCGCCCGGAACTCCGGCGCGAGAGTGTCCAGCGCCTGCTGGACGTCCGCGTCGAAGTGGGTGTCGTTGAAATGCTGCTGCGGAGTGGGCTCACGGCTGGGAAGCCGCTCCGCCGCGTCGTCGGCGAGCGCATCGAAGCGGATGCGCTGCTTGCGCCGCACCGTGTCCAGGAAGAGGTTCGTGGTGATGCGGTGCAGCCAGCCCTCGAAGGTGCCCGGGGTGTACGTCGACAGGGAACGGAAGACGCGGACGAAGACCTCTTGCGTGAGGTCCTCGGCGTCGTGCTGGTTGCCCGTGAGGCGGTAGGCGAGGCGGTAGACCCGCGCGCTGTGCGTGCTGACGATCTCCTCCCAGGAGGGAGGGGTCCACGCCTGGGTCTCCGCATCCGTGTCGAAAGTCGCCGTGGTCGCGGAATCGGCGGTGTGGACCTGGTCAGCAATGTGGCTCACGGATTTCGGCTCGCCCCCGGACCTGCGGAAACGCCTCAGCATTCCACGGTCCCGGACCGCAGCCGCACCTCCCCTGTCGGCTCTGGTGGTGTCCAGTGGAACACCTACCATAGTCACCTCGCCCGTTAGCTCCGGATTAGCACTTTTGACCGGCTCTCGGTCCTGCCGCTCTTCCTGCTGCGCCGA
>Ga0190265_10003691_pt1 | contig 10477 bp, 9 predicted proteins | sample Popmic124T_FD_133135 | JGI IMG/M metagenome (GOLD analysis project Ga0190265, IMG submission 133135) | Populus adjacent soil microbial communities from riparian zone of Indian Creek, Utah, USA - 124 T | ecosystem: Environmental > Terrestrial > Soil > Riparian zone | place: USA: Utah | collected...
CCGCACGTGGGGCAGATGAGCAGAAAGTGGAGCAGCTTCTGCTCGTGGTCGTAGCGCGTGGTGGTGTCGTGCATGTGACCGCATGGCTGTGTGGACGCCGGCCTGCGGCGGCGACGCTCCGTTCGCCAATCGGCCACGGTCATGTCGCCGGGAATGGTCGACTCAACGAGGCGAACCGATTGGCTTTCGAGCTGCCGGCCGATCGGGCTGACGGGCTTCATGCGCCGGCCGCGGGTTGCAGTACGAGCCCGCTGTTGTAGGCGAACACGACGAGCTGGGAGCGGTCACGTGAACCGAGCTTCACCATCGCGCGGCTCACGTGGGTCCGCGCGGTGGCGGGGCTTAGGACGAGCTCTTCCGCGATCTCGCCGTTGCTGAGTCCCATCGCGACCAGCGCGACCACCTCGCGCTCGCGCGCGGTCAGTACCGCGACGCGCTCGTCGTTGGGCTGGATCGGCTCGGGACGCGAGGCGAAGTCTGCGATCAGGCGCCTGGTGAAGCTCGGGGACAGCAGCGCGTCTCCGCGAGCGAGCACGGCCACTGCCCGTACCAGCTCGCTCGGCTCGGTGTCCTTGAGCAACACACCGCTGGCCCCGGCACGGAGCGCGGCGAAGGTGTGATCGTCGGCCTCGGAGGTCGCGAGCAGCATGACCGGGACTCCCGAGTCGGCGAGGAGGCGTCGAGTGGTCTCCACCGAGTCGAGGCCCGGGAGACCCGCGTCGAGCAGCACCACATCCGGCTTGAGCCGGCCCGCCAGATCCAGGACCTCTTCTCCCGTGGCGGCCTCGCCAACGACGGTGACCGTGCCATCCTCCTCGAGCAGCGCCCGGAGCCCCGCTCGTACCAGCGCCTCGCCCTCCGAGAGGATGACCCGGCTGCTCTGCCGAACGGCCCTGAGCGGGGCGATCGGAATGGGGGAATCCTCGGCGGGCATATCTGAGTTCCTCGCTACACGGCGACCGGCCGGGGACGACGGGACGTGACAAGGCCGCTCTCGTAGGCGAACGCGACCAGCTGCGCGCGGTCGCGCGCCCGGAGCTTGCTCATGGCGCGGTTCACATGCGTCTTCGCGGTTGCCGGCCTCATGGCCAGGCGCTCCGCGAGCTCTGTGTTGCTCAGACCCTGCGCTGCGAGGGCCATCACCTCGCGCTCGCGGTTCGTCAGCTCTTCGAGGCCGTCGGGGGCCTCGTGGCGCACGTCCGTGTCGGACGCAAACTGCAGGATCAGTTGGCGGGTGACCGCGGGGGAGAGCGCGGCATCTCCGCGGGCAACCACCCGGACTGCTTCGACCAGCTCGGCCGGGTCGCTGTCCTTGACCAAGAAGCCGCTCGCGCCGGCACGGAGGCAGGCGAAGACGCTCTCGTCTCCGGAGCTGGAGGCGAGGATCACGGCGCGGGTCCGCGGAAGGTCTGCGATCTGTCGAGTGGTCTCCACGGCGTCGAGCCCCGGCAGGCGAGCGTCGATCAGCACCACGTCCGGGTCGGTGCGCCGGGCGAGCTCCACGGCCTCGTCCCCGGTGGTGGCCTCGCCGGCGATGGTGATGCCGAACTCGGTTTCGAGGAGCGCGCGAAAGGCGGCCCGCAGGAGCGCATGTCCGTCGGCGATGAGGACGCTGATCTCTCGCGTCGCGGCGGGCCCCTGGACGCGACCGTCCGGCGGGACGAGCGTGAGGCGCGGAGCCGCTCCCAGTTCGGTGTCGATAACGGGCTCTTGGAGGAGTGCCGGAATCACAGACAGCACTATGCCCCCATGTGCCATCCGGCTCTATGCCCGCTCACCGGAGATCTTGCGACTGATGGCCGGAGTCTGGGGGTAGGGTTGGCCCTACGTAGGGTGCAGTCTCCGGTTTGCCCTACTCCGCGCGTGCGGGGTCCCTGTAATGATCGGCCCAGTGACAGGCTCAGTGCTCCTCATCGACGACGACCCGGCGTTCCGCCGGCTCGCCCGCCAGACCCTCAGCGGCAGCGGGCTCACGGTCGTTGGAGAGGCGGCGACCGCGGCGGCAGGAAGCTCGGCGGCGCGCAGCCTCGAGCCCGAGATCATGCTCGTGGACGTCGGGTTGCCTGACGGCGACGGCATCAGCCTCGCCCGCGAGCTCTCGGCACTCCCCTGGAGTCCCAGGGTCGTCCTGACCTCCGTCGACCCGGACGCCGCGAGTCCGGAGGAGGTCCGCAAGTCGGGCGCGATCGGCTTCGTACCGAAGCAGGACCTGCCTGGATCCGGCCTCGACATGCTGATGGCGCGCATATAGCCGCGCTGGACGTGTCAGCGAGTAGCGTTCCCCCTGTTGTGGCGGAGGAACGGCTGCGCCTTTTGATCGGAGAGGACGACGTGCTGCTGCGCGAGGGCATAGCGCGGCTACTTGCGGAGGCCGGGATTGACGTCGTGGCCCAGGCCGGGGACGCCGACGATCTTCTGCGGAAGGGCCTCGCACACCGTCCCGACGTCGCCCTCGTGGACGTGCAGATGCCACCGCACGACGGGGACGACGGGCTGCGCGCCGCGCTCGAGTTGCGACGCCAGCACCCCGAGGTCGGGATCCTCGTGCTCTCGGCGTCCTATGAGGAGCATTACGCCCTCGAACTGATCGGCGAGCGCCCGGAGGGCGTGGGCTATCTGCTGAAGGAGCGGGTCGGAGACGTTGACGCGTTCGTGTCGGCGATCGAGCGTGTGGCGGCTGGTGGCAGCGCCCTCGACCCCGAGGTGGTCGGGCGAATGCTCGGTCGGCGGGCGGGCGGCCCATTGGACGATCTCACCGCTCGTGAGCGCGACGTGCTCGCCGCGATGGCGGAGGGAAAGTCCAATCGCGGCATCGCGGAAGAGCTCGTGGTCACGGAGGCCGCCGTCGAGAAGCACGTGACGGGCATCTTTCACAAGCTCGACCTCGGCGGGGAGCCGACCGATCACCGGCGCGTGCTGGCGGTCCTGACCTACCTGCGCAGCTCGGCGAGCTGAGCCGAGAGCGGGATCGACGCCGCCACAACCGTGCCGCCGCCGAGCGGACTCTCGACGCCCAGCCGGCCACCCAGCACCGCAAGCCGGTCCGCCAGCCCGACCAGGCCGCTCCCATCGGGCCGCGCGCCGCCCACACCGTTGTCGTTGACACGCAGGCGAAGGTTTCCGTCCTCGACCTCGACCGCCACCTCGGCGCGCGTTGCGCCCGAGTGTTTCGCGACATTCGTGAGTGCCTCCGACACGACGAAGTAGGCCGTGGCCTCTATTGCGGGCGCGAGACGGTCCGTGGACACGCTCACTTCGACCGGCAGCGCCATTCGCCCGGCGAGCGCCTCGACCCCCGCGCGCAGCCCGCCCCGGGTGAGGATCGACGGGAGCATCCCGTGCGACAGCTCGCGCAACGCCGCGTTGGCGTGCTCGGCCTCGTCCAGCGCCTCGGAGACAAGCGCGACGGGCACCTCGCCATCGTGCTGCGCCGCCCGCTCCGCGAGCTTCAGCGTCACGATCGTGTGCACCAGGGCCTGCTGCGCTCCGTCGTGGAGATCGCGCACCACTCGCCGCCGCTCATCGTCGGCCGCCGCAACGATCCGCGCCCGCGACGCGGCCAGGTCTGACCGTGCCTGGACGTTCGAGACTGCCGTTCCGATCAGCGCGGTGAACTCCTCCAGCCGCGCCTCGGCGCGGGCCGGCAGGGCGTCGCTGCGACGTGTCACGGCGATCATCACGCCCCAGAGCCGTCCTTCGACCACGATCGGGCTGCCGACCCCTGAGTGAAAGCCCAGGGAGTTCACGTAGCCCCCGAGAGTGTCGGTGGGCTCCGCGTCGTGGTAGTCCTGGCGAACCGAGTGCCCCGTCTCAAGCACGACCGTTGCCACGTTCTGCCCCTCCAGGCGCACGCGTGTGCCGACGGGGGTGAGCACGGCACCCCCGATCTGATTTACGACGACGGTGGCGGTCCCGTCGGCCTCGTAGCGGAGCAACGCCGTGTCCTTGATCTGCAGAAGCTGCCCGACCTCGTCGGCCACGGCGGCGAAGACCTCCGCCGCCGGTGACCCGCGTGCGACCAGGGTGGCCACCCGGCGGAGCGAGGCCTGCTCATCCGCAAGGCGATTCACCTCGGCGCGGGCTTGCGCGTTCGAGAGTGCGGTGGCAAGGAGCCCAGCGAAGTTCGCGAGGTGCGACTCGGTGTCCGGGGGGAGAGACCCCGCCTCGTGGGAATGGACGTACAGCACGCCCCACAGACGGCCCTCGACGACGATTGGCGTGCCGACCGACGATCCGACCCCGAGCTCATCTCGAACGAACGCTGCGATGGGCCCGGGAACGCCGTCGTAGTCGTCTAGCCGAACGGCTGTGCCCGTCCTCGAGATCGCCGATGCCAGATCACCCCCCTCGAGCGGCCACGGACCCGGGACCAATGGGTGTGCGCTGGCCTGCTGGCCTTCGGCCCAAGTGGCCAGGACGGTCACGGTGTCGTCTGTCTCGTAATGGGCCATCCCGGCACGGGGTGTGCCGAGGAGCCTGCCGACCTCTTCGGCAACTGCAGTGAACAGGTCGGCCGGCGGGATGTCCTCTGCGACGAGAGTGGCCACGCGCCGGAGGGCGGCCTGTTCATCCGCGAGGTACTGCACCTCTGCACGGGCCTCCGTGTTCGAGATCGCCGTGGCCACGAGCTCGGTGAACTCCAAAAGGCGCGACTCGGTGTCCTCCAGGAGAGGCCGGTCGTCGGACGAAACTACGATCACGCCCCAGAGTTCGCTGTCGACGACGATCGGTGCTCCGACCGACGAGCGGATGTTCATGGCCCCGGTCATGGCGGCGACGTCCGCAGAAGCACCCTCGTAGTCGTCGACGCGCGCCGGGTGCCCACTCCTCAGGACCAACCCCGTGACGCTCGTGTCGTCGAGTGGTATCCGCCTGCCGGGTCGCATGTGGGTCCCGCTCGGGCTCCAGCTGCTGACGCCGATTGCCCCTCCGTCCGCGTCGAATCGGGCCATGTGGGTGCTGTGGACACCCAGGAGCTGGCCGCTCTCAGCGGCGACAGCTGCGAAGACGTCGCTCGCGGGGACGCCGCGTGCCACCAGCGTTGCCACGCGTCGCAGTGCGGCCTGCTCCGCCGCTATCGCGGTCCGTGCGCCCTCGGAGCGCTTCGCGCGGCGAACCGCGTTCGCTCCGAGCTGGCCGATCAGGACGCCCGCACCCAAGTAGACGATGAGTTCCACGAGGTTCGCGGCGTCTGGGAACTCGTAGGCATGTGTGGGGGCGACATAGAACCAGTCGTAGGCGAGGATGCCCGCCATCCCGACCGGAACCGCATAGGCCACGCCAAGCGTGCGTGCCACAGCGATCAGTACGACGACGAAGACCGCGCCGAGTAGGGCGACGACCGGATCCGAGTGGAGTCCAGCGAGGGCAGCACCGGCGAACCAGAAGGTGGCAGCTCCGGCGGCGAATGCGAGCGCCGCCTCGGCGGCCAGGCCGGCCCTATGGGCACGCCCCAATGTCGTCACCGGACCAGGCTAACCCGTCAGTCGACCCGACAGCTCGCCGCGGGCAACCGCGATCTCGGTGACCGCGGCGCCCACGAACGCAGCCCGGCAGAGAGAGATCTCGTCGTCGAGATCGGCCATGTAGGCCTCGCAGCTCGTGAGCCCTGCCGCGTCGGCCTCGATCCGCTCCATCTGTAGGCGAGTCAGGTGTGCGCGTATCTCGCTGGCGTTCATGCGGGGATGCTCCCCCACAGGCAGGCCGCTGTCGTCAGGCCCCAGGCGGCTTTCCCGGGTACTACGGGGAGCGTGCCTGTCACGCGTCGTACCGCGCGCGACGTAGCTACGTGTCGAAGCGCGAGTCGCGGATGTAGTCGCAGAAGTTGGGTCGCACGTACCCTGGCACGGTCGCCTCGAGGATGTCGGTGTTCATCGTCCCGAAGGTCGTTTCAGGCTTGTCGCGCATGCCGGCCGAGAAGGCCTCGACGATCCCGGTCTTGAAGCCGGTTCGCGGATGGGCCGCCAGGACCTCATCGCGCTGCTCGGCTGAGAGCTCGTTGAAGCGAAAGCCGAGCACGTCGTACTCCACGCCCATGGTCACCAGCCGCACTTCGGGTTGCTTGTAACGCGGGACCTCGGGCGTGGTGTGCAGGGCGATCGACTCCCAGACGGTCATCACGCGCTCCTCGGGCAGCCCGTGGCTCTCCAGGAACGCGCGAGCGGCGTTGGCCCCGTCGATCTCGAAGCGCTCGTGTTGTGAGCGGTGGCCCTCGACGAGCCCGATGTCATGGAACAAGGCGCCGACGTAAAGCAGTTCCGGGTCGTAGTCCAGGCCGAGGTTCTCACCCTGGAGCGAGCCCCAAAGGAAGACGCGCCGCGAGTGGTCGAACAGCAGCTGCGTCGAGACGTCCCCGACGAACTCCGTCGCCTCGCGAGCGATCGTGCTGTCCGGAATCGGAATCCCGGCGATGATGGGGCTGCGGATAACGCTCATGCGATCAGCATGGAAGGGCCCCCGATGACGGGCGATACGCACTCGGACCCGTCCGATCGGAGTCCGCGATCACCAGGCGCCCGAAGTGAGCAATGGTTGCCGTCATGAACAGCGTGACTCTCGGGAGGACTGGACTAGAGGTATCTCCGATTGCGTTTGGCACATGGCAACTCGGAGGCGAATGGGGAGAGTTCGACGAGCAGCAGGCCGTGGCAGCCATCCGCCAGGCGCGCGAGCTGGGAGTCAATCTCTTCGACACGGCGCAGGGCTACGGGTTCGGCGCGTCCGAACAGCTCCTTGGCCGGGCTCTCCGCGACGATCTCGACAAGCGCCGCGACGAGGTCGTGATCGCCACCAAGGGCGGGCTGCGGATGACCGACGACGGTCTCGTTCGCGACGCGAGCCCCGACTTTCTTCGCTCCGGACTCGAGGACAGCCTGCGTGCGCTCGAGGTCGACCACATCGACATCTACCAGGTGCACTGGCCCGACCCGGCAGTCCCATTCGCCGAGACCGCCGCCGGCCTCGACGCGCTCGTCCGGGAGGGAAAGGTCCGGCACGCCGGCGTCTCCAACTACGACGCGACCCAGATGGCCGAGTTCGCTGAGACGCGGCCGGTGGAGACGCTTCAGCCGCCGTACCACCTGTTCCGCCGCGAAGTTGAGCGGAGCGTCCTTCCGTACGCTCGCGAGCACGACATCGGGGTGCTCGTCTACGGGCCGCTGGCCCATGGGCTGCTCACCGGCAGCATGGACGAGCACACGACCTTCGCCGCCGACGACTGGCGCAGCGGGAGCACCGTGTTCCAGGGCGAGGCCTTCCGGCGCAACCTGGAGATCGTGAGCCAATTGCAGCGCCTGGCCGCCGATGAGCTCGGGACATCCGTGGCCCAACTGGCGACCGCGTGGACCCTCGCCAATCCGGCCGTTCGTGTCGCGATCGTGGGCGCGCGCAGCCCCAAGCACATCGAGCAGGCGGTTGCCGCCGCCGAGCTCCCCCTCAGCGAGGGCGATCTCGAGCGGATCGATCGCATCGTGGCGGACTCGGTGCCGGTTGCCGGCCCGTTCCCCGAGATGGATCGTCTGAGCACGGAGACGAGCGTCTTCACCAACACCCGCGTGAGCTAGAGGAGAAGGCAAATGGCAAATCCGTCAACACCAGACCCCTCCCGCCCGGCCATCGCGGTCCTCGGCACGGGCAGGATGGGCGCGCCGATCGCGCACAACCTGATCGCGGGTGGCTTTGAGGTGTCTGTGTGGGATCGCTCCACGGACAGGGCGGCAGCGCTCGTCGACGCTGGTGCCAGGCTCGCGTCGTCCCCCGCCGAGGCCGCGGAGGGTGCAGCCGTGGTGCTGACGATGCTGACGGACGGAGAGGCGGTCGCGGCCGCCATGCTGGGGCGCCAGGGAGCTGTCGCGTCGTTGCCGGCGGGATCGGCGTGGATCCAGATGGCCACCGTCGGCCAGGAATGGACCGAGCGGCTGGCAACCGTTGCGCGCACGCATCAGCTCGAGTTCGTGGACGCGCCCGTCTCCGGCAGCGACGGCCCGGCCCGGGAGGGCAAGCTGATCGTGCTTGCTTCCGGCCCCGAGGGGATCCGCCCGCTACTGGAGCCCATATTCGACGCCATCGGGCAGAAGACGCTCTGGCTTGGGCCGGCCGGGTACGGGACCCGGTTGAAGCTGGTCCTCAACAACTGGCTGGTCTCGCAGGTGGAGGCGGTGGCGGAGACGATCGCGCTGACCCAGGCGCTCGGGCTTGATCCACGCCTCTTCATGGAGACCGTCAGCGACGGGCCGCTGGCATCCCCATACGCGATGGCCAAGGCACAGGCGATGATCGACGGCGAGTTCGCCCCCGGCTTCGCCCTGCGGCTCGCCTACAAGGACATCGGCCTGGCGCTCGACGCCGCTCGCGAGCACGACCTCAAGCTGCCCATCACCGAGGCGCTCGCGCTGCGCTGGCAGCAGGCGATCGCCGATGGTCACGCCGACGAGGACCTCGCCGCGGTGATTTCCGTGGCATCGCCGCCCGCAGGTGCCGCATGAGTCGATCGCGACGGTCGGTCGGGTGAACTAGTGGGAGTTCCAGGCGACAAGCTTGGCCAGGGCGAGCCCGGGCGCCCCGCGGTCGGGCGCGGCCCAAATCGCGACGGCGAGTTCTCGCAGGAGGACTACCGCCATCCCTCCGCCGGCTGGGGGGCCGCGCGAAGCGTGGCGCAGGTTCTCGCGCGCGCGCGCGAGCCGCTGGACGGTCCGCGTGCGGTCAAGCGCATGAACCACGAGGACGGCGGGTTCGACTGTCCCGGATGCGCTTGGCCGGATGACCGCAAGGGGCTGCGCCTGGACCTCTGCGAGAACGGCATCAAGCACGTCACGTGGGAGATGACCCGCAAGCGCGTCGACCGCGGCTTCTTCGCCGCCCACTCAGTCACGGAGCTGTCCGGCTGGTCGGATTTCGCCCTGGAGGACCAGGGCAGGCTGACGGAGCCGATGAGCTACGACGCCGACTCCGACCGCTACGTGCCGATCTCCTGGGAGGACGCGTTCGAACTGGTGGGCAGGCACCTGCGCGCGCTCGACAGCCCGAATCAGGCGTCGTTCTACACATCCGGCCGTCTGAGCAACGAGGCCTCGTTCCTCTACCAGCTGTGGGCGCGGGAGCTTGGGACGAACAACCTCCCGGACTGCTCGAATATGTGCCACGAGGCGAGCGGACGCGCACTGACGGCGTCCTTGGGAACCGGCAAGGGCACGTGCGCGCTCGAGGACTGGGACAAGGCTGACCTCCTGATCGTGATGGCCGCCAACGCAGCCTCGAACGCACCCCGGATGCTGACCTCCCTCGCGAAGGCGCAGCGCCGTGGGGCGCAGATCGTGCACGTGAATCCGCTCATCGAGGCCGCGTCGGGGCGCACCATCGTGCCCCACGAGCTGCGCGCCATGGCCACCAGGCACGCCACCCCGACCGGGACGATGAACGTGCAGCCGCGCATCGGCGGCGACCTGGCGCTGATGCGGGGGGTGGCCAAGGCGGTCCTGGAGCGGGCCGACAGCGATGCCAAGGCCATCGACGAGGAGTTCCTGCGGCGTCACACCGCGGGCTTCGACGACTACCGCAGCCTGGTCGCCAGGACGGGCTGGGACGCGCTCGTGCATCAGTCCGGCGTCGATGAGGCGCGCATCCGCGACCTCGCCGAGCGCTACCTGAGCGCCGACAGGACCGTCGTGGCCTGGTGCCTCGGGATCACCCAGCAGGAGCACGGCGTGGACACGGTCAGGGAGATCATGAACCTGCTCCTGCTGCGCGGCAATATCGGACGCGAGGGCGCGGGGCCGTCGCCCGTGCGCGGGCACAGCAACGTTCAGGGCAACCGCACCTGTGGCATCAATCACCGCCCGCCGGCCGAGCTCCTCGACCGGCTGGATGCGGTCTGCGGGATCCGCGCGCCGCGGGAGGAAGGACTTGACACCGTCGGAACCATCCGAGCGATGCTCGCCGGTGACGTCAAGGTCTTCGTGAGCATGGGCGGGAACTTCAGCCTGGCGGCGCCCGACACGCAGCAGACGTTCGCGGCCCTGCGCAGCTGCGATCTCACGGTGCAGGTGAGCACCAAGCTCAACCGCAGCCATCTTGTTCACGGGCAGAGCGCGCTCATCCTGCCCTGCCTCGGGCGCAGCGAGAAGGACGTCCAGCGAAGTGGGGAGCAGGGAGTGACCGTCGAGGACTCGATGAGCATGGTGCACATCTCGTATGGGATGAAGCAGCCGGCATCCCCTGAGCTGCGGTCCGAGTGCGCGATCCTCGCCGGCATGGCCCGCGCCACGCTGCCGGGCTCGGCCACGCCGTGGGAGTCCTTCCGCGACGACTACGACCGCATCCGCGACGTCATGGCGAAGGTCCTGGAGGGCTTCGAGGACTTCAACCGGCGGGCGCGACAACCGCTCGGGTTCCGCATCCGTCAGCCGGCACGGGAGCGGGTGTTTCTCACACCGTCGAAGCGCGCCGAGTTCTGCCACGCGCAGCTGCCCGACGTCGTGCC
>Ga0190265_10003692_pt1 | contig 10477 bp, 9 predicted proteins | sample Popmic124T_FD_133135 | JGI IMG/M metagenome (GOLD analysis project Ga0190265, IMG submission 133135) | Populus adjacent soil microbial communities from riparian zone of Indian Creek, Utah, USA - 124 T | ecosystem: Environmental > Terrestrial > Soil > Riparian zone | place: USA: Utah | collected...
CACCAGAAAGCGCACCGCGGAAGCCCCATAGGCAAAGGCCGCCGCGATCGTCTCGATACCGATCTGCGTCACCTCATTGACCGCCATCGGAATGGCGTTGGCGGGAAGCCCGTGGCCGTGCCGCGCCAAGGCGTCGACCAGCGGCCACCCATGCGCTTCGTCATGGAAAAGAATGACGCCCAGTTCGCCGCCCGCGTCGTGATACGCGGAGAGAAGCGTGCGCAGCTTGCGCATGAGCGCGTCCGAGGGCGGCAGTGCATAGGACGCCGCGCCGGTCGGGCACACGGCGGCGCACTGCCCGCAACCGCCGCAAATGTGCGGATCGATGGCGACATGGTTGCCGTCCGGACTGATGGCGCCCGCTGGGCAAAGGTCGAGGCAACGCGTGCATCCCGTAATGCGCGAGCGCGAATGCGCGCAGAGATGGTCGGAGAAGCTCACGTACCGCGGCTTCTCGAAGGTGCCGACCAGATCGCGCGCCTTCAGGACCGCTTCCAGCGTTGCCTTTGCATCGTCGGGATCAGCCCGCAGGTATCCCTCGCGCAAATCCGCCGCGGAGAACAATGGAGGGCCGCCGGACAGATCGAGAATGATGTCGCAGTGCGAGATCGTTCCGTTGCGCGCATCGCGGAACGAGAGCACCGCGCGCGAGGACGGGGCGGGCTGTGCAAACCCGTCGACCACGACCTCGAAGGTGCCAAGGTATCCCTTCGCCGCGCGGATCACACCTTTGACAATCGGAAAAACGCTGCGGCGGGGGGGAGAAATTGCGGCGGGTGGCTTGATCAGCACCGTGACGTCGAGGTGCTCCTCGAGCAGGTTGCCCGCTTCGACGGCGCGCTCGTCGCTTCCGTAGATGAGCACCACGCCTTCGCTTTCCAGCGCGACCCCTGGCACGTCGGGCATGGTCTCGGTCGCCGCGGCGAGGAGCGCTGCCATCTTCGGGCCCGCAGCCTTGCCGTCGGCGGACCAGCCCGCCGCCTCGCGGATGTTGACGTAGGCAATCGCATCCGTCCTTCCGGTCTCCGCGGCGACCTCATCGAACAGTGGGGCTTCCTGGGTGCATCCAACGATTAGTGGGCCTGCCTCCTGCGTCAGCGCGCGAAATCGGTCCAGCTCTGTGCGGCACAGTTGGTTGGCCGTCGTGACGTTCGCCCCGCGGCAGGCCTTGCGCACGCTGCCTGCGTCCAAGGATATCGTGTCCTCGCACGAGCAGATGACGATATTCCCGGTATGATCGGGCATCCGATGGGCGTCCTCGCGGTCACGGCTCAGGTTTAAGCGGCGCACTGTCGGCCGGGGCCAAGCGCGACTATAATTGTTCTAAGGTAGTATCGCGAATCTCGAAGGGTTAACTCGTCGCCATGAGCAGCGGTTCGGGCAGTTCACTGGCATCGGGGATCGTTCTTCCCCCGCCGTTCCGCCTCGTTACGCTGCGGGAGATCGGTGACGCGTTTGCCCATGCCAGGCAGATCGCATCTGAAGCCGGTGCGGGCACGCTGGTGCACGTAGGGCGCTTCGATCTCGTAGAGTTCGCTGTCGTGCTTGAGCCTGAGGAGCCTTTGCGAACGGCCCGGCGTGCGTTCTTCGCGGGAATGGTTGCACTGCGCGACGCGCTCCTCTCCCATGCCCCGCCGGAGCGGCCGATCACTTTCACATGGCCAGACGCCGTTCACGTCGATGGTGGTCTCGTCGGCGGCGGCCGGCTCGCCTGGCCGCAGGATGCCTCAGAGACGGAGCCTCCCGATTGGCTCGTTTTCGGCGGCAGCATCCGCACCGTGGCGATGAGCGAGAAGGAGGCCGGTTTGCGCCCTCTCATTGCGGCGCTCGAGGAGGAGGGTTTCGACGATCTCGGTTCGGGCCGCCTGGTTGAAAGCTTTGCGCGTCACCTGATGTTTGCCCTCGATGCTTGGCGCGCGAACGAATTCGCGACCGTGACGCAAACCTACTTGCAGCACCTTACCGTCGAAAAGGGCGCCATCCCGGCCCTGGAATCGAACGGGGACCTCCTCGTGCGCTGGCGCGGCAGGAAGGAGGCTGACCGCCACGAGCTCGCAAGCGCGCTGCGCATTCCATCGTGGCTCGACGCCCAGACGGGAGGGCCGCGAGGATGAAATTGCTGCGCACCATCCGGCTCGATCCCTCGGATACCTTTGTTTTCGAACGTGCGGCCGAGCCTGGGGAGTGGGCGGTTCCCGGCGCCTTCGTCTTTGCGCGCTCCGACTTCGCTGCGCTGGAAGGCCGCCGTCGCGCTGCGTTCCGCTCCGGCTTCCTTGGGGTGGACAGTTTCGGCTGGTCCACCCTGGTGCAGGTCGTTGATGCCGGCCCGGATGACCGGCTGGCCGCTGTTGAACTCCTCGCCAGGCGACTTGTGGAGCGGTTCGGCGCCCCGAACATCGACGCGGCTATGCCTGCAGCAGAGGAGGAGATTGCCTTCGCAGCCTCGCTGGCCGATCACCCGAAAGGGATGCTCGTGGCGATGGCGCGCAAGTACGAAGACGGCGCGATCCGTGAGGCTTTCCGCACCTTGACGCCAAGCGTCGGTCCCAAGCCCCTCAAGGCCTATGCATTCCTCGAAGTGGTCGGCGAGGAGGAACCTGCCGACGAGGTAGACTTGCTTTCGCTGGGCAAGGGAGAACGCCGTTGAGCGAGCGCCGCGACTTCTGGCTCTCCTGCGGCCACCACCTCCTCGATCGGAACGAGGGCGGCGGACTGGTCGTCACGGATGAGTTCCTCAAGGTCTACCTTGCACGTCCGGAGATCGCACCGCCTGCAGAGGCGTGCGCTGCCGAGCGCGCTTTGCACGCTGCGCTTCTGAAATCCCCTCGGCAGTCTGTCAGCGCCACGGATATTTCGGCCATTGCCGATGGCGACGCACGCGACAACTGGCAGATCATGGTCGGCTTCCGCGACCATCTCCTGCGGCATCCGACGCTTGAGGCTGCCTACATCGATATCGTGCGGCGCAACCTGAATATCCCCTATCTTTTTCAGAACCAGATTGTCCACGTCGTCCTGCGCAACGTCCTGGACGATTGCGACGACGCCTTCGTGCTGCGTGCCGCCGAACTCTTTTTCCGGTCGCAGAAGCTCACCCTGCATGAAGGATCGCTCGTGGCGGCCGACGAGGAGACGGTCTCGGGGATCGGCAACAAGCCGCTCTCCCCCCTCGTGTCTATGCTTGGCCTTCCCGCCGCCGCCGAGATCGACGTCCTGAACGAAGACAATGCGGACACCTATTGGGCCCGCAGCGACCTGTTCGATATGGCACTCGACCTTACGGCGCGCCGGCGCGGGATCGAAGCCTTGGCAGTCGTGGTCGAGCGCTGGATCGAGCACATGCTCGGGGTCGAGGTTGACGCGGAACCGTTAGCCGCGCTCGAGGATGCCACCCTGACCTGGTACGTGGGCCTCGACGTCGACGGAACGAGCATCGGCGACGCGCTTTGGAAGGGCGAAGAGCTCGAAGACGCGGTGCAGCGGCGCCTTGTCGGGTTATTCCGACTGACCTTCGCCGACCCGAATGTGGTGGTTGAGAAAGTGCGCGGAGAGCCGATCTATCTGATGAGTGCAATGTCTCCCGATAAGGTCCTGCGCCTGAAGCCGCAAAATCTGATAACTGGCCTGCCCGTGCGCCACCTGGAGGTAATGATTTGAGCGTTATTGCACTCCTCAGCATGCCGGTCGGCGTCGTTGTCGAACGGCACAAGGCAACCAGCCCGTGGCTGGATTATGTGTGGCGTCCGGCCACCGTTTTGCCCGGAGTTCCTTCGGCGGCTCCGTGGACGCTGCTGGGCACAGACGGCGATAAGGCCACCTTCTACGCCGGCGCCGCAACGATCGAACTGCATCGAACCGAAACCGCCAACTACATCAGCAACCTGGACGGTGACAGTCCGCTGCTTTGGGTTGTGTTGCGGCAAACGGGAGGCGATCCGCCCCTCGATGTGCAGGCCGTCACCGCAGATCCGGCGGAGGGCGAGGCCTACACGGAGGCGGGAAACGATCTCGTCGAGACCGTGCCAATGCCAACACCGATCGCCGAAGCCCTCGCCGCGTTCATTGCCGAGCATCACGTTGAGCGTCCCTTCTTCAAGCGACAGCGCGACCGCACGGAGCCGGGGCGGCAGCCGAGGAGCCGGCACCGCGAGGACGAACGCTCATGAGCCGAGAGTCGGAACATTTCGTCCGGCGCTGGTCCCGCCTGAAGCGAACATCGGCCGATGCAGGTTCCCGCAGGCCGTTGGCGGAGCCCGAGAATGCCGCCGTGCCGAGGACGAACGAGGCGCTTCCTGCCTCCGATCCTCTCCGGGCGGGCAACGCTGATGCCGCGGCCGAGCCGGATGTCGATCTTGCGTCGCTCCCGTCCATCGAATCCATCACGGCAGGAACAGACATTCGCGCCTTCCTTCAGTCGGGCGTGCCCGCTGAACTGACGAAAGCCGCCCTGCGCAGGGCTTGGTCGGCCGATCCCGCCATCAGGGACTTCATCGGGATCGCAGAGAACCAATGGGACTTCACCGACCCGAACGGCATCCCCGGCTTCGGACCATTCGAGGCCACCGAGAGTGCTGAAGCCCTCGTGAACCGGGCGCTCGGCAAGGTTTCCGGGTCCGCTCGCGAAGATGATATCGCCGGTGCTGCGCCGGCATCGGGCAGTGCTGCGCCCGAGGGATCCGAACCGACGCCGTGTGCATCTGCGAAGGTTGCTCGTGACGATGAGCAGACGGCTGACCCCGTTGATCTAATAGGTGATGCAGATCTTGTTGCACCGCAACAGCCGAGATCATCAAAGGTATCAGTTGAACGGCAGCTTCTGGGCAACCGCCGATCGCACGGAAGGGCCGTCCCGCGATAGCGGGCACCGCATAGACTTCCCCTATGCTCAATCGCCAATAGGCTGTGCGCGCCGCAATCATCCATAGTTCTACGCTATTGACGATGTTGTTGCATTGGCATTACGGTTTCTATTCATTCTAAGTCGAATAAAGCGGCGCTGCGCCCAAAAGAAAGGCACATGCGAGACCTGGGGCTACAGGAAGCGATTCGTGCCGTCGGCGGCATAAGCGAACTCGCGCGGCGTCTCGGCATATCTCAGCCGTCCGTGTCGAACTGGGACCGCATCCCAGCGGACCGCGTAATCTCGGTAGAGGCTGCGACCGGGGTTGCTCGCGTGGTTTTGCGCCCTGATCTTTTCGACGCCGCATCGTTGCAGCGGGCCGATGAGGTGGAAGCGGCACGCGCCCGCGAATACGCGCTGCTCGCCACGCTTCTTTCGCGCAGCCCGGATGCATCTCTCCTCGAGCGGCTCTCCCGTCTGCGCGGCGATGCCAGTCCGCTAGGGTTGGCTCACGCTGCCTTGGGCGAGGCGGCTTCCGGCACAGACGCGGAGCGTGTTGGGCAGGAGTACTTCGATCTCTTTATCGGTCTGGCCCGCGGCGAATTGCTTCCCTACGCGTCCTATTATCTGACGGGCTTCCTGCATGAACGGCCTCTTGCGCGCTTGCGCGGGGACCTCAGGCGGCTTGGTATCGAGCCCGTCGAGGGCCAGTCGGAGCCGGAAGATCACGCGGCGATCCTCTGCGAGATCATGTCGAATGTGATCAGCGGGCATATCGAGGTCTCGGCTGGCGCGGACCGCGAGATTTTCGAGAAGCACATGGCGCCCTGGATCGGGCGTTTCTTCAACGATCTGGAGCTGTCTCCAACATCGGGCTTCTATGCCCGCGTCGGCGCGCTCGGGCGAACCTTCATGGAAATAGAAACCGAGGCCTTCGCGATGCCGAACTGACCGGCAGCGAGAGCCCAAGAGGAGGAAGCGGTCATGAAAGCGGAAGGCAAGGCGAAGGTCGGCCGTCGCGATTTCCTTCGCGTCCTGGGTGCTGGCGCAGGCCTCGCTGCTGCCAGCGGGACACTGGCAACGGCCGCCAGGGCTGACAGCGAGAGCAATGAAGAGAAGAGGAAGCCGCGCTATCGGGAAACCGAGCACGTCAAGGCTTTCTATCAGGTCAACCGTTATCCAGCGAAGCGCTGAGGGAGGGCGAACCCGTGCTTATCAGGAAAAGCGAGCGCCAGGCGCGTCGCGGCGCCCTTGCCGCAGCATTTGCAAGTCAGTCGAACGGCGGCCTGGATCGCCGCACCTTCCTCCGCCGCTCCGGTCTTGCCGCCGGCGGATTGGCAGCGCTCGGCGCGCTGCCGCTCGGCGGCGTACGCAAGGCCGAAGCAGCATCGACCGGTCCGGCGCCCGCCAAGGGCATCATCCGGCAGAACATGTGCACGCACTGTTCCGTCGGCTGCACGGTGCTTGCCGAAGTTGAGAACGGCGTGTGGGTCGGTCAGGAGCCGGCTTGGGACAGCCCGATCAACCGCGGCTCGCATTGCGCGAAGGGCGCCGCCACCCGCGAGATCGCGCACGGCGATCGCCGCCTGCGTTACCCCATGAAGATGGTCGGCGGCCGCTGGCAGCGGATTTCCTGGGAAACTGCCATCAACGAGATCGGCGACAAGATGGCCGCCATCCGGGAGAAGTCGGGCCCTGATTCCGTGTACATGCTGGGCTCTGCCAAGTTCACCAACGAGAGTGCCTATCTCTTTCGCAAGTTTGCCGCCTACTGGGGCACGAACAACGTCGACCACCAGGCGCGCATCTGTCACTCGACAACGGTCGCCGGCGTAGCCAACACCTGGGGCTACGGCGCGATGACCAACAGCTACAACGACATACGCAATGCCAAGACTATGGTCATCATGGGCGGCAACCCGGCGGAGGCGCATCCCGTGTCGCTCCAGCACGTGCTGGAAGGCAAGGAACTCAATCGCGCCAACATGATCGTCATCGATCCGCGCATGACCCGCACGGCGGCGCATGCCACCGAGTATGTTCGCATCCGTTCGGGCACGGACATTCCAGTAATCTGGGGCATGCTGTGGCACATCTTCAAGAACGGCTGGGAGGACAAGCAATTCATCGCCCAGCGCGTCTACGGCATGGACGACATCCGCAAGGAGGTCGAGAAGTGGACGCCTGAGGAGGTCGAGCGCGTCTCAGGCGTGCCGGGTGCGCAACTCGAGCGCGTCGCCAAGTTGTTCGCGACCGAGAAGCCGGCAACGCTGATTTGGTGCATGGGCGCCACGCAGCACACGGTTGGCACAGCCAACGTGCGCGCGTTCTGCATCGCTCTGCTGGCTACGGGCAACGTCGGCCAGTTCGGCACAGGTGCCAACATCTTCCGCGGCCACACCAACGTGCAGGGTGCCACGGACCTAGGCCTCGATATCGTGACGCTGCCGCTGTACTACGGCTTGGTCGAAGGCGCTTGGCGTCATTGGTGCCGCGTATGGGAGACCGACTACGCCTGGATGGAATCCCGCTTCGACACCCACACCGGAGCCGACGGCAAGCCCATCAAGATGATGAACACGCCGGGCATCCCTTCGACCCGGTGGTTCGACGCGACGCTGTTGCCGAAGGATCAGGTGACACAGCGGGACAACGTCAAGGGCATGTTCGTCATGGGCCATGGCGGCAACACGGTCACCCGAATCCCGGAGGCCAACGCCGGAGTCGACAAGTTGGAATTGCTTGTCGTTATCGACCCGGTTCCGACCACCTGGGCCATCATGGGCGACCGCAAGGAGAACACCTACCTCCTCCCGGCAGCAACGAGCTACGAAGTCGCCGGCTCGCGCACGGCCTCAAACCGCTCCATCCAGTGGGGCGAGCAGATCATCAAGCCGATCTTCGAGGCCAAGGACGACAACGAGGTCATGTACCGGCTCGCGGTGAAGTTCGGCTTTGCCGACAGGATGTTCAAGAACATCAAGGTCGAGAACAACGTGCCGGTGGCAGAGGATATCCTTCGCGAGATCAATCGCGGTGGGTGGTCGACTGGCTATTGCGGCCAGTCGCCCGAGCGCCTCAAGCTGCACATGGCGAACCAGAAGGACTTCGATCTGGTCACGCTGCGTGCGAGCGACGGGCCTGCCAAGGGCGACTACTACGGCCTGCCCTGGCCGTGCTGGGGAACGCCGGAGCTCAAGCATCCTGGCACCCACACGCTCTACAACACGAACCTGCACGTCATGGACGGTGGGGGCACCTTCCGCGCGCGCTTCGGCGTGGAACGTGTGGTCAAGACGAAGGCGATGGTGGACGGCAAGGAGGTGGAGCAGGAAGTCCGGCACAATCTGCTGGCTGAAGGCTCCTACTCGGTCGGCTCCGAAATCCGGGACGGCTACCCTGAGTTCACGTACGGCGTGCTGAAGAAGCTCGGCTGGGACAAGGACCTGACGGACGTGGAGCGTGCCACGATCGAGCGTATCGGGGGCGCCAACCCCGATGGCGTGTCGTGGGCGATCGATTTGTCGGGCGGCATACAGCGCGTTGCGATGAGCCACGGCTGCATCCACTACGGCAACGGCAAGGCCCGGGCCAACGCGTTTGGCCTACCTGACGCGATCCCCGTGCACCGCGAGCCGATCTACACGCCGCGGCCGGACCTCGTCGCTCGCTATCCGACACTTCCAAACGCGCGCCAGTTCCGCATGCCGAACCAAGGCTTCGACGTGCAGAAGGCGGTGGTGGACGCGGGTGTAGCCAAGCAATTCCCCCTCATACTCACTTCGGGACGCCTGGTTGAGTACGAGGGCGGCGGCGAGGAAACCCGTGCCAACAAGTGGCTGGCCGAGCTGCAGCAGGACATGTTCATCGAGATCAATCCTGCGGACGCAGCCGAACGCGGCATCAGGGATGGTGCTTGGGTCTGGGTCGCCGGCGCGGCCCACACCAGTCCGCTTGCTCACGTCAAGGATCCGACCCGCGCCCGCATGAAGGCGCTGGTGACGGAGCGGGTCGGCAAGGGCGTGACCTGGTCGCCGTTCCACTTCGGCGGCTGGTTCAAAGGCGAGGATCTGCGCTCGAAGTATCCACAGGGCGCCGATCCGGTCGTGCTCGGAGAGAGCGTCAATTCGCTGACGACTTACGGCTTCGACCCCGTGACCGGCATGCAGGAGCCCAAGGCCACGCTGTGTCAGGTCACGGCGGCGTAAGGAGGAACGACCATGGCTCGTATGAAGTTTCTCTGCGACGCGGACCGCTGCATCGAGTGCAACGCCTGCGTCACCGCGTGCAAGAATGAGCACGATGTGCCCTGGGGCATCAATCGCCGGCGGGTCGTCACCATCAACGACGGCAAGCCGGGCGAGCGCTCCGTCTCGATGGCCTGCATGCACTGCACGGACGCGCCCTGCGCGGCCGTGTGTCCAGTGAACTGCTTCTACACGACGGCTGATGGCGTCGTGCTGCATTCCAAGGATCTGTGCATCGGCTGCGGCTACTGCTTCTACGCCTGCCCGTTCGGCGCGCCGCAATATCCGCGCGTCGGCAATTTCGGCAGCCGCGGCAAGATGGACAAGTGCACCTATTGCGCTGGCGGTCCGGAGGCAGACTTGACCGCCGCGGAGTACGGGAACAGGGACGGCGGCCAGTTCGTCGGCTACGGCTCGAACCGGCTCGCGGAAGGCAAGCTGCCTCTGTGCGCGGAGATGTGCTCCACCAAGTCGCTGCTGGCCGGCGACGGCGAGATCATTGCGCAAATCTACAGGGAGCGTGTCACGCGGCGCGGCTACACGTCGGGTGCGTGGGGCTGGATGACGGCCTACCGTGAGACCATCGCTTCCTAATTTGATGCCAACCAAGGGCGGCGGGAGCCAACCCGTCGCCCGGTCCCGCCACGCGGGATGAGAAACCAGGGAGACAAGGGATGGCGATAGAGTGCCGGCCTTTCCAGGCTTTCATCGGGGCCTTGCTGGTGTGCCTTGCTGTCGCGTTCAGCGCGCCGGCCTTGGCGCAGCAGCAGCCGACCAGCGTCAATCCCACCGCGCAATCGGTGAAGGAACAGCAGCTCCTCAAGGAACTGCAGAAGATACAGGGCCGCAGCTCCCTGCCGGACGCCCGCACGAGCGTGTTGGAGCAGCCAGCCGGCCGCGACTGGCGCCAGTTTCACCAGGTTACGTTGCGCTGGCTCGGCGCCGTCGTAATTCTCGGCATGCTGGCCGTGCTGATCCTCTTCTACCTGATACGGGGCATGGTGCGCATCGAGGCGGGCCGGTCGGGTCGGACGATCGTGCGCTTCAACGCCTTCGAGCGCTTTGTCCACTGGATGACGGCGACCTGCTTCCTTGTGCTGGCGGTTTCCGGCCTGAACATCACGTTCGGCAAGGAACTGCTGACACCGCTGATCGGTCCGGAGGCCTTCGCGGGCTGGTCGCAATGGGCGAAATACGCTCACAATTATCTCAGCTTCCCCTTCACCCTCGGCGTCGTGTTGATGTTCCTGATGTGGATTGCCTGGAATTTCCCATCGGGTGTCGATGCCCGCTGGATCAGGGAAGGCGGCGGCATCGTCGGCAGCAACCATCCGCCGGCCCGGCGCTTCAATGCTGGCCAGAAGGTGATCTACTGGGTCGTGGTGCTCGG
>Ga0190265_10003693_pt1 | contig 10476 bp, 9 predicted proteins | sample Popmic124T_FD_133135 | JGI IMG/M metagenome (GOLD analysis project Ga0190265, IMG submission 133135) | Populus adjacent soil microbial communities from riparian zone of Indian Creek, Utah, USA - 124 T | ecosystem: Environmental > Terrestrial > Soil > Riparian zone | place: USA: Utah | collected...
CCTGGCCCTCGCTGACCCGGCCGAGATAGAATTCGTCGACCTGGGCGCGCAATTTGTTGCGGCCGGCGCTGTCGATCTGGCCGAGCCGCTCGCCGCGGTTGAGCGACTGGCCGACCTGGATCGAGAAGGAGGTGAGCTGGCCCGCGACCGGGGCGCGCAGGTTGAGAGCGTCCAGGGTGGCGCGGGCGATGTCGAGGCTCGCGTTCAAGGACGCCGCCGAGGCGCGCAATTGGGCGAGCTGGCTCGACTGCAGCCGCTCGTCGGTCGATTGCTGGCGGCGGAGCACGTCGGAGCGCTGGCGATTGGCCTCGTAGGTATCGCGGCTGTCGGCGAACTGGCGGCCTGAGACGAAGCCCCGATCGGCGAGCGGGCGCTGCATCTCGTAATTGCGCCGCGCCGTCTGGGTGGCGAGATCGGCCTCGATCCGCGCCCGCTCGTTGGCCAGGCGGGTCTGGTTCAGGGCGAGCTCCTGGCTGCGCATCGAGTTGATCTGCTGGATGACCTCGGTCTGGCGGGCGAGCAGGTTCAATTGCAGGTCGGAATTGGAGAGGACGGCGAGCAGCTGGCCCTGCTGGACGATGGCGCCGTCCTCGACCACCACCTGCTCGACCCGGCCGCCCTCGACCGCGTCGAGATAGACGGTGACGAGCGGCTCGACGCGGGCGCGCAGCGGCAGGAAATCGTCGAACCGGCCCTGCGTCACTTCCGAAATGGTCAGGCGGGAGACCGGCACGGTCTGGCTGTTGGCGGTGGGCGCGAAGAAATAGAAGAGGAGAGCGAGAAGCAGCACGCCGGCCGCGGCCAGGCCGATCACGACCTTGGCCGGCAGCTTCCTCGACGCCACGACTCGGTCCATGCCGCCGCCGCTCACCGGCCTGTCATTGTCCTTGATCCGCACGACGCTCATTCTATCCCCTGAAGCTCACTTTGCGCGATAGGCTGCGCCGGCGGCCGGACAGGCCCTGGTCGTCGACCCGCCTGTCCGGAATCGGACAAAGACTGTCCGCCGCCGCACAGTCCGGCCCTCAGGCAAGCGGCAGCGCCACGAAAGTGAGGAAGCCGGTGGCGATGAAGCCGAAGGTAAAGGCGAACGCCTCGAACCGTGCCATGTCAGTTACTCCCTGAACTGAGGAAAAAACCCCTGTACCGCTCAATGGAGCATGACCCGTGCCAAGCGCCGAAAATGGCGGATTCCCGTCGATTCCGTAACGGGCACCGGATCGACCGCGGACCCAATCCTGTCCGGGGACGGACACTGGCACGGATATTGTTTGTCCGGTATCGAACAGACCGGGAGGCCTCAGTGAACCAGGGTAAGCGTTTCGGCCGCTGCATCGTCATCGACGACGATGAGGACATCCTGCTTTCCGCCCGCCTGCTGCTCCGCGATCTCTTCGCCGAGGTGGCGACCTTCAAGGAGCCCGACGAGGCGCTGGCCTCGATGGCCCAGGAGCTTCCCGACGTCATCCTGCTCGACGCCAATTTCGGCCGCGGCGCGACCAACGCCGCCGAGGGCTTCCACTGGCTCGGCGAGATATTGAAGCGCGACCCGCAGGCGGTGGTGGTGATGATCACCGCCCACGCCGGCATCGGCGTCGCCGTCGACGCGATGAAGCGCGGCGCCACCGACTTCGTCTCCAAGCCCTGGTCGAACGAGCGCCTGCTCGCCACCGTCCGAACCGCCGCCGCTTTGCGCACCTCCCGCGCCGAAGTCGCGACCGAGCGCGGCAAGGTCGAGGCGATCGCGGCGCCGGCGTCGGGCGGCGAGACGCCCCTGCTCGGCCGCTCGCCGGCGATGGCGCGGGTCTGGTCGCTGGTCGAGCGGGCCGGGCCGACCGACGCCAACGTCCTCATCCTCGGCGAGAACGGCACCGGCAAAGAGCTCGTCGCGCGCGAGCTGCACCGGCGCTCGCAACGGGCCGATCAGGTGCTGGTCTCGGTCGATCTCGGCGCGGTCGCCGAAAATCTGTTCGAAAGCGAGCTGTTCGGCCATGTTAAAGGCGCCTTCACCGACGCCCGGTCCGACCGGATCGGGCGCATGCAGGCGGCCGACAAGGGCACGCTCTTCCTCGACGAGATCGGCAATCTGCCGCTCCACCTGCAGCCCAAATTGCTGACCGCGCTCGAGCAGCGCCAGGTGGTCCCCGTGGGCGCCAACAAGCCGGCGAAGATCGACGTCCGGGTCATCGCCGCGACCAACTGCCCGTCCGACCAGCTCTCCGACGAGAGCCGCTTCCGCCAGGACCTGCTGTTCCGCCTCAACACGGTCGAGATCGACCTGCCGCCGTTGCGCGAGCGGCGCGAGGACATTATCGAGCTGGCCGATCATTTCATCGCCTTCTACGTCCGCAAATATGGCAAGCCGGCGCGCGACCTGCCCGCCGACGTCGCCCGCGCGCTCACCCACTATGACTGGCCGGGCAACGTCCGCGCGCTCCGCCACGCCTGCGAGCGGGCGGTCATCCTCGCCGACGGCGACGCCTTCACCGAGGCCGATTTCTCGCTGTCGCGCTCGGCCCCCGCGGTGCGCGCCTCGGCGCCCGCCCCGGCCGCGCCGGTGCGCGCCGATCTGAACCTCGAGCGCGCCGAGAAGCAGATGGTCGAGGAAGCGCTGCAGAAGCACAGCTACAACATCTCGCTCGCCGCCGCCGAGCTCGGCCTGACCCGCGCCTCGCTCTACCGGCGGATGGAAAAGCATGGCCTCTAGCGCCGCACTTGAACCGTTCCCCGGCGAAGGCCGGGGTCCAGCGGCGCCGGTCGGGGAGCTGGGTCCCGGCCTTCGCCGGGACACGTGATGCGCTTCGGCAACCGCTTCCTGTTCGGCCTGGCCTGGCGGCTCGGCCTGCTGCTGCTTGCCGCCTTCGGCTTCGTCGAGGCGCTGGGCCGGCCCCAGCTCGGCGCGGCGCGGATCGTCGCCGGCCTGCTCGTCCTCGGCGCCGCCGCCTTGCTCTGGCGCCACGTCCAGCGCACCAACATGGAGGTCGCCCGCTTCGTCGACGCGGTCAAGTTCGGCGATTTCAGCCAGGGCTTCTCGCATCGCGGCCAGGGCAGCGGCTTCGGCGACCTGAGCGCCGTGCTCGACGAGGCGATCAAGCGGATGCGCGACGACCGCCACAAATTGATCGACGCCAACCGCTTCTACGAGGCGGTGCTCGACGACGCGCCGACCGCCTTGCTGACCATCGAGGCCGACGGCAAGGTCGAGCTCGCCAACAAGGCCGCGCGCCGCCTGCTGATGCGCCACAAGGGCGTCCGGGTCGAGGATTTCCGCGAATATGGCGACGCCTTCGCCAAGGCGCTGGAGGGCGGCGCGGTCGGCCGGCCGCGGCTCGTGCCTTTGCTCAGCGACGGCGTGCCGCAGACCATGCTGGTCAGCGCCGCCATCGTCCACCGGCTCGGCGGTCAGGTCCGGGTCGTCGCGGTGCAGCCGATCCAGGGCGAGTTGAACGCGATCGAGATCGCCGCCCAATCGGACCTGATCCGCGTCCTCACCCACGAGATCATGAACTCGATGACCCCGGTCACCTCGCTCGCCAACAGCGCGGTCGATCTGATGCGCGAGGTCGACAAGGGCGCCGACCCAGCCCTCGCCGACGCGCGCACCGCGGTCGAGACGCTCGCCCGGCGCGCCGACGGGGTGATGCATTTCGTCGAGAGCTACCGCCAGATCAGCCGCGCCCCCGAGGTCCGCCGCCGCCCGATCGACGCCGCGGCCTGGGGCCGCGAGCTGGAGAGCCTGTTCCGCGCCAGCGACCGCGCCGTCGGCATCGGCTTCACCCTCGACGCCGACGAGACGCTGACCCTCGACGCCGACCCCGATCTGATGAGCCAGGTGCTGATCAACCTGATCCGCAACGCCGCCCAGGCGGCACGCGCATATCATCAAGCGCCCGCGCGCGGCCATGCCGGGGCGCCGCACGTCTGGCTGAGCCTCGCCCGCACCCGCTCGGGCCGCGCCCAGATCGAGGTCGCCGACAACGGCCCCGGCGTGCCGGAGCGGCTCAGGCAGGACATTTTCCTGCCCTTCTTCACCACCAAGAGCGACGGCACCGGCGTCGGCCTCAGCCTCGCCCGCCAGGTCGTCCTCGCCCACCGCGGCTCGATCGACGTCGGCACCAGCGAGGCCGGCGGCGCGCTGTTCCGGATCGTGATCTGACGGCCCAGGGGGATAGTCCCCTCGACGGCACAGGGGGACAGTCCCCTCGGGGACTGTCCCCGGCGCGGTCAGGCGGTCAATCGAGCCGCCACCCGCTCGGCCTGGCCGCGTATGTCGGGCACCGCGACGCTCTCCCAGAACGTGCCGCGGGTGACCGGGCCGATCACCGACAGGCGCTCGCTCGGCCTCCCGTCGACTCCGATCGCGCGGCACTCGCCGTCGACGTCGATGCCGATGGCGAGCGGGTCGGGCCGGATCTTCCCGGCCCCGAGCAGCGCGCTGAGCAGCGGATCGCCGGCGCGGACGATGTCGAGCTCGGGGCCGGTGCAATTGACGATCCTGGCGACGCGCAGCGCCTCGACCGCGTCGCTGCCGCGGACCCGGAAGCGGACCAGGGCGCCGCCTTCGGCCGGCGCGGCCGAGACCAGCTTGCCGGCCGCGACCGCGAGCCGCGCCTCGGCCTGCATCGCCGCGATCCGCGCGCCGACCGCCGGCGCGACGCGGTGGCGATGGACGTCCCACCAGGGCCGCAGGTGGCGGAGGAAGCGACGGCGCTCGGCACGGCTCGCCCCGGCCCAGAGCGGCTGAGTCACCGGCCGCAATTCGTGCACGGCGTGGTGCCAGCCAATCTCCTGCGCCCGAGCGCGCACGTGGCGCAGCAGCGCCACGCAACGGCTCGGCAATGGCTCGGCCGGCGGCGTCACCAGCGGCTCGGCGAGGCCGTGCGCGCGCGGCGCGAGGCCGCGGCGCGACAAAGCGACGATCCGGCCATTATAGCCGGTGGCGTCAAGGGTCAGCGCGACGTCGACCGCGGTGAGGCCGGTGCCGACCAGCAGCACGATGTCGCGCGCGCCGAGCCCCTCGGCCAGATCGCCGGCCCACGGATCCTCGATCCAGAGCGCGCCCAGCGACTCGGGGTCGATGCCGGGTGGCGTCGCCGGGGTGAAATTGCCGGGGGCGAGGATGATCGCGTCGGCCGCGACCGGCCGCCCGTCGGCGAGCCGGACGCCCTCCCCGTCGATCCCGACCGCCTCGCCGCGGACGATCGCGATGCGGTCACCGGCCGCGGCGAGCAGCCCGCTCAGATAGTCGCCATAGAGCATGCGCGGCGCGAAATCCTCGTCGCCGCCGCCGGCGCGGGCCGCGAACCAGCGGGTGAAATGGCCGGGATCGTCGCCATAGGCGCTCATCCGCCGCGCCGGCACGTTCAGGAGATGCTCGGGCCGCCCGGTCGAATAAGCGACGCCGCGTCCCGGCGCCCGCGCGCGCTCGATCAGGGTGACTTGCTCCGCCCCGGCGCGCAGCAGGTGCAGCGCCTGCAGAGTCCCCGACGCGCCCGCGCCGATCACCGCCGTGCGGGTCACGCCGGCTCGGTCTCGTCGACCTCGACCTTGTCGGCGAGGCTCAATCCGTCGAGGATGCGCGCGGTCTCGTCGCGGACCATCAGCATCGCCCGGTGGAGCCGGCATTTCTCCTCGGTGATGCAATTCTTGCAGCTCTCATAAGCGAGCCGGCTGGCGCAGGGGAGCAGGCCGAGCGAGCCCCGGGTCAGCCGGACGATCTCGCCATAGCTGATTTCGGCCGGCGGCCGCGCCAGCCAATAGCCGCCCTCGCGGCCGCGCATCGTCTCGACCAGGCCGGCGCGGCGCATCTGCGACAGGATCACGGTCAGGAACTTGGCCGGCAGGTTCTGCGCCTGGGCGATCTCGGTGAGCTGGACCGGCCCTTCCCCGTAGCGATCGGCGAGATGGAGGAGCGCCCGTATTGTATACCGCGTCCGTTGAGAAAGCATGGCGGCCCCATGGACCGGTTGCCCGCCCTTGGCAATGTCGGTAGCTTGATCACAGGCAAGGAGCGCCCTTGCTTGTTACCGGAAAGCCATGGCCTTGGTCGATCTCGACATGCCGATTTTTCGCCTCGCCTTGGGCCTCGCCCTTTTCGCCACCGCTGGCGGAATCGCGTTGCTTGAGGCCGCCGACCTCGAAACTGCCGGCGGGATCGTGCGCGGCACAGCCGGCCTCGGTCTCATCGCTGCGACGTTCTGGGCGTTCCGAAAATACTGGCGCGGGGATTGGGACCGGTCCGCCGAATGAACTTCAGACCGCCGCGAGCGGGATGACGAGCTCTGCCTCGACCATCGTCTCGCCGCTTGTCCGCGGCTCGGGCGGGGTCTCGCCGTCGGCGGCGAAAGCGCGCAGCGCCGAATCGAGCTCGCGCCGCGCCTCGGCGAGCGCCTCCTCGTCGTCGCGGCCGAGGGCGGTGACGCCGGGCAGATCGGGGAAGCTGGCGATGACCAGTCCGTCATAACGGGTCACGAGCTGCACGGCATAGCTGACCATAAAGCGCCTCCAGCGGCCGTCTCCTCCCAGGCGAGGGGCGGCCGACGAACGAATGTTGAATCGCGCCGCGGCGGAGTCAATGCGCGTTCGCTCCGCAACGGACCGCAGGCCGGCGGCATGGCGCGCGGCACCATCGCTTCGGCGCATTCGGACGGCCGCCGCCTGAACGCGCGCTGACGAACACATTCAGCCAAGGCTCAATCGAATCAACCTATTAGCGCAGGCAAGCCCGGACGGCGCGGCCGCGCGCCCCGGGCTTCACATCATTCAGAGATCCCTCGTGTCGCGTATCGAGGGAGGGGCCGGCGCTTCGAGAGGAGCGTCGGCCCCACTTTTTTCAGATTAGGGCAGCACGTGACGCTCACCTATCACCGACTACCGGACGTGATTCCCGGACATTTCACGGGAGCGAACTTGCCAGCGCGCTCCCGCTAGCTGACTCATTCGTGATGGATGGGCTATTCATGATCGGATGATCGAGAACAGCTACGGAGGCGTTGAAGCTTTTGACCGATAGGCCAGACGGAGAAGGTGATGCGTCTAGTTCTGTGCATTTTGGCCAGCGGCCTCTTCGCAGGCGCCCATGCCGGCCAAGCCTGCTCGTTCGGTGCGGCGCCAACTGCCGAGGCAACTCGTCGTGATGTTGCCGAAGCGCTGGAAAGAGCCGTGATCTTGGACGCCGTGGTCGAGCGTGCCTACACGGTGATAAATGGCACCGAGGAAGGGCCGGCCATTCTAAGGGCGCTCCGAATCTGGAAAGGACCGCGACAGGAGCGATTCCTGGTGGTCGCACCTACCAGTTGCGACGTGGGTTTCATCGAGCGCGATGTCGGCCGGCAGGTTCGGGTGGTCCTATGGGGAGGGCCAGAACTCTATGCGAGGCGCATCGTCCGCCAGCCACGCCTTTACAATCGCCTCCTTGATCGAGCGCTGCGCCGGATGACACCCTACACGCCATGATGCGATCGACCGCCTGTATGATGCTCGCGGCTTTCGCGCTCTACGCAAGCGCCGCCGCCGCCTGCTCTTTTGGCCGGCCGCCCAATGCGGAAACGACGCGCCGGCAAGTGGAAGACGCGGTCCGCGACAGCGATGTCCTCGTGGAGGCCGTTGTCGAGAGCCTCAGTGACGGCCCGAATGGGGCCGCGGTGCTTCGCACCCACCGGCTTTGGAAGGGGCCGAGAAGCCCGGTCTTTTATGTTTCGACTCCAACCAGTTGCAATGGATGGTTCTCCCGGGGGGAAGTCGGCAGGCGGGTGCGGGTCGCGCTCTGGGGCGGGCCCGAGCAATATTACATGCAACTCATCCGCCAGCCGCGCCGCTATCGGCGCCTCCTCGACCGCGCCCTCCGCCGGATGGCGCCCTACACCCCCTGATTCCCGGCTCAGCCGCGCCGCGTCATCACCACATGAGTCGCCGCCTCGGTCGGGACGTGCTCGGTCACCTTATAGCCCAAAGCCGGCAGATCGAGCCCGGCGAGCAAGGATTCCCCGCCGCCGAGCAGGACCGGGGCGATCGCGACGTGCATCTCGTCGATCAGCCCGGCCTCCAGATATTGCCGGATCGTCGCGGCGCCGCCGCCGACGCGGATGTCCCGTTCGCCCGCGGCCTCCCTGGCGCGCTCCAGCGCCTCCTCGATGCCGCCGGTGACGAAGTGGAAGATCGTGCCGCCCGCCATCTCCAGCGGCGGCCGCTCATGATGGGTGAGGACGAAGACCGGGCAATGATAAGGCGGCTCCTCGCCCCACCAGCCCTTCCATTCCCCGTCCGGCCAGGGCCCGCGCACCGGCCCGAACATGTTGCGCCCCAAAATCCAGGCGCCGAGGCCGGCCATGCCGCGCGCCGCATAATCTTCGTCGATGCCGGTCGTGCCATCCCCCTTGCCGTACATAAGCTGGAAGGTGCGGGTCGGAAAGAACCAGCCATGCAGCGCCTCGCCGCCGCGCCCGAGCGGGTGTTCGAGGCCCTGGTCGGGGCCGGCGCCATAGCCGTCCAGCGAAACCCCGAATGAATTGACTCGAACGCGGCTCATTTCCTCGCCTCCCGGACTCCAAAATTCGCTTCGTCGTCCCCATATTTTGCGACGAAGCGAGTCGTTAACGGTGATTTACCATATTGCGTTCGAATCCAGATGAGGCACAATGGCTAGTGGCGCTCAAAAGGGGGAGCCTCAAGGGGTTGTGGCGCCGCACCGGCAGGCCGTGAGCCGCCGGGCGAGCCGGCCTTGTCTCTGTGGATATCGGGGACAAGCCGAAATTAGGCCACGTATCCCCTGGCGAATCGCCTAAGGGTGGGCTGAAGATCCACTGGAACGTTTTGTGAACGAGGGGTATGAAGATGGACCTGTCCGGCAGCAGCCAAGTGAGTAGTGAGGACGTGGCCACGCAAGTCGCCGAGGCGCCGAAAAAAGCGAAGCCTGCCCCGCGCCTCGAGGCCGGCGAATCGCGCCCGGCCGAGCCGCGCACGTTCGACCTCGTCGTCGACCGCTCCCGCGACGATCTGCTCACCGATTTCGGCAAGGACACGCTTCAGGACCGCTATCTGCTGCCCGGCGAATCCTATCAGGACCTGTTCGTCCGGGTCGCCTCGGCTTATGCCGACGACGCCGCCCACGCGCAGCGGCTCTACGATTATATCTCCAGGCTCTGGTTCATGCCGGCGACGCCGGTCCTCTCCAACGGCGGCACCGGCCGCGGCCTGCCCATCTCCTGCTATCTCAACTCGGTCTCCGACAGCCTCGAAGGGATCGTCGGCACCTGGAACGAGAATGTCTGGCTGGCCGCGCGCGGCGGCGGCATCGGCACCTATTGGGGCAATGTCCGCGGCATCGGCGAGGCGGTCGGCCTCAACGGCAAGACCAGCGGCATCATCCCGTTCGTCCGGGTGATGGATTCGCTGACCCTGGCGATCAGCCAGGGTTCATTGAGGCGCGGCTCGGCCGCCTGCTATCTCGACATCTCGCACCCCGAGATCGAGGAGTTCCTCGAGATCCGCAAGCCGTCGGGCGACTTCAACCGCAAGGCGCTCAACCTCCATCACGGCGTGCTCGTCTCCGACGCCTTCATGGAGGCGGTGCGCGAGGGCGCCGAATGGACTCTGCAGAGCCCCAAGGACGGCTCGGCCCGAGCCACGGTCGACGCCCGCTCCTTGTTCCAGAAGCTGGTCGAGACGCGTTTGGCTACGGGTGAACCGTACATCATCTTCATCGACCAGGTGAACCGGTCGATGCCCAAGCATCATCGCGAGCTCGGCCTCAAGGTCACCACCTCGAACCTGTGCTCGGAGATCACCCTGCCGACCGGCATCGACCATCTCGGCGCCCAGCGCACCGCGGTCTGCTGCCTGTCGTCGCTGAACCTCGAGACCTGGGACCAATGGCATGGCGAGAAGACGTTCATCGAGGACGTGATGCGCTTCCTCGACAACGTGCTTCAGGACTATATCGACCGCGCCCCCGACGAGATGGCGCGGGCCCGCTATTCGGCCGAGCGCGAGCGCAGCGTCGGCTTGGGCGTGATGGGCTTCCACTCCTTCCTCCAGGCGCGCTCCATCCCCTTCGAGGGCGCGATGGCCAAGTCGTGGAACATGAAGATCTTCAAGCATATCCACGCCCAGGCGGCCGAGGCGAGCCTGATGCTGGCCAACGAGCGCGGCCCCTGCCCCGACGCGGCCGACACCGGCACGATGGAGCGCTTCTCGTGCAAGATGGCGATCGCGCCGACCGCGAGCATCTCGATCATCTGCGGCGGCACCAGCGCCTGCATCGAGCCGATCCCGGCCAATATCTACACCCACAAGACGCTGTCGGGCTCGATCTCGATCCGCAACCCGCATCTCGAGCGGCTGCTGATCGAAAAGAGCAAGAACAGCGAGGGGATCTGGTCGACCATCCTCGAGCGCGGCGGCTCGGTCCAGCATCTCGATTTCCTCACGCCCGAGGAAAAGGACGTGTTCAAGACCAGCTTCGAGATCGACCAGCGC
>Ga0190265_10003694_pt1 | contig 10473 bp, 9 predicted proteins | sample Popmic124T_FD_133135 | JGI IMG/M metagenome (GOLD analysis project Ga0190265, IMG submission 133135) | Populus adjacent soil microbial communities from riparian zone of Indian Creek, Utah, USA - 124 T | ecosystem: Environmental > Terrestrial > Soil > Riparian zone | place: USA: Utah | collected...
AAATTCTGTTTCTGGACGAGCCGACGATCGGTCTGGATGTGATTTCCCAGAAAACGGTGCGGGAGTTTCTTCGCGAATACAATACGAAGCGCGGCACAACGATTCTGCTGACGAGCCATTACATGGCGGACATTCAGGCCCTTTGCCGCCGCGTCATCATCATTGACCGCGGCACACTCTTCTTCGACGGGCAATTGAGCCAGGTGCTGGATCGGTTTGCTGATTTCAAATTGATCACGATTCAATGTGCCGCCGGCGAAACCTATCCACGGGAAGGACTGGAGCAATTTGGCGAAGTGGTGGAATACACGACGGCGAGCGTGAAGTTCAAAGTAAAGCGCGACCGCGTCATTTCCGTCTGCAAGGCGCTGCTCGACCAACTGCCGGTCAATGACATCGATATTCAGGAAGTGCCCATCGAAGACATCGTGCGGCAGATTTTTGCGCGCTGATCGCGTTACGGGTTGTCATGATGCGCGTCTTTGTTAGCTTGGGCGCAACTTTCACTCACATGCAGAGACTGATTCTCTTCACCGCGCTGGCGCTGGCTGCCCTCCTCCTGGAGGGATGCAGCACTCCCACGCCCCCCTCGCCATCTTTTGTATTCCGACCGGACAAATTGTCTGTCATCGACTCAACCATTGAGCAAGCCATCGCCGAACGCCGCATGCCAGGGGCGGTGTTGTGGATCGAATGCCACGGCGGAATTTATCGAAAGAGCTACGGTCAACGCGCGCTGGAGCCAGTCCCTGAATTGATGACGGAGGATACGATCTTTGATGCCGCTTCGCTGACCAAAGTTGTCGCCACGACGCCGGCAATTATGCTGCTGGCGGAACGCGGACAAGTGGACGTGAACGCGCCGGTGCAAAAATACATCGAAGAATTTCGCCAGCACGGCAAGGACGGGATCACCGTTCAGCACCTGCTCACTCATACTTCCGGTTTGCGGGCCGGCTTGAGTCCTCGTCCTGAAGGTGCGCTTTCAGCCATCGCCATGGCGTGCAAGGAAAGGGTGACGAACGCCCCCGGCACGTTGTTCCTGTATAGCGACATCAATTTCATTTTGCTCGGGGAGATTGTGCAACGCGTGAGCGCACGGCCTTTGGAGAAATTCGTGGCCGATGAAATCTTTGCTCCGTTGCGAATGAACGACACTCGCTATTCCCCGATGAGCCGCAGCAGTTCACGCATCGCGCCCACCGAACGCAACGGCACGAACATGTTGCGCGGTGTGGTCCACGATCCGACGGCGCGAGCGATGGGCGGTGTGGCGGGCCACGCGGGCATGTTCACGACGGCGGCGGACCTGGCGCGGTTCGCGCGCATGATGTTGAACCAGGGAGATCTCGACGGTGTGCGCCTCTTTCGTCCCGAGACAGTCGCTGCCATGACGGCAGTGCAATCATCCGCGGTGGTTAAGACGAGGCGCGGCTTTGGCTGGGACATCGATTCAGGCTACAGCCGGCGCGGCGATATTTTTTCCCTCGGCTCATACGGCCACACCGGCTTCACCGGCACCGCCCTGTGGATCGATCCCTATTCCGAAACGTTCTGGATTCTCTTGAGCAATCGCGTTCATCCGGATGGCAGGGGAAACATTCTGGCCCTGCAACGAACCTTGAGCACGCTGGCGGCGGAAGCGGCAGGATTGCAAGCAGCAGCGATAAGCTCCCGTTCGACAAACGCGTCCTCCACTGCGCGCTAAGCCGCGCGCTGATTCGCGTTCCGGGTGTCACGAAAAAAACTTCGGATTGACTCAACTCAAGACACTTAAGACAAAGCCATCTGCAATTTGAACACGCATTCGTATTGGCACTGCCGGTGCTCAACAGTTCGAGCGGTGGCCCAGGCTATTAACGTGGACGAGTAATTATCTAAACCGCCTGTGTCAGGTTCACGCCGCGATTCAGAAGAAAGGCAAAACGTATGCGTATGGAAACCTCCAGGCGAGGCGGCTTTACGTTGGTGGAAATCATGATCGTGGTGGCAATCATCGGGTTGCTCGCCGCTATCGCGATTCCCAACTTCATCAAGGCGCGGTCGCACAGTCAGAAAAATGCTTGCATCGAAAACCTTCGTCAGGTTTTTGGCGCGAAAGCAACTTGGGCTCTTGAAACCAGGCAGAACCCGTCAGATACACCGAACTCGGGCGATCTGTTCGGTGCCACGGCCTACATCCGTGAAACTCCGATATGTCCCGGGACGGGCGGTCCTTACGATCTCATGCCGGTGGATACGAAGCCGGAGTGTACGTTGAAACTTACCGAAGGTCACGAACTGTAGAATCGATTTCTCCAAGGCCCGGGTCGCGAAACGATCGGGGCCTTTTTGTTTTCTTCTCCGGCTCCGCTTTCATCTTGCGAGCCGCTTCATCGTTCCCGCATTCTCAATGCGATGCCGGAACGAGTGATCTCTGAAGTCCTCACCAAACCCGACGCTGCGCTCGAGACCACGCTGCGGCCCTCATTGTTTACGGACTTCACCGGCCAGCCGAAGGTCAAGGAGCGGCTCGAGATTGCGGTGCAAGCGGCCAAGCAACGCCGTGAAGCGCTCGATCACGTTCTTCTGAGCGGGCCGCCGGGCCTCGGAAAAACAACCCTCGCCCACATCATTGCCAACGCGATGGGCACCAGCCTTAAGACCACGAGCGGGCCGACGATTGAAAAAGCCGGTGACCTGGCGGGTCTGTTGACCAATCTCGAAGAAGGGGACGTGCTTTTCATCGACGAAATCCATCGCCTGCAAAAAACCATCGAGGAGTACCTCTACCCCGCGATGGAGGATTTCAAACTCGACATCATCATCGATCAGGGGCCAAACGCGCGCAGCGTCCGGCTCAATCTGCCGCGGTTTACTTTGATTGGCGCGACGACGCGCAGCGGTTTGCTCACTTCGCCGTTGCTCACCCGGTTTCCCGTGCGCGAACGGCTCGACTATTACAACGCGGAGCAGTTGTTCAAGATTGTGGTCCGCTCCGCAGGATTGTTGAACATCAGCATCGATGAACACGGCGCGACACAGATTGCCCGGCGCAGCCGTGGCACGCCTCGCATCTCAAACAACCTCCTGCGCCGCGTGCGCGACTACGCCCAGGTCCGCGGCGACGGGTGCATCACTTCCGAAATTGCGGACCGCGCGCTGGCGATGCTGGAGATTGATGAGCATGGTCTCGACGATATGGACAAACGCATTCTGGAAGCCGTCATCACGAAATTCGCAGGCGGTCCAGTGGGCGTGAGTTCTCTCGCCGTCGCCGTCGGCGAAGAGCCGGACACGATTGAGGAAGTGTACGAGCCGTACTTGATCATGGAAGGCTATCTCAAACGCACCTCGCAAGGCCGCGTCGCGACTGAACTCAGTTACAAGAGGCTGGGGTTGAAACCACTGGGTGGAAATCAGGCGCGCTTGCTTTAGCTGTCGAAAGTCCTATCGCACCGCTACGCTGCCGTCCACTCTCCCTGGCTACTCCCCAACATCCAGCCGGTAGCTCGGCGACAGTTTGCTGCTCTTCTGCGCCTGGCCGAACGCTCGGTACTCATAATCTACTTTGAAGTGATACAAAACGAAGCTCTTGTCCGCGGGCACAGGAATCACCGTTTCCCAGCGGTTGCGGATGCCCAGCGCGGGGCGCATCGGGTAAAAATCGAAACCGATGACGACGTGAGGCTTGATCGAATCGGCAATGATCGTCTGCTGATTGCTGTCCCAAACAAATTCGACCGGATAAACGCCCGAGGGATTTCGAGGTTGCCGGGTGGTGGTCAAATTGGTGACACGCGACGTCGTGCAACCGGTGAAAACCAGCGCTAAAACAGCCGCAAGCAGTGCAAAACTACGCATTGTGCGCGGAGCGTTGCACACGGCCGAAAGAGTTGTAAAGATGGAACTGCCCTTCATTCGCCTTCAACGCGTTCGATGCGCGCGCCAAGCTTTTTCAGCTTCTCGTCAATCTTCTCGTAGCCGCGATCCAGATGATAAACGCGGTTCACCTGCGTCGTGCCTTTCGCAGCCATGCCCGCAATGACCAGCGCGGCCGAGGCGCGCAGGTCGCTGGCCATGACCGGCGCTCCGCTCAACGGCCTGCCGCCTTTCACAATTGCGCTGGGACCTTCGATGGAAATATCCGCGCCGAGCCGAGCCAGTTCCGGCACGTGCATAAAGCGCGCTTCGAAAATCCTCTCGGTGATGATGCTCAACCCCGGAGTCAGCGCCATAAGAGTCATGATTTGTGCCTGGCAATCCGTTGGAAAACCCGAGTAAGGCAGCGTCGTAATGTCCACTGGTTTCAACCGCCCCCCGCGCTTCACCGTAATGTCCGGCCCGCGCCGTTCGACTTTCACGCCGCTCTCGCGAAGTTTGTCGAGCAGAGCGTGCATGTGGTCGGCCCGTGCGCCTTTGATGGTCACTTCCCCATTGGTTGCCGCCGTGGCGATGGCGAATGTGGCGGCTTCAATCCGATCGGGAATGACTTCATGTTCGGCGCCGTGCAGTTCCTCGACACCGGTGATGGTGATTGTCGGACTGCCTGCCCCGGAAATCCTCGCGCCCATTGCATTCAGGAAATTCGCGACGTCGGTCACTTCGGGTTCGCACGCAGCGCTCTCAATGATCGTGACTCCCGTAGCCAGGCTGGCCGCCATCATCACATTCGCCGTTCCCAGGACCGTCGGCCCCGCGCGTCCACCCAAAAACAGGTCTGTGCCGATCAGCTTGGGCGCTTTCGCGACCACATAGCCTTTTTCCACCGTGATCTTTGCGCCCAGGGCGCGCATCCCTTTGAGATGAAGATCCACGGGCCGTGTTCCAATGACGCAGCCGCCGGGCAATGAGACTTGCGCTTTGCGAAGGCGGCCCAGGAGTGGGCCGAGAATGCAGATGGAGCCTCGCATCTTGCGAATTAAGTCGTAGTCGCCATGAGCGCTGATTTTCGCCGCCTGCACCGTGAGCATGTCACCCTCGAACTTCACCTGGGCACCGAGTGAGGTCAGGATTCTACCCATGAATTGAACGTCACTGAGGTCTGGCACTCGGCGGATGACACACTTTTCGCGCGTCAGCAGCGTCGCCGCCATAATCGGCAGCACGGCGTTCTTCGCGCCGCTGATGTGGACTTCGCCGTGCAGCGGCACGCCACCTTTGATAAGCAGACTTTCCATGGAATTTGTGTCTTGAAAGCGCGTTTGTTCGTGCGCTTACCCACTGCGCCGCGCGATCAGGATTCTCGGGTGCGCACTGTAGTCGGCGACGATCTCCTCCACAATCCACTTCTCAGCGGAGAACAGCTTTTTTACTTCCTCGGCCTGCCCATCGGCAAATTCGAGCATGAGTTTGCCATTCGGTTTTAAGAAAGCTGGCGCCTCTTGGGCGATTCGCCGGTGGAATGCCAGTCCGTCCCCGCCGCCGTCCAGCGCCAGCATCGGGTCGAAGTCGCGCACTTCGGGTTCCAGCGTTTTGATTTCTTCTGAGGCGAGATAGGGAGGATTGCTCGCGATAAGGTTGAATTTGCGTCCGGGGGGTATTGCATTGAATGCATCACCTTCCGTGAATTCAATTCGGTCACTCACATTGTTTCGCGCCGCGTTGTCCCTGGCCAGCGCCAGCGCCGCGCTCGAAATATCTACGGCCTGAAGACGCGCCTGCGGTGCATTCACTGCCATCGCGATCGCAATGCAGCCCGTGCCGGTGCCCAGGTCGAGAGCCATTGGAGCGCCGGCCTCCGGCCCGGCTCGCTGCTGTGCAACTTCCGAACGCGCCGGGCCGGAGGCCGGCGCTCCAAGGAACGTCCACCCCCGCTCCGCCAACAACTCAGTCTCGGGTCGCGGAACAAGTGCGTCGCGCGAGCATTTGATTTCCAAACCGCAAAACGAAGTTGAACCAAGAATGTGCTGCAGCGGCTCGCGGCTGGCGCGACGCTTCACCATCTCTCGGGCGCGGTCCAGTTCCGCCTCGCTCAACACACGCGCAAAATTGAGATAGAGCTTGAGCCTCGGCATCGCGAGCACCTGCGCGAGCATGAGTTCGATTTGCAGACGCGGCGACTCGACGCCCTTTTGCTGGAGGAAGTCGCTGCTGCGCTGGATGACTTCAAGGACTGTCACCACGCGCGCGTCGGGCTGGTGCCGTGCAGCCAAATGTCGGCCCGCGCCATCGCCCGCCCGTAACGGAGAGAGAATTCTCCGAAAGGATTTTGCGCCTTGAAACCCGAACCTGGCGGAGCGCAGAGTTCCAGCTCCGCCCATTTTGATCTTTTTGTCACCGCGCAAAGCTGGAGCTTTGCGCTCCGGTCCATGGGGAGGCTTCGCATATCGCGGCGGAATACAAACGGGTTGGCCCCGCCACCGCAACGGGTAAATCCGATTGCGCCCTGTCCGGCCTTTCCGTAGGTTCTGCGCCCATTGTCATGAAGGTATTTATCGACGGCAAATACTGCGACGAACAGGACGCGAAAATCTCCGTGTTCGATCACGGGCTGCTTTATGGGGACGGAGTATTCGAGGGCATTCGCGCTTACAATGGCCGGGTCTTCAAGCTGAAGGAGCACATCGACCGCCTCTTCTATTCGGCGAAGGCGATTCTGCTCGATATGCCGATGTCGCACTCTGAACTCATGAAGGCGACCACCGCTACTTGCCGTGAGAACAATCTTCGCGAGGGCTACATCCGTCTCGTCGTCACGCGCGGGGTCGGCACGTTGGGGTTGAACCCGAACCGCTGCAAACGCGGCTCCGTCATCATCATCGCCGACAAAATCCAGGTGTATCCGCCGGAGATGTACGAGAATGGCATGGCCATCGTGACCGTGGCGACGACGCGCAATCTGCACAGCGCATTGAATCCAGCCATCAAGTCGTTGAACTACCTCAACAACATCCTCGCGAAGATCGAGGCCAACAATGCCGGCGTGGAAGAAGCGATTATGTTGAATGCCGAGGGCTTCGTGAGTGAATGCACGGCCGACAATCTGTTTCTCGTAAAGGGAAACCAGTTGCTCACACCGCCGCTTTACGCCGGAGCACTTTACGGGATTACGCGCGCCACCGTGATGGATCTGGCGCGCGCGGAAGGAATGGACGTTTCGGAACCGAATCTCACCCGCTACGACGTTTTCAATGCGGACGAATGTTTTCTCACTGGCACCGGCGCGGAGGTGATTCCGATTACGAAGGTCGATGGCCGCGTGATCGGAACTGGCAAGCCGGGCGCCGCGACGCGCAAGTTAATCGAGAAATATCGCGCCCTGGTGAACTCGACCGGCGAGCCGATCTTCTAAGAACGACAGAATTGACAGAATCAAACAGAATTCTTCCATGCTCCCTTTTGTTAATTCTGTGAATTCTGTCGAAGTTCAGTCTCCGTTGCCACTGTGAGTTCGCCAACGCACAGCCTGCTGCTGCTGATTCCCGCCTATAACGAGGAGGAACGCATCGGTCCTGTGCTGCGGGAATTTGCCGAGTATTTCGAACGCGAGTTTCGCGACCGTTTCCAGCTCATCGTTGTTCTGAATGGGTGTCGGGACAATACGCTCGGCGTCGTTGAACAGGCTGCAAAAGAGTTCCGTTCCATTCGCGCACTCAATTTTCCAGAACCGCTTCACAAGGGTGGCGCGCTCATCGAAGGACTGAAGCTCGCGGCGGCGGCTGATCTGATTGGCTATGTCGATGCCGACGGCGCGACATCGCCGGAAGCGTTTCACCACCTGGTAAAGCGGCTCGATGACACGGGCGCGGACTGCATGATCGGTTCCCGTTGGATGCCGGAATCGGTGCTGCACCAGAGCCAGACGAAACTGCGGCGTTTCATTAGCCGCGGGTTTCATTACATCGTCGAGGCGCTTTTTTGGATGGGCATCAAGGATACGCAGTGCCCGGCCAAGGTGATGCGGCGGGAAGCGGCGCAGAGAATTCACTCCGAATTGCGCGTGGCGGATCTGGCCTTCGACGTGAACCTCATTTACTCACTGAAGCATGCCGGCTTCAGCGTCGTGGAAATCCCCATCGAGTGGACCGACAAAATCGGCTCCAAGGTCACGCAGAGTTTGATGCGCAGTTCGCTCGTGATGTTCCTCTCCGTGGTGCGGCTGCGGCTTTTTTATTCGCCGCTTTACCGCTGGCTCCAGCCGCTCCGCCCGATTGAAGCGCGGCTCTACAAGAAACTGCGGGCGCCGTTGCCTCCGGCGGCACCGGTCCGCCGTTAATTAACGAGAAAACGAGAAGCGTTTTTCCCGATCCTCAACGAGACCGGGTGGACCATTCGTTCAGCCCGCGCTCGCCGCTGGTTCCGATTAACCCGAGCAATTCCATCACTTCGCCGACTAAATAAAGCGAGCCGGCGATGACAACGAGCGGTTCTTGTGCTGTCAGAGCAATGGCTTCAGGAGCGTTGGCGGCGACGCAAATCGCAGCGGCCGAGTTAACAGTGTGGCAGAAGTCAGCCAGTTTTTCTGGCGGGGTCGTTCGATCACTGGGAACCCGTGTGGCGACGATTCGAGTCGCCAGCGGCGCAAGCGTGCGACAAACGCTCTGCCAGTTTTTGTCCTCCAGAATTCCGAGGATGAGCGTCAACGGTTTGTCTGGCGCTTCGGCGCGCAAAGTGGCCGCGAGTGCTTCGGCGCCCGCGGGATTATGCGCGCCATCCAGCACGATAGTCTGCGGGCCGCGCTGAACTCTTTGGAAGCGGGCCGGCCAGTCCACATTTCTGAGACCTTCTTCTACCACGCTGCGACTCACTGGAATCGCTTGCTCAAGGACCTGCACTGTTTCCTTTGCGACGGCGGCATTGCAGCGTTGGTGTTGTCCGGGCAGACCCAACGGATGCTTTGTGTCGAGTTCCCGCACAACGTGCAGCGGCGCGCGAGATTGCGCGGCGATCTCGCGAATGACATCCAGCGCAACGCCTTCGGCCGCGGTCACCACCGGCACGCGCGGCTTGATGATGCCGGCCTTTTCGCGGGCGATCTCTTCCAAAGTGCTGCCCAGCCACGCCTCGTGATCGAACTGCACGTTGGTGATGACGCTGACGAGCGGAGTCACGATATTCGTCGCATCGAGCCGCCCACCCAGACCAGTCTCCCAAATCACGAGATCACACTTCTGCTCCGCGAAATAGCGCAGCGCCATCACGGTTACGATTTCAAACAGGGTCGGCTGTGCATTTGAAATTGTGCTCAGGGACTGTTGCGCGTCGAAGACAAGTCGCACCACATCGCTCTCCCGAATCAATTCCCGATTGATCTGAATTCGCTCCCGAAAGCTGACGAGGTGCGGTGACGTGTAAAGGCCCACCCGCAAGCCAGTCGCGCGGTAAATCGATTCGAGCATCGCACAGGTCGAGCCTTTCCCATTCGTTCCGGCAACGTGAATGAAACAGAGTTGTTGCTGAGGATCGCCCGCAAGTTCCGCTAATCGAAAAGTATTCCCCAATCCCGGCTGCGCGCCGAACACCTGCAGCGAGTAGAGGAACTGGATGGCGTCGGCGTAGGTCATTTTCCCACCCGCCCAAGATCACAAGGGCCTATGATGAATGTGCGCGTGCGCCGCTGCGATAAACGACTTGAACAAAGGATGCGGTTGGTGCGGCTTGCTCTGAAACTCAGGATGAAACTGTGAGGCCACGAAAAACGGGTGGGACGCGATTTCGATGATCTCGACCAGTTTGCCGTCGGGGGTGGTGCCGCTCAGAATGAAGCCGGCGTTCTCGAATTGTTCGCGGTATTTGTTGTTGAATTCGTACCGGTGCCGGTGGCGCTCATGAATGACGAAAGCGCCGTAGATTTGTGCGGCCCGGGAATCAGGCTTGAGCTGCGCCGGTTGCAGACCGAGACGCATCGTCCCTCCTTTCTTGGTCACGAGTTTCTGTTCCTCTTGCAGCGCAATCACCGGGTGCGGCGATTTGGGATCGAACTCGGTGGAATGTGCGCGCTCCAGGCCGAGCACATTGCGCGCGAATTCAATCGTCGCAATCTGCATTCCGAGGCACAAGCCGAGATAGGGCACCTTGCTTTCACGCGCGTATTTGGCCGCCAGGATTTTGCCTTCGATGCCGCGCTCGCCGAAACCGCCGGGAACAAGAATTCCCCCCAACCCTTTCAGCACGGCATCAGGACCTTGTCGCTCAATATCCTCAGCATCGAGTTTCACGATTTCGACGCCGCAATCATTGGCGATGCCCCCATGAATGATCGCTTCGTAAACCGATTTGTAGGCGTCCTGCAACTCGATGTATTTCCCGACCACACCGACACGAACGCGATGGGCCGGAGCGATGAGCTTGCGAATGATCTCCTGCCAATGCGACATGTTCGCGGGCGGTGAATCGAGACGCAGCAAACGGCAAACGAGATCGTCAAGGCGCTCGCGCTGAAGCATCAACGGCACTTCGTAAATGGAATGATCGACGTCCTTCTCCTCAATAACGGCTTCGTAAGGGACGTTGCAGAACATCGACACCTTCTGGCGCAATTCCTTGTCCAAA
>Ga0190265_10003695_pt1 | contig 10472 bp, 5 predicted proteins | sample Popmic124T_FD_133135 | JGI IMG/M metagenome (GOLD analysis project Ga0190265, IMG submission 133135) | Populus adjacent soil microbial communities from riparian zone of Indian Creek, Utah, USA - 124 T | ecosystem: Environmental > Terrestrial > Soil > Riparian zone | place: USA: Utah | collected...
ACATCCTCAAATTCCTTGAACCAGTTCTGAATCGCGGTGCGCTGATTGGCGTTGATGGTGTAACCGTTGGGATTGTCGAAATTAATGAAGGCGTTGATTTGCTGCGGCTCGTCATCGCCCTGCACGGGAAGAGAATTGTCGGGGGTTTGGAGAATCCGGTTCTGGCCCGCGGTGTGGAAGAACCAGGGCTGTGTCGCGCCATTGGCGGACGGCCAGCCGTAGTCAGGTTCGGAATCCATGCGATTGATATTCAGCAGCCACCCGCCATTCGTGCCGTCTGTCGAAAGGCGCTGAAAATCCAGGCGGTCTTCGCCACGCGAAACCTTTTCGACGATGGCATAAACACCACGGCGATCGGACAGCCGGAGGTCGCCCCCATCTTCGTTGAGAAAGGTTTCCACCCAGCGGAAGCGGACAGAGTAGCGGCCCGAGTCGGCGCTCAACTCGAAAGCAAAGGTATTGAACAACATCGTGGCGTCCTTGGAATTCGCCGTGTCGGCGTCCGGAAAATAAAGAATCCAGTCGGCGTGCGCGGGCAAATCGAGAGGCGATAGCTCGCGCTCGGCGCCCTCTTCATCGATCCCTTCGACGCCCAGGGGTTTCTGTCGCCATTGAGATGACGCGCCTCCGCGAGCACGAACTCCAATGTGACCAAACATCTGCGGAGGATTGGTCAGAGAACTGACGCCGTTGTTGCGATCAAAGGTGACCCAGGCGGCGAATTGACGCGCCGCCTGTTTGATCCCCGCCCCATTGCCATTAAAGGGTTTCACCGGGATGACGCCCGCGCCGAAATTCTCGATGACCATGATCGGAAGCGAGGACGTGTAACCAACGAGATCGTTGGCCAGTTTGATGTAACTCGCGCCCGTGAGGCGGCTCGTTTGGTTCGAGACAACTGCTATCGCGCGGATGCGCGTGGTGTTTGTGACGGTGAGCGGGCTGGTGTAAAGGTTGCCGTTGGTCGCGCTCGGAATGGAATTATTCAGCGTGAAGAGAATCACAGCCGCAGGATCGGCGGCGCTGAGCAGGAGATTGAAAGCGTTCGTGAACAGGCCGCTCGGCAGTGAGAATTGCACCGGAGCCGGCGGCGCGGGCGTTTCGTTGTTTTGCGCTCCCGGCGTCGGAACGCCCATGTAGCGCACCACTGTCACGTCGTCGCCGAGAATTCCGTAGGAAATATCGTCGCGCTGCGGCGGGAACGCCGGCGCGAAGGCGTGGAGCAACACCGGTCCCGGACCGACGAGTGCGAGATACTCGCCGGTGTTGTTCAAGTTGAAGCTGGTATGCAGTGGCGCGGCGGTATTTGTCCGGTCTTTGCCCGACGCGAATACAACGAGATATGCGTTGGGGGGGAGGTTGAGATTTGGAAATGCCCATTTCGTCGGCTCCGCTTCGTCGTCCGTAAGAAAATGTCCGGCGAGGTTGATTGAAGCCGCAGTCGGATTGTGGATTTCGATCCAGCCTTCGAAATCCCCGTCCTGATCCGCCAGCGTCGATTCGTTGTCCGCCATGAACTCAGAGATGACGAGGTGGTTGGCCGGCTGAACGATCTGAATTGCCACCGTTGACGTGCTGACGCCGAACGGACTGCTGGCAGTGAACGTGTAAATTGTGGCGGCGAGAGGCTGTACGTTGCGATTGCCGGTGCCGTTCACCGTCTGCGGCGTCACGTCTCCGATATCGGGCGAGATCGAAAAGGTCTCGCCAAAACTCACATTCCAGTTCAGCGCAATCGTTTCGCCCGCGCCGATATAGGTTCGACTTGCGCTGAAGCTGTTGATGAGCGGCGGAGGATTCACCTGCACCGTGACTGAGCGCGTCACGAACCCGGCGCCGTTGCTCGCCACGAGCGTGTAGGTCGTATTGGTGGTTGGAGCGACGACGAGGTTCGACGCAGTAGTCACTTCGATGCCGTTAATGAACAGCGCAGTTGCTCGCTGCACATTCCACGTCAACCTCGAGGAGTCTGGCGTCAAGACCATGCTCGGATTTGCTTGGAAAGAAGCGATGATCGGCAGCCGCACAACATCATTGAACGCGTCCGAATGGCGTTCAATTGCCTCTGCGGGAATGATGTCATCATAAACCGTTACGCGATAAATCGTGCCGGTCATCGTCTCGGTGTTGCCGGGATTCGCGCCGAGCCAGCCCACGCCCGTCGGCATGGCGAAGCTTGCGCTGACGCCTGTGCTGGTGCCTGCGGCCGAGCCATTCAAATACAACGTCATAGTCCGCGTCGTGGCGTTCCAGACATAAGCAATGTGAGTCGGAAGCGAGGGTGAGGGAACAACCGGCGAGAAGAAGTAATCCAGCACGCCCAGTTGCGTAAAGCCGAGCTGGCCGGTGTTGTTGAATTGTTCGTAACGGAGATTGCTCCCCGTGTTTGCGCCGACCGCGAGATACGCGGAACCACTGCCGGCGGATGGATTGCCTTCGAGAACAAACTCAATCGTCACGTCGCCGGAATTAGCGCCGAAATCAAACGCGCCCCGATTCGCACCCGTGAGCGTGACCGCATTGGTCATTCTGGCCAGCGGCGTCAGACCGGCGCCCGCATCCGCTGTGATCGAGGCGTCGTAGTTTGTCAGAGACGCGAATGCGTTGACGCCGCAGCCAACGGCCAGTGCTGCAAGGATCAGGCGGTTCCGAACGAACTGGGGACGGTTATTCCTCATGCAGCGCCTTAACTTATGTGGGTTGAAATTTGAGTCGAGCGAGAGCGTAGCAGAAAGGCCGGCGCTGAACACGACGAAGATGTGGCCGGTGCTTTAATTCCTCGACGCACTTTGAACAGCCATCTCGTTGAGCGCCTGCCACACATCGGCCAGATGCCGCGCGTGGGTCATGTGCGCCTGTGCATCCGTTCCGGCGTAGCTCCAGATGTGCAGTCCATTACGGCTGGCTCGCGCTTGTAGCGGAAAGTCGGGATCACTCGCGGGAATGGAATTTGTCGCGACCGGTTGCGTCTTCAATCCAAGCCTGGCCAGCAACGCCGCGGCGCATTCCGCTGTGCTGGCGTAACTGCTCGTCGGAACTTGCGAGTGGGCCAGCACGAAGGTTTTCTCACTGCGCATCCCCGCTTGGGCGAACGGCACCCACACATCGATGTGCTCCGAGAGCGGCACACGATTCGTATTGCCATTCCGTTGCGGCTCCAACCCGCCATACATCGAATCAAGCAGCACAATGCGCCGGATGATTTGGAAAGAGTAGGGGACTTTCACCAGTTCCCGAACGGCACCGTAACCGGCGCTGAAGCTCGACACGTCCACGGCAGTGATGCGCGCCTTCTTCGCGTCGCGCTTCTGCAACTCGCTCTCGATGATCGCCAGCACGCGCGCAAAGCGGTTCGTGTCTTCGAAGGGCGCGCGATAAGTGCTCGACCCTTCGCCGAGCGCGAACACGGCGAGCGGCTCCTTCGCTCCGCGCCGCACGTGCTCTTGAATGACGAACCACGGCGCGCCGTGGAAGTGGACGCACAGAGTGGAGTTGCTCGAAACCGCATTCGTCCAACCGTGTGGCAGGAACAGCGTGAAGTTCGTGCCTTGATCGCTCAATGCCACCTGAATGCCGCGCAGTTCATTTGTGGAAGGCGCGATGGCACGCTTGTTCATGACGGGCGGAACTTGCGCGGACGCGGTCGAAACCAGTGCGAAGCTCAATCCAAATAGCAGCGGCAAGCGCATGACGCAGGACTTTAGCGGCGCCACACGCTCAAGCCAACACGTCCGCGAGAAATCTGCCGGTGTGCGAACCTTTCGCGCGCGCGATTTGTTCCGGTGTCCCCTCCGCGACAATCATTCCTCCCGCTTCACCCGCTTCGGGACCGAGGTCGATCACCCAGTCCGCTTCCGCGATGAGATCGAGATTGTGTTCGATGACGATGACCGAATGACCGGCATCGACGAGTCGCTGGATCACATCCACGAGTCGCTGCACATCGGCCATGTGCAAACCGATGGTCGGCTCTTCGAGCACGAAAAGGTTATGTTTTTGCCGCGGGTCGAAGAGGGTCGGTTGTTTCAAACCGCTCAACAAGTGCGTGACGAGTTTCACGCGTTGCGCTTCGCCGCCGCTGAGAGTGGGACTGGTCTGGCCGAGTTTGAGATAACCGAGTCCGGTATCGCGCACCGCTTCGAGCGGGCGGCGAATCTTTGGAAAGCTCTCGAAGAATGCGATGGCCTCATCGACGGAAAGCTCCAGCACCTGGGCGATGTTTTTGTTTTTGTATTCAACGTCAAGCGTCTCGCGATTGAAACGGCAGCCGCCGCACGTCTCACACCGCACGTAAGCGGGCGGGAGGAAGTTCATCTCCAGCTTGATGTTGCCGGCACCCTCGCACTCCGGGCAGCGCCCTTGCGCGCTATTGAAAGAGAAACGTCCCGGCCCGTAACCGCGCATGCGCGCTTCCGGCGTCTGCGCAAACAGCGCGCGAATATCGTCGAAGAACCCGACGTAAGTGGCCGGCGTCGAACGCGGTGTGCGTCCGATGGGCGATTGGTCCACTTCGTGAACCGACTGGATGAATTCGTGACCCGCCACGATTTCGCCGGACTTTGGACTTTGGACTTTGGACTTGGGGCTTTTCAATTTCCGCTCCAACACCGGCAGCAGGCATTCATGAATCAATGTGCTCTTGCCCGAGCCGCTCACTCCAGTGACCACGACGAAACGGTTCAGCGGAAAGGAAACGGCAAGGTCTTTCAAGTTGTGCTCGCTGGCGCCGCGCAGTACCAACGTAGCAGCCGACGTAAGGAGGCTCTGATCTCTTCGTCGCAGCAATTTTGAGGTGAGCCTCCTCACGTCGGCTGCTGCGGAAACAGGGCGCCGCTGTCCGCGGCTCGGATATTTCTTGTGCGCGCGCAGGCATTTGCCCGTGATGGAATCCTCGTGGCGCAACAACTCTTCGAGCGTCCCGGCGGCCACCACTTCTCCACCATGCACACCGGCGCCGGGCCCGAGGTCCACAATGAAGTCCGCGCGACGCATCGTTTCCTCATCGTGCTCGACAACGACGAGTGAATTCCCGCGGGAGCGCAGTTGCTCCAGCGCCGTGAGCAACTGTTCATTGTCGCGCGCGTGCAAACCAATCGTCGGTTCGTCGAGGACGTAGAGAACGCCGCAGAGATTGGAACCGAGTTGGGCGGCGAGCCGAATGCGCTGCGCCTCGCCGCCCGAAAGAGTCGTGACACCGCGGCCCAGTTGCAGGTAGCCCAGTCCAACCTCGGCGAGAAATTCCAGCCGTTCGGAAATTTCTGGCAGGATGTCGCGTGAGATCAGCGCCTCGCGTCCGCTGAACTTTAGCTTCGAGAAAAATCCGGCGGCAGTTCCGACGGACATCTGGGCCACGGTATCGACGGTCGGAAACTTTGAACCTTGAACCTTGAACTTTGAACTTTGAACGCAGAGGCGCACTGCCCGCGCGACTTCGTTCAAACGAGCACCGTGGCACGTCGGGCAGGCTTCGCGGTTTCCTTCCTGCCATCCGAACCACGATTCCTCGATGGCGTCGGCGCGCGCGCCGCGATCCACTTCAGGCAGATAAAACAACTCCCCAAAACCGCGGCATTGCGGGCACCAGCCCTGCGCGGAGTTGTAGCTGAACATCTTTGGATCAAGCGGCTGAAAGGAGCGCCCGCACGAACCGCACGCGCGTTCCGTCGAATGCACGGTCAACTGTTGCTGATTGTCGAGTGCAAGCAAGGTGCCGTGGCCGAGAGTTAGTGTTTCATCAATCAATTGCTGCGGTGTCTTTGGCTGGTGGGGGGCGCTGTCCTCGGCGCGCCGCGAGTTGCCATTCGCCGACGGCGCGGTGAGGACACCGCGCCCTACCTTGCGTGCTCTTCGTTCGAGAACGCCGGTGACAATCTCCACGTCATGCTCTTTGAAGCGATCCAAGCGAAATGGTTTGTCTGTCCGATAAATTTTGCCATCGGCACGGATTTCCGCATGGCCGTGTTTGGCCGCCCATTCGGCCACGTCGGTGTGGAAGCCTTTGCGGTTCTTCACCATGGGCGCGAGCAGCAGCAGATCGCCGCGCGTTTTCAACTGCTGCTGCAAATGCGCACGCAATTGGTCGCGCGTCTGCGGCTCCACCGGGACCTGGCATTGCGGGCAAAACTGAGTGCCGAGCCGCGCGAACAGCAGGCGGATGAAATGATAAATCTCAGTCACGGTCGCGACGGTGCTTTTGCCGCCGCCGCGCGTGGTGCGTTGCTCGATGCTGACCGTGGGCGGAATGCCGGTAATGAGATCGACATCAGGCCGGGCCATTTGCTCCACGAACTGCCGCGCATAGGTGTTCATGGAATCGAGGAACCGCCGCTGGCCTTCGGCAAAGAGAAGGTCAAAAGCGAGCGTGCTCTTGCCCGAGCCGCTGACGCCCGTGATGACGACGAACTTCCCGCGTGGGATATCCAGCGAAAGATTTTTCAGGTTGTGCTCGCGCGCGCCGAAAATGCGGATGGCATCGGCAGGAGCGGACATTTCGGGCGCAGTTTTCACGTGGCGGGAAGTAGTAACATGGATCGCGACAAGTGCAACGGAGCTGCGACCCACTGCTACCATATCGCTCTGGATTGGCACAGAGGCGCCTGCCCCCGCTTCAATCCAGAGCGGCAATGCGTGGCGCCGTCCAGAGCCTGCGCTTACCAGGCGGCGTGCATTTAATGTTTGGTGTTTGGATCATCGTGTTTTACTCCTTCACGCATGTCGCCCAGCGACTTTTCAGATGCTGCTCTCGTGCTCATCGGCCATGGCTCGACGTTGAACGCCGAGTCCGCTGCTCCGACTTATCAGCACGCGGATGAATTGCGCCGTCGAGGCATCTTCGGGCAGGTCATCGAAGCGTTCTGGAAAATTGAGCCGAGCATTGCGGGAGTCTTGCGCGGCGTTTTCGCCCGGCGTGTTTTCGCGGTGCCTCTGTTCATCAGCGAAGGGTATTTTACGGAGGAAGTGATTCCGCGCGAGCTTGGGTTCGGAGTCCAAGGTCCAAAGTCCCAGGTCCAAAGTTTTCCGCGTGTGCAACAGCGCGGCGCGCAAACGCTCTATTATTGCGGGCCGGTCGGCACGCACGACAGCATGACGGAAGTGTTGCTGGCCCGAGCACGCGACGTGATGGCGAAGTTCCCGAATGGCAGCGGGGCCGAGCCGACAGAGACCGCGCTGTTCATCGCTGGCCACGGCACGGGCAACAACGAGAATTCACGCAAGGCGATCGAGCGGCAGGTCGAATTGATTCGCGCCCGAAATGTTTATCGCGAAGTTCATGCTGCGTTTATGGAAGAAGAGCCGCGTATTGGCGACTGTTACCGGCTCGCTGGTTCCAGGAACATCGTGATGGTGCCGTTTTTCATCAGCGACGGATTGCACTCGTTCGAGGACATTCCGGTGATGCTGGGCGAGCCCGAACGCCTGGTGCAGGAGCGTCTTCGGCGCGGTGAACCGACGTGGGCCAACCCGACGGAGAAACATGGCAAGTGCGTCTGGTACGCGCCGAGCATCGGTAACGAACCGCATATCGCCGACGTGATTCTGGAACGAGTGCGGGAAGGGGCGGCCACTGTGCGTTCGGAATCGTAATCTTAATCCCCAGGCTGAGAGATCGGGGCGAAGGGATTACGATTAAGATTACGAGTAGGAGAAAGAGTAAGAGTGGGAGTGCGAGCAGGAATAAGATGGTGAGGAAAGGAAAACCGGCATTGACCCGTCCCTGCTTTGAGTTAGGCTTTTCCCACGTCCCCAAAAAAAAGCGAAAAAATTGTTATGCAGAAACAAACTAAACCAGTGGCCGGCGAAACACGCCGGGACTTCATCAAGAAAACAGCCGTGGCCGGCGCCGCCGTGGCCGCGACGGGAATTTTGAAGACCCCTGTTTATGGACAGAACAGCGCGCCTTCCACCGGCAAAGTGATCGGCGCCAACGACCGGATTACCGTTGGGGTCATCGGCATCGGCTTCGGCATCGGCAAGAACCATTTCGAGGGAATGCACAAGAATGCCGGCGCGAATAACATCGTGATGGCGGCCGGTTGCGATTTGTTCAACAAACGGCGCGATTGGGCGAAGCAAACGGCCGGCCTCCAGGACAAAGACGTTTTCACGGAATACCGCAAACTGCTCGAACGCAATGACATCGACGCCGTCGTCATCGCCACGCACGACGTGTGGCACAAGAAAATTGCGTGCGACGCGATGGAAGCGGGCAAGCACATTTATTGCGAGAAGCCGATGACGCGCTACCTCGACGAGGCTTTCGTAATGCATGACATGGTGAAGAAGACCGGCCGCATCTTTCAGGTCGGCTCGCAGGGCTGCTCCGCCGGGGCCTGGCACAAAGCCGCCGCGCTCATCAAGTCCGGCAAGGTCGGACAACTGGTTTGGAGCGACGGCTCGTATTGCCGCAACAATCCGAAAGGCGAGTGGAATTACCCGATTGAAGCCAAGGAAGGCGATCTGAATTGGGAAACGTGGCTCGGCGACGTCAAGAGCCGCATTCCATTTAGCGCGGACCACTTCCATCGCTGGCGCAAATACTATCCGTATTGCGGCGGGTTGCTCGGCGACCTCATGCCGCATCGCTTGCATCCGCTCATGCTTGCGTCTGGCAATCCGGAATTTCCCAAGCGCGTCACCAGCATTGGCACCAAGAACGTTCACTCAGACAGGAACACGCCCGGCACGCCGGAACGCGATGTGCCGGAACACGTTCAACTCGCCGCTGAATTCCCGAGCGGCCATTTGCTCACGGCGACGTGCAGCACCGTCAATGCGAAGGGACCGGCGTTCACGATTCATTGCCACAACGCGACCTTCAACGTCGCCGACCAGGGCCAGAGCTACGAAGTGCTGCCCGAGCGCCATTACACCGAAGAGTTCGATGCGATTTCGGAAAAGGGCCTTCAACCCGAAGACATCCGCGTTCACGAGAAGAACTGGTTTGATTGCATCCGCGCGAACAAGCAGCCGAACGGGAACATCGACCTGGCCATCAAAGTGCAGACCGTCATCTCGCTCGCCGAAATGGCCGAGCGCATGAAGATGACCTGTAACTTCGACGAGAAGACGCGCAAGATCACCGACGGCAACGGCAAAGAAGTCGCGGCGATCACTTACGGCTCGCTCGCACAGTCGTAGCCGGTGGGAGGGACAAGCTCCGCGAGTCCACACATGTTTGCAGCGGCGGTCGCAAGACCGCCGCTTTTGTTTTAATCGGAACTCAGGAAATCAGGAACATGTCTCTGCTGCTTCGTGATTCCTGCGTTTCAAATTCAAATTCTTTCGCGCCTCCGCGTCTCTGCGTTAGAACAGCGGTGTGACTTCCGCCCAGCCAGTGCTCGTTGCGCGCCATGCGATGGCGACGCGATTTGAAATCGTTCTGCACGGCAACAATCCGGTCTCGCTGCGCGCCGCCGGCGAAGAAGCCTTGGATGAAATTGAGCGGCTCGAAGCGCAACTCAGCTTGTACCAGCCCGGCAGTGAGATTGCGGGATTGAATCGAGCCGCCCACGAAAGGCCAGTCCGTGTGACACCGGCCCTTTTGGAATTGCTTCGGCGTGCTCGCGCTCTCTCGGACGAAACTCATGGCGCTTTCGACATCACCGTCGCTCCGCTCGTCCGTTGCTGGGGATTCATGAACGGCACCGGGACGCTGCCCGATCCTTCCGCGTTGGAAGAGGCACGGGCGAAGGTTGGAATGTGCCACATCGAACTGGATGCGGACAATCTCACGGTCCGTTTCAAACGCCCCGGCGTAATGCTGGATCTGGGCGCCATCGGAAAGGGCTACGCGATTGATCGCGCCGCGGGCTTGCTGCGCGAAGCGGGCATGTCGAGCGCCCTGCTGCACGGCGGCACGAGCACGGCGTATGCGATCGGGCGCCCGCCCGGCGGAGCGCGCTGGAAGATCGCCATCACGCCGCCAGGCAACGATGCAACAGCGCAGCCGCTTTCCGTCGTTGAACTTGAAAATGAGTCGCTGTCCGTTTCCGCGGTGTGGGGCCGGTCATTTCGGGCGGACGAAAAAACTTACGGTCACATCATCGATCCGCGCACCGGTGTTCCAGCGGAGAATGCTCTCTTGAGCGCCGTCGTGTGGCCGGGCGCGACGGAGAGCGATGCGTTGTCCACCGCTCTCCTCACCGCACCGGAGTTGCTGGCGGAATTTGTGGCCCACCGGCCGGGCATCCGCTGTCTCGTCGTGGGCGGAACTGCGGCCGAGCCGCAGGTTTCTGTGCATGGCATCGAAGGGGCGGAAAGATTTTGAATCGACGGGGGCGCGCCTCTACGTTCCGCGCGTGGCAGATGGATTCATGGACGGAGGTCTGGGTGGCCGGCGGAGATTGCCGCCCTTCACCATCGCGCTCATTGCCTTGAACATCGCCGCCTTTCTTCTGGAAACATGGATCGAGATGCGCACGAATTTCCCTTTGGAAAAGTATGGTGCGCTCAGTCTGCAAGGTTTGCGGGAT
>Ga0190265_10003696_pt1 | contig 10472 bp, 12 predicted proteins | sample Popmic124T_FD_133135 | JGI IMG/M metagenome (GOLD analysis project Ga0190265, IMG submission 133135) | Populus adjacent soil microbial communities from riparian zone of Indian Creek, Utah, USA - 124 T | ecosystem: Environmental > Terrestrial > Soil > Riparian zone | place: USA: Utah | collected...
CCACGACCAACCGATATAAGGCTGGCGAATGGCGAGGTCATCCGCCTGCAATGCACCGTCCTTCCTGACGGAGGGCGCATGCTTTGCTATACCTACGTCACAGATATTGTTCGGCATTCCGACGAACTTGAAATGCTGCGTGCCGCTCTTGATCAGGTGCAACCCGGAATCATTCTGCTCGATGAATTTCTAAACGCGCAGTTCCTAAACCGTGCTGTTCGCAATCTTTGGAAAATCTCCGATGAGCAAGCGGCACGCAAGCCGCCCTACGTCGAATTGGTCAACGATGCCCGCACCACCGGAACCTTTGACGTTCCGCCGGAAGAATTGAGTAAGTACATAGCCGGACGTATTGCGGTCGTGCGCGCTGGTGATCCCGCACCTGTGGACATTCCTCACAGCGGTGGAGGAATCATCAGATCGCAATGCGCGATTTTGCCTAATGGAGGACGCATGGTGACCTACACGGAGGTCACCGACCTAGTGCGTCGCGCTAATGAATTTGAGAGGCTTGCGACGCTTGATGGGGTGACCGGTATTTGTAATCGGCGTCATTTTGACGTTCTAGCTGAAGCAGAATGGAACAGGTTCCAAAGATATTCCCGCCCGCTCTCGCTGATTCTGTTGGATGTTGATTGTTTTAAAGACGTCAATGATAGGTTCGGCCACGAAATCGGGGACAAGATCCTCACGCGCCTGGCTGCAATTTGCACTCAAGACAAACGCAGTTCCGATGTCGTCGCACGCATCGGCGGCGACGAATTTGCGATCCTGCTTCCCGAAACAGACGTCCAGGAAGCGCGTGTTGTCGCCGAACGCATTGGTAAGTCGATCGCCAAAGACGCTTTTCTTGAGCGCACTGACACTTTACCGGTCACCGTGAGCGTGGGGATTGCTGGAGCCACGCTAGGCATGTCAGGGCCCGGAGCCTTGATGCGCCTCGCGGACAAGGCGCTGTATGAGGCTAAGTCCGCCGGACGGAACTGTATTAAGGCTATTGAGGAGCTTCCTACCCTAAAACTGCGTGCAGCAGCCGAGTAGCTAAGTTCCGATTATGCCCGATAAGGTTCCTCCGAATCTGCCGCTACGCGGGTATAGATTTCCACAGCATGTCTTTTTGAATTGCAAAGTTGGCTAATTGTAGTCTGGTTTTGCCAGCGACCGAGGCTTTTCGGCGTTGTTGTTTGTGGGGCATTTCCTTGACCGAAGCTCGCATTGCCGCCGGCGCAGCAAACGACAACGATTTGACCGAGGCCGATTGGGCAGCGCTCGATAAATTGAATGAGGCTCTGAAGGCGGGCGGCATGGAAGCCTTAGACAAAGCGCAAACCAAGTTGCACGAAAGAGACCCCAGTGCGTGGTTCAACATAATTCGGACTTTCTTCCCAGACCTCGCGCGGCAGAAGAGAACCGAGCACGTTCTTGCAACCGCGCTGGGAAAGGACGAGTCCGCCTGAGCTGCGGCCTTCATCCTGTACGCCGAAGTCGCCCCGTAACTGGAAGGCGCAGCGTTATCGGGGCGCAAATAGCCCGCGCGGCCGAGCCTTTAACGTCTCGTTTACCGAAGCGCCGCACCATCACTGTGCGCCTGCGCCCAGACTTACGGCGCGGCGCGTCCTGCCAAATGAAGGGGCCTCGGCGGTAGGTCATCATTGCCGGGGCTCTTCCATTTCGAGCCGACCGGTTCATCCATCCAACTCGACTTAGCCGCAGGTCCTCACTCGATGGGGTGGTCGCGGGCCGTGCGCCCTGTGCGGAAGACGTCTCCAATGCTTTTGGCCAAGCTGTTACATTAAGCGGAATCTCAGGGCCAAGTCACTGGCGATTCAATCGGGACTATTATGGAGCAACGCCAGTGCCAATTTTTCTGGACCGACATGATCTCTCGGGGCTGACAGCTGCCGATATCGCTGAGGCGCACCGAAAAGACTTGGAGGTGCAAGGGAAGTACGGGGTTCGTTTCCTGACATATTGGTTTGATGAATCGCGCGGTACGGGATTCTGTCTCATTGATGCGCCAGATATCGAGACTGCGATGCGAGTTCACGACGAAGCTCACGGCGACGTGACCAAAGATGTAATGGAAGTGGACCTGTCAGCCGTCCAAGCCTTCTTGGGACGAGTGTCGGATCCAGAGCCAAACGGCGAGGGCAATAAGGTCACATTCGATTCGGCCCTGCGGGCCATTATGTTCACGGACATCGTCGGTTCTACCAGCATGACCGAGCGCCTTGGCGACGCACGATCTGTGGAGATGGTTCGGGCGCATGACGCGCTGGTTCGCCGCGCATTAAAGGACAACGGCGGGCGTGTGGTGAAGCACACAGGTGACGGCATCATGGCATCCTTTGAGAACGCGGCGGCCTCAGTGCAATGCGCTCGCGCAATCCAGCAAGCGTTTGAAGCTTTCAACTTAGCAAGTAAGGAGCAACTTCGGGTGCGAATTGGTATTGACGTCGGAGAACCAATTGCGGACAGCAACGATCTTTTTGGTGCGACCGTTCAATTGGCTGCTCGATTATGTCAACTGGCCGAACCGGATGCTATTTTTGTATCAAGTGCCGTTCGAGATCGAATTCGGGATTGTTTGCATATTACCAGAGTTGGGCCTCGCCCTATCAAAGGCTTCCCGCAAGCTGTCGATGTATTCGGCGTCGAATGGCGCTGAATCCTACGCGACTGCTGACGCGGCAGTCACAGCGGCAACTGTCTGCTATTGGCACGAACCGGACTTGCTCGCCATGTCCGCTCAGCGGTCCTAGGGGGCAAAGCGGATATGGGTCAAGCCGTACACAATAGCGAGGGGCGCCAGGACTCGGATCAATTGTCTCATTGAGCGCGAGCGGCGTTTCCAGTGCTGGTTTTGCCCTGTGTCGTTCCCTGCAGCTGGTCTAGAAGCCAAGCTACACCTGCATCCATCACGGCGGCCTTAGGGGCAACCAAGGAAATTTGGAAGGAAGGCAATGTTAACGGCGGCTCCACGCTCCTGACGCCGAGGTGCCGGGCGTGAAGCGACATGAGTCGGCGCGGTAACGCCGCGATCAGATCCGTCTCCGCGATCATCGCCAGCGCCATCATGAAATTCGGGACCGTCAAGGCAATCCGGCGCGAAAGTCCCCGACGGGCCAGGACCTCATCGACGAAGCCGAACGCGTCGCCAGTGAGTGAAACGACAAGCTGCGGCACGACGCAAAACCGCTCCAAAGTCGGTTTGGCTGCAAAAGGATGTCTGGCGCGCGTGGCGATGACGAAATCTTCCTCGTACAGAGGCCTCACAACGAATCGCGAGGGAACATCGCCGAGCGGCAGGACCGCGATGTCCATAGCCCTCGCATCGAGGCCGGCGAATGCCGCCTCCCACACCTGCCCTGCCAGCCGAACCGCTGCGGGAGGGAGGAGTTCGCGAACGCCGATGTCGATGAGAGGCGCCACGCTTCGCAAGATTGGAAGCAGGGCCGGCAGGAGCACTGCGGACAATCCGTCCGGCGCACCGACCACAAAACGGCGCCTTGACTTCTCAGGCTCGAATGGTTCTGCGCTGGCAACAACACTCCGCACGCGCGCGAGAATGTCGGCGATAGGCTCGGTGAGCTCGATTGCACGCGCAGTCGGCACTACGCCCTTTGGTGTTCTCAAGAACAGCGGATCATTAAACAGCCGCCGCAGGCGGCCGAGACCATGACTGACAGCCGATGAGGTAAGGTTGAGGTGCTTTGCAGCCCGACCCACGTGTTTATGCGTGAGCACCACCTCGAAGAGCACCAACAAATTGAGGTCGGCCTGGGATAGATTAATTTCATTCAGCATCTTGCTGAAATCATATCATTGGATTCACGAGCCGCCTATAGCCATTTTGGCTGAAGTTCACTTGCCTTGAGCCTCTGCATGTCCGTCCGCTGACGTACCAGTGCATTTAGAATTCAAGGAAACTCACATGAGACTCCCAGCAACTTTGGCCCTGATCGCAATAGTCGTACTGCCTACCGCCGCTGCCGCCGAACCAGTCGAGCCTGCGGCCTTCAAGGCGTTGGCGCGGCCCGCGCCCACCACTGTGCTCCGGTACGGCACCGCCGCCTCGCAAGCCGTGGACCTTTTCCTGCCCCAAGGAAGTGGACCACACCCCGTGGCGATCCTGATCCACGGTGGCTGCTGGAGGAATTTGCCGGGGGCTGGACGCGAGCAACTTCGGCACATCGGAGCGGAACTGGCGAGCCAGGGAATTGCGGTGTGGGGCATTGGCTACCGGCGCGCCGATGAAGTTGGGGGCGGTTATCCTGGGACTTTCGCGGATGTTGGGCTGGCGATTGATTGGCTGCGATCGGACGCCGGCCGTTACTCGCTCGATGTGTCGCGCTCTGTCATTGTCGGACATTCCGCCGGCGGTCATCTCGCACTTTGGGCCGCGGCGCGGAACCGGCTTCCCGCAGCGAGCCCGCTTCGGCGTACTGAGCCTTTCATGCCTCGCACAGTCATCAGCCTAGCCGGCATTGGCGACCTACAGGCGTTCGCCCGCTTCGTGCCCATTCTCTGTGGGCCGGGCATAATCGATAGGCTGGTTCCCGCGACGGGCGCCGCGAGTGCTTACGCCGAAACTTCACCGGCCGAGCTGCCAGCCCCAAGCGGAGAAGTGGTGATGATAAGCGGCATCCTTGACCGTCTCGTCCCGCCCTACGTCGCCCATGACTACGCGCGCGCCATGCAGCGAAAGCAGACTACGATTGACCTCGTCGAGATTCCCGGTGCCGGCCATTTCGATCTCGTGACGCCGGGAACTGAAGCCTGGGAAAAGGTGAAGGTCCGAATCGCAGCGGCGCTGACCCCGACTCCATAGCATTAGCTCGTGGTTTGCCGGGAATAGAGGCGCCGCGGTTCCAGCCTAACTTGCCGGCCCGCATGCCAACGGCTTGTAAAAACCCGAAATACTTCCTGCGAGCATGTCGTCCGCTTCTGCCCGTTGGCGGCTGAAAGCGAACTGGTGTGAGGTTGCCTGCGTGCCAAACACGGCTACCAACGGGCGAAGGCGGACATTCTTTCGATCACCTCGGAACGGGGGCAATTATCGTCGGCGGCATGGTGAAGCTAAAGGCTGTGGGCGCCAGCCGCGACATACGAACATTGGTGGCGTCTAAGCATTGTCAATGCAGGCGTGCTAGAATGAGGGTCTGGTTAGCCTGTATCGGCGTGAGCATAGGCAATGAACCGGCGTGGCTTTCTGACAGGTTGCAGCACTCTTGCGCTTAGCACTCTGTCTGCCCAGGCGTCGGATACGCGCCGTGCCGGCTATATCTCCTCCTCAACGATTGACATGAACTCGCCCTTCCTTTTCGCGCTGCGTGAGGGACTGACGTCCCGTGGCTATGTGGAAGGAAAAAACTTGGCAATCGACTACCAGTTCGCCAAGTCGCGCGATCAGCTGCCCAGCATGGCGCATGAGTTAGTGGCGAAGCGGGTTGAGGTGATTTTGGCTGCCGGTTCTGAAGCGATTGTAGCCGCCCGAGATGCAACCAGAACCATTCCAATTGTCATGACCAACAGTGGTGATGCCGTCCGCGAAGGTTTTGTTGCAAGTCTTGCCCGGCCAGGCGGCAATGTCACTGGCATGACTCAAATATCGCCAGAACTTACAGGGAAGCGACTAGAAATATTGAAGGAGGTCTTCCCCGATTTGAAGAGAGTCGGCGTTCTTTGGAATTCCAATCATCCCAATACCCCCATCACATTCCGGGAAACAATCACCGCGACCGAAAAGCTTGACCTCATCCCGGTATCATTCGAGCCCAAGACTCCGGAAGAGATCGATGCACAATTCACACAAGCCGTCACACAAAACGTGCGTGCTTTTCTGGTTATCCGCGATCCATTCACCGTGCGAAATCGGGTACGGATCGTGCGTGGGCTGCATCGCCTTGCAATGTTGGCGGTCTTCGAAACCCAAGACTTCGTGGAAGCAGGGGGGTTAATGTCTTTTGGCGCGGACTTCGCGCATTTGTTTCGACAATCAGCCATTTATGTCGATCGAATATTCAAAGGCGCCTCCCCTTCTGAACTACCAATCCAGCAGCCCACCAAATTTTCTTTGCTCATCAACAATCGTGTCGCACATGAGCGAAAGATCAAGATACCTCTGTCGCTATTGGTTCGTGCGGATCACTTGATCGACTGATGGATAGGCGGAAGTCGCATTTTTTTACTCGATGACGTGGTCGGCGCGCGCCAAGATCGCAGGTGGTACACTAAGGCCAATCGTTTGGGCCGTTTTGAGGTTTACAATCAATTGTACCTTCACCGCCTGCTGCACGGGTAAGTCGGCCGGTTTTTCCCCTCTAAGAATACGACCCACATAGTTGCCAACGAGTCGGACAGCATCGGAGATGCTTGATCCGTAACTCAACAGGCCGCCGGCGGGGGCGAAGTTGAGGTAAGGGGAAATCGTGGGAACCGCATGCCGCGTAGACAATGCCACCAGTCTGTCACGCATGCTGCTGAAAAATGGATCGGCCTGCGTAAGAAGTGCGCCGACACGCTGTTGGGTCAAGGTCTCGAAGGCTATCTCAAAATCTTTCTCTCTACCGGCCTCGATGATCCGCATCCTGCGGCCGAGGGCATCTGCCGCCGCCTGTGCGTCACCGACTTCCTCTCGCACTACCGCATTATTTGGATTGACGAGAAAGCCAAGTGACGCCTCATTGGGAAGCATTTCGTGCAGCAGCTCCAGCTGCTTCGCCACCAAAACCTTCCCTAAGGTCGCGACGCCCGTAAGGTGGCCGCCGGGTTTGGCGAGGCTGGCAACAAGGCCGAGTTTCACGGGGTCGCTCCCGGTATTAAACACAATTGGAATCGTCGCGGTCGCGTCCCTGGCTGCACGGTTGCGGTGATGCCGCTGGCAGCGAGGACTGACACCCGAAGGCGGACCAACTCGGCCGCCATCACAGGAAGCCGCTCATAACGACCTTCGGCAAATCGATATTCAACGGCGACGTTTTTGTCCTCGATAAAGCCGGCCTCGGCGAGGCCGTGGCGAAAGGCTTCTCTCCGATCTCCAGCAGAAGCACTGTAGAGAAATCCAACAGTGGGCGCGATTTGCCGCTGTGCCCACGCGGCAATCGGCCACGATACTGGTGCGGTTGCAATAAGGCCGAGAAATCTTCGTCGCCTCATATCCGCTCCATGAATCAGGACAGCGCTATCGTATCGGCCGAGTCTAGGACGGCTACGGTCAATGCTGACATCAGTCGTTGACCAACGGTGTCGCCCAACCCTCGAAAGTGGATTCGTCGGAGTGAAGGACATGTCGCTTAGGTGCCAATAGACGAGTCCGTCTACTTATTCGATCACCTCGTCTGCACGAGCGAGCAGCGTGGCGGGAAAGGTAAGGCCCAGTGCTTTGGCCGTCTTAAGGTTGATCAGAAGTTCGAACTTGGTGGCCTGATCAACCGGCAGCTCCGACGGCCTCTCGCCCTTTAGAATCCGTCCGACATACAGTGCAGCCCGACGATAAGCGTCCGCGACGTCGTTGCCATAGCTCATAAGTCCGCCTTCATCGACAAAGTCGCGGTTGGCGTACATTACAAGAATGGCATCACGCGCCGCCAGAGCGACTATCTGTTGGCGCCGAGTGGTAACAAAGGGATCGCCTCCGATAAGAAGGCCACCCGCGCGCCGCTGCCGCAGACTGGCGAAGGCAATATCGATGTCGCTCGCGGTGCTTGCCTTGACGACAAGTAATTCCCGCCCAAGTTTGCGCGCCGCCTCCTGGGAGTCGCTCAGCACACTTTCGGACTCGCGATTTCTTGGATTGACCATCAGCCCAATGACGCTCGGGGCGGGAACGAGCCCATGGAGTAGTTCAAGCGCCTTAGCGCTCAGGACCGTATTAAAAAAGCTGACCCCCGTGATATTGCCGCCGGGTCTATTCAGGCTGGCGACATAGCCCTCCCGGACCGGGTCGCCGCCGAAGGTGAACACGACCGGAATAGCAGTTGTGGCTGCCTTGGCAGCCAGTATCGAGTTGCTGCCGCCAGTCGCTGCGATCACCGCCACCTTGCGCTCAACCAGATCGGCTGCGAGCACGGGCAATCGATCGTACTGGTTATCCGCAAAACGATACTCGATAGCGACGTTCCGGCCTTCGACGTAGCCAATATCATTAAGTCCGCGACGGAATGCGTCGACGAGGTTAGGGCGCTCATTTCGCGCCAGGCTACTGAGGAAGCCGATGACGGACAGCGCCGACTGTTGCGCGCTCACAACGAGCGGCCATCCTGCTGCCGTTGCTCCGGCGAGACCAAGAAATTCTCGTCTCCTCACATAAATCTCCGACCTCTGAGAGCGACGTAGCCAGTTAGACTAAGCACGCGGAAGGGTGCACACGATGAACGTTAATGTTGGTTCATAGTTCGTGCGTGTGAAGGAATCCAAACCCCACAAGTGTTTTTATCGCCGTATTAGCGGGAGCGATGAATAATGTTTGGCGACAAACATAACAACCGCAAAGTGCATGCGGAACCTGCCCGGTGTGCCACACAGGACGCCGATTCGTGGCGCGAAAAGCGTTTCAGCATTTGAGCGATAGTTTTCGGCCCTGGATGCGTGGCCATGGCCCCAGCTCTTCTGCCTAAAATGACATAAGCGGCTCGGTGAGCTCCGGTTCCGGGCGAAAATAGCCGGTCGTGTTGTAAGTGCCGCATACGCATTAGTACGTCATGCACTTGACCTTCTTCGCATGCATTAGAACCGTGCGCATCGGCCACACGTCTAGTCGATCGTGCGGGCTCGCGGTAAGAACTGGCACCTCCTCGGGTCATGGCCCACCGCGGGAGAACGACAGCATATCTGTCAGCCGCTGTGCCGGGGCGCCGATCCGCTTGGCATTCGCCTCAGTGATTTAAGTCCTTGGGCGCGCATGCGCTGTCCACTCACTGGCCTGCACGCGGTCGATCAAGGTCGGCGGGCCCGAGGTATTTGGCTTGAACACCAGCGCCTCCCCCTCGGTGACATTGCCAAACTCTTTTCCGAATGCATCAGCGATATTAGTCTTGTGGGTCACGAGCAGATTGTTGAAACCGAACTTCGGGGCGGCGTTCACGAGATCACGGACAGCGCTTCCAATCTTCGCATTAGCCCCAGTCGGCTTCGCCATCGCCGATGTACTTCCCGCGCCGCTATCCGTGAGCTCCCTAACAGCTATCGTTTGTGAGCCGGAAAGCAGACTGCCTGTCTCCAACGCGCGATTTAGTTGGCTAGTGTAGACTTGGCCGAATGAAATACCCAAGGCTTTGATGGTAGCTCCCATCTCGCGGGCCGTTTGCCGCCCTTGTTCGCTTAACTGACGCTGCTTCTTCATGTCATCGAGGACGAAGGGAAATGCGTCCTTTTGACTATCGTCGGTCGCGACGTGGCGGATAACCAGCACATATCCGCCTTGCTTGAGCATTGGCACGAGAGCGTCCAGGTCTGCCGCGCCGGAAGTCAATGACGTCAACCAGAGGAAAGCTCCAACACTGACGAATTGTCCCAATCGGCGCATAATCGTCTCTCCCTTTTTCAGTATGCAGCCCCCCCCCTTTTGCCCCTATACGTTGAGCGCGCCTTCACCAAGCGTCAAGGTACGTACGCGCGGCACTACATCGTTTCGCCGCACTTACGATCAAAGCGGATAACTCGGCCCGCCGCGCATCGAAACGCCGCCGAACTAGAGAAAGAACTCGAAATTTCCCGGAGCGTCAGCGAGTGTGACCTAGCGCACTTCGCATCCGGCGGGCACAAGGCGATCCTGCCAGTTCATCCGCGAGCAATTCCGCCGCTCGCCAAACGTCAATGGCATTATGCAGGAGAGCAGCCATGAAACCGTCGCGCAACCATTATAACGCCACCCGGAAGCTCATTCGCGAGGCGAAGTCGCAGCGAGCATGCGAACTGCGACAGGCTGCCCAACATGTCCACGAGATGGCCCGGCAACGCGGCCTGTCCATGCTGATCGTTGCCGGGCTTGCATTGCTCGGCGGCTATGCTCTGCACGAGGCTCACGGCCGCACGCAGATCCCCGCCGCGACACAGGGCCGTTGGACCTTCAACACGGCCAGCGCAACGCGGTGAGCCTGTTATCGTACGATCAACGGGGCCGTAGATCAGCCAACTCGCACAGCATCGTCCTCGCGCCGACAACCTGTTTGAGTGAGGCGTAAAAAAACGCAATTTTGAATCTTATAGTCACGCGTTGTTGCTGCAGCGGGCGGCGCACTTAAGCGGTGCTGGTAGGAAAACACCGGCGCGCGATTGGCGCCGGTGTGACCTATCGCACTTCATTCGCTCGGTGGACCTGTCAGGGTCCAGCCAAGGTTTTGGGGGCAGTGAACATGGGAGGCTCCGATGTTCCACTACCGTCATCTTTATGCACCAGAAGCCGATCTCGACGCTGTTAATCTCGCTAGGGTGTCACACGGCCTCGACCCTCACGTGCGGCCCAGTCGCTC
>Ga0190265_10003697_pt1 | contig 10472 bp, 10 predicted proteins | sample Popmic124T_FD_133135 | JGI IMG/M metagenome (GOLD analysis project Ga0190265, IMG submission 133135) | Populus adjacent soil microbial communities from riparian zone of Indian Creek, Utah, USA - 124 T | ecosystem: Environmental > Terrestrial > Soil > Riparian zone | place: USA: Utah | collected...
ACTCCGCAAGCGCCTCGCGCAGCACCTCGCAGACACGCTCGATCGCCTCCTCGTGCCGCTCGCCGACCGTCGAGCCGGGATGGATCACCACGCCAACGGCGCCGCTCGCATCGCCCATCCGCAGCGAATGAATCAGCGACGCGAGCGACTTCTCTCGGATCTCGGGATCCTTGGATGCGCAGTTGATGAGGTACACGGCGTGGATGACGACCGCCTTGATCGGTCCGCCGTCCATCAGCTCGTTGAACGCCGCGACGTCGTCGTCCTTCCAGCGCGTCGGCTTCCACATCCGCGGCGACTGGTTGAAGACCTGGATCGCGTCGGCACCGATCTCGACGCCGCGCGCGTGGGCATTCACGAGGCCGCCGGCCGTGGATACGTGAGCCCCGATTAGCATGCGGTCCCCGGGCGGTCGTCGCCCTTCTTCCAGCCCCCGGCAGAGAGCTCGTAGGTGTCCATCAGAGTCAGATTCGCTCCTTCGCCCACGGGCGCGCTCCACATCGGAGGCGCGCGCACAGCGTTGTACAACTGGCTGCTCGCCCGCGGGTCCGGGGGCGAACTCGTCCTGCGGATCGAGGATACCGACAGGGAGCGCTCCACCGACGAGAACGTCGACCAGATCCTCGACGCCTTGCGCTGGCTCGAGCTCGACTGGGACGGCGAGCCGATCTTCCAGAGCCAGCGCGTAGATCGGCACCGTGAGGTGCTCCAGCAGCTGCTCGACGGCGGTCACGCGTACCGCTCGAACGCGACCGGAGACGACGTCAAGGCGTGGAAGGAGGAGCACCGCGGCCACGGCTACCGCGGCGAGCCCGAGAGTGACGGCGCGGTGCGGCTACGCGTGCCCGACGACGGCGCCACGGTCGTCCACGATCTGATTCGCGGCGACACCAGCTTCGACCATGCTCATCTGGACGATCCGGTGATCGCTCGCGCTGACGGATCGGTTCTCTACAACTTCGCCGTCGCGATCGACGACCTCGACGCCGGCATCACCCACGTCGTGCGCGGCGAGGACCACCTCTCGAACACGCCCAAGCAGCTGCTCGTGCTCGAGGCGCTGGGAGCCGAGGCGCCCACGTACGCCCACCTGCCGTTGCTGCACGGCCCCGACGGCAAGAAGCTCTCGAAGCGTCATGGCGCCGCTTCGGTGCAGGCGCTGCGCGACGCCGGCTATCTGCCCGAGGCGGTTCGCAACTACATCGCTCTGCTGGGCTGGTCGCTCGACGACTCGACGACGATCGTGCCGACCGAGCAGATGGTCGAGGCCTTCGATCTCGCGCGCGTGTCGAAGTCGCCCGCCGTCTTCGACGAGCAGAAGCTGCGCTGGATGAACGGCCGCTACCTGCGTGAGCTGCCACCGGCGGAGCTGGCGCGCAGGCTCGAGGAGCGGCTCGGCCGCGGTGGGCTCGAGGAGGCCGCGGAGCTGTCCCAGGACAAGATCCAGACGCTCGACGAGTTCTGGCCGCTCGCCGGCTTTCTCGTCGAACGCCAGCCCTACGACGAGAAGGCCTGGGAGAAGGTCATGCGCGACGGTGCTCGCGAGCGCCTCGCTGCCGCCCGCGATGCCCTTGCGCAGGCAGAGCCCTTCGACGTCGCGAACATCGAGTCGTCGCTTCGCGGGGTCGTCGAGCAGCTGGGCGTCAAGCCGAAGGAGGTCTTCCAGCCGGTGCGGTTGGCGATCAGCGGCAGCACGATCTCCCCGGGCATCTTCGAGTCCGTTGCGGCTCTCGGCCGCGACGAGACGCTGGCGCGCATCGACGGGACACTTGCGCGTTCCTAACCCAGGCTCAAGCGTTCTTGGGGGGTGCCGATAGGGGGGTGACGAGCCGGACTGGACGACGAGCCGGCCGGAACGAACCAGGGACCCGCGATCCGCGTGCAAGCGCTCATCTCCAAGACACCGGCCTCAGCGGCCACCGGCATCGGACGCCCTAATGAGGGTCACGGACGCCGGCTGACAGCTGCCTTTGAGGCGCTCGAGGCTTTTCCCGCGCTGGCTGAGTCACGCACGCGCGTACTGCGCGTCGTAGGCGAGGACTCGCCGCCGACGAGCGAGATCGTCGAGGCGATCGAGTCCGACGTGGCGCTCGTCACCGCGATCCTGCGCCTTGCGAACAGCGCGGCATCGCCCCGTCGCAACAAGGTCGGCTCGATCCGCGACGCGGTCGAGCTGCTCGGCTGCGAGCGCGTGGAGCGGCTCGCTCGCCAGGCCCAGACCTTCGACTTCTTCGAGCGCAGCCCCGGCTGGGACGTGATGCCGGAGCGCTTCCGCCTGCATGCTGTGGCGACTCAGGCCGCAGCCGACAAGATCGCCCGCGAGACCAACTACGAAGAGCGCGACGAGCTGCTGATGGCGGCGCTGCTGCACGACATCGGCAAGCTGGTGCTCGTCCAGTCCTATCCCGCTTATCCGGACCAGATTCATGGTGAGGCTCGTACGCCCGGCGAACGAGTCCACCGCGAGCGGTTGGAGCTCGGCGTCGATCACGCCGTCGTCGGTGGCGTGCTCGCCCGTCGCTGGGGGCTGCCAGACAGTCTCGCCACGGCGATCGAGCGCCATCACTCCGACGATGCCGAGAGGCTACCGGCGATGGTCCGTCTCGCGGACATGCTGGCCCACTACGGTCACGGCGAGGCGATCGACCGTAACGAGCTGCTCGAGGCCGGTCAGGCGATCGAGTTGTCGCCCGACACGCTGCGCAGCCTGATGTACGAGTTCCCGTACCTCGGCGAGGGCAACGGACGCCGTCACGTGGATCCGTGCCCGCTGTCGAAGCGCGAGCTCGACGTGCTGCGCAAGCTCGCGGAGGGCAAGGTCTACAAGCAGATCGCGGCCGAGCTGGAGCTCTCGACGAGCACGGTGCGCACGCACCTGCACAACACCTACGCGAAGCTGGGTGCGGCCGATCGCGCCCAGGCAGTGCTGACGGCCAGCGGCCGCGGCTGGATCTAGAGCCGATCCTTAGGCGTGCGCCGCGGAGCGGCGGTTGCGGACGCGTGAGCGCCAGATCAGCCAAGTGGCGGTTAGCGCGCCCGCGGCGTCGATCAGAACGTCGCGCCAAGTCCCGACCCGCCCATCCACGAAGGTCTGGTGGACCTCGTCGGAGATCGCGTAGGCGACGGTGATCGCCAGGGCAGGCACGAGCGACCGCCTACCGCCTAGGTGCCGTGCAAGCGCCCACCACCACAGGCCCATCAGCACGAAGAACTCGCTGAAGTGGGTCGCCTTGCGCGCCAGCAGTACCAGCAGGCCTTTGTCCGGGTCGTCGCTCGGCATCGCTGAGAAGGCAAAGATCAGCGCCATCAGCGTCAGTGCAGGGATGAACGGCAGGGTCGCACGGGCGAAATTTCGCATGGGCATAACCTAGACTCGCTTGCGTGTTGGCTATTACCTCCAAGTCTCCGTACGCGGTACGTGCGCTGACAGAGCTGGCACGTAGGGGTGAGGCTCAGCCAGTCCCAATCGGCGAGATCGCCAAGGCGCGCGAGATCCCCGTCCAGTTCCTTGAGGGGCTGTTCGCCACGCTACGGCGCGCCGGGATACTGCAGAGTCAGCGGGGGGTCAAGGGCGGCTACCTCTTCGCTCGCCCGCCGGCCGAGGTCACAGTGCTGGAGATCACTGAGTTACTAGACGGAGAGCTTGGCGCTGGGGCGGACATCGATTCGATTTGGGCCGAGGCCGCTGACGCGCTCAAGGGCGTCCTCGGCCGCACGACCATCGCTGACATAGCCGAGCGCGAGTCCGAGGAGACCAGCTCGCCGATGTACTACATCTGAGCTGCCCTCCAACTTGCCCTCGATTCCCGACAACCCCGCTGACCTGATCGGCAACACGCCGATGGTCGCCCTGCGGCGAATCGCGCCGGAGTGCAAGGCGGAGCTAGTCGCGAAGTTGGAGGTCCACAACCCGGCCGGCAGCGTCAAGGACCGGATCGGCGTGGCGATGATCGACGCGGCGGAGGCGGCTGGGGAGATCGAGCCGGGGAAGACGACGATCGTCGAGGCGACGTCTGGCAACACGGGGATCGCGTTGGCATTCGTCTGCGCCGCGCGGGGGTACGACCTCGTACTGGCGATGCCGGAGGGTATGAGCCGTGAGCGGCAGAGCCTGCTGCGGCTCTACGGCGCCGAGGTCCAGATCACCGAGTCGATGGGGGGGATGGACGAGGCGGTAGCCGCCGCGCGGGCGATCGCGAAGGAGCGCGAGCCGGCTTTCATCCCCGACCAGTTCTCCAATCCGGCGAACCCCGAGATCCATCGCCGCACGACCGCCGAGGAGATCTGGCGCGACATGGACGGCAAGATCGACGCGCTCGTGGCGGGGGTCGGCACCGGCGGGACGATCACGGGCGCGGGGGAGCGGCTCAAAGAGCTCAATCCGCGTCTCCGTCTGGTCGCCGTCGAGCCGCGCAACTCGGCGGTCATCTCAGGCGGCAGGCCGGGACCCCACCGGATCCAGGGCATCGGTGCCGGGTTCGTGCCGGCCGTCCTCAATCGAGAGATCCTCGACGAGGTGATCGCGGTCTCGGATGAGGATGCGATCGAGACGGCACGGCTTTGCGCCACGCGCGAGGGAGTGCTGGCCGGCATCTCCTGTGGCGCGGCGCTGTGGGCGGCCATCGATGTCGGCTCGCGGCCGGAGATGGCCGGCAAGCGGATCGTGGTGGTCATGCCGGACTCCGGCGAGCGCTACGTGAGTACGCCGTTCTTCGCGCCGTGAGCTGGTCGCGGCCCACCATCTCGCGAGCCGACATGTCCACTGCGCCACAATCTCAAGTGCCATGCCCGGACTCGGCACACTGACTCGCGTCGCACGCGAGGTGCGTCAGGACCTCGCCGCCGCACATGCGCGCGATCCCGCCGCCCATGGCGTCGGGCAGCTCGAGATCTTGCTCACCTACGGGGGCGTCCAGGCGCTGCTCGCCCACCGCGTATCCCACGCGCTGCACGAGTCCGGCGTCCCATTGCTGCCACGCTTCCTTTCGAACCTGACCAAGGTCGTGACGGGCGTCGAGATCCATCCCGCGGCGAAGATCGGCGAAGCGCTGTTCATCGATCACGGCGCCGGCGTAGTGATCGGCGAGACCGCCGAGATCGGGGAGAACGTCACGCTCTACCAGGGGGTCACGCTCGGCGGAACCGGTTTCGAGAGCGGCAAGCGCCATCCGACGGTCGGCGACGACGTGGTCGTCGGATCGGGCGCCAAGCTGCTTGGGCCGATCCACGTCGGCGACCGGGCGAAGATCGGCGCGAACTCAGTGGTGATCCACGACGTCCCACCCGACTCGACGGTCGTCGGGAACCCAGGGCATCCAGTGCGAGTGGGCGGCAAGCATCCCGAGGGTCCGGACGCGGACTGGGCACATTTGCCAGATCCAGTGGCGGATGCGCTAAAGGGCCTCTCGGATCGTGTGAACGAGCTGGAGGCGATGCTTGCCGACGTCACCGGCAAGCGTCCGGAGGGCGCCGAGGTGCGCCCACTGCGCCGCGGAGCCGGCAACGACCCCGCGGCGGGCTAGCGCCCCCGGGGTACGCCCCAATGCCGGTTGAACGTTTGTTGGTGCAATAGGCCGACCAACCGTTCGAACGTCTAGTAGGCGGTCGTGCGCGTGCGGTGACGCGGCACCGCCTTGTAGCGCGGCTCCTGGCCGCGGTTCCACAGCCAGTTGTCGAGCACGCGGGGCGGCACGCCGAGGTCTGCGGCGATCAGCTCGCAGGCGTGTACGGCGCAGGCGCGGATCTCTCGCTCCTCCTCACCGGCAGGCAGCAGCTTCTCCGCGTCGATGTGCGCAGCGAGCTCTGGCGCGTAGCGCAGCACGCCGTCGATCCGCAGGACGTGGGGCACGAGGTTGTCGGCGAAGATCGTCAGGCGATCGAGGTCGTCGAACTCCGCCACGCCCGCCAGCGCTAGATCGCTCGGCACGATCTGGGCTCGCTTATAGAAGCCACGGTCGTCGAATATCGGCATGCCGGCGGTCAGCTGCTCCGCCAGCCGCTCTGCCGAGCCGCCGGCGGCTTCGACGACCTCGAGCGCGGAGTGCGGGCCGATGAAGGCGCCGAGCTCCCTGAGCGCCTCGGCGTACAGCGCCATCAACTCGTGTCCCCGCTCCTGCCCGAGCACGTCGGCGATCGTGGCCGAGTCGATCGCCGCCAACTCCGCCGGCGTCCATGGGCCGTGTGCGCGGAAGCGGTCGGTCAGAGCCCAGGAGATCGTGTAGTAGCCCGAGCATCCCGGTCGCTTGCGCAGCGTTGGGAACCATCCCGACCCGAAGTTGATCGCGTCGAGCGTGAGGGTGAACATCGCCACGTCCTCCGCCGTTCCCTCCAAGTAGTGGCGCTCCGGGTCTAGCGCAGGCTCCACGCCGGGTTCGATCGCATCGACGCGATCGAGATCGATCGTCACGTGCCGTGCGTTCTCGGCGATCCCCGCACAGCTCCTCCGGATCTCGTCGCAGAGTCCCACGCGGGCGAGGCTATCCTCGCCCTCTGCCGCGTGGGCGATGGCCGCTTCCGCACGTATCCTCAGTCGGGTGAGCGTCACCGCCCAGGGAGCCGACTCGGATGCCGCTGAGAAGCGGGTCGAAGCGCTGCTCGAGGGGCTGAACGAGCCACAACGGGAGGCCGTTACCCATGGCGAGGGGCCGTTGTTGATCCTCGCCGGCGCCGGATCGGGCAAGACGCGCGCGCTGACTCGGCGAATCGCCTACCTCGTTGGCACCGGCCAGGCCCAGGCGAGCGAGATCCTGGCGATCACCTTCACCAACAAGGCGGCGGCCGAGATGCGCGAGCGGGTCCAGCAGCTCGTAGGCAACCGGACGCGCGCGATGTGGGTGATGACCTTCCACTCGGCTTGCGCGCGGATCCTGCGTGCCGACGCCGACAAGCTCAACTACACCCGCGGCTTCACGATCTACGACGAGGCGGACTCGGTGCGCCTGGTCAAGCAGTGCATCGAGGAGCTCGACGTAGATCCCAAGCGGTACGCGCCACGCGCGATCAAGCGCCAGATCTCGGACGCCAAGAGCCAGCTGCTCGACGCGGCCGCCTACCGGCTGAAGGTCGGCGGCTACTTCGAGCAGACGGTCGCTGAGGTCTACGACCTCTACGAGCAGCGGATCCACTCGATGAACGCGATGGACTTCGACGACCTGCTGCTCCAATCGGTGCGCCTCTTCGAGATGTTCCCCGAGGTGCTCGAGCGCTACCGCCGCTCGTTCCGCCATGTGCTCGTCGACGAGTACCAGGACACCAACCACGCCCAATACCGCTGGCTGCGGCTGCTCGCCGACGAGCACCGCAACCTTGAGGTAGTTGGCGATGAGGACCAGTCGATTTACCGCTTCCGCCACGCCGACATCCGCAACATCCTCGACTTCGAGCACGACTTCCCCGACGCGAACGTGATCAAGCTCGAGCAGAACTACCGCTCGACGCAGACGATCCTCGACGCGGCCAATGGCGTCATCCGCAACAACCGCGAGCGGATCGGCAAGACGCTTTGGACGGCGACCGAGGGCGGCGACCCGGTGCGCGTGCGCGAGCTCGAGGACGAGCATGCGGAGGCGCGCTACGTCGCCGGGGGGATCGAGCGCCACGTCGAGGGCGGTGGCTCGCGCAACGACGTCGCCGTCTTCTACCGGACCAATGCCCAGAGCCGCGTGCTCGAGGACACGCTGGTTCGCTACGGCGTCAGCTACCAGGTGATCGGCGGCACGCGCTTCTACGAGCGGGCTGAGGTCAAGGACGCGCTCGCCTACCTCACCCTGCTCGTCAATCCGCAGGACGTGGTGTCCTTCCAGCGCATCGTCAACTCGCCTCGCCGCGGGATCGGACAGACCTCGCAGGCGCGGATCGTTTCGCACGCGAATACGATCGGCGAGCCGATCTTCGACATCGCGCTGGCGCCCGAGGACGTGCCCGGGCTCGGCGCCGCCGCGGTCAAGGCGGTCGGTCGCTTCATGGATACGATGGAGGAGCTGCGCGACTACGCCGATGGGGCGAAGGTCGGCGATCTGCTGCAGGAGGTGCTGGAGAAGACGGGCTACCTGGAGTCGCTGGAGGCCGAGCGCACGATCGAGGCCCAGGGCCGGCTGGAGAACCTCGAGGAGCTGGTCGGGGTGGCGCGTGAGTACGACGCGGCACGCGGGGGAGCGGTCGTGCGCGGGGAGGGGGAGGAGCCCTCGGTCGAGGAGTTCCTCCAGCAGGTCGCACTCTTCTCGCAGCAGGACGACCTCAACGACGACGAGGGCGTCGTCACGCTGATGACCCTCCACAACGCCAAGGGCCTCGAGTACGACGTGGTCTTCATGATCGGCTGCGAGGACGGGGTGTTCCCGCACACGCGCTCGATCGAGGCGGGCGACGTGGAGGAGGAGCGGCGGCTCTGTTACGTGGGCATGACGCGTGCCCGCAAGGAGCTGACGATCACCCATGCCCGGACTCGCGCCCTCTACGGAGGACGCGAGTGGAACGTGCCGAGTCGGTTCCTCGGCGAGATCCCGGTCGAGCTGACCGATGCCGAGAAGCAGGTCGGGGCCGGGGCGCAGGCGGCTCGCTGGAGCGGAGGCCCGGCGGTGTCCGGTGGCGGTCCCGCGGCGATGACGAGGGAGCCCGCCTCGTCCGGCGCGACCTTCGCCGTCGGCGAGGACGTGGTGCACGCGAAGTTCGGCGAGGGCGTGGTGACGGCACTCGAGCCAGGCGGCCTGGTGGTCGTGCGGTTCGCCGCCGACGGCGCCGAGAAGAAGTTGATGGCGGACTACGCGCCGCTCAAGCGAAAGGGAGACTGAGTTGGCGGCGGAGATCATCGACGGCAAGGCCGTCGCGGCCGAGGTCCGTGACCGGGTCGCGCGCGAGGTGGAGCAGCTGTGCGCGGAAGGCGTCACACCCGGTCTCGCCACGATCCTCGTCGGCGACGACCCCGCCTCGGCCGTCTACGTGCGGATGAAGCGCGAGGACTGCGCGCAGGTGGGGATCGAGTCCTTCCACCACGAGCCGGGCGGCGACGTCTCGCAGGAGCAGCTGGCCGAGCTGATCGAGAGCCTCAACGCCGACGAACGCGTCCACGGCATCCTGCTCCAGCTGCCGCTGCCCGATCACCTCGACCAGGACGTCCTGATCCCGTTGATCTCAAGGGACAAGGACGTCGACGGGCTGACGCCCGCGAACGCGGGACTGCTCGCCCAGGGGCGTGACGAGGCGCTCGTTCCCTGCACCCCGGCCGGGGTGATGGAGCTGCTGGCGCACGCCGGCGTGGAGCTCGAGGGCGCCCGGGCTGTGGTGATCGGACGGTCGATCCTCGTCGGCAAGCCGCTGGCGACGCTGCTGCTCGGCGCCAACGCGACCGTCACCCACTGCCACTCGCGCACACGCGATCTCGGTGCCGTCTGCCGCGAGGCGGACGTCATCGTGGCGGCGGTCGGGCGCCAGAGCACCGTCACCGCGGACATGGTTCGCGAGGGCGCCGTCGTGATCGACGTCGGGACCAACCGCACGGATGACGGCCTGGTCGGCGACGTCGACTTCGACGGTGTGCGCGAGCAGGCCGGCGCGATCACCCCGGTCCCCGGCGGCGTCGGGCCGATGACGCGGGCGATGCTGCTGGCGAACACGGTCCGCACCGCGCGCGCGCAGGCCGGCAGGACCGCAAGCGCCGTTCGCCAATAGGCTGCCGCGCCGATGGACCTGCGCAGACTGCGAGTGGGCGAGTGGATCGCCGCGATCTCGGGCGTCGTGCTGATCGCCTCGCTCTTCATGCCGTGGTGGAAGCTCTCAGGCCGCGATGGACGCTCGCTCGAGGTCAGTGCCTGGGAGGCGCTCGCGGTGACCGACGTGCTGCTCTTCGTCCTGGGCGTGCTCGGCGTCGCGGTGCTCGTGCTGACCGCCAGGGCCAGCGCGGCCAGCCCCGGCGTCGCCTCGGCGTCGCTCGTGACTCCCTTCGCCCTCGTCATGGCCGTCGTCTGCCTGCTGCGTGTGCTGAACGTTCCGGATGAGCTTGCGCCGCCCCCCGGCGTTGGGGCTGCGACCGATGCCGCCTATGGCGCCTGGATCGGCCTGGCGGCGACCTGGGGGGTCCTCGTTGGCGTGCTCGTCGGCATGCGGGACGAGCGCCTGAGCAAGCCAGGTCGCCTCACGGACTCGACAGGCGTTCCAGTCGAGCGGCCGGTCGAAGTGGAGAAGCTGCCCGCCCCGCCGCCGGCCTGAGCACCCCGCCGCCTAGAATCGCCGCTCGATGATCGACCGCGAGCAAGTCCTGCACGTCGCGCGCCTGGCGCGGCTGCGCCTCACCGACGATGAGATCGAGGCGATGACCGGCGAGCTCTCGTCGATCCTCGACCACATCGAGAAGATCGGCGAGCTCGACCTCGACGACGTCACGCCGACCTCGCACGTCGTCGCGCTCGAGAACGTGCTGCGTCCCGACGAGCCGCGTCCGAGCTTGCCGCGCGACGTCGCGCTGGCCGAGGCGCCGG
>Ga0190265_10003698_pt1 | contig 10471 bp, 7 predicted proteins | sample Popmic124T_FD_133135 | JGI IMG/M metagenome (GOLD analysis project Ga0190265, IMG submission 133135) | Populus adjacent soil microbial communities from riparian zone of Indian Creek, Utah, USA - 124 T | ecosystem: Environmental > Terrestrial > Soil > Riparian zone | place: USA: Utah | collected...
CAACCTGACTTCATGCCGGCGATCTTAACGACCGGGCGAGGGATCACCAAAAAAGCTGCGGGTTTTCCCGGTGGCCGAAAGCCCTGGGTAGGCCAGGTGAGGACGCCCTCAGTGGGCGCCGGCGTCGGCACCGGCGCCGATCATCTGCCGGAAGAGATCGTCGTCGCTCGTTGGAGCGGGGGCTGCTGTCCCTTGGCCGCCACCCGGTTGGCCGGCAGCGCCGGCTCCGAGCATCTCGCGAAAGAGGTCGTCTTCCGAGGTCGGCGCGGGCGGCGGGGTGGCGCTCGCCGCGCCACCCAACATTTGCCGGAAGAGATCATCGTCGGTCGACTCGGTGCCGCTCTCTTCCGTCGTACCCGTCGGCTGGGTCGGTGTGGGAGCAGCCGTGCCGGTCGTGTAGGTGTTGCCGTATATCGCTATCTCTTCCGGCGTGCACGGCATGGGGTGCGTATGATCTTCCTGCACGCATTCGAGCTGCCACGCCTCGCGCGGCGGCAATCCGCTACGTTTGGCTTCCGCGCGCGCCGTCGCGATGTCGCCGCGGATGAGCACCGTCGAGATGGAGGGCACGTACATGACGAGCGCGAGCCCGATCCCCACGAGCCCGGCGAACGGCATGACCACGCGATAAAGCGACACGACCGGCCGGTTGAAGCGGAAGCTCGAGATGAAAAGATTGAGTCCGAGCGGCGGCAGCAAGAAGGCAAGCTCGAGGTTCAAGAGGAACATCACCGCCATGTGGAACGGGTTCAAATGGAACTTGGCGGCAAAAGGCAAGACCAGCGGCACCGCCACGAGGATGGCGCTGAATCCATCCATCACCATTCCCAAGACGAGCAAGAAGATGTTGAGCACGATGAGAAATTGCCAGCTCTCGGTCATCCCGAGCCCGACCATGTAGTCGAGGATGCGGCCCGGAATCTGCTCTTGCACCACGAAGTTGATCAGCGCGTTGGCCATGGCCAAGATCAGGATGACCGCACCCGCGAGCCCCATCGACGCCATCGCCACGCGCGGCAAGTCCTTCTTGATGGTCAGGTCTTTGTAGATGAAGACCTCCACGATGAAGGTGTAGAGCGCCGTGAGCGCCGCACTCTCGTCGAGCGACGTGAGGCCCGTCATGAGCCCACCCAAGATGACGACGGGGATGAGAAGCTCCCACTTGATGAGCCACAGCGCCTCTGCCATCTCGCCGAGGCGGGGCGGATCGCGCGGCACTTTCGCCTTGATGCCCACGTACGCCGAATACGCGTAAAGCAGCACCATGATGAGCAGGCCGGGAATGAACGCCGCCTTGAACGCTCGATTGAAATCGATCCCGGCCACCAGTGCGTAGATGAGGATGGGCAGCGAAGGGGGGAGCAAGAGACCGAGCGAGCCGCCCGTCGTCACCAGGCCGAGCGCAAAGTCGTCCGGGTACTTCTGCTTGCGGAGCGCCGGGTAAAGCAGGCCGCCGATGGCGACGATGGTGACGCCCGATCCACCCGTGAGCGTCGTGAAAAACGCGCTGGCGGAGATGGCGACCAGCGCGAGGCCCCCCGGCATCCAGCCGAAGAAGGCGCGCGATGCCTGGACGATGCGGTCCGGCGTTTTGGACTCCGCCATCAAATAGCCGACGAAGGTAAAAAGCGGGATCGTCACCAAGATGGGTGAGCCCGCGAAGCGGTCGTCGAGCACCGTGGGCGCGATGTAACGCAGATGGCGGTAGGTTGCGTCCGGGTGCGTGAGCCAGGCAAGCTCGCTGGCTCCGCCCATGAGCGCGAAGATGGGGGTGCCGAGTACGGCCAGCAGCCCCACGAGCCAGAAAAGGACGCGCATCTAAACTTCCGCCCCGGTGGTGGCGGCCCCAGGGGGTTTGGACGTGCCCCCCAAGGCGTGTGGATCGGATTCGGCTTCGGCCTCCCCCAAAAGAACGAGCACCACACGGACGATGAAGCGAAGCCCGATCATGAAAAGCCCGAAAGGGAAGATGAGGTGCAGATCGCGCGTGAGGAGCCCGCGCGGATTGTGACCGGTGGGCCCCACCACGAGGGGAGGGTGAAGCTCCGCCGCCGCGCTTTCGGGCATGGTGATGCTCTCCACCTCGGCCTTGCTGTAGTACGCGTCCCATCCGCCCTCGGCGAGCCAGGCGTTCCACTCCGCGCCTCGCATCCATCCGTCGTAACGTTCCCCCTTCAGCACGTGGCCGGCGGTCATCAGATCGAGCGACAGCTGTCGTCGCAAAAGAAAGAAGTGACGCCCGCCCTCGCGCATGACGATGGACACCTTCTCGCCGGCGGCCGCGTCGGCCGGCGCGCCGAAGCTCCCGATGCTGATGTGATCGAAGAAGCCCCACACTCCGGCGAAGCAGACGATCGCCGACATGACCCACCCGATGAGAATGCTCGGCACCCTCAGCTTCGGTCGCAAGAATCGAAGCAGCGCGTCGATGTTGATGTGTTTGCCGCCGCCGGTGGCGATCGACGCGCCGAGCATGGCGAGCCACCAGGTAAGCTCGGTCCCCACGCCGCGTAGACCGCCGAGCAGCGTGAGCCACGAACAGTCTTGCTGCCAATTGAGCAAGTTGGAAAAGTACCCCGCCCCGGCGTTGCCCGACGCGCGCCCGACGAAGAGGCCCACCGCCGCCGCGGCCAAGGCGATCATCGCTGCGGTTCGCGGCGGTTTTCCGCGAGCGATCCGGTAAGCCAGGACACCGAAGAGGATGGACGCCACGACGGCGCGGAAGACGAGCCCGGAATGGTTCGTGGCCGAGCTGGTGGCGGAAAGCCCCTTCAGAACGATCCAGCACGTGAAGGCGAAAACCTCGAGCACCAGCACGGCCGCGCACAGGATCGACTCGAAGCGCGTCCACGCCTCGTCGAATCGCGCTAGGCGCGCTCCGAAAACCGACTTCGCTTGCACCGCGGCCTGCCCTTAAAAGCCGCAGTTTGCCATGCGCGACTTGCTCAGGTAGCGCCGCGCGCGCCGCTTCGCGATGGTGTTTTGCAGCCTCTGCTCGGGCAGCGCGTCGGGTGCGTCGACCACCTCGCGTAGGGTCGCCTCGTAGTTCGCCTTGTCGCCTTTCATGCAGTAGTAAGAGCGCGCGTAGTAGAACTTCGGCATGAGCGCCTTGCCGCCGGTCAGCTGGATGGCGCGGGCGAAGTGCTTTTGCGCGGCGTCGAGCTCGGCCATGGGCGTGCGCGCATGGTAGGAGCCGAGCGCCGCATGCCCGTTGGCGTAAGCCGCCGTTTCGTCGAGCGCCACGCTGCGTTCGAGGAGGGCCTCGCCCACGTGCAGCTCGGCCACCATGGCCGGGTCGTCTTTGGCCATGTTGACGCGGGCGAGCCAGGCCTGGCCCACCCACAAAAGCGTCATGGCGTCCTTTTTCTCGAAGGTCGAAAGATATTGCTTGATGGAGCTCGCGTTGGTCTTGGCCTTGTCGAAGCCGGGAGCGCGCATTTGCAAAAGGGCGATTCCGTATTGGATGGCTCGATCGTACGCGGCCCGCGCGCGCGCCTTGTGGTAATCGGCCTTCGCCTCGTCTTCGGCGTCGATGGCCATCTCATAGTCGTCTTCGATGAACCCGAAGCCGGTCGCCGTCCACCCCTTGGTCAAAAGAAAAAGCGCGTCCTCGTTCTCGGACGCGAGGCGATGCATGCCTTCGAACTGCCCGAGCCCAGCGAAGGCGATGCCGCGAGCGACCTCGTAGTCGCTGAGGGTGTCGACGGCCGCCGATCCATCACGGGTGCCTTTGATTTGCCCGTTCAAGATCATGCTCTTGATACAGCCCGTCGACATCGCGAAAACACCGAGCATCCAAAAGAAGGACAACCGTGCTTTTTCCATTGGCCCTCCTCTATAACCCCAACCCATTGTTTCTCACAAGAGCGCCTTTTAGGGGAAGACGGTGCGCGAGATGACGGGAAGATTACGGCGCACGCGCGGAGAGCACGGCGCACGAGGCGCGCATGCGAACACCGGCGTTCGCATCGGCCAGCAAATCGGCTGCCATCGCGAAACGGCCCGCCGCAATGAGCGCGTTCATCGCCGACAAGCGTGCTTGGGGATCGGCCGAGGACATCTCTTTGGAGACTCTTTCCACCGCGACCGGATCGCCGGCCCGGGCGAGCGCGAAAAGGGCGTCGCGCGCGCCCCCGTCGGCCAGCTTTCGTAGCTCGCCCCACGCCTCTGTCCGGGTTTCCGCGACATCGGCGAGACGCCTAAGCGCTGCCACTTTCACGGGCACGTCGGGATCGCGAGCGACCTTGCGAAGAGCCTGAAAAATGTCGCGATCCGCGATGGGCGCCCGGCCGATGGCGAGCACGCGATCTCGGGAGAGCCCATCCCCGATGGCGCGCAAGAGCGCACGCTGTCCAATGGCTCGAGCTTCCGCATCCCCACCCATCTGCAAAAGCAGCGCGCCGGCTTCGACGGCGTAGGCGCCTCGTTGGTTTTCGGCGACCTCGATGAGCTCGCGACGACTGCCGGCCTTCGCCAAGGGAGGCCGTGCCCACGCCTCGACGATCGATTGCCGGAGCCCCTCGTCCGCCGTGGCATATCGATCGCGCAATGCCAAAACCACATCGGCGCTCTCGACCCCACCGGTCGCGCGCGCTGCGATCGCCTGCGCGACGGGGTTCGGGTCGAGGCGCGCCACCTCGAGGAGCGCGGCCGCATCGGCACGATCGGGCGACTCGAGTGCCGCCCGGAGTGCCGCCAAGCGCACTCGCTCGTCCGGGTCGAGGTAGAACTTGCGGCGCGCGTCCCCCAGCTTCGCTCCCACGGCCGCGCGTGCCGCCACGGCGCGCCAGAGCGGGTTCGTCGACGTGCCATGTTTTCGCAGCAGCGATTCGTCACCCGATCGATCCGGACGGCCGTCGAGCAGCGCCAGCATGGCCCCCGCCCCTGCATCGTCGGCGCGCCGGGCACGGTCCTCGAGCGAATTGGCGAGGGAGCGAAAGCATGCCCGCGCTTCATCGATCCTGGCCAGCGCCTCGGGCCCGGTCGAGGTGGCGATTTCGCGCTCCGCTACCGCCCTCGCTACTTCCGTCACGCGCTTCGGGTCGAGCTTTCCGCGTGCCTTGTCATCGCCCATCGCCGCTTTGAGACCAACCAGGTCGCCGCTTCGCGCCGCCTTCACGGACCAGGGCGCGGCACACCCCAAACCGAGGCTCCCCGCGACGAGAGCCGCCCATCCGAAGAGCCAGCCGGCCCTGCCCGCGAAAAGGCCGGCCCCAGCGAGAGCCGCGGCGCCCGGACCCAACCATCGCTTCGTATTCGCTGGCGTCTTCATGGCCGAGACTCCCAGCACCTAGCACGACGCTCCTTCATTTGGGCAATCCTACGGCTGTCCGGCTGGCGTCGCGGCCGCGTTTTCCCATGACCGAACTATGACCGAGTTCCGAAGAGACCCTGACCGTCCGGTGGCACATGGCTGCGGTAAGGTCGGAGCTTTCCTAGAGGAGACCCGATGAACCAAGCCGAAGCGGTCGAGGTGACGACTCCGATGGGAGTTCGTTCTGCCCTCCGTAGCGAGGGGTCACCGCCGCCCATTCGGTCGCGCTCGTTCGGGCAGATCTTCAACGCCATCGGTATCGCCCTCATCCACATCGGTACCGCGTACGCTTTTTGGCGCGGCGCCGATGGGGGACTCGTGGGGATGGCGGCCGCGTTCTACTTCGTGCGGATGTTCGCCGTCACCGGCGTTTACCACCGCTATTTCTCGCACCGTACCTACAAGACCTCGCGCGTCTTGCAGTTTCTCCTCGCCTTCCTCGGTACGTCGGCCACCCAGAAAGGGCCCATTTGGTGGGCCTCCGCGCATCGCCGCCATCACAAATATTCGGATACCGAGATGGACGTCCACAGCCCCAAGCAGCGGGGTTTCTGGTACGCGCACTTGGGGTGGTGGCTCGGCCGCGATCACGAAGACACCGATTGGTCGCAGGTGCGCGATCTCGCCAAATTCCCCGAGCTCGTGTTCCTCGAGAAATGGCACGTGCTCGGGGTCTTCGCGTGCATGGGCGTTGCCACCGCCATCCGCGGCTTCGACGGGTTCCTCTGGGGCTACGTGGTCTCCACCTGCTTTCTCCTACACGGGACGTTCACCATCAACTCGCTGGCTCACGTCTATGGCTCGCGTCGCTACCAAACGACCGACACCAGTCGCAACAACCTCTGGCTCGCCCTCATCGCGATGGGCGAAGGCTGGCACAATAACCACCACCACTACATGAACAGCGCCAACCAGGGCTTCTATTGGTGGGAGATCGACATCAGCTATTACATTCTGAAGGGGCTCGAGAAAGTGGGTCTCATTTGGGAAGTGCGCAAAGCGCCCAAGCACATCGTCGAGCCCGAGTCGGCACCGACGAGCGCGGCGGCGTAGCTGCTGGCACTCCGATCACTTCGGCGGCGGCAGCCGGATGATGGCGCAGAACCCGGCGATGCATTCGACGCGCTCACCGAGCGGGGGCGGGCAGCAGTCCGCGGTCGATTTGCACCCTTCGTCGATCTTGGCGCAGCCCTTCGGTGGACCGCATACCTTGTCGGTGCAGAAGCGATTGCAACAATCGATGCCCGTCTCGCATGACTGGCCGTCGGCCTTGCAAGGTTCGAGAGCTGCGAAAGCGCGGACGTTACCGCTCTGCAGCTCCTGCCCTCTCAAGTAAAAGGCCGGGTAACTGATGTCGCCGTCGGCCCCGATCTTGAGGGCGGCGGCCCAGAGTTGCTTGGCCTCGGCGGCGTTCACGTCGCCCGCTTTGAGATTGCCGTACGTGCGCCGGCTGGTGAAAAACATCCAGAAATGGCCGCCCGCCGCGACCGGCACGCCGGTCGGAAAGAAGTTCTTGCGCAGGTCTCGTGCGCCGGCGGGCAGGTACGTCTGCATCTGAGCCACGTCCCTGTACCCGTTGAGCGAAGCCAGGGGCGTCACGGTGCCGCCGTGCGCGAGATCGATGAAGTAGATGTCGCTATCCTGAGGCTGCAGGATGGAACCGAGTGAGCTTACGAAATTGTCCGCGGTGCCGAGTGCGAAGATGATGCCCGACCCGTCCGGAAGGAAAAACGGCCACGAAGCAAACTGCGTCGCGTGCGAGTAGATCTGCCGAAAGTTCGTAAACTTGTTGGTCGCGGGATCGAAATCCATCGTGGCCAGCGCTTTACCGCCTCCGACCGCAGCATCGGTGAAGACGATCCTGCGCCCATCGCCCGAGAAATTCGGCATCATTGCCTTCTCGACGATTCCACTGTCGGCGACCACTTGCCCGGTATCGGTTTTGATGAGCTGTGATTTCGCCACGCCCCACGTGCCCGGGATGTTACCGATCACGAAGGGACCGCCGGCGCCCGGCGCTGCATGGGTGACATAAACCGAGCCGTCGGGATGAAATCCCGAGAAAGCAGATTGAGGAACCGTTGTCTGGATGGCGGGCGGATTGGGTGTCGACGTGGGCGTGAGCGCGAAGATGGAGCTTCCGATATAGGTCAAACCTCCACCGCCATGGACGTCGGCCACCAAGCGCGACCCGTTGGCCGAAACGGTATGGCAGCCCACACATTCTCCGGAGAGAGGCGTTCGGCTCAAGAAAACCTCCGGCGCACGCGCGCCGGGCAAGAGCCGCAGCACCACGCCTCCTTGGATGTTCTGCGACGCAGCGAGCGCGGAGTTGTACGAGCCGTAGAAGATCGAGCCCTTCAACTTCGCATTGGCGAAGTTCCACTTTTCGGTGATCGGTCCGACAGCGCGTCCGCCGGCCAGCACGACGACCTCGACGGTGATGGGATCGGCCGAGCCATCGTTGGAGATGTTGAGCTGCTCCCATATCGGCTGGGGCAGCTCGAGCTGAGCGGGCCCCGTGGTTCGGAGACAGCCCGTCCAATCGAAGTGTTTGCCGCGAATCTTCACGCGCACGGCGTCACTGGCGTTGGCCGGTGCCGCCCACTGAAGCACGGGAGAAAGAAGACCGCGCGGCCACACCGTTCCGTCGTACGGGTAGAGCCAGCGGAGCGCAGGGTCCGAGGTCGGCATGCCGCCCAGGGTGGTCGCTTCGGTCGGCGTCAGCGGGCCCGGACAATCGTTCTTGGTAAACGGCGGGATGCGCTCGGAATCCGTGTTGACGTAGGTCGGCGACGCGTCGCCCGGCGGCACGGAGGCGTCCATCCGCGGCGGCGTCACGATGCCCGTTCCACCGTTCCCGCCCGCTCCGCCTCCTCCTTGACCCGTCCCGCCCGTTCCACCGGTGCCCCCGCCGCCGCTCGAGGTCGACGTCGATCCCGCGGTGCCCGTGGCTGGACGTCCCGGCGGGCTCGCACTCTCACCGCACGCCATCGGCAACAAGCCCGTGAGCGTACATCCCGCCAACCATCGCCACGCCTTTTGCGCCATGCGTTCACCCTGAGGCTTCGGTTTTTGCTCGACTCCTTTGCTGGTTTTGCGCCAGCGAATGTCGCCGATTGATACTTATGTGGCGCGATCGGCTCTTGCAGGGTGGAATTAATGTAGCGGTCACATAACGGATACGAGCGGGGAATCGTGTCGAGCGTCGCAGGGGACGGCTCGAGCTCGTCGGACGTCGACCCAATGGGACAAGGTCATGACCGGATAGGCCAAGATCGGTCCCATCGCCGCGCGCCCGCGCAGAGTTGCGCCACCGCGTCAACGCACCGCGCTAGTTCGACGGCGCGATGCCGATGGACCGACGCTCGTGCGGAGGGCGATGCGCTAATTCGCGTGCGAGCTCGACTCCGCGCTCGTCTGCGACTTGCCCCCGCTTTTCATCCGTATCGCCTGGCGTTCGAGCGCCGCTCCGACGAATCGTGAAAAGAGCGGATGCGGCGCGGTCGGCCGGCTCTTGAACTCGGGGTGGAACTGGCAGCCGACGAAGTACGGGTGATCGGGCAGCTCGATCATCTCCACCAGATTCTTGTCGGGTGAGGTCCCCGAATACACCAGGCCCGCGGCGCGCAGACGATCGCGATACGCGTTGGCGAACTCGTAACGATGGCGATGTCGCTCGCTGATCTCGGTGGTGCCGTAAGCGTCGGCGGCCAGCGTTCCCGGCTGCAAGATGCACGGGTACGCCCCGAGGCGCATCGTTCCTCCCATGTCCACGGTGTTGCGCTGGTCGGCCATCAGGTTGATGACGGGATGCGCCGTGTTCTTGTCGAACTCGGTGGAGTTCGCATCCTTGAGACCACAGATGTGCCGCGCGAACTCGACGACGGCGAGCTGCATTCCGAGGCAGATGCCGAAGTACGGAAGCTTGCTCTCGCGCGCAAAACGAATGGAGGCGATCTTCCCCTCCGTGCCCCGCTCGCCAAAGCCGCCGGGAACCAAGATGGCGTCGAGCCCCGCCAAGGTCACCTCGGGGCCGAGCCGCTCGATGTTCTCGGAATCGATGTATTCGAGCTCGACCTTGCATTCGTTGGCGAGCCCGCCGTGCACGAGCGCTTCGTGCAGCGACTTGTAAGAGTCGCGCAAATGTACGTATTTGCCGACCACGCCGATCTTGACCGCGCCGCGCGAGGGCTTCTTGAATCGGTCGACGATGCGCTGCCACGCCGAAAGATCGGGCTGGCGCGACCAGATGTTGAGCTGTTCGGTGAGCTGCTCGTCGAGTCCCTCGGCGTGGAACAGAAGCGGCAGCTCGTAGATGCACGACGCGTCGATGGCGGCGATGACTCTGTCCACCTGGACGTTGGAAAAGAGCGAGATCTTCTCCTTGATGCTGCGGGAGAGCGGCCGGTCGCAGCGACAAAGCAAGATATCGGGCTGAATGCCGATCTCGCGCAGTTCTTTCACCGCGTGCTGCGTGGGTTTGGTCTTGAGCTCCCCCGCGGCGGCAATGTGCGGAACGAGCGTGACGTGCACACTCAGCGCGTTTTGCGGCCCCATCTCCACCTTGAGTTGGCGCAGCGCCTCGAGAAACGGCAGCGACTCGATGTCACCCACGGTTCCACCGACTTCGACGATGGCCAGATCGGCGTCGCCGGCCCCCGCGATGACGCGCGCTTTGATTTCGTCGGTGACGTGCGGAATGACTTGCACCGTCGCGCCCAAATATTCGCCGCGCCGCTCTTTGGAGATGACCGCTTCGTAAATGCGACCCGTGGTGAAGTTGTTGTGCCGGCTCATTCGAACGTGTGTGAAACGTTCGTAGTGTCCGAGGTCGAGATCCGTCTCGGCGCCGTCGTCGGTGACGAAAACTTCCCCGTGCTGATACGGCGACATCGTACCCGGATCGACGTTGATGTACGGATCGAGCTTGATGTGCGTGACCCTGAGGCCGCGCGCTTCCATCAACGCCCCAATCGACGCGGAGGAGAGCCCTTTTCCGATCGAAGAGACGACCCCGCCCGTCACCATGACGAACTTTGTCCGCTTGCTCATCGCTCGCCTCCCATTCGTTGCATACGTTGTGGATGGACCAGGTCCGTCTTCGATCGGCGGCTACGGGCGACCGACGATCTCAGCGCGCGGGACGGCCCTCGC
>Ga0190265_10003699_pt1 | contig 10470 bp, 8 predicted proteins | sample Popmic124T_FD_133135 | JGI IMG/M metagenome (GOLD analysis project Ga0190265, IMG submission 133135) | Populus adjacent soil microbial communities from riparian zone of Indian Creek, Utah, USA - 124 T | ecosystem: Environmental > Terrestrial > Soil > Riparian zone | place: USA: Utah | collected...
CTGATGTTCTACGCCAAGACCGGTGGCACGCCGCAGAGCGGGGTGTTCACGGCGCCGTGGGACGGCATCCACGGTTGGTACTTGAAGAACGACAGCCCGAAAGACGTCACCGTGACGTTGGAGTTAGCGGGCTTCTACGCGCTGGAGTCCAAGTAGCCGCCGGCTCAGGCCAGCCGCTGAATCGCACGCCGGGCGTAGAGGTGCTCGAATAAATTCCCTTCGTGCGGCTGATCCCACCCGATCTGCGTCGTCGATAGCGGACCGAAGTTCAGTCGATCGACGTGCGGTGACGCGACGAAGCGCGCGCGGAAGGCCGGATCGTTCGAGATGCAGGTGACCACGAGCGACGGCCCGAGGCAGTCCGGCAGATCCTCCGCCTTGACCTGCACGACACTCGCAAACGGAAACAGGAACTCGCGATTCGCGAGCGGATGATTCGCGTCGCAGCGGATCACGGTCGGCAGCAGGTAATTTCCGCCATGCGCCGAGGCCACGCGATCCGAGCCACGCACGCTCGACGAGACGTCGCGCGCGGTGCCCGATTCCGCGGTCATGTCGCCTTCGATGGTCGCGGAAATACGCTTCGCCGTTTCCGGATCGGCAAACGGCGCGAGCACCGCGTCCGGATCCTCAGCCGAGCGCGGAATCATCGTGGACAGTTTCCTGGCGAGCGCGTCCGCAATCGCATCCGCGTGCCTGGTGACCCACACGCCAGACGCGTTCACGCACGAGCGCCCGCCGTTGTTGGACATCGACTCGGCGATCACGTCGATGTACTGCTCCCACTGATCGGCGAGATCAGGACCGATCACCACCTTGCTGTAGCCGGGCCCGTGCACCTCGACGCGGCCGTCGGCCTTCCAGCGCTTGGTCGATCCGACGTCGCCGAACACCATGCCGCGCCCGGTCGATCGCAGGATCTCGTTGCCGCCCGCGTGATCGGTGGGGTAGTAGGCAAAGGCGTCGGCCGGCGCGCCGGCTTTGGTCCACGCATAGATCATCCGCAGCGGTGTCCACGGCTCGGCGCTGCCCGGCTTGAGCACCAGCGGCATCTTCAGCACGGTGGCCGGCGCCCACAGCGAATGCACGCCGGGGGAGTTGCTCGGCAGCACGACGCCCATCGCATCGCCGCGCGCGAAAAAGCTCAGCATCTGTCCGTTGACGACGCCGTAACCCTGATCGAGCACGCTCAGATCCAGGCCGCGCGTGAGGCCGGCGAGCACTTCTTCGACCTTGCTCAACACCCCGTGCACCTTCAGCATGTTGCGCTTGACGTTGCTGAACGGCGCCCCGGTAGTGGCCGAGACCTGTGCGATGTAATCCTGCGGCGACTGCATGGTGCCGCTGTCCGGATCGAGCGGCAGCGTGTCGTTCAGGAAATGCTCGGCGGCGCGTCCCGCCATCGCGACCAGGTCCTGGTAGGGAATCTGCTGCAGCTTGGCGCGCTTCTCACCCTGCAGCAGCAGGTCGCGGCGAATCAGCCCGAGATTCGCCTGGCTCATCGACACGAACGGCTCGCGCGTGCGGAAGTGCGGCGTCACCACCTGGTTGACGCTGCGGTATGGCACACCCCAGCGAAGAATCGGGAGGTGCAGCATCAGTAGACTCCTTCGACCACGCTCTTTTGGAAGCGCGAGAACGGCCTGACGTTACGGACGCCATCCCACGGATATTGCTCGCACGGCCGCTCGCGCTCGCACTCGTCGCGCTCGAGGAACCGCGGCATAAAAAATTCCCTGGTCAGCGTCGTCAAGCGCGTTCGGCCGGTGGTGCCGTATGCCACGAGCTTCCATGGATCATCAGGATCGACGACCTCGATCATCGCCCGCGGCGCCGGCGGGTAATAGATGATCGCCCAGTTGTCTTCCTTCTCCGGCGCTTTCGAGGGGCCGAGGCCCATCAGCGTGTTGCCGTAGGTCGGCGCGAAGTGCGCGCCCTCCATCAGCTCTTCAACCGCGAAGCGATGGAACTGCGGCGTCATCTCGGTGCCGCCGCAGAACACGCCGGTGATGCCGGCCTTCTTGAGCGAGATGCGCTCGCACAACGCCTCGAGCAGCTTCGGCGTGGTGAACAGGCACTTGATGCCGTCGTGCGCCTTCAGGAGCGTTAGTGCCTGGTCGATGACGTGGCGCTTGTAGAGCTCCATCATCTCCATCTCGCCCATCTTGATCAGCTTGATGACCCAGCGCGGATCGAGATCGACCATGAAGCACATGCCGCCGCGATGCTGCGCGAGATGTTCAATCGCCAATCGCAGACGGCGCGGTCCGCTGGGGCCGACCATCAGCCAGTCGGCGCCCTTCGGGAACTTGTCGTCGGGCAGCGTCTTGCTGAACAACTCGTAGTCGATGCGGAAGTCGTCGATGGCAATGCGCGACTTCGGCACGCCGGTGCTGCCGCCGGTCTCGAAGGTGTAGATCGGCTTGTCCTGATAGCCCTTCGGCACCCAGCGGCGCACGGGGCCGCCGCGCAGCCACTCGTCCTGGAACAGCCCGAACTTGTCGAGATCGGCGTAGGTCGTGATCTCCTTGCGCGGGTCCCAGCCGGCCTTCTCGGCCCAGTGCAGCCAGAACGGGCAGCCGGTTTCCGGGCTGAAGTGCCATTCGATGATGTCGCGGACGTGGGCGTCGAGCGTGGTACGAGCTTTATCGAGTTCGGGAGCGGCGACGGGCATCCGACGATTGTATTACGGCGTCAGGATGGCTTCGAATGTCCCGAGGCGACCGGTGTAGCCGCCGGGCCCCGAGTGCTTCGGCACCGACAGGAAATATTCGATCACGGGCCTGTCGTCGGTGAGCAGGGGGCCGTCGCCGACAAACGCGCGGGCTTCGTCCGGTCCGGCGGAGTAGATCCGTTTCAACGTCGCCAGATCCCAGTTGAACAACGGGAACGCCGCGCGGCGCGCCTCGTAGGCGCTCTGACTCAGCGTGAAGGGCGTCAGGCTGCCGAGCATCAGTCCGCCATCGGCCCACAGCGTGGTGTAGGGAAACACCGACATGAACGTGCGCAGCAGCAGCTTGTATTCGAACTCCGTGTCGCCGCCGTTCCACTGCATCACCAGTCCCCCCGGCGCCAGTGATTTGCGCACCAGCTCGTAATACTCCTTCGAGTACAGCGATCCCGCACCGGCGTGCCTTGGCAGGATGATGTCGGCGGTGATGACGTCGTACTTCTTGCGGCTCATCAACAGGAAGTTCCGCCCATCATCGACGCGCAGGTGCGCGTTGGGGCGCGCCAGCAGATCGAAATTGATTCGTTTGAAGAAATCGGATCCGGCCACCACGCTTTGCGACAACTCGACGACGTCGACGTCGACGTTGTGGATGGCGACCGCGCCGGGCGTGGCGCCGCCGCCGAGGCCGACCACCAGGGCGGTAGTCGGCTTCTGATGCAGCATGGCCGGGAGCGCGCCAATCCGCTGGTGCACGAACGCCGTCGAGGGGGAATCGTTGGCCTGGTGGTTGCCGTCGAGAAACATCACGCGCATCGGCGGATTGCCGGGACGGTCGTGGATGGCCACCGTGGTCTGCGCCCCTTCTTCACGCCACACCAGCGTCTCGCCGCGGTGGAAGCGTTCGAACGCGACCTGGAACGGATCGACCGCGAGCGCGGCGCCACCGAGGTAGAGCGCGGCGGCACCGGCGGCAATCGACAGCGCCGCGCGCGGGTGGGTCTTCCGCATCGACAGGGCGAGCAGCACACTGGAGGCCGTTGCCAGGCCCGCGGTCACGATCAGGCTCCAGCGGCTGCCAAGCTGCGGCAGCAGCACAAAGCCCGCGAGCACCGAACCGAGAATTGCACCGAAGACGTTGAGTGAATAGAACACGCCGACGCGGCGCGTGGTTTGCTCGCCGGGATCGTCGCCCGCCCATAACGTCAGGCCGATCGGAAAGGCGAGGCCCAGCAGGATGGTGGTGGGCAGCATGGCGATCATGCTCGACGCCACCAAAGGCGCCAGGTAGGTGTTCAGCCCGAGCCGCTCGAACCACGGAATGGCGGCGTCGATGGCCTGCGGCATTCGCGTCAGCGCGTTGAAGGAGAGGACGGCGGCGACGCCGACGAGCGCCTGGATCACGGCGAGCACGGCCAGCCAGTTTCTGCGCCTGCGAAGCATCGGCGCCGCAATGGCGCTGCCGATCGCGATGCCGGCGAGCACGCACGCCAACATGATCGTGAAGGCATACGCGGTTGGTCGTAGAAAGATGACCAACATGCGGAACCAGATGATTTCGAGCGCGAGCGACATTATTCCCGATACAAAAAATACCCACAGCACCAAAGAGCTCGGTGCGTGCGGTGCGTACGGTGCGTACGGTGCCTGAAGTGCGTACGGTGCTTTGGTGCCGAGTGCCGGTGCCGGTGCCGGTGCCGGTGCAGCCGGCACCAGATACGCCGCCACCACCGCGATCACGCCGATGGCGATATTAGTCGCGGCCGCGATTTGAAATGAGCGGGCGACGCCGAGCTCGGAGATGAAATAGAAACCGGCCACGAGCGCGCCGATGATGGCACCCGTGGTGTTGATGGCGTAGAGCAACCCAATCCTGCCGCCGATGCGATCCTCGCGCGCGACGGCGGACTTGACGATCAACGGCAACGTTGCGCCCATCATCGACGTCGGGACGATCAATACCAGGAACGCGATGATGAAGCGGATCACGGTGACCGCGGCGATCGAGCTCGGGAGATCGGCGTGGAGTGAGATCCAGAGTCCGGTCAAACCATCGAGCACCGCGGGCGTGGCAAAGGCGGTGACGCCGACCAGCACTTCGGCCACGCCGAACGCGGCGAGCGGACGCTTGAACCGGCCCGCGACGCGCCCGGCCACGAAACTTCCGACGCCCAGTCCGGCCATGAATCCCGCCAGCACGGTGCTCGCGGCATAAATCGTGACGCCGAACACCAGGGACAGCAGGCGCAGCCACATCACCTGGTAGACCAGCGCGCATGCGCCGGACCCGAAGAACAAGACAGCGAGGAGTGGAAGCAGCCAGCGCGGAGCGCGCGAAGCGTTGATCACTTACGGCGCAGTTTAGCAAGAACCAGCATGCGCAACTGCGGCGGGATCGGCAGAAACGCCGGGGTCCTCCCCACGTACTGAATGTATCCGGCCTTCTCAATCAACGTGGATTCGAGCAGCGCCGCGCCCGACACGTAGATCAGCAGGTAGGTCATGACCGCGGGGCCCAAGAGTCCCGGCACGCCGCCGGTGGCGAGGCCAATCAGCCCGAACCCCCACCATAGCAGTGCTTCACCGAAGTAATTCGGATGCCGCGTGTAGTGCCAGAGGCCGGTATTGAGCACCTTGCCCCGGTTGGTGCGGTTCGCGCGGAACCGTCGCAACTGTTCATCGCCGACGCTCTCGAACGCCAGGCCGGCGGCGAACACGACGATGCCGGCGTAGTCGAGCAGCGTCAGCGCCGCCGGCGACACCGAGACGATCGCGAAGTAGATCGGCAGCGAAATGATCCACGCGGTGACCGCCTGGACGAGGAACACCTTGAAGTAGCTGAGCCACCACCAGGAGTCCTCGTACTGGTCACGCCATTTCACGTAGCGAAAGTCCTCGCCCTCCAGCCGATTGCGGACGCCGAGATGCGTGGCCAGGCGGATCGCCCAGATCGCGAGCAGCACCAGCGTCAGCCGCGCCCGCAGGGAGGAGCCGCCGCTCGTGAAGTAATAGGTGAGACCGATGGCGAGGATGCCCGGGCCCCACGCCACGTCGGCAACACTCGAGTTCTGGAGCCGTAGCGACACCAGCCACAGAATCGTGAACAGGATGACGATGGCCGCGAGGCCGAGTAGGAACAAATGTCCTTATCGTGGGCCGAACCGCGCTGCCAGGTAATCGACGAGCGGCTGCTTCTCGGCGTCGCTGACCGCGGCGCCCCACCGCATCATCTTTTCGACCGACCGCGTCCAGCCCGTGGGGGTGAGCTTCTGTTGTTCAATGATATCGGCTTCATGGCAGGTCAGGCATACCCGCTGGTAGGTGGCGGCGCCCGCTGCCGCGGGCGCATGCGACACCGCGGGCCGTGGCGCGAAATGCTGCGCAAGATACGGCACCAGGACGTCGCGCTCCTCGTCTGTGACCGTCGCGCCCCAGCGCACCATCTTGGCGACCGAATTCGTCCATCCAGCAGCCGACAGCTTTTGCCCCGCGATCAGATCGGCCTCATGGCAAGCGAGGCAGCGCTTGTTGAGCACGTCGAGACCGGCCCCGGCCGGCAAAGATTGCTGGGCGGTGACCGTGGCGCCGGCCATGACGATCGCGAGAATCGGGAGCGCCCTCATTTCACTTCAATCCGAACCGAGTCGTACTGGTTCCAGAGGTAGCCCGACGGGTTCCACTGTGACACCGCCGGCTGCGTGATGCCCTTCGAATCCGTGGCGCGCGACAGGATCAGATACGACTCGGGCCGCGGCGCGTTGAACTCGAACTCGAAACCGCGCCAGGTATAGCGGGCCTGTTCGCCGACCAGGCGCGCCGGGCGCCACGTGGCGCCGTTGTCGATCGACACGTCCACGGTCTTGATGTCGTCCTCGCCGGCCCACGCAAAGCCGTTGACCGTGACCTTGCCGACCGGTTGCGATGCGCCGTTGGCCGGCGTCGTGATCAGCGATTTCACCACCAGGCCCGTCAGCGGCGCCATGTCTTTCGCGTCGACCGCGGCGCCGGGTGCGACGCGGCGCGTCGGATAGCGATAGCCTGAGGCGACCCAGAAACTGTCCGAATCCTTGGCGAGCACGTTGAGCGCGTTCAGCCACTTGACCGCGTAGGCGCCTTCCCAGCCCGGAATGATCGCGCGCAGCGGCGCGCCGTGCACCAGCGGAATCGGCTCGCCGTTCATGGCGTAGGCGACGATCGTGTCGGCGTGCATCGCCTTGGCCATCGGCACCTGCCGGACAAACGCCGGCATGGTGCCGGGCGGCCGATCGGCGGCGTGCATCTCGACGTTGATGCCGCCGTTCTTGACGCCGGCTTTCTTGAGGATGTCCGACATGCGGGCGCCGGTGAAGCGCGCGGTGCTGACCCCGCCTTTTTCCCACTGGATGCCGGCCACCGCCGGCTGAAAGAAGCCGCGGCCGTTGCCGGCGCACTCGAGCGTCACCGTCACGGTGGTCGCGGGCAGCTTCCTGATCTCGTCGACCGACAGCGACAGCGGTGAATTCACTTCGCCAGCCAGCTTCAGCGTCCACGCGGCGGCGTCGACCTGAGGAATCGGCATGTGCGACCGTACGTAGAACGCGTTGTTGGGCGTGATGAACGTCCGCAGCAGTGAGACCGGCGTTTCGAAATCCGGGGGCCGGGCGGAGCGCACGATCATCTCCGCGACCTTGCCGTATTTCTGCGCGGCGGATTGCGCCAGAGCGACGCGCGGGACGAAGCGTCCGGCGGCGGCAGCGGCGGCGAGATAGGTGAGGACGTCGCGACGGGAAATCATTGAGGTGATTATAGCCGGGAGGTGATGCTTGTCGGGAGAAGAGGCGGGGTCGGGAAGTCTTAAAGGTCGGGAGGAAACTCTTGTCGTTATTGCTCGAGGCGATCGAGCAGCGCCCGCCAGCGCCGGCGCGCGACCACCATCGTCTGGCCGTTGGCGAGGATGATCTCGCCCGTGCCGTCGCTGAAGGGCTTGGCTTCCTTCACCGCGTCGAGGCGGATGATTGCGGTGCGCGACACCTGGAAGAAGCGCTGCTCGTCGAGCCGGCGGGCGAGCGCGGCGAGGGTGGGCTGCATCGAGAGTTGCTCGGTGGCGGTCACCAGGTGCGTAACGCCGTCGACGAACGTGAACGCGACCACTTCGCCGACGGGAACAATGCGGAAGCGGGCGCCGCGGCGGGCGAGGAACCGCGTGGGGGCGAGACCGGCGGCGTGCGACAGCTGCTCGAGCGCGCGATCGCGGCCGTGCGGCGTGCCGGCGTTCCTCACGCGATCGAGCGACGCTGCCAGCCGCGCCCGGTTCACCGGCTTCAACAAATAATCGAGCGCCGACAGTTCAAACGCATCGACGGCGTATTGATCGAACGCGGTGCAGAAGATCACCGCGGGCCGCGGCTTGCCGAGCGACGCGGCCACATCGAGGCCGCTGGCCCCGGGCATTTGAATGTCGAGCAGCACGAGATCCGGCGTGAGCTCGGCGATTCGCTCCGCGGCCTCGAGGCCGTCCTCGGCTTCGCCGACGATCTCGATATCCGGATGCGCGGCGAGCAACTGGCGCAACCGCTCACGCGCCGGCTGTTCATCGTCGATGAGTAACGTGCGAATCACGTCAAGCCCCAAGTCCCCACCGCTTTTATCACCATCGCCGTGACGTCGTCTTGATCCTGCCGCGCGCCACGATGCGTGCGAACCGCGTCGAGGATGGCCGTGCAGAGTTCAGCGGCCGATCGATCGCGGCCTTCACGCAGGACGTTCGCGAGCCTGGTATCGCCGAACTCCTGTCCCGCGTGGTCGAGCGCATCGTACACGCCGTCGGTGACGGCGACGAGCACGGATCCAGGCGCGAGTGGCACGCCGTGCGATCGAAACAGGCCCGATTCGATCAAGCCCAGCGCCGGCCCGGTGGCCTCGAGACGCAGCGCTTCTCCATTGCCGGGCGGCAACACGAGCACCGACGGATGGCCGGCGTTGACGGGCGTCAGGCGGCGTTGCCCCGCGTCGAGGACACCGTAGATCGCGGTGGCATACCGCGCGCCGTCGGTGGTGGCATGCACGTCTTCATCGACGGCCGCCATCAGCGCCTCGGGGCCGAGGTGTGCGAGCGTGGCCGCGGTGTGGACGCGCGCCTGGACCGCGGACGCAACGAGACCGGCCGCAACACCCTTGCCGGAGGCATCGCCGAGCAGAATGGCCCACGCACTGGATGCACCCGTCGCACCCGTCGCACCCGCGATCAAGAAACAGTCATAAAAATCACCGCCGACGCCGCGCGCCGGCAGCGATGCCGCCGCGCAATCAAATCCCGGAATGGCGGGAAGCGAGCCGGGCCACATGTGGGCCTGCACCGACGACGCCGCGGCAATGTCCTTGTCCACCGATTGGTGGGCGAGCCGCGCGCGCACGCGCTCGAGCGTGGCCGCCAGCTTGATGCGCGACACCGGCTTCAGCAGATAGTCGGTGGCATCGAGCCCGATGGCGTCGAGCGCGTACTGCTCGAACGCGGTGGCGAACACGATGAATGGCCGCGGCTCAGGCAGCGACGCGGCCAGGACCGTGCCGCGCACTTCGGGCATCTCGACATCGAGAAACAGGAGATCGGGTCGCGTCGCGCGGATCACCTCGCGGGCCTCGACGGCGCTGCCGGCTTCGCCGACCACCGTCACATCACCGGCGGCCGCCAGCAGTTGCTTCATCCGTACCCGCGCCGGGGGCTCGTCGTCCACGAGCACGGTGCGGATCACGCCGCCACCCTGGCGGCCGGCATCGCAATGCGCGCCACCGTGACGCCCGCCGCTTCATCGCGCGTCAACTTGAACGACGCGCGGTCGCCGAAGTGTCCCCGCAAGCGCTCGCGGACGCTGTGCAGCCCGAAGCCTTCGCCCTCGGGCACCACCAGGCCCGGTGAGCCGGGACCGGTATTACGCACCTCGAGGGTGATTTGATCCGTGTTGCTGCGCACGATCACGTCGATGCGCCCGGGCTCGCGCGCCTGCGACACGCCGTGCTTGACCGCGTTCTCGAGCAGCGTCTGCAGCAGCATCGAGGGGATTTGCGGCGCCGGCGTGCCGTGATCGGAATCAATCGAAAACGTGAGCCGCTGGCCGAAGCGCGCCTGCTCGACATCGAGATAGGCGCGCGCAAAGGCCAGCTCCTGGTCGAGCGGCGCCCATTCCGAATCGGATCGGCGCAGCGTGTAGCGGAAGACCTCGGCGAGCTGCTCGACCACTTCATCCGCGCGCGCCGGATCGGTGTGGATCAGCGAGGCGATCGCATTCAGGGCGTTGAACAGGAAGTGCGGGTTGATCTGCGCGCGGAGCGCTTTGAGCTCCGACTTGCTCGACTGCAGCCGCAGCTCCTGCGCCAGCTGATCCTGTTCCTGCCGGCGGCGCTGCAGCCGGATGTTCTCGAGCATGAACCCGAACACGCCGGCCAGCGATCGCAGCATCGCCAGGTCTTCGCTCAGGATGCGCCGCATGCCCGGGATGCGCAGCACGACGATGCGAACCGGGATGCTCGCGACCGGAGACGGCACGTCGATCACCGCGGCCGCGCCGGCGATCGGCTCATGGCCCACGCGCACGACGATCTGCGTGCCGAAGATCTCACTCAGCCGCTCCTCGGTGGCCGCCACGAGCGACGCCTCGTCGATGGCCGGCTGCATCGCGGCGAGCACGTGCTTGACCGCCTCGACGGGGATGAACTCGCGGCCCAGCCACATGCGATCGAGCCACCGTTCGACGCGCGCCACCAGCGCCGGCATGATGATGGCAATCGGGGTCAGCGCCACCGCGAACAGCCACGGCCGCGCC
>Ga0190265_10003700_pt1 | contig 10469 bp, 10 predicted proteins | sample Popmic124T_FD_133135 | JGI IMG/M metagenome (GOLD analysis project Ga0190265, IMG submission 133135) | Populus adjacent soil microbial communities from riparian zone of Indian Creek, Utah, USA - 124 T | ecosystem: Environmental > Terrestrial > Soil > Riparian zone | place: USA: Utah | collected...
CTCCGTGCTCATCATGACGATGAACGAGGAGCGCAATATCGCCGCATGCCTTGACGGCGTCGTCGGCTGGGCGTCCGACATCGTGGTCGTGGACAGCGGCAGTACGGACCGCACCTTGGCTGTCTGCGCCGAACGGGGCATCCCGACCAGGTTCCATGCATACGTCGATCATCCGAGCCAGATGCGATGGTCGATGGCGTCGATTCCGTGGAAGCACGACTGGCTGCTCGTGCTCGACGCGGATCGCGTCGTCACGCCGGAGCTCAGGAACGAGATCGACGGGATGCTCAGAGGCGACGACGGCGTGATTCACGGCTTCTATAACCCTCACATCCAGTACTTCCGCCAGCGTCCGGTGCGCGGGCTGAAGACGCACTACCTTCAACTGGTTCGCCGGGCCCGTGCCCGCGTCGACGAAAGCGAGCTGGTCGACGGCCGCCTCATCGTCGACGGCCCCACCGGCTCACTGCGCGGCTCCATCATCGAGAGCAATCAGAACGAGCTCGACGTCGACTTCTGGATCGACAAGCACCAGAAGTACGCGCGTCGGATCGCGATCGAGGAGATCCTTCGCGCCGAAAAGCTGCTGTCACGGTCCGAGGGGGTGCGACCGCGGCTGCTGGGCAACGCCGATGAGCGCATGGTCTGGCTCAAGCACGTATGGTTCAGGATGCCGCTGTACGTCCGTCCGGTGCTGTTCTTCTTCTATCGATACGTCCTGCGCCTTGGCTTCCTTGATGGCTGGAACGGCTTCGTCTTTCATTCCTTCCAGGCCTTCTGGTTCAGGCTGCTCGTCGATGTGAACATCGCGGAGTATCGCCGCAAGCTGAAGCTGAACACGCTGTCGCTCGAGCAACTGCTCGAGGTTGCGGGCCGGACGCCTGCGCGCCCCACCGCCGCCACCGACGACAGAGTAGTCGAGTGCCAGAAGCCATGACGTGCCGGATGTGTGGCAAGACGAACCTGCATAAGTTTCTGGATCTCGGCGCGACGCCTCCGGCCGACGACTTCCGCCGCGCCGAACAGCTGCAGGAACCGGAGACCTATTTCCCGCTTCAGGTGTTCATGTGCGCGGACTGCGGCCTGGCACAACTCGGCCATGTCGTCCCGCCCGAGGTCCTGTACCGTCAGGACTATCCCTACGAAGCCTCGACGACGGCCGCGGGCCGCGCGCACTGGGCGCGCATGGCGCAGGAAATCGTCAAACGCCTGCGTCTGGCCCCAGGCAAGCTTGTCGTCGACATCGGCAGCAATGTCGGCGTGTTGCTCGGCGCATTCCGGGATGCCGGGATGCGCGTCCGCGGCGTCGATCCGGCTCCCAACATCGCCGAGATCGCCCGCAGCCACGGTATCGACACGATCTGCACGTTCTTTGGTGTCGACGCGGCCGCTCAGATCCTGAAGGAGGACGGCCCCGCCTCGGTGATCACCGGCACCAACGTGTTTGCCCACATCGACGACCTGCGGGCATTCATGCGTGGAATCGACCTGCTGCTGTCGCCTGACGGTACGTTGATCATCGAAGCGCCGTACCTGGCGAACCTGATCGCCTACACCGAGTACGACACCATCTACCACGAGCACCTGTCGTACCTGTCCGTCCGGCCGCTGGTGTCCTTCTTCGACAGCTGCGACATGGAGGTGTTCGACGTCGAGCAGGTCGAGATCCACGGCGGTTCCCTGCGCGTCTTTGTCGGCCGGCGCGGGCGCCACCCGGTGACGAGCGACGTGTCGCGGCTGCTGGCGCAGGAGGCCGAAACCTGTCTTCACGCTCCCGAGACGCTGCAGACGTTCGCGAAAACCGTCGAGCAGAACCGGCGGGAGCTCGTCTGGCTGCTGCATCGGCTGAAGGCGGATGGCAAGAAAATCGCGGGCGTCAGTGCACCCGCGAAGGGCATGACCCTCCTGAATTACTGCAAGATCGACGGCCACATCCTGGATTTCGTGACCGAGAAGTCGCCGCTGAAGATCGGACGGTTTACGCCGGGCGCGCGCCTTCCCGTCGTGCCTGACGATCAGTTGACGCGGGAGCAATGCGACTACGGGCTGCTCCTGGCGTGGAATTTCGCCGACGAGATCATCCGGAACCTCGATGGGTTCCGGCGGCAGGGCGGGCGCTTCATCATTCCCATTCCTGCCCCGAGAGTCATTTCGTAACGGGAGAGTGTGATGCGCGTGATTCGCGTGAAACCTGCGGTCGCGGACCGCCGCGGCACCATTACCGACGTCCTCGATGGCACCCGCGTGGAGTGTGTGACGCTGGTGACGTCGAAAAAGGGCGCCGTACGCGGCAACCATTACCACAAGAAGACGACGCAGTACACCTACGTCCTTGAGGGACGGTTTCGGCTGTTCACGCAGCGCACTGGACGCGCGGTTCAGTCGCGCGTCGTCAAGGCCGGCGACCTCGTCGTCACGCCACCGCTGGAGCGGCATGCGTTTGTCGCGCTCGAAGACTCGCTGCTGATCGCCTGCGCTCACGGACCTCGTGCGGGCCGCAGCTACGAGTCCGACACGTATCGCCTGGCGGTGCCAATCTCCACGCCACCCCGCTGAGGCGCTGGCGGACACCGATGGTCACCCCAGTACGTCACGTCCCAGTCTCGCAGCCGGTCATCGGCGATCTCGAGATCGAGTACGTCCTGACCGCATTGCGACAGAACGCGATCTCCGGGTTCTACGGCGACTATCTGGCGAGATTCGAATCCGAGTTCGCCGCCTATTGCGGCACCTCCTGTGGCGTCGCCACCAGCCGCGGGAAGACGGCCCTGCACCTGGCGCTCGCGGCGCTGTCCATTGGCCGGGGCGATGAGGTGCTGGTGTCGACGCTGACGAACATGGCCACCGTGTTTGCCGTGCTGTATCAGGACGCCACGCCGGTGCCGATCGACATCGAGCCCGAGACGTGGAACATGGATCCGGCGCTGCTCGAACGTCACGTGACGCCGCGGACGAAGGCGATCCTCGTCGTCCACCTCTTCGGCCATCCGGTCGACATGGATCCCGTGCTCGACATCGCACGCCGTCATCGTCTGAAAGTCATCGAAGACGGCGCGGAAGCGCATGGCGCCTTGTATCGCGGCCGAAAAGTCGGCAGCCTCGGCGATGTCGGCTGTTTCAGCTTCTATGCCAACAAGATCATTACGACAGGTGAAGGCGGAATGCTGACGACCGACGATCGCGATCTGGCGGCGCGAGCCACTTCCTTGAAGGGCCTCGCGTTCGGACCGACGAACAGGTTCATGCACACCGCGGTGGGTTTCAACTACCGCATGACCAATCTGCAGGCCGCAGTCGGCTGCGCCCAGATGCGGTCGATCGACACCGTCATCGAGAAGAAACGCCGGGTGGCTCGTTGGTACACGGAGCGCTTGAAGGATATCCAGTGTCTCCAGCTGCCCGTCGAACGCGCGTATGCGCGCAACGTGTACTGGATGTATCACCTGGGGCTGGTCGGTGAGATGGCTGAGCAACGTGACGCCATCCGGTCGCGGCTGGCCGCCGCCGGCATCGAAACCCGCGAAGGCTTCATCCCCGCCAATCTTCAGGACGTGTTCCAGCGCCAGGGCTGGGCGCGGGCTGACAGCTGTCCGCGCGCCAACATCGCGGCCCGATCGACCTTCTACCTGCCGAGCGGGCCGTCGCTCACCGAAGAAGACGTCGATTACGTCAGCGCCTCGCTGAAAGACGTCCTCCAGGCCGTGTAAGCGATGTCAGAACCCCAGATATTCGCGGACCTGTACGCCGGGAACTACGACAGCATGTACGCGGCGAAGGACTACCTGGCCGAGTGTGATGTCATCGAACGGGCGTTCGCACGCTTCGCGGATGGCCGCGTCCACACCATCGCGGATTTCGGGTGCGGCACCGGCAGCCACGCCATCCCGCTCGCGCGCCGCGGCTACGCCGTGGTCGGAGTAGACAGATCGGACGCGATGCTCGCGGAGGCGCGGGCGAAGGCGGACGGGGCCGCACGCGAGGACGGGATGGGGACGCTGGCCTTTCGCCAGGGCGATCTGCGGGACGTCAACCTCGAGTCCACGTTCGACGCCGTGCTGATGATGTTCGCGGTACTGGGCTACCAGCACACCAATCAGGATGTCACGCGCACGTTGACCAATATCAGGAGGCACCTGCGACCCGGCGGCCTGCTGGTGTGCGACATCTGGTACGGTCCCGCTGTCCTGCACGATCGGCCGGGGAAAAAGAGCCGCGAGATGCCGACGGCACACGGACGAATCATCAGAATGGCGTCATCCGAGATTGATGTGCTCCGCCACCTCTGCACCGTCGATATCGCCCTGACCGTGATCGAACACGACCGAGTGGTGAGCCAGGAGACCGAGCGGCACGACGTGCGCTTCTTCTTTCCTCAAGAGATCGCCGCGCTTTTGGAACTGACGGGTTTTCGAGTCTGCCGGCTGGGCGCCTTTCCGGATTTCGAACGACCTCCGACCGAAGACAACTGGAACGCGATGGTCGTCGCACAGGCCGGGGGTTGAAACCAGGGTGAGTACGAGCGGGAGACTGCTGTTCTTGTATACCCCTTTAGTGACGATGGGGGGAGGCGAACGCAATTTTCTTGAAGAAGTCCGTCAATTCAGGGCCCACGGCGTCCCCTGTGACGCCATCACTTTCAAGGCGGCGCCGGACGGTCCGGTCGGCGCGGCGGTGGCCAGCGCCGCGGTGGACGTGATCCCGCGAGGAGGCAGCCTCCCGAGAGCCGCGACACTTCGCAAGTACACGAAACAAAAACAGTCGCGCCTGTTGATTGCGCATACCAGCCCGCCCCTGGCGTACCTCGGCACCCTGGGCACAGGCGTGCCCTACGTGCTCTATCTGAACAGCCCCCCGTTCTACAAGGGGTACCCGGAGAACAGGGTCATCTATTCGTGGCGGTATTCCAGGCTGGTGAAAGAGACGATTGCGGCTGGCGGGCCGCGGTACGCGGATTTCCTGCCTGAGGTGACGCTTGGGCCGGCCGAGCGCGCGGAGGTTGAAGCGCGAGCCCTGCTGACGTCGCTGGCGGTGCGAAAGGCGCGTGCCGTCATCGTCTGGTCGTCCCGTGCGGCGGAAGAAGTCAGAAAGGTCTACGGCGTGGATCCTGTCGTCCTGAAGGGATGCATCCCTGATGCACTCAGCAGCTATGTCCCGCGATCGAATATCCGCCAGCGGCTCGGAATTCGCGACGACAGTCGTGTCGTCCTGACCGTATCGCGGCTTGATCCGATCAAGAGAGTCGATCTTCTCATTCGCGCCTTCGACACGCTCAAACGCCGTCATCCGGACGCCGTGCTCGTGATTGTCGGCATAGGGCCGGATGAATCGCGCCTGCGGGCGCTCGCGTCGGAACTCGGTACCACAGACATCGTCTTTGCCGGCTACGTTCCTGACCAGGCATTGTGGGACTACTATGCGACGAGCGATGTATTCGTGACGCCGGCACTCGCGGATTTCAATATCGCTCCCTACGAGGCGCTCGCGCTGGGCTGTCGAGTGGTCTGGTCGAGCGAGATGGATCCCGACGAGTCGTTACGGCGGAACGCAGCGGTCGTCACGGTCGAACCGGGCCACCTCGAGTTTGCCGATGCCATCGCCAAGACGTTCAGCCTGCCGGCACCGGCGGCCTCCGACATGACGCGCTATCTGTGGTCGGAGCGGTACGCGCGTCTTTCCTCCCTCTTTCACTCAATCACCGATGGCCAGCGAAATCACGGCTGACAGACGACCTGGCGTCAAGCCGCTGATCAGGGCATTGCTGCCGCGGACGATTCGCCCGCGCCGGATCCTCGCGGGTCCCCTCCGCGGCGCCTGGCTGGTGACCTCCTGGCACGATTATCCAGCCGGCCTCACCGGCCGGACGGAGCGGCCGCTGCTCGACTGGTTCGCCCGGCACGTCCAGCCGGGCGAGACCTGGCTCGACGTCGGCGCCCATTACGGCTACACCGCGTTTGCGCTCGGCAGACTCGTCGGCCCGGCGGGGCGCGTCTTCACGTTCGAGCCCGTGCCCGGCACCGCGGGGTGCGTCGACCAGGGGCGCGTGCTCAATGCGCTCGCTCACGTGACGGTTCTGCCGATGGCGCTTGGCGCATGCGCCACGCTCGAATTCCGCCGCCTGGCGTGCACGCGAGGCATGGCGGACTCGACGCTCTCGCCGGACTCGTCCGCGTGGTTCGTGAACGTCGCGGTCGCCCGCTTCGACTGGCTCTGGCCCGCCCTCCACGACGGCGACGCCAGGATTCACGGCGTCAAGATCGACGTCCAGGGCATGGAGCTCGAAACGCTCGACGGCATGCGCGACGCCCTTGCCCGGTGGCGCCCCCGCATCGTCCTGGAACTGCACGCCGGCGTCAGCCGCGAGGCCGTCCTCTCCCTGCTGCGGGAGCTGGGCTACTCGAGCGAGGCCGTCGCGATCGAACCGGTCCGCGGCGAGCGGACGCCGCAGTTCCTCGACAATCACAGCTACGCGTTTCATCCCGCATGAGGAGCTGTTCGCTCCCACGGGCCACCGAAACACCGAGAGACCGAGAGGCTTTTTTCCATCGCTTCTCGGTGGCTCGGTGTCTCGGTGTTCCGTGGAAGTGAAGGGCCGCCCTGTGGCCCGGCTCTTCATCCTCTCGATCAATTACGCGCCGGAGCCGACGGGGTTCGCGCCGCACGCGGCCGCGCTCGCCGCGCACCTCGCGGCGCGCGCGCACGAGGTGTCGGTCTTCACCGGATTCCCGTTCGCCCCCGAATGGCGGCGGCGCGCGGAGGACTGCGGCCAGTTGTTCCGAACCGAGAGGAAGGACGGGGTGACCGTATACCGGCTCACCCACTTCATTCCGAGGCGTCCGTCCAGCGCGCTGCAACGCATCCTGATGGAAGGCACTTTCAGTGTCGCGGCGCTCCCCGCGGCGATTGCCGCCGCCATCCGAGGCGGAAGACCGGATGCGCTTCTGTACATCGGCGCGCAGCCGGCACTTGCGATGCTGACGAGGATCATCGCGACGCTGTTTCGCCGCCCGTATTTCGTGAACGTCAACGACCTCGCCGCGCGCGCCGCGCTCGACGTGGGCATCGTCGCCGGCCCGCTGTACCGGCTGCTCGATACGTTCGAGTTCGCCGCCTACCGTGCCGCGGCGGGAGCCAGCGTCCTGTGCCGCGCGTTCGAAGACGCGCTGGTCGAACATGGGTACCCAGGCGATCGCATCCGGCTGATCCGGAGTCCGATCGACATCGAACAGATCCGCCCCGCCGCCCGTGACGATCGGTTTCGGGCGGCCTATGGCCTCCCCCCTGACGCGTTCGTCGTCATGCACGCGGGCAGCATGGGCAAGAAACAGGGACTGATGAACGTCATAGAAGCAGCCCGCCTCACAGCCGAGGAGTGCGGCGCGGACCCTTGCGGTCCGCGGATCTACTGGGTGTTTGTCGGCGACGGGGAAGACAAAGCGGCCCTCTTCGAGAGCGTGCGCCGGCGGGGCCTCGAGGAGATCGTCCGCTTTGTGCCGTTTCAACGTGACGAGGACATGGCCGCCATGTTTGCAGCGGCGGACGTGCTGCTGCTGAATCAGCTCCGCGCGGTCAAGGACACCGTCATCCCCTCGAAGCTGCTCACCTACATGTCCGCCGGACGTCCCGCGATTGCCGCGGTGAACGCCAGCAGCCAGGGAGCGGAGATCCTTCGTGAAGCGGATGGCGGACGGATCGTCGCGCCTGAAGACCCGGCGGCGCTGGCAGACGCCGCCCGGTGGTTCATGGCGCTGGCGCCGGAGCAGCTCAGTGCGTTCGGCGCGCGCAACCGCGCGTACGCGGAAGCGCATTTCGATCAGCGAAAGATCCTGGCGGCGCACGAGCGCTTCATGTTCGGCGCGCCTGAGGGGGTGTCGTGAGCGCGGCGAGGCTCATTCCCCTCGTCATCGCGCTCGGCACACTCGCCTTTGGTGCGGTCTACCCGTGGGGATACGTCCCGCTGTTTGCGATCGCGGCCGCGATCGGCATCGCCGGCCTGACACGCGAGGGGGTCCGTCCGCCGATGCGGCCGGTGGTGGCGGCGCTGGTGCTCCTGTGCGCCGCGGCCGCCGTGCAGCTGGCGCCACTGCCCTCGCCCGTGCGTGACTGGCTCAGCCCGGCGACCTCCGGGCTGCTCAGCCGCTACGACCTCGCGTATGCCGGCGAAGCCGGATGGGCGCCGCTTTCGATCAACCCGCGCGGTACCCGGATTGCCGTTTTCGCGCTGTGCGCCCTGAGCCTCTACCTGGTGGGTCTGCCGGCACTGCTTCACGGCCGCGGCGTGCGCGCGCTGCCGACGACGCTTGCGATCTTTGCGGTGCCGCTGGCGGTCTTCGGCATTTACACCAGGGAATACAACAACGGCCTGATGTACTGGTTCTGGGAGACCCGGGACGTGCCGTATACGCTCGGCGGAGGCACGAACCAGTTCGGGCCGTTCGTCAACCGCAATCACTTTGGCGGCTGGATGCTGATGACAGTCTGCCTGTTGATCGGATCGCTGTTCGCGCGGCTCGAGCGCGTGAGGTCGGAGCGGGGCACGCGCCGTCAACGCCCCCTGGAATGGCTCGGTTCCGCGGAGGCGAACGGCCTGCTGTTGATGATCGCCGCGGTTGTTGTGGCCGTGATCTCCCTGGTCTGGACGATGTCACGTTCGGCGATGGTGGGATTTGCCGGCGCGGCGGCGGCGTTCGCGTGGCTTGCTGTGCATCGCAAACGGCTGGGACTGAAACGTCGGACTGCTGCGGTGGCAGCGCTTGCGACGGCGGTGCTCGCGGCGGTCGTGTGGCGCGGCCCTGCCGCGCTCTTCGCCTGGTTCCAGAACGAGCGGGACCTGCTCGGCCGCTTCGCGACCTGGCGGGACGGGGCCGAGGTGGTCCGCGACTTTCCCGTGTTTGGAACGGGCCTGAATACGTTCAGCGACGCGATGCTCTTCTACCAGACGGGCAATCGCGGCTTCCACATGGCGCAGGCGCACAACGACTACGTGCAACTGGCGGCTGAAGGCGGGCTGCTGCTCGTCGTGCCCGCCGCCGCGGCGACGTTCCTGCTCGCGCGCGCGATCCGGCAGAACCTGCGGGCCGCCCGCGCGGAATCACGAGGCTACTGGATTCGCGCGGGCGCGGCGATCGGCATGCTCGGCGTCGCGCTCCAGGAAGTCTTCGAATTCAGTCTCCAGATTCCCGTGAATGCACTGTTGTTCGCAACGCTGGCGGCCGTGGCGCTCGCCCCCGTCGTGCGGCACGCGCGTCCGGCCGATATTTCGCATGATACGATCGAAAATTCTGGGAAAACTGATAGTGCCCCACTGCCCTAAGTGCAACTCGAGGGACCTGCGCCTGTCGCATACGCGCAACCGCTGGGAGCGGTTCCGCAGGGACATCACCGGCAAGCGCCCCTATCGGTGCCACGCATGCCAGTGGCGCGGCTGGAAGAAGGTAGGACTTGTTGACGACGGGCCGACGGCGACGCTGCGGATGAAGGTGCCCGACCCGCCGAACCTGCGCGGCACCGCCCTCGCGCGCCCCGACACGGACACGCGAAAAATCAACCTCAAGGACCTCGACAGGTTCCACGCGACGCACGAGCAGGACCAGGGCTGACGCATGCCGCTGCGGATCGGATGCGACCTTGATGGGGTGCTCGCCGACATGGAAAGCGCCCTGGTGCGCGAGGCGGAAACGCTGTTCGGCGCCAGGCCGCCGCGGCAGTTCGAGAAACGCACCTACGACGCCTCCTCGATGGCCGACATCGTCCCGTCCGAGGTGGCCGACAACGCGCCGCTGCAGCACGAGCTGCAGCTCAGCGACCGCGAACGGCGCGCCCTGTGGCGGCACGTCCGGGGGATCGACGGCTTCTGGGAGTCGCTGGAGGAGACCGAACCCGGCATCGTGAAAAAGCTGGCGGGGCTCGCCGCCGATCGCCGCTGGGAGATTATCTTCCTGACCCGGCGTCCCACCACCTCGGGCGACACGGCGCAGCTCCAGTCGCAACGTTGGCTGGTCGCCAAAGGCTTTCCGCTTCCGAGCGTCTACGTCGTCACGGCGTCGCGCGGCCTGATCGCGGCCGGCCTGACGCTCGATATCGTCGTCGATGACACGCCCGAGAACTGCGTCGACGTCGCCTCCGACTCGAAGGCGCTGACGATTGCGATCTTCCGCAGCACCGACGTCGCGCCGCCCCCCATTCTGAAGAACATGGGGATCCACATGGTCCCGACAACCTCGGAATGCCTCGACCTCCTGGCGGAGATCGACTCCAGCCTCAAGCACGCGGAACCTGGCGCGATGGGGCGCGTGCTGCGGACGCTGGGGGTGAAACAGTCGGCGAACGTCTGACACCCGCGGCTCAGGGGCCGCGCATGGAGGGCACATGATTCAACTCGCGAAGGCATTGACGGCGCTGGCCGGCGTCGCGTTCGTCCTGGCCGTGGTCACGAACTTCACCGGTGTTGACATGGCGCTTCCCGTGCCGAC
>Ga0190265_10003701_pt1 | contig 10468 bp, 7 predicted proteins | sample Popmic124T_FD_133135 | JGI IMG/M metagenome (GOLD analysis project Ga0190265, IMG submission 133135) | Populus adjacent soil microbial communities from riparian zone of Indian Creek, Utah, USA - 124 T | ecosystem: Environmental > Terrestrial > Soil > Riparian zone | place: USA: Utah | collected...
CGCTGTCGACTGCGACGATCCGGTCACCGTAGCGCAAGCCGCCGCGCCAGGCAGGCGAGCCCCTGAATGTTGCCGTGACATAGGTGTCAAGGGTGTCCTTGCCAAGGTAATTCTGAATCGAGGCGCCGATGCCGAAATACTCTGAACGCTGGTCCGTCTTTAGTTCTTCGTACTCGTCACGATCGTAATAGCTGGAGTGGGGATCCAAAGATCGCAGCATACCGAGGATTGATGACTTGAATACCTGGTTGTAATCCAGTCGCCGGCCGTCCACGTAGTGATCCTGGATAACGCGCAGTGCTTCCTCGAAGTCCCTCTCAATAATCGGTATTGGTACTGAGTTAAATCGTCCGGCTCGACGGCCAATCGCAGTGGGGCCTGGCGCCTTTCCGGTAGAGGTCCCGCGAGTGGGTGCCGGATTGGGTTTCTGTTGGCCGACGGCAAAAGTTTGAATGCCGAAAACCAGTACTGAGAGTGTCAACGCCAGCGAGAGTTTCTGTTTCACTAATGATGCCTCTTGATTTCGAGTAAATCAGGGACGACTGACGCCGCCGCAGGGCCGCAATACTAACCAAAGCTTCCTAAAGCCAGCAAGCTCGCCGCTTCAATTTCCTGGTAAGAGGGTCGGAAAATGCGATCAATCAAATGCGGATTACACGAGAAATGAAACCGTTAAAAGCGCTGCGGTTCCACTTCGCCTCCAACGACAATTGGGAAACTCAGCTAACTAAAGGAATTGCAGAATTACGCTCGCTTGACGCCTCTTCTCAGCCATCCGTAGAATGAACTTAACAAACATCAATAACGTATCAGTAGGCGAATACCAAGTTTGAGGAGTTTTAAGGATGAGTAATCCATATCAAAGTAGTCCTTTTCAAAAGGAAGAACCAAAAGCGCCCGAAACAGTTGACGATTTGATGCTGAGAGACGACGAGGCAGAAGGCGATCCCGACGATCGCAACCGCACTGCGTCGTCTGTGCGGGACATCGCGTCGCGCATACCGGAATCATTGAGCGCCATCGGTCGTGATATCAGTCGCACGATCGAACGCGCAATGTCCGCCAAGGATGATTATGTGGTGGCGGTAAAAGTTTCGCCTTCGGCCCAGGATAAGGTCGACCAGTTGGTGCAAGCCGGTATCTTTCGCACGCGCGCTGAAGCCGCTGGATTTTTGGTCGAAGAAGGAATCAAGACACAGACTGCACTCTTCGACCGGGTACAACAGAAACTCGCTGAAATCGAACGACTGAGGGCGGAATTACGAGGCATGGTCAACGAGAAGTCGGCCTAGCTCTTCCTGTCGTCGCGGTCCCCCACAATCATTGAGCGTTGTGCTTCCGATGAGGAAGCCTGCGCTCAAATACGTTCATACGAAAACGAGAATAAAGTGGCCGACGAATTCAAACTCTCACAAACACCCATCCAACAATTCGCGCTGTCTAATGGTCTTCGAATAATTCTTTGCGAGGATCACGCCGTCCCTGTGGTTTCTGTCGCCCTTTATTACGATGTCGGTTCGCGAAATGAGAAACCGGGCCGAACCGGGTTTGCGCACCTCTTCGAACACATGATGTTTCAGGGTTCAGAGAACGTGCCCAAGGCTGCGCACTTCCAATACATTTTCAACGCCGGCGGGACGATGAACGGGACGACATCTACGGAGCGTACCAACTACTTCGAAACCTTACCGGCAAGTCACCTTCCCCTCGCGCTTTGGCTCGAGAGCGATCGGATGCGATCGCTTAAGGTGACTCAGGAGAACCTCGACAATCAGCGCAACGCCGTGCAGGAAGAGAAGCGCCTGCGTTATGACAATCAGCCTTACGTCAATGCGTTCCTGCGAATCAATGAGCTGATCTTCAAAAACCCAGCCAACGCCCATTCGACGATTGGATCAATGGAAGACCTCGACGCCGCCACGATAGATGACGTTCAGGAGTTCTTTCGGATTTACTACGCGCCGAACAATGCGGTGTTGTCGGTAGTCGGAGATTTCGATTCGGCTGAAGCATCTGAGCTGGTGCGAAAATACTTTGAAGCCATCCCCAGCCAATCTCCGCCGCCTCCGGTCGACATAAGTGAACCGGAAGACGTAGCCCAGACGCAGGAAGTTTTTAACGACCCGCTGGCGCCGGCTCCTGCGTTTGTACTCGGCTGGAAGATTCCCGAGCGTCGGACTCGCGATTTCTATGCGATTTCGTTGGCGGCGGATCTGCTTTTTGAAGGCGAAAGTTCGCGGCTGTATCAAAAGTTGGTGAAAGGCGACGAGTCAGTGGTCTCTATTCAGGGAGGCATAGACGAACGGCGTGGTCCATCTGCGTGTTATATCTTTGCTCTGCCGAAGCCCGGACAAGAAGTTGCTGAGATTCGTGAACAGATCTTCGACGAGATACGTTCGTTGCGTGAATCGGGGCCATCAGAAGAGGAGATGGAGAAACTGCGCAACTCCTTGCGCAACGACGTGGTGCGTGGCCGCCAGTCAACCATGTACCGGGCACAACGTTTGGCCGAATACGCGCTCTACGATAACGATCCGACTTTGATCGACACGGAGTTGGCCCAGTACCTGGCAATAACACCGGCTGAGATTAAGGATGCGGTAAAGAATTATCTCGACGTCGATAACCGTGTAACTCTTGACATCCTTCCGGCTGCGCTTGCCGAGCCCGCAGCCGATGTTGCCGGGCTGCCACCGGGTGAACCGCAACAGCCCACAGCTCCGCCGCCACAGGTTCCGGCGTCACCGTCAGAACCTCAACCTGAAGTTGCCGTGGTTGGCACTACCAACAAAGGCCAACTCGACGCGCCGCAGCAACCTGCGGATCCTCCAAAACAAACTGAAACCGGATCCGGTCCTTTGCATACATAACCGATGATTCAAGAACAAGACATTCTTAAAGTTCCACCACCGCCGCTTCCTCCCCGGCCGATAACATTGCCGACTTCCTTCGAGACTACTTTGCCAAACGGTCTTGCCGTAGTCGTAGTTGAAGATCCAAGACTGCCGCTGGTTAGTTACCGGCTGGCCATACGCACCGGAGATGCGCACGAGCCGCCCGAACTTCCCGGCTTGTTAGACATGCTGACGGGATTGTTGACGGAAGGTACTGAATCGCGCGCCAGTCGCCAAATTGCGGATCAGGTCGCACGTTTGGGGGCAACTCTGCAGTCAGGCGCGAATTCCGATTACACAACCGTCGCTGCTTCGTCCTTAACGATGTTCAGTGAGGACATTCTGGAGCTGATGGCAGACATCGCGTTGCGGCCGGTCTTTCCCGAGAACGAAGTAAAGCTGGCAAAACAGAACACGAAAGAGAGTCTGAAGCAACAGCGCGCACAACCGGCTTTTTTGGCTAATGAAATGTTAGCTAAGATCATGTTCGGGGATCACCCGTATTCAGTAACTGCGCCGACTCCGGAAGCGATTGACGCCACCACCCGACAACACCTGATTGATTTTCACAAGTCTAAATTCATCTCCAACAATGCGGTGATGGTGGTGGTCGGAGATGTTAAACGCGAATCCGTTTTGCAGCAGGTAGAAAAGTTTTTTGGGGCGTGGTCACCAGGCACAATTGAGGGCGACAACTTTCCGCCGCCACCTGAACGGAAGTCACGGTCCGCATACGTGGTGGATCGTCCAGGCTCAGCACAGGCAAATATCATTATCGCCAACCACGGAATCACGCGGACCAGTCCTGACTATTTTCCGTTGCTCGTGATGCACACGATCCTCGGCGCCAATGCGTCGTCGCGATTGTTCATGAATTTGCGAGAGGACAAGGGTTACACCTACGGCGCTTATTCAAGCCTGGACGCGCGCCGAACCGCGGGAACCTTCCGGGCGACCGCTGAAGTAAGAACGCCGGTAACGGGCGACTCCTTGAAAGAGTTTTTCTACGAACTCGATCGCATCCGCACCGAGCCGGTTTCCGAAAAGGAAATTGCGGACGCCAAGTCGTACTTAACAGGTGTGTTCCCGATTCGGCTTGAGACGCAGGAAGGCGTTATCGATCAGTTGGTGCAAATCAAAATGTTCGGGCTCAACGACGACTATCTGGAGCTGTACCGGAGCCGTGTGCAAGCGGTCACCGTCGAGCAAATCAAGGAAGTCGCGATGAAGTATGTCCAGCCTGATGTCGCTGCGCTGGTCATCGTGGGCGATGGTGCCCAACTATTGGATCAGATAAAGCCTTATTCTGAAGAGATTGAATTCTATACAACGTCGGGAAAGAAGAAGAGCCACCCTTCTACTGAACCGGGTGAGTCGCGACCGGCCGTCGAGGCTGCGCTGGCGGGAGATTGGTCTTTGCTGATCGAAAGCCCGCTCGGCCAGAGTATTCCGGCCACTCTGATTCTGGCTAACACTGTTAAGGGTTTGTCCGGAAGAGTGGAATCTGAAATGGGTAATGGCGAACTGCTGTCAGCATCTTTCGATGGCGAATCGTTCCTTGCGATTGTTTCGTTTGACGTGGCAGGTCTCCAGATGGAAGCACAAATCAGCGGCGAGGTGGACGATCATCAGATGGAAGGCACAATCAGTATTCAGGACACGCCGCCGCTTCCGTTCACCGGAAATCGATCCGAATCCGCGACGTCTTAATTACCGTAATTAAGTTCCACAAAAAAGTCGCCCGACATTGTTACATGTCGGGCGAAATCACAGGAGGAACCGAGGATTACTGGTGGTCGTTATAAAGCTACAGCCATCCAAATAACCTCAACCATATGATGGCATATTTTAGGCTCCGGTTGCACTGTTTTACGCGCAAGGGAATTGAAACAATCTGACTTATTCGTCATAGCGAAGCAACATTCCGTCGGCGCCTACTGCCCAGCCGATTTTCTTTGCGAAATGCAATCCATAAAGATTTAGCTTCGTTCCAGTCTCCTGCTCGATCCAGGTAGCGCCCGCATCTTCCGTTCGCAAAATCGTCCCGCCGCGTCCAATTGCCCACCCGTTGTCGTCGCTAACAAATTCAACATTTAAGAGCGTGGAACGAGTTTTAGGTTCAATCGGCGTCCAACTCGCACCGCCATCTGAGGTTCGTATTATGGTTCCGCGTTCACCCACCGCGATTCCCTTTTTATCGTTCCGAAAATCAACGTGGTAAATCGTTGAGCTGGTGCCGGTGTTCTGCTTTGTCCAGGTTTGACCGGCGTCAACAGTGGCCAGAATTGTACCTGCGGCCCCCACAATCCAACCTCGCTTCTCGTTTACAAATTCGATGTGGATCAACTCCAGCCTGCTTGGAGCACGTTGTCTTTGCCATGTTTCACCGGCATTTTCTGTGTAGAGCAAGATGCTATCGATGACGGTTTCGCGCTTACTTACGGAGCCGACGATCCAGCCTTTCTTTTTGCTGGAAAAACGGACGCTGTATAGCTCTACGTCAGCGCCGTCAAACTCGTTGGGCGTAAACCTCCGCACTTCGGTCCACCGCGATCCTTTATCGCGGGTTACAAAAACAGCGTTGCCGGCGATCAAGAATCCATCTTCCTTGTCTCGAAAATAGATGTCGTTGATTGCGTCTTTTGTGTCGACTAGCTGCTGCACCCAACTACGTCCACCATCATCGGTGCGACTCAGGAAACCCTGATCGCCGCCAACCCAACCTCTCTTGTCATCGAGAAAGAATACCGTGTTGAGATCCTGATTGACTGGGGCAATGCGGGTCGATACCCATCCCTGCTGCGCGCTGGCACTGACGGTAACGAAAACCAATAACAGCGTGCTGCGCAATAACCGACTTATCGAGGTGCCCGTAGAATTCATATTTGTAATGTGCCTACTCCTGCCGACCAAATTGCCCGCGTTAAGAGCAAGGTTGAAGTGAAAATGGGTAGCTGGTGGATTTCATGTAAGTCTATCGCGTCAGACGAAAAAATGCATGGACAAACTTTTCCGCGATCACCCAAGGGTTCTTAGTTGATTTTGAGGCGCCGCAGGCCGCAAAAAGCAAAAGGCCACGCGTCCATGCCTGAAACGCGTGGCCCTTTTGCCTGGCACTCGATCAATTGCCCGCAGCAGCTACGCGGTAAATGCGTCCTTCAAACACTACGATCACTTGCTCGCCCAGCGAGAAGTAATCTCCCAAGTGTCGCTTCTGTTTGAGGAGCGCAAAATACTCGTCGCTGCCAAACTTAACAACCGTTTCGGGAAGTGCCATTCCGACCCTGAATTCGGAATCGGTCCACACCTCGTTGCGCAAGTAAAATGTCTTGCCACCGACATTCCTGACCAAAGACGAAGCTGTCTCAGTTTCGACTCGGTCAACTTCCTGTTGCGCACGTGCTCGTTTACTGAGAACCACTGCCGCCTGTCCCGTACTAGCGTTCATATCTGCGGCCTTGGGCGCAGGAGGCGGCGGGGCCATATCCGCCTGGCGTCCGGAGAGAAAACCGCGATTGTCTCGCCTCACCCCGGTAATGTTTGCAGCTGCGTTGGGCTCCAGGGCGAGATAGGACGTATAGGGCGTGACTATGCCATAACGCGTTCCCAGGTCAACGATCTCGTCATGTAACTCCCGCTGCTCGCCGTTCAGGCGTATCTGTTCCATCAACCAGCCGACGCGACGAGTCGCCCACAAGCGCGGCAGAAAGTCGTTCGCCTCTTCCCGCAATGGAAAATTCAGATTGTTATAAAACAGCGTACGGTTGGCGCCTCGACTGTTCCCGCTTAATCCAAGGCGTACGTAGTCCATTTGAATCGGGTTCTTGTAACGCCCGATGATCGTCAGCTGAGAGCCTTTGAAGATATCCGGCAGATTACGCGGATAAGACAGGTCGGTCTCTACACCGGCCATGTCGAGCCGAAGATCAGTTAAGACGGGATGATTGATCTTGGCAAAGAAGTTTGAGACCTTCACCTCGATGTCTTCCTGTGGTTCAACGTAATCCGCAACGCCTCCGTTTTCAGCTGCCAGTTTGTCCAACAATGAAGTGTTGACGTCGTAGCCCACACCGAAAGTGAAAACACGCAGGCCCTGAATTTTAGCGGCGCGCGCATTTTCAACAATTCGCGTTGCATTCGTCTCCCCTACAGTCGGCAGACCGTCTGTCATGAAGACCAGAATCTTGGGGCGATCGCTTGGTTTAAACTGCTGCATTGAAGTCAACAGCGCTTGATTGATGTTGGTACCGCCGACTGGCCGCAGCGATTGGGCGAACGTTTCACCGCGTTTCCTTCCGGCATCGTCCGCCGTGATCGTCCCCGACTCCATTAACCGCTCTTCGCCGGCGAATGAAATGACATTAAATCGATCCTGTGGCCGAAGAATGCGAATGCCGTACAACAGCGCTGCCCGCGCCTTTTCCATCTTTCCGGCGTCGGACATCGAACCAGAAGTGTCCAGGACGAAGACAATGTCTTTGGCAGCGTATTCCTGGTCTGACCAATCATCTTTGGGAGAAATCATCAAGAGAAAGTACCCGTCCTTGCCGGGCTCGCGATGCGTTAGCAAAGTCACACCAAAGTCTTCGGCGGAACGGGTGTAAAAGAGTTGAAAATCTTGTGGCTCTTTCCCGGCTGCGCTTTCAAAAGTGATTACTGACCGCCGGTCGCCGTTGCGTTTGATATCAACAGCATGGCTTGGGGAGTAAACGTTGCGGATAGGGTCTTTGCTGTCAAGTTCCACCCGGCCGGAAACACTACCGATCTGCGCAACTTGCCGGCCGGTGCCCAGTGGATAGCGATAAGCAACTGTGCCGGAATGCGCCTCCAGCACCTGCGAGTATTTGAGTTCGAGTTTCTTGTCGGAGTGTGGTGGAATTGGAAAAATGCTCGCCTGAAACAGGTTCTTCCCGGCATATTCCAGAAGACCTGGATCCCGCTGACGTCTTACGATCTCATCGTAGATGCGTCTTGCCTCTTCCTTGGAACGCACTTCGCCAACCAAGCGCCGGTCGCCTTCCCAGATTGCAAACTCGGTGATGGATGCCTGTTCGGGGATCGGAAAGAAATAGATGCCTTCGAGCACCGCGTCAGTGTCATTGCGAAAGACCTGCTCGACGTGTGTAGTTGCCACCTGCGAAGAAATCCGCGTGTCTATCTTGATCGATTTCACGGGAAGCGAGCGCGGTAACGTGATGGGACGCGGACGCTCAGGGCAGCGCCGGCAGGGACCCGGAACGATGACTCCTTGCGCTGCCGCGTTCGCGGCCAGAAAGAACAAGAACGAGATGGAGAGAAGGAACAAGCCTGGTCTGACGGGTCTCATAATGACCTCCAATGGGAATCGGCGCGCGTTGATGGTCGCACCATGTCGAAGTAGGAACGGGTCTCGTTGGAGATTCTTGCGTGAGTGGCGCCCAAATAATCGGGGAGATAGAGTCTATTTGGCGTAGTGGCCCGCTTAGGCGTTGTCTAATCCCCACTGTTTCTAGTGGAGTTGGCGCAGCGGGCGGTTTCTGAGACCCACCACCGTCACGAACAGAATGATGCCAACGCCTCCGCCCGCCAAAGTCAAAGGTGCTCCATAGCGCGACGCGACCGCGCCGGCCAGCAAATTGCCGATGGGCATCGTCCCGATAAACGACAGGATAAACATGCTCATCACGCGCCCCCGCATTTCGTCAGTAACTAGTTTATGAAGCAACGTGTTGATAACGGCCACCGCAGTTACAATCATAAACCCCACGCCAAAGAGAAATATCAGCGACAAAGTCAACGAAGGCGCCAGGGAGAAAGCGATCAGAAACAAACCGAACCCAAATGCGCCCCCCAGGACAAACCATCCTTTTTGTTTGAAGTCACCGAGGTACGTCAAAAACAACGCACCGCAAAAAGCTCCGCCCCCAGCGACACCCATCATCCAAGCTAGGCCTTTAGGGCCCAGTTGAAAAATGTCGCGGGCGAATATCGGGATCAGTGTGATGTAGGGAGCACCAAACAAACTTGTCACGGCGGCGATCGTGAGTAATGAGAAAACACGCGGCCGATGACGCACGTAACGAATGCCATTCCAAAGATCCTGCCAGAAATCGCGTCGAGGTTTACTCTCCTTAGTAACGCTTTTGGGTTTCGCGTCGAAGCGGACCAGTCGCAACGCCAGAATGACGGCCACAAACGATAGTCCATTAAGATAAAAACAGCCGACCAGATCGAAGTACTGCAACGTCAATCCCGCCAACATTGGACCGACCACGCGCGAAAGTTGAAATTGCGCTGAGTTAAGCGCAACGGCGTTTGCCAGGTCTTCTCGTCCCACCAAATCAAAAGTCATTGCCTGGTAGGAGGGGCCTGCCATCGCCATGCAGGAGCCGGTTAGCGCGGAAAATGCCAACACCAACCAAACCGTAATCTGGTCGAACCATATCAATGTGGCCAACCCTACGGCGGCAAGTCCCGCAACAACCTGCGTAAAGAGAAGCAGCCTGCGCCGGTCAACTACATCCGCAAACACGCCGCCAGCAAGAGTCAGGAAAAAGCCGGGCGCGGTGGCCATGAACGCATCCAGACCCAGCCAAAAGGAAGAGTTGGTGAGTTGCAGGACCAGCCAACCCTGGGCCACCGCCTGCATCCACGTGCCCACGTTGGAGAGAAAAGCGCCAATCCAAAACACGCGGTAGTTGCGATGCGACAGCGCGCGAAACATTCCTGTCCGGGGAGGTGGAATAGTTCTCAACGCTTTCAGTTTCTTCGGCTCGACAGACACGATCAGTTCTTTAACACTTCTATCGTCTAACGCCAACGATTAATGGACCGGGCGACGAATCTTGCTGCCACCCTTTCCTCGTGGTTTAATCCGAGTACCCCCATTTATTTTTTGTCCGGGAGCAAATCCATGAATCAATTTTCGTTGTTACGGAGTGGAGTGGTGTGTATTGCAATCTATGTTGTGGGAGGTTTCGCAATGGGTCAGGAGGCAAGGCCGACACCAGGAACTACGTCCGAGCCGGCGCAACAGCCGACCGCCGTCGCTACTCCGCCAGTTGTTAACCCGGCGGACGTCAGCTCTGTGGATGCGATCATCAAGACTGTATATGACGTCATCTCGGGTCCGGCAGGAAAGCAACGTGATTGGGACCGCATGAGGTCGCTTTTTATTCCCGGTGCACGACTCGTCGCAACAGGACGGCGGCAAACTGGCGGCTACGGCTTCCGTGTCATGACCGTCGATGATTACGTCCTGGCGAACGGACCATATCTGCTTAAAGAAGGTTTTTTCGAAACTGAAATCGCCCGAAAGACGGAATCGTTCGGGCAGATCGTCCATGCGTTTAGCACGTATGAATCCCGGCACAAACCGGAAGATAAGCCTTTCGCGCGTGGCATGAACAGCATTGAACTGGTGAATGACGGCAACCGTTGGTGGATCGTTACGATCTTTTGGCAGGGCGAAGATGAGAAGACCCTGGTGCCGGAGAAATACTTGAAATAGCCGTTTGAACCAAAAGGCGATCCACGAAATAACACGAACCCGCACGAACAAATCAGCGCGAGAAGTGATTGGCCCAACCCGCAAC
>Ga0190265_10003702_pt1 | contig 10468 bp, 6 predicted proteins | sample Popmic124T_FD_133135 | JGI IMG/M metagenome (GOLD analysis project Ga0190265, IMG submission 133135) | Populus adjacent soil microbial communities from riparian zone of Indian Creek, Utah, USA - 124 T | ecosystem: Environmental > Terrestrial > Soil > Riparian zone | place: USA: Utah | collected...
GCTAATACGGCTTTCAAACCGGACGCGCCGATCGCCACGGGCGGGCACGGCGGCGCAAACGGAGCGGCCAGTTCCGCGTAAATCGGCATCGGCTCCGGCGTGATGTTCGTCGCGCCGTCACTCAAACCGGCCGCCGCGATGGCCGACACGACCAGGCTGAAAGCTTCTCCGTTTGTCGGGTCGTTGGTGTAGGTCGCATCCGAGAAGAACAACCCAATGGCTGACAACGGTTCGCCGGGGAACAAACCGGGAAAAGCCATGCTCTCGCCGTTCCACGCCAGCGTCGGCGCCAGAAACGGCTCGGCGCCGGGCCGCGCGCGCAGGCGGGTGCCGAGGCTGAAAGGAACGACGTTCGACGACGTGTTGTGCCAGAACTCGACCGCGCCTTCATAATTGGTGGCGCCCCGGAGAAAACCAGCGAACGCCACCTGAAGGATGACCGCACCGACAAAACTGCTGAGCCAAGATTTCATAACGGAAGAGCGGGGTGCGAAACGACCTTATCCCGACGCGACGCCGTGTAAAGCCTGACGGCCGACTTTTTCCTGGTTTCGTCATCGGGGAGTGGCGTCTAGTCGCGCAGCGGTAAATCGCCCGGGCTTGGGGATAGAATGTCCCCCTCACCGATTAAGACCAGTCAGTCCGAGGGGGGGCCGGCGAACCAGTTTGAGCCTCGTCAACTTGGTATGAGTAAAAGACGGGTTACTACGCCGAAGCCGTCTCAGCCACGGGAGCGGGAACGGGCGCGGGTTGCGCCTGCTCGATCGAGTCGATGCGATAACGCCGGGTGCCGTTCTCCGTCTCCAGCTCCACATCTTCGCCGATCTTTTTGTTGATCAGTTTCTGCGCGACGGGCGTGAGGTAACTGATGACGTGTTTCTCGGGATCAGAATCCCAGGCGCCGAGGACGATGAACTGCTCCGCTTCTTGCGACGCGAGGTCGGTAAGGCGAACGTGAGTGCCAATGCTCACGACATCCGTGCGGGCATTGGCAAAGTCAGCGCCGCGGGCGCGCACGATTTGCGATTCCAATTCGCCTTTGCGGCGCATCAGGATTTTTTGCATCTCTTTCGCCGCTTTGTATTCGTGGTTTTCGCGCAAGTCCCCATAGCTCCGCGCGATGGCAATCTCCTTCGAGTTCGCGGGGATCTTCTTTTGCACGAGTTCGGCGTATTCGTCCTTTCGGCGCGCGAGGCTGTCCCACGAAACGACGAAGCTGGTTTCCTGCCGCGTCTGATCGCCCGTGATGAGCGATTGAATGGCCGGATAGCTCTTAACGATGCGCGCCAGCAGCGAGCGTTTGTCCATGTCATCGAAGACGGGCGAGAGTTGCAGCGCGCGAGTAAGGTCCTTGATCACTTCCAGGTCGGCCGAGCCAATTAGTTCCACCAGCAGGCTTTGATCGTCCAGAATGTAATCGCGCAGGCGATTGGATTTTTTCTCGTTGAACTGATCGCGTTCCATCGCGGTGAGCATGGCGCGAAAGACCTCCGGCCCGAGAATGTCCGCGAAGGCGTCCGAACGTTCCTTGGCGAGCCACAGCAGCAACTCGCTCGTGGCATTGTGCTGGTTGATCAACTTGGCCAGGGTCTCCTTGAGCAACTCCACTTTTCCGTTCGCGATCAGCATGCTGGCCAGTTCGCCGGAAAGTTTTGCCGAGGCCGCGCTCAACCCGACCCGCACCGCTTCGGCCCACAACGGCGTGGACTCTTTGAATGTTTCCAGCGCCCGGCGGTGCTTCGCCGCCGGGAGCGATTCCATGAATGCACTGAAGCGCGGCTCCTGCGCCCAGATGTCCTTGGGTGTGATTTCGCCCGGCGGGGGCGGCGTCCCGGCCGCCTGCCGCAAGTCATCACGCACAAACATGGCTTCCATCGCGACGCTCGGCTGGTTGCGGGTGTGCGTGGCAATTTCGGTGTTCAACACGCCGTTGATTTCATCCACGGCCGCCGTCTTGTCGGAAAGATCGCTGAAGACTTTCAGTGCCTCGACCGCCACGGCCGTATGCGCCTTCAATCCTTTGGCGGCGCGGAATTCCTTGAGCAGCCGGTCCTGCAATGAAACCTCCTGCTCCTGATAAACGATGGGGTCGGTCTTCTTGGGCAAAATCTGGAAGTGCCCGTCCTTCTTCAGCTCGCGCTTGGCTACTTCCCACCACTTTTTCCAGTCAGAGGTGATGACGTCCGGCACGAGCACCTGCTGGATTTGATCGACTGTGGCCTTGCCGCCATAGCTCCTGAGCACCAGTTTGATGACCGCAAGATGATCGAGCGCAGCCAGTTTGCGAAGACCTTCGAGGTCGCTCGCCTTTTTGGCGAGGATGTGATCGGGCGAAACGGGTTTCAACGACTCGGCCGAAAAGCCCAGATCCATCTGGTGCCCAGGCTTGTTTGGGAAATCGATCAGGAAGCGCGCGAAAACCGTGTCCACCGTCGTGATGCGTCCGAACCCCCAACTGCGATGCACGCAGTAGCCGGTCTGCGCCAGCGTGGTCAGGGTTTCAATATGTTTGGGACTGATTTTTCCGGCTGCGGCCAATTTTTCGAACTCTTCTCTCATAGATCAAATTTCTCGCCGACACCAAAGCGAACCGAAATACTGAGCGGTGACTGTTGAAAAACCAAGAGAAATTGCCTTGCGTCTGCTGCTCCGGCGCACCGCGGGGAAGGACTATGTCGAGAACCTGCTCGACGCGGAACTGGCCGGGTCGCGCTTGAGCGGAGCCGACCGGGGATTGCTGCAGGAATTGGCCTACGGAGTTGTGCGCTGGCAGGCCACCCTGGACTGGCTGATCGGCCGCAAGACGTCGGGCAGAACGCAAAAACCCGGCCTGCAAATCCTGTTGCAGCTCGCTCTTTACCAGATGTTTTGGCTCTCGCGCATCCCCGATCACGCGGCCGTGAACGAAACTGTGGAAATGGCCAAGCGCCAGGGCTTCGGACAGCAGGCGGGTTTTGTGAATGCCGTATTGCGCGGTTATCTCCGGGAACGGGCCCAGACCGAGCAACTCCTCCAGGACTTGAAATGCAACGATCTTGCGCTCGGCTACTCGCATCCGAAATGGTTGTGCGAACGTTGGGAGAAAACTTACGGCCGCGAAAATCTCGTGCGCCTCCTCGAATGGAACAACACGCCGCCGGCGATCTATGCGCGCGTCAACACACTCCGCGCCGACGCGAACAAACTCCGCGAGCAGTGGGCGCAGGAAAAAGTGGAAGCCAAACTGGTTTCCACCGAGTGGGGAGGTCACGCGCTGACTTATGAACTGCAATCATTTCCGTCGCTCGCGACATTGAAGAGTTTCAACGACGGCTGGTTTTATGTTCAGGACCCGAGCACTTTGCTGGCTGTTGCTGAATTGAATCCGCAGCCCGGCGAAACGGTTCTCGATTACTGCTCGGCTCCCGGCGGAAAAACGACGTTCATCGCGGAACGAACAGGGAACAGCGGACGATTGGTGGCGCACGATACATCGCCGGACCGCATTGAACTCGTCGAAGAAAACTGCGCCCGCCTTGGTGTGACCTGCGTGCAGACAGCCTTGCCCTCAACTCTTGACTCTCAACTCCCGACCCAAGTGGACCGCATCCTCGTCGATGCCCCGTGCAGCAACACTGGTGTCATGCGCCGCCGTGTCGATTTGCGCTGGCGCATTCGTGCGCCAGAAATTGCGCGGCTGTGCGCGACGCAGCTCGAATTATTGCGCGCGGCCGCCCGGTGGCTCAAGCCGGGCGGTACGCTGGTTTACAGCACTTGCAGTTTGGAGCCAGAAGAGAACAGCGGTGTGGTGCGTGAACTCCTGAAAGAAAATCCGGCGCTTCACTTTCAGCGCGAACGCACGCTCACGCCTTGGGAACATTCAGTGGATGGAGCCTACGTCGCACGGTTCGTGCGCGGCGCGTGAGATTTGCGCGGAAGCATAGCGCGGCCTGATCGAGGTCCGGCACCAGTCCGGCTGGGAAATCAAGCGCGAGCACACTTCTGCGGCCTTTGCCCAATGGAACGAACGGGCAGGCAGATCTCAAACTCCCCGGACAGATGACAAAGGGGCGATTTGCGTGTAAACTCTCGGCCACATGAATTGCCCCTCGCGTCGTGGTTTGCTTTCCGCGTTCTCATGCTTCTTTGCTCTTTTTGCGGCAATCGAACTCCATGCCACTTGTCTCACATGCACTTCCGGTCCGGGCGCGGTTTGGGGAACGACCACTGTGTCCCAACTGAATGAAGCGTCCGGCATCGCGGTCAGCGCCTACAATCCAGGCGTGATTTGGACGCACAATGATGACGGTGACGACCAAAGGATCTTTGCGTTCAATACCAATGGCGTGCTGCTCGCCGTCGGCTACACCGGCGTGATCCTGAGCGACGTTGAGGACATGGCGCTCGGTCGCGGCCCCATGGAAGGCCTGACTTATCTTTACCTCGGCGACATTGGCGGCGCCGGGCAACCTAATGAATTGCGCAATGCCGTTAAGGTATTGCGGATGCCTGAGCAGACTATTTCGCTGGCCTGGACGAATAATCCTCAGGCCTTCGGCTTCGGCGCGGAGACATTCACGCTGCAATATCCCGATGGCAGCTTCGACGCCGAGACGCTGATGCTCGATCCGATTTCCGGGGATGTGCTAATCGCGACCAAGCAAAACGGCGGCACGCGCCTTTACCGTGCAAACCTCAACGGCGCCCTGAATGGGTCCACTCTCGAAATGCAGTTCGTTACCACCCTTCCTTTTGCATCGCCTTCGGGCGGCTCCATTTCAGCGGACGGCAGCCGCATTGCGCTTCGGCGGGAGAACGCCGCGCAGGTTTGGACTCGTTGCCCCGGCGAATCGATTGCGCAGGCATTCGGCCGGCCGCCCCAAACCATTCCGGTTGTCGGCGCGCCGACGGAGCCGAATGGCGAAGCGATCGCTTTTCTGCCGGATGGCACTGGCTACGTCACGATCAGCGACGCCAGCCCCGGCACTTCACTTCCATTTCCGCCGATCCACTTTTTTCCGCTGGCCTGTATCCAAACCACCCTCATCACGCAGCATCCGCAGTCCGCGGACGTGGAACCGGGCGCCCACGTTCAATTCACGGTCGAGGCCACCGGCACCAATCTTACTTATCAGTGGCGTTTTCAGGACACGGCCATTCCGGGCGCGACCACAGCGACGCTGATCCTGGCGAATGTGCAACTCACCAACGCCGGCTCTTACAATGTGATGGTCTCCGGTGATGGCGGTTTTGTCTTCAGCAGCCCGGCGATGTTGAGCGTGAGAGTTCATCCGCCCCTGATCCTGACGCAGCCGCAAAGCACCTTGGCCGCGACTGGAAGCACGGTGCAATTGTCCGTGGCCGTCCAAGGGTCCGCGCCCTTCACTTACTTGTGGAGTCGCAATAACCGGGCGCTGCCCGCGACAGGAGCGACTTTGTCTTTGCCCAACGTTCAGAAGGCCAACGCTGGAAAGTACCGCGTAGTGGTTTCCAACAGCGCCGGAAAAGTAACAAGCGCCTTCGCGCAACTAAAAGTCCTCAACCCCCCCGTGATGGTCATTCAACCGCAACCGCGAACGGCGACTGCCGGCTCCAAAATAACTTTGCGCGCGAAGGCCCAAGGCAGTCCTCCTCTTCGGTATCAGTGGCTGTTCAACGGGGCGCCGCTGACCGGAGCGACCAAACCGCAACTGATCTTGAAAGGAGTGCAGCCGATTCAGAGCGGCCATTATTCGGTGATGGCGTCGAATGCTGTCGGCGTGGCCACCAGTGCTTCGGCGGAAGTCATCGTGCCGTGAGAGCGGGCGGGCGGTGCGACCCGCATCGATCTTCAATTCGGTTTCAACGAACAATTCCGGCTGTCACCCGTGTTGGCCATTGCGTTAGTCAGCGCAGCCTGGCTGAACTGTTGGGCGCTGCCATCCGCCAGCACCATGTTGCCGGCATTCACGTGAATCGTGTTGTCCCAGCGCGGATTGTTCCCGGGACCGAGTTGCGTGACGACGCCGTTGAGGGCCGCCGGGCCACAGTTTTGTCCATCGAGTCCCAGCAAATTGCGATCTCCAGCCAGGTGCATCGCAGGCTTGTCCGGCCCGGCGCTGGTTCCGATCGCATAGCTGATCGCCGAGTCCTTTAGCGTGCGCAATCCAAGGGCTGAAGCGGAAAAATCACTCGCTGTTTGTTTTGCGCCATCGCTCGGGCAGCGCAGCAACTTGGGCGTAACCAGTTCATTCGACATCGTGATGAAATGCTCCCATACCTGCGTCCGTCCCTTGCTTCCGCCCTCAGAGACATCGACGACAGGCGGGTATCGGTCTTCGTGATCGTCGGCCCACATGGTGAACGCCAGGCCGATCTGCTTCTGATCGTTTATACAGGCAGTGCGCTGGGCCTTGGCTTTGGCTTTCGCCAACGCGGGCAGTAACAGTGCCGCAAGAATGGCGATGATGGCGATCACGACGAGCAGTTCTATGAGAGTGAAGGCCTGCCGCCGCCATGCACTCGATTTCCAAGCTGTAGCATCCAATTGCACGCCGGATATGGACGTTGCAGGATGGCCGCCGTGTTCACGGGAATTTCCTCCGATGGCCATGGCCTGAGAACGGCGTGCCGCCTGCTCCCGGAATGTTATCTCAAACTTGCGACTGTGGAGGCCGCACCTTGAGAAGGGCAACCAAACGAAAACTCTGAACATGCACTCACGTTTCCGGCGGCCAGTGATTCTGGCGCTTCTTTCAACCCCGCTCATTGGTTTTCCATTCATGACCAAGGCGGTTGACCTGGTCCTCCCAAATCACTTCGTGACGAACGATTCCAGTTTTGGTTCGGGCATCCTCCGGGCGGAGGGCTATCGTTCGCAGTCGGCCTACGGGGCGGTCCATTTCCCGACGAACATCGGTGTGGTCATTACTGAATTGCGCTACCGGCCGGACCGCACCTTTGGCCACGCCTTCACCACTGCGATCGCAAACATTCAGTTCAATCTTTCGACCACGACACGGAATGCGGAGAGTCTTTCTCCCATCTTTGCGAACAATGTTGGCAATGATGATACCGTCGTATTCAGCGGCCCGCTCCTGCTTTCGAGCCGGTTCAACGGGCCCCCGGGCGGACCCAAAGATTTCGATATCGTCATCCGGCTCACCAATCCCTTTCTCTACAACCCCGCGGTAGGAAACCTTCTGGTCGAGGTTCACAATTTCTCGGGATCTTCCGTCGCCAGTGCTTTGTCGGGCGGCGGCGCTTCCAATGATGCGGCATCGCGCAACGGCGGCATCTTAAGCTCAGGCTCAGGCACGGCCGATCCGGCGGTCGAAGCCCTGCAAATTGTTTACACGGCAACGAACCAGCCGCCCCCTCCTCCCGCCCCGCCGGCCAAGCTCTCGCGCGGGCCTTATCTGCAAAGTGGCACGGCCAGCAACATCATCGTCCGTTGGCGGACCAGCCAATTGACCAACAGCCTCGCGCGCTTCGGGTTAGCGCCGGAGACGCTCACGTGGTCGATCACGAACGAAGCGCTCGGCACCGACCACGTCGTCGCGCTGACCAATCTATCGCCGGACACAAAATACTTTTACGCCGTCGGCGGCACGGAAACGAACTTCGCGAGCGGCTCGAATTATTTTTTCATCACCGCGCCGGCCACGCAGCGTCCCACGCGCATCTGGGTCATCGGCGACGCGGGCACCGCCGCTCAACCGGATTCCCCCTTCTATGTCCGCGACCCGTTTGGAATGCGCGACGCCTACTATGCTTACACGAGCAACCGCTACACGGACCTGTTTCTCATGCTGGGCGACAACGCTTACGCTCGCGCGGGTTTTCCCCATGATGACGGTTCTGATAGCTCGTACGAGACCAATGTGTTCGGAACGTTTCCAACCATGCTGCGGCAGACGGTACTGTGGTCCACGATCGGCAATCACGACGCCGTGAACACGGCCACCTATCAGGATATTTTTTCCCTGCCGCAAAATGGAGAAGCGGGCGGAGTGCCCTCCGGCACCGAGCTTTATCACTCGTTCGACTACGGAAACATTCACTTTGTTTGCCTCGACTCCGAGGTTTCAGCCAACTCTCCGGACAGCCCGATGCTCACGTGGCTGCAGCAGGATTTGGAGAACAACACGAAGGACTGGCTGATCGCCTACTGGCACTCTCCTCCCTACTCGTGGAGCTCGCACGATTCCGACAACGCATTTGATTCGGCAGGAAAGCTCGTGCGGATGCGCGAGAACGTAGTGCCCATCCTCGAAAACTACGGCGTCGATCTGGTGTTGTGCGGCCACAGCCACGCTTACGAACGTTCGTTTTTGCTCGATGGCCATTATGGCTACAGCAGCACTCTGCTGCCCGCGATGTTGAAAGACGGCGGCAGCGGACGCGAAGACGACACCGGCGCGTATTTGAAATCAACTTTGAGCCCAGCCGAACATGAAGGCGCCGTGTATGTGGTGTGCGGCAGTTCCGGGTGGGTGTACGGGAACGCCGTGGGCAATCGGTATCTGAAACACCCGGCCATGTTCATCGGCCTCGACAAAGTTGGCTCCATGGTCATCGACGTGGAAACCAATCGCCTCGAAGCGAAATTGCTGCGCAGCAACGGCACGATTGGGGACTACTTCACAATCGTCAAGGGAGTCAACCCCGCGCCGTTGAGCATCAAGACGACCAGACTGGCCGGCGAAAACATGACGATACAGTTCAAGACAATTGCCGGACAGAGATACCAGGTGTTGCACGCCACACAACTCGACCCGTCCAATTGGATGCCCGTCGGCAATGTGATTACGGCGACGGGCGCAACAACGAAGTGGACCACCAGCGCGACCGGGCCGGGAAATCATTTTTACCAAGTCACCGTCGTGCAGTGAGGTGTCCCTCGCGTTTGGTGTGAAGTGATTGCCGGCGGGCGCTTCTGGTCGGAGGTAGGGCGCGGTGTCCTCACCGCGCCGCGCGTCGATGGTCCACTCCTGCATCGTCATTGCATTCGGGGCGCGGCGCGTTGGGGACAGCGCGCCCTACCATCGTCTCCCTTCCGAAAATTCCAACCTCTGTAGGCGCCGCTATTCGGAATCGGGGTTCTTCGATTTAGATTTTTGCTCCAGCTTCGCCCGCGGATGAAACTGCCGATGCACTTCGCGCAACCGGCTTCCCTCCACGTGCGTGTAAACCTCCGTCGTGTTGATCTGCGCGTGGCCGAGCAGTTCCTGAATCACGCGCAAATCCGCGCCGTGCTCCAGCAGGTGCGTGGCGAAACTGTGCCGCAGCATGTGCGGCGTCACGTTTCGCTCCACACCGGACAACTTCACGCGGTGTTTGATATGCTTCCACATCGTCTCGCGCGCGAACTTCGAACCGCGACCCGTTAGAAACACATTGGCCGGTGAGCGCGGCTTGACCAGTCTCGGGCGCGCGGTGGTGAGATAATTCTTCAGCGCTGCGACGGCCGGCTGGCCTACCGGCACAACCCGCTCCTTGTTCCCTTTGCCAATGACCGTAATGAATCCCGCTTCCAGGTGCAGTTGCTCCAGCCGGAGGTGGCACAACTCGGAAATGCGCAGCCCCGAGGCGTAGGCGAGTTCGAGAACGGCTTGATCGCACAGGGCCGCCGGAGTTTGCACCACCAGCGGCTTCAGCAATTGATCGATCTCCGCATTCGTGAGCGCCTTGGGCAACCGTTTCCACCGGCGCGGCAGCGAAAGGTTCTCGGCGATGTTGGCGGGCAGCAGCTTTTCGTTCTCGGCAAACCGGTAAAACGCGCGCAGCGCTGCGATGTGGAGATAAACGCTTTCCGAACTGAGCCGCCGCGTCGATTCCTCGGGTTGATTTTCCAGCGGACGCTTGCGTTCCAGTTCCAGGAACAGCATCAGATCGTTCAGCGTAACTTGTTTCCAATCGGAAAGGCCGCGCCCGATCGCCCACCGTACGAAACGAAACAGCAACCCGTGATAAGTCTTTGCGGTATTTTCGGATTGCCCGCGCTCATGACGCAGATAAACGAGAAAATCTTCGACGAGATTTTGCATCAATTCTGTCGATTTACTGGTAAGCACTGCAACGCATGGTTACGCCGGGTTGTTTTCGAGGAGATCATGACGCTTGCTTTCGCTTCCATCTATTTGTGATCGCCGCTCCGGCAAAGACTCCACAGATGAAGAAGCCCAATGTCATTGGAACAAGACCAACCTCGTCGATGAGTTCAATCGCATCCCAGAAATACCCGAATCCCGTATCGCTCAACCGCCATAGAATGTCGGAACGTCTTCCCATCCAAGCAGTAACAAAAAGGGAGCATCCAATCAGTGCAGACGCCGCACCGAACCATGCGATTACGACCTTGCGAGAACGTGGTGGACGACCAGCTCGCGTCGGATCAGGCAATACGTAAGCGTTATGTTTTCGAAAATAATAAATCGCGTGAATCATCTCCAACGTCGTCGGAATCCGTCCTCCGCGGTGTTGGGACCATGCTGTAAGCACATCCAGC
>Ga0190265_10003703_pt1 | contig 10466 bp, 8 predicted proteins | sample Popmic124T_FD_133135 | JGI IMG/M metagenome (GOLD analysis project Ga0190265, IMG submission 133135) | Populus adjacent soil microbial communities from riparian zone of Indian Creek, Utah, USA - 124 T | ecosystem: Environmental > Terrestrial > Soil > Riparian zone | place: USA: Utah | collected...
GGCGAGGCGTTCGCTGAGGCCCAGGCGCTTGGCGTATTCCCCGCGGACCTCGACTTCGCCACCGCCGCCCGCCGTTTCGAGGTCTTCCGCACCAACCTGCGCCTGCTCGAAGGCTACACCGCGAAACCCTACCCGGGCCGCCTCCACCTCTTCCGCGCCGCCGCCTCCCACTTCGACGATCCGGCCGACCCAACCCTCGGCTGGGGCGCCCTGGCCGAGGGTGGAGTGGAGCTGCTGCAGCTTCCGGGCAATCACTGGGAGATCGTTCGCCCGCCCGCGGTCGAGGTCGTTGCGTCGATCCTCCAGGGTCAGGGCGTATAGTCGAGCCATGGCCCAGAACGACGTCCTATCCCTGACCGAGGAGCTGCGCCGCGTCGAAGTCTTCGCGGACCTGCCCGAGGACCAGCTCGCCTGGCTGGCCGAGCACGCCGATGTCGTCTCCTTCGCCCCCGGTGAGGTCTCGATCGCCGAAGGGTCTCCCGCCGACTCCCTGGTGATCCTTTTGGAAGGCGAGATCCAGGCGAGGCGGGAGACGGGCCCGGCGGACGGCCGTGTCTTCATCATCCGGGCGGGCGAGGTGACGGGCATGCTGCCGTTTTCGCGCATGACCCACTACAACATCACCGGCCGCGCCGTGACGCCGACCCGCCTGGCGCGCATCCACACCTCGCTCTTCCCCGAGATGCTGAGCCGCATCCCCGTGCTCGAGGGGCGCCTGGTCAACGTGCTCACCGACCGCGTGCGCGAGGCCACCCGCATCGAGCAGCAGCGCGAGAAGCTGATGTCCCTGGGCAAGCTCTCGGCCGGCTTGGCCCACGAGCTCAACAACCCGGCCGCGGCGGCGGGCCGCTCGGCCGGCGAGCTGCGCCGGAGGCTCGTCACCCTGCGCGACCTGACGGTGGATCTCGCCGAGTGCGACCACGCCGGAGAGTTCATCCATCTGGCCGCCGAGCTGCGCGAGAAGGCGGCGGCACGCGCCGGCGACCCGCAACCCGACCCGGTGACGGCGAGCGAGCGGGAGGACGCACTCACCGAATGGCTGGAGGGTCATAGGATCGAGCGCGCCTGGGTCATCGCCGGGACCTTCGCCAACGCCGGCCTCACCGTGGACGACTTGGAATCTCTGGGCGGCCTCGGCGAAGGCGTCGAGGACACCCCCGGCGAGGCGCTCTCCTGCCTGCTCTCCTGGGTGGAGGAGGGGCTCGCCATCGACGCCCTCGCCTCCGAGGTGGAGTCCGCCGTGCGCCGCATCTCGGAGCTGGTGGGGGCGGTCAAGTCCTACTCGCATATGGATAGCGGGCAGGCCAAGGGGCCGACCGACCTGCACCGCGACCTCGACAGCACCCTGACCATGCTCAACCACAAGGTCCGCGCCAAGAACGTCCAGGTGACGCGCGACTACGCCGCCGGTCTGCCGGAGATCCAGGCCTTCGCGGGAGAGCTCAACCAGGTGTGGACCAACCTGCTCGACAACGCCTTCGACGCCGTGGCGCCGGGCGGCAAGGTCGAGATCCGCACCCGGCGCGAGAACGGCTACGTGCGGGTCGACGTCCAGGACGACGGCCCCGGCATCCCGGACAACGCCCTGGACAACATCTGGGACCCCTTTTTCACCACCAAGCCGATGGGCCAGGGCACCGGCCTGGGGCTGGACATCGCCCGCCGCATCGTCGAGCGCCGCCACAGCGGCGAGATGAGCGTCGAGTCGGTGCCGGGGGATACCCGGTTTACGGTGCGGTTGCCGCTTTGAGGGGGTGGCCCGGGGCGTTGCCCTGGGGGGGACCGAGGGTGAGGTGTGTCATGATCTTTCCATGACGAAAGAGTGCCTCCGGGCCTGTGTCCTGGGGCTTGCGATGGTGCTGTCGGGCTGCCGGGACGGCGGGGTGCAGGACTGCCTCGACCTGGCGGCGGCGGAGAAGCCCGAGGAGGCGGCCGTGGCTTGCGAGCGGGTGTTCGCCGAGGGGGGCGACCCTCGCACTGGGGCGGCTGTGGCTCGGGCGCATTACGCTCTCGGAGACCAGGAGGCGGTGCTCGCCTGGGTCGAGCGGCTGGAGAAGGCCGGCAAGGCGGAAGCCGGTGTGGCGAGCCTTGCGGCGGGCATCCACTGGCAGCGCGGCGAAAAGGAGCTGGCGGACCGGGCGCTGCGCCGCGACCTGGCGGCCTACGAGTCCGCGGGCGATGCCGGTGGGATGGCGGACTGTCTGTACGGCCTCTTCTACTTTGCCTGGGAGACCTCCCGCTACCGCGAGGCCCTGGGGTTCGCGACCCGGTCTTTCGACAAGGCCGTGGAGGCGGGCGATGCTGTCCGGCAGGCCAAGGCCACCGAGGGGCTGTATACGCTGCTGCGCGACCTCGGCGATTTGGCGGGGGCGCGCCGGGCGCTGGACGCGGCGGCCGGGCTCGGCGGGCGGGCGGCCCCTCTGGAGCGCGCCCGGTTCCTCATCAACGGAGGGTTGCTGCGCCTGGACGAGGGCCGGCCAGCGCTCGCCCGCCACGACCTCGAGCTGGCCGTCGCGCTGGCCGCGGGCGACGACCGGCTGCTGCGCTATGCCCATCTCGATCTGGTGCAGGTGAACCTCGACCTCGGGGACGTCGATCGGGCGGAGCGTCACCTCGCGGCGGCCCGGAAGCATGCCGATCCCCAAGGTCCCCAGGCCAGCCTGCTCTATTTCCAGGCTCGGGTCGAGTTGGCGCGAGGGCGTTTCGCGGCGGCGGCCAAAACGCTCGACACCGCCCTCGTCGAGGCCCCGCCTTCAGAGCTCGCCTGGGAGCTCGAGTACCAGAAAGGACGGGCCGCGGAGGCACAGGGGGACCTGTACGCGGCCGAAGCGGCCTACGAGCGGGCGGCAGCAGTGGTGGAGGAGATGCGGCGCTCGCTCGCGCTGGACGACTTCAAGGCCTGGCTTCTGGACAAGAAGCGCGCGCCGCTCGAATCCCTCTTCCGCCTCCAGGCCCACGCGGGGCGTACGCTCGACGCCCTGGCCACGGCCGAGCGGGCGCAGGCGAGGACGCTGCTCGACGCCTTCGTAAGTGCCGCTTCCACCGCCGATGCGGCGGACCGCCTGGAGACGCTCCAGGAGCTGATCCCGGCGATGAGCGCCTCGTCCGTGGCCACGGTGCGGCCCATCCGGGAGAGCTTGGAGGAATTCGGCGACCGCCACGGCCTCGTCTACTTCGAGGCGGGCGACGAGGTCTGGCTGATCACTGTGGCGGCTCGCCAGGCTCGCCTCCGGCGCCTCGCCGCGACTGCCGGGGAGGTGCGGGATCTCGGGGATCGCTTCCTGGCCCGGCCGGCGGATGCCGCTACGGCCGAGAAGTTGGGGAGGATCCTCCTACCCGCCGGCGCGCTCCCTGAACGGGGGGAGATCCTCTATGTGGTCGCGGACGGCGCGCTGGGCAACCTGCCGTTCGCTGCTCTGCGCCATGACGGCAGCTACCTCGTCGAACGCCACGCACTGGTCGTCACCCCCAGCCTGAGCGCGCTGGCGGCCCTCGAAGATCACCATGGCCGCTATGCCGGCCCCACCGTGCTCGCCGATCCGCGGGGCGATCTGCCGGGCGCCGCCCTGGAGGGGGCTGAAGTGGGGAAGCTGCTGGGGGTCTCTCCACTCACCCTGCGCCAGGCGACGTCGCGAGCGCTCGCCGGGGCGTCCAGCGCCGGGGTCCTGCACCTCGCCACCCATACGGGCTTGGGTCCGCGCGGCCCCTGGCTGCGCCTCGCCGACCGCGACGTCCACGCCGGCGAGATCGTGGCTGGGCGGATCGGCCCGCGCCTGACGGTCCTCGCGAGCTGCGCCTCCGGGGTGAGGCCGGGGCGACAGATGTGGGGCTCGGTTGGAACCGCCTTCCTGGCCGCAGGCAGCCGCGCCGTCCTCTCCTCGCTCTGGTCCGTGGAAGACCGGCTGGCCCGGGGCTTCCTGCACGGTTTCTATGCCCAGGGCGGGGCGGCTGACCCTGTCGAAGGACTGGCTCGCGCGCAGCGTGTTGCGATCGGCCGGGGTCGGTCGCCTATGGAGTGGGCCCCTTACGTGGTCCTGGGTTCCGGCTTACCTTTGAACGATGCTTTTTGAGGAGGAGATCTGAATGTCATCTCGCTGGCTTGCAGGAACGATTCTTTTCGCCCTGGGCTTCGGCAGCGCCCACCTGGTCCGGCTTCCGGAGGTGGGAGCCGCCGAGCCCGTCGCGGAGCTGGTGGACAGGAACCTGAAGTTTCAGGGCAGCTCGCCGATCCGCTTCGAGAACCCCTCCGCGGGCTCCTTCTATCTGATCCTCGGGACGAAGGGCCCGAAGCGGGAGGTGAAGAGTGCGCAGCTCATCACCAAGGCCGGCAAAGCGGACTTCTCCACGGAAGGCCTCGACGGCGTCACCGCCTTTCGCCTGCTGCCCACCGCCAAATGGGATCTCAAGTCCCAGAACGGCATCCGCTGCAACCCCCGGCAGAACTACGACTGCCCCGCGCCGCCGCTGCCGTTTCCGACCCCCGGGCCGCGGCCAAGGTAGAACGGCGTTGAGTGGGCAGCCCCTGCAGGAGCCGTCACGCGCCTCCGGCGTGCTGGCATGGCATCCTCGCGATCCCGACGAGGAGGCTCTCGCGGCCTTGGACCGTAGAGACCCGGACGCCGCCCTGTCCGTCCTCATGCGGGCGTACGGGAGCGCCGTCTACCGCTACTGCCGGCAGATGGTGACGGACGCGGACCTGGCGGAGGAGGCGCATCAACTGACGTTCGTCCAGGCCTACGAAGGCCTCGCCGGGTTCGGCCGCCGGTCGTCGTTCAAGACTTGGCTCTTCGGCATCGCCCGCCACCGCTGCCTCGACGTGCTCAAGATGCACCGGCGGCGGCAGAAGCGGTTCGGGCCGATCGACGACGAGCCCGACCTCCCCGAGCCCGGCGGAAGCGTGGAGGACCGCCTGGCAGAGCGCTCCCTGGCGCAGGCCCTGGAGCGCTGCCTTCGCACGCTGGTTCCCCGGGTGCGGGTGGCCATCCTCCTGCGCTTCCAGCAGGGGCTCTCTTATCCTGAGATCGCCAGGCTCTCGGACGAAAAGGCGCCGGCGCTCCAGGTGCGGGTCGCCCGCGCCCTGCCCTTCCTGCGCCGCTGCCTGGAGGAGAAGGGAATGGCCCCATGACGAGCTGCGGCCGGTTCGAGGCCGAGGGGCTCCTGCTGCTGGAGCAGGGACTGCCGCTCGACGAGCACTTCGCCACCTGCGCGGACTGCCTCGCCGCCCGGGCCTCCTACGAGCGCCTGCGCCGCGAGGTCGGCTCCCTCGGAGAAGGGGAGGAGCCGCCGGCCGGCTGGCAGGCGCGGGTCCGGGAGAGGATCGAGGAGCGGCGGGAGAGCCGCCGCCGCTGGTGGACTTGGTGGTTGGTACCCGCGGCTGTGGCCGCCTCGCTCGCCCTCTTCCTCCTCGTGCGGACGCCCTCGCCGCAGGTCGCCGTCTCGCTCCTCGTCGAGGTGCAGGCGGGGAGTGTGGTCCACCGGGGCGGCGACGCCCAGCCGGGGGACGTCCTGCACCTGACGGCGAGTTTGGGAGAATCGGGAGAGGCGCGCCACGCGGAGCTGCGCGTCTACCGCAACGACCGCGAGCTCGTCCTGCGCTGCTCGGACGCCTCCCCCTGCGCCCGCCGGGGAAGTGAGCTGCGGGCCTCGATCCCGCTCGACGGGATCGGCCGTTATCAATCCCTCCTGCTGCTCTCGGCAGGCGTCCTACCTCCGCCCGCGGCTAACTTGGACGGCGACGCGGCAGCCGCCCTCGCCGCCGGCGCCGAAGTCGAGCTGGGGCCGGAAGTCGTCGTCCGCTGAATCGTCCGCTGAAGTCGGTCAACCCCTGAGGAAGAAGGCCAGCTCCTCGAGGTTGATCCGCAGGTCCACGTTCTTGAGCGGCACGCCTGGCCGGCGCTTGACGCGGACGGGAGCGAAGTTGAGCACCCCCTTGATGCCGGCGTCGGCCAGGGCGTCGTAGTTCTCCTGGGCGGCTTCGGCCGGGACGGCGAGGACGCCGATCTCGGCTCCGCAGTCGCGGATCACCTCCTGGAGCTCGTGGGCGGAGCGGATGGTGAAGCTCCCCGCCTTGCGGCCGATCTTCTTGGGATCGTTGTCTACCCCGGCCACCACGTCGAAGGCGCCGTAGTTGAAGCCGAGGTACTGGGCGAGGGCGCTGCCCAGGTTCCCCATCCCCACGATCACCATGGCGTGCTTGCGGTCGAGGCCGAGGAGGGCGTTCAGGTGGTCGGCGAGCTCGTCGACGTCGTAACCGACGCCGCGGATGCCGAACTCGCCGAACTGGGCGAGGTCCTTTCGGATCTGGGTCGCGGAGAGGTGGTAGCGCTGCGCCAGCTCCTGGGAGGAGACGCGCTTTAGCCCGAGCTCCTGGAGATGGCGCAGACAGCGCAGGTAGAAGGAGAGCCGATTGAGGGTGAGGGGTGAGACCTCTTCCAACTCGGTCATCGCACTAGAACGTTCCCAATCGGGCCGGTCAGTCGAACCACTGGAGCAGCCCGGTGGGCCACAGGCCGAGCACCAGGGTGCCGAGCGCCGCGAGCACGGCGGCGGCGCGGCCCCAGAAGTCGATCAGCAGCCCTTCCGGCTGACGCGTTTCGGGTTTCATGTAGAGGTAGTACACGACGCGCAGGTAGTAGAAGACGCCCACCAGGCTGGCGAGCACGCCGACGACCGCGAGGCCGACCAGGCCGTCGCCGATGGCGTTCTGGAAGACCACGTACTTGCCGAAAAAGCCCGCCGTGGGCGGGATGCCGCCGAGCGAGAGCATGCAGATGGCGAGGCAGGCGCCGAGGAGTGGATAGCGGTAGCCCCAGCCGGCGAGCTCGGACGTCAGGTGCTGCTCGCCCGGACGGCTGTAGAGCAGGGTCACCACGGCGAAGGCGCCGGCGTTCATCAGCACGTAGGCCAGCAGGTAGAACAGCACCGGGGTCAGCGACTCCCGGTCGATCGTCACCAGGGCCAGCAGCAGGTAGCCCATGTGGGCGATCCCGGAGTAGGCCAGCATGCGCTTGATGTCGCGCTGCACCAGCGCCAGCAGGTTGCCCACCAGCATCGAGAGCACGGCGAGAGCCGCGACCACGGTCGACCACCTCTCGGCCCGGAGCACGGCCCCGCCCTGGAGCATGACGGCGTCGAGCAGGCGGTAGAGCACCAGCGCGCTCGCCACCTTCGGAGCCACCGAGAGGAAGGCCACGAAGGGGGAGGGGGCGCCCTGGTAGGTGTCCGGCGACCAGGCATGGAAGGGGACGATGCTCATCTTGAAGCCGAAGCCCGCGACCAGCAGCAGGATCCCCAGGCTGGCGAAGACCGGCAGCGTTTCGGCGCTCGCGAGCGTGCGGCCGATGACCTCCAGCCGGGTGCTCCCCGTTTCGCCGTAGACCAGGGCGATGCCGTAGAGCACGAAAGAGCTGACGAAGGCGCCCATCAGGAAGTACTTGCTCGCGGCCTCGCTGGCGACGCTGATCCGCCGGTGGAAGGCGGCCAGGCAGTAGAGGCACATCGAGAACAGCTCCAGCGCGAGGAAGATGGTCAGCAGCTCGGTGGCGCGCAGCATGAGCAGCAGCCCGGTGGCGCACCAGAGGAGCAGCGCGTGATACTCGCCGGAGAGGATCCGCTCACGGCGCAGATAGCCGTCCGAGGCGAGCAGGCTGAGCAGGGTGGCGAGCAGGATCACCAGAGAGAAGCTGGTGGTCATCGCGCTGGTCTCGAGCAGCCCGCTGCAGTAGAGGCCCGGGACGAAGCTGTAGATCGCGCCCCAAGCCGCGGCGGCGGTCGTCGCGAGTGCGATCGGCGTGAAGGTCCGGCGCAGGCGCGGCGCGATGGCTTCGAGCAGCAGAATCAGTATGCCGCCGCCGCAGAGCACCATCTCCGGCAGGAGGCTCATCAGGTCCGCGCGGTTCATCGTCCGGCCTCCGGGGTCTCGTTCGTGGTAGCGACGGCGCCGGCCGCCGTGCCGCCGGGGGGCCTCAGGGTGGCGCGTGCCACCTCCGGTTGCTCGACCCGCTGCAGGTAGTCGGTCAGCACGCTGTTCAGGGCCTGCCGGCTCGGCTGCAGGAAGGAGTTGGGGGCGACGCCGATCCACAGCATGAGGATGCAGAGCGGTACCAGCGCCGCTATCTCACGCAAGGAGAGGTCCGAAAGGCCGCGGTTCTCCTCCTTGGTGATCGGTCCCCAGATGGTGAGCTGGACCATCTTGAGCAGGTAGACCGCCGCGAGCACCACGCCGAAGGTCGCCACGGCAACGGGCCAGCCCAGCGTGCGGTAGCTGCCGGTCAGGATCAGGAACTCGCCGACGAAGCCGTTGAGCGACGGCAGGCCCACCGAAGCGAGGGTCGCGAAGACCAGGAAAAAGGCGAACACCGGCATCACCTTGGCGAGCCCGCCGAACTCCTCGAACTTCTTGGTGTGCCGGCGGTCGTAGAGCATGCCGACGAGGAGGAAGAGCGCCCCTGTCGAGAGACCGTGGTTGACCATCTGGAGGAGGGCGCCCTGCCAGGCGAGCAGGTCGAAGGCGACCAGCCCCAGCATCACAAACCCCAGGTGGGCGATCGACGAGTAGGCGACCAGCTTCTTCATGTCCGTCTGCACCCAGGCGACCAGCGCTCCGTAGAGGATGCCGATCACCGCGAGCGTGAGCAGCAGCGGTTGGGCAGCCTCGCTGGCGTGCGGGAAGAGCGGCATGGCGAAGCGCAGGAAGCCGTACGTGCCGAGCTTCAGCATGATGCCGGCGAGGATCACCGCGGCGCCGGTCGGCGCCTCGACGTGGGCGTCCGGCAGCCAGGTGTGGAACGGGAACATCGGCACCTTGATGGCGAAGGTCAGGGCGAACGCCGCGAACAGCCAGAGCTGCTGGTTGACCGGCAGGTCGAGCCGCAGCAGGTCCTCGTAGGCGAAGCTCCAGACGCCGCCGTTCAGGCCGCGGAAGGTCCAGGCCATCCACAGGATGGCGACCAGCATCAGGAGGCTCCCGGCCATGGTGTAGAGGAAGAACTTGACCGCCGCGTAGATGCGCCGCTCGCCGCCCCAGATCCCGATCAGCAGGTACATCGGGATCAGCATGACCTCCCAGAAGATGTAGAAGAGGAAGAGGTCGTAGGCGAGGAGCGCACCGAGGACACCCGTCGTGAGGAGAAGCAGCGACGCTCCGTAGGCCGGCCAGTGCTCGCCGATCCCCTTCCAGGAGCCGAGGATGACGATCGGCACCAGGAAGATGCCGAGGAGGACGAGCGGCATCGAGATGCCGTCCATCGCCAGCTCGTAGGAGATGCCGAAGCCGGCGATCCAGGGCATCTTCGCGTCGCGCACCAGCGGGAAGCCGCCGTCCGCCCCGAGGTGCGCCGCGACGTACCCGAGGCCGAGCGCCAGCTCGACGAGCGAGGCGATCAGCAGGTAGACCTTGACCGCTCCGTTATTGCTGCGCGGGCCGCGCGGAAAGAAGAGCAACGGCAGGGCCGCGACGGCCGGGAAGAAGACGAGCCGGGTCAGCGTGTTGCCGACGAGTAGATCGAGAAAGGTTTCCATATCGGGTCAGGCCAATCTAGAAAACGATCCACCAGAAAAGCAGGATCACGCCGAGGAAGAAGTAGAGAGCGTAGTTGCGGACGTTGCCCGTGGTGGTGAAGCGCGCGACGTCGCCGGTCAGCTCGGTCAGGAACGCGCCGGCGTTGATCGCCCCGTCGATGACGAACGTGTCGACCCCCTTCCACAGCCCGCGGGAGAGCCAGGCGAGGGGCCGCACGATCAGGCGGTCGTAGATCTCGTCCACGTAGTACTTGTTCTCCAGCAGGCGGTGCAGGGCGGGGAAGCGCTCGGTCCAAGTCCGGCCTCCCGCGAGCCCGCGGCCGCCGCCGTAGATGCGGGAGGCCACGAAGATTCCCAGGCCGGCGACTGCGAGCGCGACCAGGGCGAGCAGCAGCACGCTGACGTGATGCTCCGGCGCCTCGCCCGCAGCACCTTGCGGGTGGAGGAGGATCGGCTCGAGGAAGTGGTGGAAGAGGTTGTTCCAGGGCACCCCCACCCAGCCCGCGACGATCGAGCCGACGGCGAGGATCCAGAGCGGGACCGTCATCACGGGCGGCGATTCGTGCAGGTGGTGCTCCTGCTCGTGGGTGCCCCGGAACTTGCCATGGAAGGTCATGAACACGGCGCGGAACATGTAGCAGGCCGTCAGGCCGGCGGTGATCAGGCCCACCGCGTAGAGCATCCACTGGCCGCGCTCGGCCGCGGCGTGCAGGATCTCGTCCTTGCTGAAGAATCCCGACAGCGGGAAGATCCCGGCGATGGCCAGCGCGCCGATCAGGAACGTCCAGTAGGTGGACGGCAGGTGCTTCTTCAAGCCCCCCATCTGCCGCATGTCCTGCTCGCCGCCCATGGCGTGAATCACCGAGCCGGAGCCGAGGAAGAGGAGGGCCTTGAAGAAGGCGTGGGTCATCAGATGGAAGACCCCGGCCACATAGGCGGTGGCGCCC
>Ga0190265_10003704_pt1 | contig 10463 bp, 10 predicted proteins | sample Popmic124T_FD_133135 | JGI IMG/M metagenome (GOLD analysis project Ga0190265, IMG submission 133135) | Populus adjacent soil microbial communities from riparian zone of Indian Creek, Utah, USA - 124 T | ecosystem: Environmental > Terrestrial > Soil > Riparian zone | place: USA: Utah | collected...
CCCGGCGTTGTCTCGAGATCATGATTGCCGCGCTCGAAGAGGCAGGCGGGCGGGCCCAAGACGTGGTGCGAACCAGGATGTTCATCACCGATGCGTCCGATGCGGATGCGATCGGAGAGGCGCACGGAGTGGTGTTCTCGGGAATCAGGCCTGCCTCCACCATGGTTGTAGTAGATGAGCTACTCGATCCCCGTTGGAAGGTCGAAATGGAGCTCGAAGCGATACTGGCCTGACCTGGCCAAGGAGGTTCGATGTTCGGACGCAACAAGACCCAGATGCCTGCCTCGGACAACGCCTTGCCCGGGCGGCCCCAGGCGGTGGACGTCCCGGCGGCACATTTCGTCAATGGCAATCCACTGGTCGGGCCTTTCCCCGACGACACCGAATCCGCGGTTTTCGGGATGGGCTGCTTCTGGGGCGCCGAGCGGCGTTTCTGGAAGATGGATGGGGTCTACACCACGGCGGTCGGTTATGCCGGCGGGTACACCCCCAACCCCTCCTATGAGGAGGTCTGCACCGGCCGCACCGGGCACTCGGAGGTGGTCCTCGTCGTCTACCGACCGGCCGAGGTCTCCTACGAGGAGCTGTTGAAGGTGTTCTGGGAGACCCACGACCCGACCCAAGGAATGCAGCAGGGGAACGACATCGGCTCTCAGTACCGATCGGCGATCTACACCACGACCGACGAACAGCTGGAGGCGGCCAAGCGATCCCAGGACAAGTACCAGGCGGAACTGACCCCGCTGGGGTTCGGCGATATCACGACCGAGATCGCACCTCTCGGCGCCTTCTACTACGGCGAGGACTATCACCAGCAGTACCTGGGCAAGAACCCCCACGGCTATGACTGCCACGCCAATACCGGGATCGCCTACCCACTGACCTGACCCCCGTTCTGTGCGGGTTTACCGCGCGTCTGGCCGCGCGGATCCGCACAGAAGGGTCCTAACCGGCGACGGTGACCGAGGCCGCCAGTGCCTCCTGGACCACCTCCTCCACGGGGAGGCCGGTTTCGATGTCCCGGACCACGTCGGGGGTGACCCCAACCGAACCGAAATCGAGCCCGCCTGGCGTGAGCCAACGGGCGATGGTCAGTTTTAGCGCCCCGCCGTTGGACAGGGCGAAGCGCTGCTGGACGGTGTTCTTGCCGAAGGTGTTCTCGCCGACCAGAGTCACGCGGTCCCTCTCCTGGAGCACCGCCGACACGACCTCCGACGCGGAGGCGCTGGCCCCATTCACGATGACCACCACCTTCATGTCCTCCGGCACGATCGGGTTCCCGGACACGGGATACGAGGTCGACGATTCGGGGCTCTCAGTGATCACGACATCGCCGTCGGGGAGAAAGACAGATGCGACCTCGATGGCGGTGTCGAGCAACCCGCCAGGATTGTTCCGCAGGTCGACGACCAGCGAATCGACGTCTTGGTCGAGGAGATCGCGGACCGCATCCTCGAATAGTTCGTCGGCGTTGTCGGTGAACGTGTTGAGTGAGACATAACCCGCGTCACCCACCACCTCGCTCCGGATCACCGGGACCTCGAACGAGGCTCGGGTGATCGTCACCTCGAACACTCCTTCACCTCGCTCGATGGTCAGGACCACGTCGGTCCCGGCGGGGCCCCTCACCGTCGCCGTCACCTCGTCGACCGTCCAGTCGATGATGCTCTCCCCGTTGACCGCCACCACGACGTCGTCGGGCTGCAACCCGGCAGCTTCGGCCGGGGTGTCTTCGATCGTCGAGATGATGTACATCCGGCAGGTGTCCGTGATGATGTTGCACAGCTCTTCGGTCGCAGAGTCCTCGGCCGAAACCAATGCGCCGATGCCCTGGATCTCCCCGGATTGCTCTTCTTCGACCAACTCCAGAGCATCGGGATCGAAATAGACCGAGTTTGGATCTAGCCCGTAGGCGGCGAGCCCGAACACCATCGCCTCGGCCGCCTCGGCATTGGTGTCTGCCTGTTCCAGGGCGATCTCGCAGGTCTCCTGAAAGGCGGCCGCGGGGGCGGCACAGACCAGCTCGGACTCTGCGGTGGCCCCATCGAGTGTCTCGAGACCCTGGATGGCGGCTCGGGCCAACGTGTCGTCGGTGATCTCGTCGACGTAGTGACGGTGGACCAGATCGATGCTCTCGCAGACGATCTCGACATCGGGATGGGCGGGTTCGCAACCCACGACACGAAGCGGGCGCCCAGCGGCTTCGGCGGGCTCAGTCGTGTCGGTGACTGCCTGTGTGGTCTGCGTGGTGTCGGGCGTCTCTGCCCCTTCCCCGTCGCTCTGGGTGCACGAGGCCAGGAGCACCACCAGTGCCAGTGTCACCGAGATTCGACGCATAGGGCTCATCTTCCCTCAAATGCCAGACCGGCGAGCTCCGAAGTGGTCATGTCCCGGGAAAACTCGACGACTCGATCGGGTAGGACTCCGGTACCCGCCACGGTTGCCCCTTCCGGGCTGAACCAGCGTGCCACCGCCAAGTTGAACTCTCCGCCGTTGTTCATTTCGAAGGCTATCTGGACCGCATCCTTACCGAACGTGGGCTCGCCCAGGATCACCGCCCCACGCCGGTCTCGGAGCGCGGTCGCCAGGATCTCGGCAGCCGAGGCGGTGCCGCCGTTGACCAACACCGCGATTTCAGGCTCGGTGGCCACCCCTCCGTCTCCCGCTTCGTAATCTAAATCCTCACCTGGCCCCAACGTCTGGACCACCACCCCGCCGGTCATGAACTCGGTCGCTACGTCGATTGCCGAATCGAGGAATCCGCCCGGATTGTCCCGGAGGTCGACCACGAGGCGATCCACCGGCTCGCCGATGAGGTCGTTCAGTGCGTCACGCACCAGATCGGGGATGTCGGACTCGAAGTCGGGGATCGAGATGTACCCGACGCCGGGTTCGGGCACATCGATCTCCACCGTCGGCACTACGAGTGGTTCTCGTTCGATCGTGAAGTCGATGGTCTCATCCTCCCGTTCGACCGAGATCTCGATCGGGCCGGTCTCGTCCCCGGCGATGCGAGTGGCGGTGTCGACGAACCCCTCGCCGTCGATCAGCTCACCGTCGATGGCGACGATCTCGTCCCCGGGCTCCAACCCTGCCTCGGCCCCCGGGTTGTCATCGAGGACGAACACGATCTCGAGCGGGCACGATTCGGCGATCCGCACACACTTCGAGCCGGCTGCATCGGTCGCGTCGAGGAGGACACCCAGGCCGCCGACCACGCCGTTGGACCGATAGCTGCCCACCAGCTCCGGCGGGACGTAATAGGAGAATTGCTCGAGTCCGGTGTTGGCCATCGCCGTCACCGCCGCCTCCACCGCCTCGCTCACAGGGATCGAGGAGAGCGAGACGCGATTCGCCAGCTCGTCGCAGAGAGGGGTGAATGCCGGGTCGGGGATGGCGCAGATCAGCGTCCTGGGCGCAGCTTCCGTGGAATCGGTGGTGAAGCCATCCAGTCCTTCGAGAGCCGCCTCCGCCAAGACGCTCGGATCTATTGGACGATCCATATGCCACTCCTGCGCCAGGTCGTAGGTCTCGCACAACGGGGAGAAGCCGACCTGGGGGCTGGAGCAGTCCTGGATCTCGACCGGAATCGGCTCGGGACGGGTCGTGGTGACGGGAATCGTGATAGCCGGGCTCGTGGTCGCCACTGGTTCGGTGGGGGTGGTCACGGGCTCGATCGCGGTCGGGACACAGGCAGCCAGGACCAAGAGCAGGGCCCCGAGGAGAATGCGCATCCAGCATTATCGGCAGTCCGGGGCCATTACCGTCGCGATAGATGCACCTTCGAGTCGTGTTGCGCACACCCGGCGGGGATGAGGTCACACGTGACAGTCGTGACGGGTTGTGGGCCGAACCGTGGGGCACACCCGAGCAGGTCACACCAGTGGATTCCTGGGCTCTGCCCGGCCTCGTCGATGCCCACGCCCATCTCGCCCAGGGGAGCATGGACCTCCGCCCCGGCGACCTCGACGCGGCCCGACAACGGGCGACGGAGGCGCTCGAGGCCGGAGTCGGGCTCATCCTCGACAAGGGGTGGCGCGACCTAACGGTCGTCGACCTCTCCGAGAAAGTCCCGCCGGGGGAGCGTCCCGACATCGAGGCGGCGGGGGTGGTCTGTGCCGTCGACGGCGGCTTCTGGGAGGGCTTCGCCAGGATTGTCCCACCCGGTGGCATCGGTGCGGCGGTGGCTCGGGCTGCCGACGAGGGCCAGGGTTGGGTCAAGCTGATCGGTGATTGGCCGCGGAAGGGCGTCGGCCCCGTGTCCAACTTCGACGAGGAGGATCTGGTCGAAGCAGTGGCAACGGCCGCGGCACACCAGGCCAGGGTGGCCATTCACACCATGGCCCGTGAGGTGCCGTCGATGGCGGTGCGAGCCGGGGTCCAATCCATCGAGCACGGGCTGTTCCTCTCCCCGGACGACCTCGGGGACTTAGGAGCACGAGGTGGGATCTGGGTGCCGACGGTCCTCCAGATGGAGGCCACCATTCGCCAACTCGGTCCGGGCTCGTCCGGTGGCCGGCTCCTGACCGAAGGACTTGGAAATGTTGCCGCCAATCTCGCTCCCGCCGTGGAATCGGGAGTCCACGTCCTCACCGGCACCGATCTGGTGGTTGGCTCCGATCGGGTGGCGAATGAGGCAATTCGGCTCTGGGAGCTGGGGATGACACCGGCCGCGGCGGTGGACACCGTCTCCGGGGCCGGTTTCCGCGCCACCGGCCGTCGGGCGGATTTCGCAGTGGGCGAGCCGGCCAATGCGGTGCTGTTCCCCGAGGATCCCACTGTGGATCCGCGGGTGCTGGCCCACCCGACCCTCGTGATTCGAATGGGTCGAATCGTCGGATGAGGTTGGTCCTGGCCTCAGGGTCTCCCCGTCGGCGGGAGTTGATGGAGCGGCTCGGTCTCGAGTTCGAGGTGCAGGCTCCCGACGTCGACGAGTCCCGGCTCCCCGACGAGGCCCCGGCTGTGTATGTGGAGCGGGTGGCCCGGGCCAAGGCCGAAGCAGTAGCCGGGGAGGGTTTGCTGGTGGTGGCGGCGGACACGACCGTCGTCCATGAGGGGAGGGTCATGGGCAAGCCGGGTCATCCCGAGGAGGCCCGGGCGATGCTGCGGCGTCTCTCGGGAGATGTGCACGAAGTCTTCACCGGCCTCGCCGTGGGATTCTGGGACCACGGCTTCGAAGTCCGGACGATCGTCGATGTGGCCGAGGTGGAGATGATCCCGATGACCGAGGAGGAGATTGCCTGGTATGTGAACAGCGGTGAGCCACTCGACAAGGCGGGCAGCTATGCGTTGCAGGGTCTGGGCGGAGTCTTCGTCAACAAGGTCGTCGGGAGCCCGTTCACAGTCGTCGGGCTGCCGATCCACCTCCTGGCCCGTTTGGTGGCAGCCTCGGGGGAGGATCTGACTCGCTTCAGAACCAGGGTCGGCGGGTAACTTGCCCCAATGACCCGAACCGCCTGGATTCTGGCCGGTCTGTTCGTCGTGATCGTGGGGGTCATCGTGTTCATGTTGGTCCGCGACGACGAGACGAGCCCTTCCACCACCACCGTGGCGACCACCACGACCCTGGCCGGGACGACGACGCCAGAGGCCGGGCCCAGTAGCACAGTCGGCGCAGAGACCACCACCACGGTGGAGGCAACGACTACGACCCTGGCCACGACCACCATCGTGCCCGCCACGACGACGACCACAGCTGCGGTCGAGGGCAACTGGAGCCAAACCCCCCTGGTGGCCACAGGATTTGGCGCCTTGGGGTGGTGGGACGGGGCGGCGTGGGTGCAGGTCGAAGCTGGCGGGGCGCTCCCGGTGGCGGGTGGCGAGGACTACCAAGTAGCCGTCCTCGGCGAGGAAGGGATCATCGCCGGCGGTGCTCCGACGACTCTGTGCGAGCCCCTGAACAATCCGGGTGTGGTGTTGGACAACGAGCAGATCCTCGGAGACTGGCCCGGTCCTCTCGGCGTGGCCGTGTCGGCACCCTGGATCCTCGTTCCCCATCTGGTCGAGGAGATCGCGGACGACGGCACCTACGCCGGCTTTGCCGCCGAGCTGTTGTCCGAACAAGGGCTGGACGTGCCCGATCCGGCGATCAAGCAACTGCTCCAGATGGATCTCCAAGGGGACGGGGTGAACGAGGTCCTGGTCGTGGCCGAGGATGTGACGGCTGGGCTCATCGCCCAGGACGGCGATTACTCGATCGCCTTCCTCCGAACCACCGTGCAAGACGAGGTGCGTACGGCCGTCGTCGGCGAGTCGGTCATAGTCACTGCGACCGATCCGTTTGTGAGCTCCTACTCGGTGGGGGCGGTGGCCGATCTCAGCGGGGACGGAAGGATGGAGATCGTGCTCACCTCCGCCTATTACGAGGGCATCGGGGTCGAGGTGTGGGAGTACGTGGACGACGACCTGGGGCCGGTGGCGCAGATAACCTCGGGTTGCGGGGCGTGATGGAGAACCCGTTCACGGATCGCATCACGTTCGTGGGACACACCGGCATCGAGTTGATCGATGCGACACCGGACGCGTGCCAGGGAAAGCTCGTGATCGAAGAGATCCATCAGCAGCCTTACGGAGTGGTACACGGCGGTGTCTACTGCACTCTGATCGAAACCCTCGCCTCGGCCGGGGCTGCCCTCTGGGCGATGGAGAACGGGATGGCGGGAGCAGTCGGTGTCTCCAACCAGACCGACTTCATCAGGGCAACCTCCGAAGGCGTGCTCATCGGGTCGGCCACCCCGATCCACCGTGGGCGCACCCAGCAGCTTTGGCAGGTCGAGATAACCAGGGAAGACAACGCCAAACTCGTAGCTAGGGGCCAGGTCCGCCTCCACAACGTGACCTCCACGGAGTTCTGAGACCGCGTACCTGAGGTACGTAGCGCCGTTTCTCCCCCCGAAGGGGGGAGTACCGCCCCAGGCGGGGAGGGGGGAACTCTTGACGTTAGACGGACAGAGAAAGCGGGTTGGGGCCTACCATTGCCGGTGATGCTTCGCATCGGACCCCTCTCCGTCGACCCGCCCGTCGTGCTCGCCCCGATGGCCGGGATCACCAATGTTCCGTTCCGGCGACTCTGCCGGGAGTACGGGGCGGGTCTCTACGTGTCGGAGATGATCGGGGCCCGCGGTCTGGTGGAAGGGGACCCGAAGACCCGCGAACTGGCCCGCTTTGCCCCCGATGAGAGTCCACGGTCGATCCAGTTGTACGGCACCGATCCCGGGTCCCTGGGCGAGGCCGTTTCCTACCTGGCCGAGGTGGAGCGGGTCGACCATATCGACATGAACTTCGGCTGTCCCATGGGAAAGGTCACCCGTCACGGTGGCGGCGCGGCCCTGCCCTGGAAGAAGGACCTTTTCCGCTCGATCGTCCGCGGCGCAGTGTCCAATGCCGGGTCGGTGCCGGTGACCGTGAAATTCCGCAAGGGGATCGACGACGACCATCTCACCTATCTGGAGACGGGTCTGGCCGCCGAGGAGGAAGGGGCTTCGGCAATCGCCCTGCATGCGCGAACCGCCCGCCAGCTCTATTCGGGTGAGGCCGACTGGGCTGCGATCGCCCGTCTCAAAGAGGTGGTGACCACGATCCCGGTTCTGGGCAACGGCGACATATGGACCGCCTCCGACGCGGTGGCGATGATGGCTCGAACCGGATGTGACGGCGTCGTCGTCGGACGGGGGTGTCTCGGCCGTCCGTGGTTGTTCCGGGACCTGTCCGATTCGCTTAGGGGTCGACCGTTGCAGTCTCCGCCTAGGTCGGGCGAGGTGGCTCGTATCATGTTGCGACATGCCGGCCTGCTTGTCGACAATTTTGGGGAGCGGGTCGGGATCAGCCTGTTCCGCAAGCACCCCTCCTGGTATCTGAAGGGCTTCGCCGCCGGCCCTCTCATGCGAGATGCCCTGGCTCGGGTGGAGTCGGTGGACCAGCTCGGGGTGATCCTCTCCGATTGGGATCCCGATCTCCCGTTCCCCGTGGAGGCCAACCGCATGGTCCGGGGCCACTCCCACGGCCCTCGTCCGGTCCGCCTGCCCCACGGATTCCTCGACCATCGGGAGGGGGATCGTCTCGGTCGCGATGCCGAGCAGGTGATCAGCGGCGGTTGAGGGCGCGTTCTGTGTTCCCGTAGCGCCATATATGGCGCTACGTACCTCAGGTAAGCGGTTACGCCCGCTCGGAGTAGCCGGCGACCGCGGCCAGCACCAGGTGGGCCATCGCGTCGAGCGTGATCCCGTCCCGGTCGGTCCCGGCATCGACTTCGACGAAGTCGAATGCCGCCACCTTGGGATGGCGGGCGCAGCGGCGGACGCCTTCTGCCAGCTCACGGATCCCAATGCCTCCGGGACGGGCGCCGGGGCAGGCCGGGGCGTAGACCCGATCGAGCACGTCGACGTCGACGTCGATGTGGATGACATCGGTTTTCACCCCGACGACGGTTAGGGCGTCCTCGACGACCGATTCGATGCCGCGCTGGGCGATGTCGTCGACGGTCAGGACGGTCACCCCCTGTTCATCGCAATAGGACCGGTACTCGGCTGAGTTGGCGAAGGAATGAATCCCGATCTGGGCCACATTGGCGCCGGGCAGCCCGTCTTCATCGATCAGACCCCGAACCGGGGTCCCATTCGTCGGCCCCAGGGCGAGGGTGCGGACATCGTGATGGGCATCGAAGGTGATCAGGCCCACCCGGGTCATGTCGTCGACCAGGGAGCGCACCAGTGGCCGGGTGATTGCGTTGTCTCCACCGAGGTAGAGGGTCAGGGGGCTCTCAGCCCGAGACCGGGCGAGGTCCTCAACAGTTGCCGGCATCTGATGCATGTCCAGCTCAGAGACAGCCCAGTTGCCCTCGTCACGAACGGTGACGCCGCCGAAGTCGACCTCCCACTCCCCGTGAAAGGTGGAGAACCGGCCGAGGCGATCCCGGAGCTCGAGCGGGGTGAGATCGGCCCGGGAGGGGGAGAGTGATGCCTGCGACGATGGCACACCGACCACCAGGATCTCGGGATCGGGATGGTCCTGGGCGAGCCAGATATCCGCTCGAGGCCAGTGAGGGTCGTTTATGGCCATGGGTCGACAGGGTATCGGCGCCCGATCCCGGTATCGACTCAGCTGGTGAGACTCATCGCCAGGCGATGAACTGAGGATCGACGAAAGGCGGCAGCGCCAACCTGATCGGCGGCCACGTCAGCGCTCGATGACGAGGTGCCGAGCTCGCGGCGTGTGCTCCCATTTTCCGCTCGGTGCGGCGTCGAGGAACCGTCGGCGGAGGTCAGTCGTCCACGCGTCTCCCCGAGCGATCGCACGTGAACGCAATGAGCCGCCGTGCAACATGGCGTGCCACAGCGTCTCGGCATTGGCGTGTGACATCGGGAAGGACAGGTCGACGTCGAGCGTGAGCACGCCACCTGCCGCCTCGACGACTGCCGAGATCTGATCGCCGGTGAGATCAGCTTCGACCTTCGCATCGCCTCCGGCTAGTTGGTCGAGGAGGGCGAACGGCCCGGTTTCCTCGGTGCTCGGTGGCCAATAGACGACGGACAGCACGCCTGTCGGCCGAAGAGACGCGGTCCAGTTCTCGAGCGCGGCGAGTGGATCGGGAAGCTGTTGCAGTCCGAAGACCGACACGATGGCCGCGCAACGATCGATCCAGACGTCACTGAGCTCGGTCGCGTCCCCTTCGCGTGCCTCGACGTTGATGTGAGCGCCGATGTGTCGGCGTGCCACTCGGATCATGTCCGGTGAGAGATCGATCCCTACGATCGGGCGGTCGGGGTAGGCATCGACGAGGAGCCTGTGCTCGGGGAACGTACCGCAGCATGGCACCAGAATCGGACCCGCTGTAAGGCTGCTGCTTGTCAACGGAGCAACGGCCGCCGCGACCCAAGGCGCGAACCGTGGCACGAAGTACTCGTCGTACTGTTCTGCGGCCCCGTCCCAGCTGCACCGCACACGAGCTCGATGCTCATCGTCAGTCATCGGATACCCCTCTCCCGCACTCCGGACGAGCCAACCGAGAGGACACGGATTCGCTCCGTTAGGGCATCGGAATGTCGACGCCACGTTCCTTGGCAACGCGGCGCGCAATCTCATAGCCGGCGTCGGCGTGGCGCATGACGCCCGTGCCGGGGTCGTTGGTCAACACTCGCTCCACCCGGAACGCGCCCTGTTCGGTCCCGTCGGCAACCACCTGGGCCCCGGCGTGGATCGAGTTGCCGATCCCCACCCCGCCCCCGTGATGCACTGCTACCCAGGCCGCCCCCGAAGACACGTTCAGCATCGCGTTGAGGATCGGCCAATCGGCGACCGCGTCCGACCCATCGGCCATGGCCTCGGTCTCGCGATACGGGGAGGCCACCGACCCGGAGTCGAGGTGGTCGCGCCCGATCACGATCGGGGCCGACACCTCCCCCGATGCGACCAGTTCGTTGAACCGAAGCCCGGCCAGATGCCTCTCCCCGTAGGAGAGCCAGCAG
>Ga0190265_10003705_pt1 | contig 10462 bp, 6 predicted proteins | sample Popmic124T_FD_133135 | JGI IMG/M metagenome (GOLD analysis project Ga0190265, IMG submission 133135) | Populus adjacent soil microbial communities from riparian zone of Indian Creek, Utah, USA - 124 T | ecosystem: Environmental > Terrestrial > Soil > Riparian zone | place: USA: Utah | collected...
AGCCACTTCATCCAGACAGACCAGAATGTCCTGCACGCGCCACTGGTGATCCCAGATTTCGTCAAGCGCGGCCGAGTTATCAGGAGGGTCTGTCGATTCCTCCAATCCAATATGCGGATGGCGCCGGTGCAGGTCGCGGATTTTGTTCTCTGTTACCACCCGTACCCACTGCCGGAACCGGCCACGATCCCGGTTGTACGCAAAATCCTCGATGTGTTGGACTACCGAGAGCATCACCTGCTGTACGATGTCCTCGGCGTCAGGGTCGGCTAGGCCGCGAAGCCGCGCGACTCGGAACACCGCCGGGGCATACTGCTCGTAAAAATCGCGCCAGCCGCAGGCCCGCCCTCCGGTCTGAAGGTTGGCCAGCAGCGACGCTCGGGTATCGGGAAATGGACGGGATTTGAGCATGGGTTCCAACCGACGTAGACGCAACCAAGACCGGGCGCAGGCCGCTCCCGTGAAGAACATGCGATGGGGTTTTGATCCCAGCTGCGAAGAGTCGTCAAGCCAGTCTATCATGCTGTCGGTTTCCGATACAAGCGATGTCCCTTGAGGTCGCTAGGATTTCTGAGGGCTGGCGGACATCCTTGTTCGCCTATCCCGATGACCAATACGCACCAACAGAGCATTTTTTAGTCCGATTTTTTGAGTCAGTGCTGAAACGCGACTCGGTGTCTTTGGCCGGCCCCCCGCTCCAGCCACAATCTCGGACGCCGGCCCCCGCCAAGACCGAAGGCAATCCGTGTTACACTAGGGTTGTTGGCTGCCAGTCCTTTAAGCAATCCAGACTAAGAATTCATTGGGCGGCCCGTATTGGTCCAATGACGGCGCGCGACCCCAACGGGAGAGACCGCTTTCATGTCGGACAGCCCAGGGGGGGCGATGCGCTGACGCAGCTGTCCCAGCGGATGTGGAGTGGGGACTCGTCGCTCTCGGGGTGGAGGCGCCTGATTCAACATCCCATGTCGAAAAACGGAGGATGAAATGAGCATGCAACAATTGAGGAGCGTGATGGCGCTGGCGGTTACCGCTTGGGCCGGCGGTGCAGGTTCCGCGCAGGCGTCGCCGGTTCGATTCGATAACCTGCCGGGGCCGGGACACTACGAATGGGGCGACACGGTCGATGGGCCAAATTGGCGCCTCGATATCACGCTGCCAGCAGCATCGCAACCCGGTGTAAACGACCAGCCTGCTACTTTCTACCATACGAATGTTAATCCCAGCGACGTCGGACGCGGGAACATCGAGGGCCTCATTCACGTGGGAGGAGATTTCGGTGTGCATGTGGTCGGACTCGCCCTTGGGGAATCGATTCCTGCCGCCTATGCATGGGATGCGAGCGGCTTTGTTCTCTTCGAGGGGTTCGGTTCCATACTCCCCGAAGGACAGCAAGTCTATTTGGGCGTGTCATTCGACCCCGGCGATGGCGACCACTACGGCTGGATCGGCGTCGTACGAAGCGGGCATCAACTTGATGCGTTCGCTTGGGGCTTTGAGAGCGAAGTCGGCGTGCCGGTCGCGGCCGGCGTTCCCGAGCCATGCACACTCGCACTCTTGGCTTTCGGGTCGATCGGTATCGCATCGCGACGGCGACGACACGTCTGTTGAAAGTTATCTACGATCAACGGCTGTTAGCCACAGGCATTTTGAATAGAGGGTGCAATGAGCAAGCAGTATTCAAGACTGATGATGGGGCTGGCGATCGCAATCGCTGTTGCTCCGGGATTCGCACACGCGTCGCCGATTCGATTCGATAACCTGCCGGGGCCGGGGCACTACGAGTGGGGTGACAGCGTCGGCGGACCGACGTGGCATCTCGACGTTACGCTTCCCGCGAACAGCCAGGATGGCACGAGTGTGACTCCGTCGACCTATTACCACACGATCGGCAGTCCGAGCGATGTGGGCGGTGTCGACATCCCCGCCGAAATTCATACCGGGGGCATAGCCGATGCGTTTCTTGTCGGCTTCAACGAAGGCGACAGCATTCCCGCTGCCTATGCCTGGCTTGGACACGGCTTCGTGATGTTCGAAGGATTCGGCTCGGAGTTGCCTGAGGGTCAGGAAACCTATTTGGGCATCCGTTTCAACTCCCCCGACGGCTATCGTCACGGCTGGATCGGCGTGGTGCGCACGGGTTTCGATCTCGAAACCTTCGCTTGGGGCTACGAGACCGAGCCGGGCGTGCCGATTGCGGCCGGCGTCCCCGAGCCGGGAACGCTCGCGCTGCTCGCGTTTGGCGCGGCCGGCCTCGCTTTTCGGCGACGCAACAGCATCCCTGATGTCAATTTGTGGGCAGTATCTAAGAACGAATGATTACAGATCAAAAGGTTTTTCTGAACGGAGGAAAAGATGAGCAAGCAATATCCAAAGAATGTGATGGGGCTGGCGGTCGCCACTTCGGTTGTTGTAGCGGGCCTCGTGCACGCTTCCCCGGTTCGCTTCGAAAACCCACCTGGCCCGGCACATTTTGAGTGGGCGGGACCGGTGGAGACCTATCGCGGATTGGACATCACCACTGACACCCCGTCTCAAACGGGAAGCCGAACGCTTCCGGGCGCAATTGCCCAGTTCCTCGGCACAGACAATGGTCAACCCAGTGGTCAACCCATTCAGGGAGTCGTCGGCAATGCCCCGGCGGAAACGGAGTACGACGTTGATGCGAACTTCGGTTTCCCCTGGGCCGTGGGACTGCAGTCCAATGAGCTCATTCCATCGGGACGACCGTGGACGGATCACAATTCCGCTAACGAGGCCGCTGCCAATTTCTGGCTCGAGCCATCATTTGGCTTTGGCGAATCGATGATCCCTGAAGGTGAAATTCGCTACCTCCCGGTGCGCTTCGATCCCGGCGATGGTCTTCATTACGGCTGGATCGAAATGGTTCGGACGGGAAATCAGCTCGACGCACTCGCCTGGGGTTATGAAACAGTTGCTGGCGCTCCGATCGCGGCGGGCGTTCCCGAGCCGGGAGCGCTCGCGCTGCTCGCGTTTGGCGCGGCCGGCCTTACTTTTCGGCGGCGGCGACAGCACACCTGAGATCGGCTGCCGGAATAATCTGAGGGCAAACGGGTATTGGTGGATCGTTTTTTTCTGGATGGAGGATGAAATGAGCAAGCAGTATTCACGAGGGATGATCGCGCTAGCGATCGCCATTTGGGCCGTTGGTGGAGGGCTGGCGCAGGCGTCGCCGGTCCGATTCGATAACCTGCCGGGGCCGGGGCACCATGAATGGGGCGATGAGTGGACCGATGAGAATCAAGGCCCAAATCTGTTTCTGAACATCACCCTCTCCGCGGCTGATCAGGGAAGCCTGCCCCCCAATGGACCTGGCGTGTTCTATCACACAAACACAGGACCCGGAAGTCAGGTCGGGGCAGGGGATCCGGGAGATACTATTCACGTAGGCGGCGATTTCGGTGTGTTCGTTCTCGGGTTCAATGCCGGCGAACTTATTCCAACGGCCGACGCAACAGACGGCATCGGCTATGTGATGTACGACGGATTCGGATCCGAGTTGCCCGAAGGCCTAGAGACCTATCTCGGCGTTCGATTCAATGCTGGTGATACGTCTGGCGTTGGCGATCACTTCGGCTGGATCGGCGTGGTGCGCACCGGGCATGATCTCGACGCCTTCGCGTGGGGCTACGAAACCGAAGTCGGCGTGCCGATCGCGGCCGGCGTTCCGGAGCCGGGAATGCTCGCGCTGCTCGCGTTTGGTGTGGCTGCCCTGACTGCTCGGCGATCGGGACAACACAGCTGATATCGACTGTCGGAAGCATCCGAAGGCGAACGGCTTTGACAGAAAGCAATTACACTTGAATGGGGGATGAATTGAGCACTCAGCAATTGGGAGGAGTGATGGCAGCGGCGATTGCCGTTTGCCCTTCGGTGCAGGACGCGCGCAGGCGTCGCCGATTCGATTCGATAACCTGCCGGGAATGCGGTCTCGCGCGCCGGCGTGGAGCGGTGACACTTTGCGGCATATTTGGCCCGTCTGATCGGTAGTGGGGAGAGTGCGACCGGCGATGTCAGATTCAAATCCGATAGACAAGCGCGTCTGTCTGGTCGGCTGGGATGCCGCCGACTGGAAGATGATCAATCCGCTGCTGGAGAAGGGCCAGATGCCCTGCCTCCAGAAGCTGATCGACGGCGGCGTCATGGGCAACGTGGCCAGCCTGTCGCCGATGCTCTCGCCGATCCTGTGGACCTCCATCGCCACCGGCAAGCACGCCGACAAGCACAACATCCTCGGTTTTGCCGAGCCGGATGGCGACAGCGGGAAGATCCGCCCCGTCACCAGCACCTCTCGCCGTTGCAAAGCGCTATGGAACATTCTCTCAGAACGCGGCAAACGCGCCGGCGTCATCAACTGGTTTGCCAGCCATCCGGCCGAGCCGATCAACGGCTTCGTCGTCACCGACCGCTATCCGCAGCCGGTCGGCCCGCCCGACAAGGAATGGCCCGCGGTGCCCGGCTCCGTCCATCCGGCCGACCTGCTCGATGAACTTGCAGCGCTGCGCGTGCATCCCGCCGCGACGACACCCCAGCAAGTCGCCGCCTTCATCCCCAAACTTCACGAACTCAATCCGGAGAGTGACAAGAAACTCCACGAACTTCGCATCCTGCTGGCCCATGCCGCGACGGTTCAATCCGCCACGACCGCCCTGATGCAATCCGAGGAGTGGGACTTTCTGGGCGTCTATTTCGACGCGGTGGACCGCTTCGCCCACGCCTTCATGGAGTTCCACCCGCCCAAGATGGCCCACGTCAGCGACGCCGACTTCGATCACTACCAACACGTCATGACCTCCATCTACCGCTTCAGCGACATGATGCTCGGGCGCATGATGCAACTCGCGGGCGACGACACGGTCTTCATCATCCTCTCCGACCACGGCTTCCACTGCGACCACCTCCGCCCGACCGGCAGCGCCGAGATCAAGGATGGCCGCCCGGTCGCCTGGCACCGCCAGCACGGCGTGCTAGTCATCAGCGGGCCAGGCATCAAGAAGGATGAGCGGGTGTATGGGGCCTCGCTGTTGGACATCACCCCGACGGTCCTGTGGCTAATGGGTTTGCCGGTGGCGAAAGACATGGATGGACACGCACTTATCCAAATTGCGGAAGGCGAACTCTCGGCGCCGGACAAAATAGAGACATACGAAGCAAACGCGGAAGTCGGAAACCAGAATTGGGAACAGTCTGATTCTGTTCCGGCTTCCGACCTCCCACTTCCGACTTCGGAAGATCCTTGGGCGACGCAGCAGATGATGCAGCGACTCGCCGACCTGGGTTACATCGAACAGAACGCCAGCGTCGAAGGCGTCGTGCAGGATCGAGCGCGGAATCTAGGACATGTCTATGCCGCTACTGGCCGTCCGCTGCTGGCCATTGCCGAATATGAAAAGGTCCTCGCCCGCAAGTCGGATGACAAGGGCACTAAGTTGGCCATCGCTTTGTGCCGGCTGCAACTCAATCAGCTCGACGAATGCGAGCAAATCGTCAAAGACGTTCTCGGCGATGGTGCCGATGCGCCGCACGCGAACCTCTACATGGGCATGATCCATTTCCGGCGTGGTGATACGGACAAGGCCCTTGAATTCTTGAAGCAAGCCGAGAAAGCCGAGCCGCGGCTGCCGGGGCTGCACGTCCAGATCGGCGAGGTGTATCTCCGCCGTCAGCGCTGGAAAGATGCCGAGCGGGCCTTCAAGAAGGCCTTGGCCATCGACCCCGACTCGGCCGAGGCCCATGACGGGCTGGGCGTCGCCTATCGCTGGCAGAAGGACCCGGCCAAGGCGGTACACGAGCACATGCAGAGCGTCTCGCTGCTGCACTACCGGCCGCAGACGCACATCCATCTGGGCCTGGCATTGGCCGAGACTGGCCAGATCGACTGGGCCATCCGGGCATTCAACATTGCATTGGAGCAGAACCCCAATAGCGTCTTCGCGCACCATTGCCTGGCGGAGCTGTACGAGCGGGCCAAGCAGGATTTGGCAAAGGCCCTGATTCATTCGGAGCGGGCTAAAGAATTGCGCGCCGCCGTCGGAGCGTAAACGATCACTGGTTATTTTTTTCTGGAGGAATGAGATGAGAAGCAAAGAACAAAAACGCGGACGAAGGAAACTAGACAAGGCGCGACGGCATCGGTCGCATCGCAAGGCCGGAGCGGCGGCAATCGGAGCGGCAGCAGCGATTGCCGCTGGGACACAGGCGTATGCCTCGCCGGTTCGCTTCGACAACCCGCCGGGGCCGGGACATTTTGATTGGTACCATGAAACAACGGCTACATTCTCCGTTTGTGATCTAAACGTAGTCCTGGATGCGGCCCTGCAACCGCCTTGTGGGGACTCGCAAGCAGTGCCAATAGGGCCGACGACTCTGCGCCACGTTGTAGATCCCATCTATCCTATAAGCTGGCTTCAGGGCCAACCCACCGCCACAGGACTCCAAACGCAGGCCATCGGCAATATTGCAGTAGGCGTTGATGCCGGAACGCTGATTCCGAGCGGACCAGCATTCCGCGTCGGCCCGTGGGTCGACGGCACACTTTATGGCTACCCCCCTCTGCTTCCAGAGGGTCTGGCCACACATTTGGGAACTCGGATGACGCTACCCGACGGCCTTCACTACGGATGGATTGAAGTGGTGCGAACTGGCGATGCACTTGACGCCCTCGCTTGGGGCTACGAGACGGAGCCGGGCGTGCCGATCGCGGCCGGCGTTCCCGAGCCGGGTTCGCTTGCGCTGCTTGCGTTTGGCGCGGCCGGCTTGGCTTCTCGAAGACGGCGACGACACGCCTGATGTCAACTGTCGGAAGTAACTGAGTTAAAGGGCTCACGACGATGACGGAGTTCGGATGTCGAAAGTGAAATGCGATCCTCCTGTTCTGAATGCTGCCATCAAGCGTCCGGCCTGCACCGGGGCGCTCTGTCTTCTTATTCTCTGGACCGCGCCGGTCTCGGGCGGCGGTTTTGGCGCAGCGGGTGATGTGTACGTGGCGGGGGGCCAGGCCAACGCCGTCGTTGAGTTGGAGACAGTCACTGGCGGGGTGGTCGGTAACTTCGTCACGACCGGCAGCGGTGGGTTGAGCGTCCCGGTGGGCGTGGCCTGGGGGCCCAGCGGCAACCTCTTCGTCGGTAGCTACGTGAACGACCGCGTGCTGCAATACGACGGCAACACCGGGGCGTTCATCAATGTTTTCGCCATCGGCGGAGGCTTGGATGGCCCGTACGGCATCACGTTTGGACCGGACGGTCACCTTTACGCCTGCTCGTTCCTCAACCATCGCATCATCCGATTCGACGGGACCAGCGGAGCATTGATCGGCGCCTTTGTCGCGGCCGGCAGCGGCGGGCTGAACTTTCCAATGGACCTGACCTTCGGGCCCAACGGCAATCTCTTCGTCAGCAGCTTCTCGACCAATAACGTCATCCAATACAACGGGGCGACCGGCACGCTGATAGGCCCGTTCGCCTCGGGCGGGACGCTCTCCGGTCCGGCCGGTCTGGCCTTCGACCCGAGCGGCAACCTGTTCGTCAACAGCTACAACAATGACCGGGTAGTCCAGTTTAATGGGACCAGCGGCGCGGCGATCAGCACGTTCGCCACCGGCGGCGGGCTGGATGCCCCGCTCGGCCTCGCCTTTGGTCCGGATGGCCATCTCTACGTGTCCGGCTACATCTCCGACAACATCGTTCGCTTCGATGGAACCAACGGGGCACTCATGGGTGTGTTTGCGACCGGAATCGACAAGGCCTCGTACCTGCGCTTCAAGCCGGGCGACGGCGCATACCCGCCGCCGGACGTGACGGACTTCTCGCCGAATCTGGTCGAGAACTGCGGCGTGATCCAGACGACGATCACGGGCACGGGTTTCATCGGCGGGCTGCAAGTGCTGCTCAAGCGGGCAGGTCAGCCGAATATCGAAGGGGATATCACTGACTTCGAGCCGACGGGGGTGATCGCGAGTTTCAACCTGGCGGGTGCGCAACTTGGGCTGTGGGATATCGAGGCCCGCTACCCCGATGGCCAAAGCGATACGTTGACCGAGGTTCTGGAGGTGACGCAGTGTCCACAGCCCAACGTGACGGCCATTTCGCCGAATAGCACGGACAATTGCGTCACGCTCACCGGGACGACCATAACGGGCAGCAACTTCCTGTCCGGCGCGACCGTCAAGCTGGTCATGTCTGGCCAGCCGGATATTGTCGGGACCAGCGTGGTCGTCGCTGGCGGTGGTACGACGGTGACCGCCAATTTCGGGACCACCAACAAGGCACCGGGGTTGTGGGATGTAGTAGTGACCAACCCCGGCGGCTCGGGTACGGGCACGCTCATTGCCGGGCTTCAGATCACCGCCTGTCCACCTCTAATTCTGACGAGCTTTTCACATTCCTCGGCGACTCCATGTGATGATGAGCCCGTCGTGACGACGATCACGGGCCAAGGCTTCATCTCCGGAATGACGGCCAGACTCAAACAAGCCGGACAAAGCGACATCGTGGGCACGAACATCAGCGTGCAGAGCGGTATGAGCCTGATGGCGACTTTTTACTTTAACGGCGCTGAGTTGGGGGCGTGGGACTTGTTTGCCTCGCGACCCAACGACGGCCAGACGGCGACGTTGCCCAGTGTGGTGCAGGTGATCGAATGTCCGCCGGAGGTCTTCTCGATTACCCCCAACGTAGCGTGTACTCAAAACGCTTCGGCGTTGTTCAGCATCTCAACGTTCGGGGTCGTTCCCGGAACGACTGCGCGATTAGAACGTAGCGGTGAGCCAGACATCCTCGGCACTAATGTGACTCAAGAGTTCGTCGGAGGCGTTCACCCGTATCGCGTCGGGTTCGACCTCACGTCGGCGGCGACCGGATCCTGGGACTTGGTCGTTAACTACGCCGGCGGCTTCGAAGCCCGACTTGCAAACGCGCTGAACGTGGGCGAATGCGGCACGGCGGGAGATCTCTATGTTCATAAGGGCATCGGGTTTCAAGAAGTCTTCTCGGAATATGACGTGACGAGCGGCACGCTCAAGGGCGATTTCACGGGCACTCGGCCGACGAATGGCGATTTCCTCGGCGGATTTCCGCTGCACCGTGACATCCGCGTAATGGTCTTCGGCGGGCCAAACAACAATCTGTTCGTTTCCGCCGATCTGTTTGTGTCCGACGAGCCGGCGTTGGTGGAATTGGACGGGAGAAGCGGTCGATTCATTCGCGTCCTTCAATGGTATGAACCAGGATCAGCGGCTAATACCCGAAAACCGCAATCACTGACCTGCGGCCTCGATGGAAGGCTGTTCGTCGGATTTGGAGGAACCGGTGCGGACTACGAGGGCTATATCACGGTGTACGACGGCGCGACCGGCGAACTCATGGGTCCCTTTGGACCGAGTGGGCTCGCTGGAGTCGCCGATCTCACGATCGGCCCGAACGGCAATCTTTTTGTTCTCGATACCAATCACCTTGCCGGGCCAGGGGGAAATATCCTGGAGTTGGACGGTTCGAGCGGCGCATTAGTAGGGACGTTTGTTCCATCCGCCAGCGGCGGTTTCGTTAGGCCATACAGCCTTGCGTTCAGTCCCTTCAGCGGCAATCTGCTGGTCGCCGACCGCGTAGGCTTTGAGCCGTCCGCTGGAGCGGTCTTGCAATTTGACGGTCAGAGTGGCGCGACGCTCGCGCCGTTTGTCGCTGCCGGCGGCGGCGGCTTGTCGACCCCGGCCGATTTGACTTTTTTGCCCAACGGCCGCCTTGCAGTTGTCGACCAATCGAGCGTCGTGCGAGAGTATGACGGATTGACTGGGTCTTATTTGCGAAGCTATGCCGGGGGAGCTAACAAGTTTGCGATAAAGCCCGATCTCGGCCCGTATTCGGTTCCACAGATCACATCGGTTTTCCCCATCGATCCGCCGCCGGCAGCTAACTGCGGCTGGGTGTCGCTTCAGATTACCGGAGATGGCTTGGCAGTTGGCGCCCGCCTCAAGCTGGTCCGCGCAGGTGAGGATGAGATTGAGGGTCGGCTGTGGGAGGTGCAAGCCCCAACGGTGTTGAAGGCCAACATCAACCTGATTGGTGCGACCCCCGGTGCTTGGGACGTCGTCGTCACCTATCCGGATGGGCAGAGCGCGACCCTGCCCAGCGGCCTTTTCGTCGCCGCGTGTGACGGCCCGACCATTACAACGTTCTCGGATTCGACGGTGGAGAGCTGCGGTCCGCTATACAAAGCGACAATTTCCGGCAGCGGACTGGTCGACGGGACGACCGCAAAACTGGTAAAGCCTGGTTCGCCAGACGTGGTGGGTCAGTGGGTCCCGCTCGCTCCGCCTCATGACTGTTGCGGATTCGCGCCGACCGACTCGATGGATTTCGACTTTCCGATCAGCGGCGTCTCGCCCGGCGCCTGGGACTTGGTGATGACCAATCCGCTCGGCCAGTCGGCGACGCTCGCCGGCGCGCTG